>Ga0224527_1000693_pt1 | contig 20650 bp, 6 predicted proteins | sample CBST0metaG_FD_179882 | JGI IMG/M metagenome (GOLD analysis project Ga0224527, IMG submission 179882) | Peat soil microbial communities from Stordalen Mire, Sweden - C.B.S.T0 | ecosystem: Environmental > Terrestrial > Soil > Wetlands > Peat | place: Sweden: Norrbotten County, Stordalen Mire... | reverse complement strand
GAGTGCATAGTCGATGACCGTCAACGGCACGGTTTGCGTGGCGATGTTGTAGTCGGTGATGTCGTTGGGCGTGAAGGTCACCGACAGCGTCTGCGCTCCGGCGCTCGGCACAATTCCGGCCGCGGGCGAGTAGGCGTACGTTCCGGCGATACCGCTGACACTTGCGCTGAGTTGCGCGTTGCTGAGAGGCGTTCCGTAAAGGATTGGCGCCGGCTGCGTCCAGGCGATCGCCGGAGTTGCCTTTGTGGCCGTGCCGCTCAACGGAATTGCGGCTGTGATTCCTCCGGAAGCAGTGATGTCCAGTGTGCTGGCACGCAGCCCAGCCGCGAGCGGCCCGAACTGAATGGTGACCGTGCAGGTGGCCTGCGCCGAAAGTGTTGCCGGGCAATTCGTGGCCATCGGGAACTCCGCTGCGTTTGTTTCGCTGATAGTCAGGCTCGTCAGTGACGCCGAGGCACTCGTGTTCTGGATGGTGATCGTTTCGCCGGTGCTGAGGGTTCCGACCGATGTGGCTGTGAAGCTCAACTGCGAACTTGAAAGGCCAAGCCCCCCAGGAATCGCAGAGGCAGACACGGCTATGACGCCGACATTGGAGTCTGATGAAGTGCTTGCAGTCTCATTCCGTGTGTTGGCAGACCTGACATCCGGCGACGCGTTAGCGCCCACTGCGCCGGAGATACCAACCCTGCCGGTAATGGCGCCGGTTGTCACAGGCGTGACAGAGATGCTCAGTGTGCAACTCGTTTGATTGGCGATCGTGTTGCCACAGTTGTCGCTCTCGCTGTACTCGCCGCTCGCGGTTATCGAGATGTTGGATATGGTCTGACCGGTATTGTTGGTCAACGTTGCGGTTTGCGCTCTGGAAGTAACATTCAGAGCCTGTGCGCCGAAGTTAAGAACCGGAGGAGTTAGAGTCAGTCCGACCGGGCTCCCGTCGCCTTCGAGTGCAACCAACTGCGTTCCGCCGCCGGCGTTGTCTGTGATGGTGAGTGTGCCGGTGCGATGACCGAGCGCGGTGGGCACAAAGTTGACAATCAGAGTGCAGCTCTTGCCCACTGCAACTGTCGAGCCGCAGTTATTGATCTCAGCGAAGTCTCCCAGGATGCCAATGCCGCTCAACTGCAACGGTATGTTTCCTGTGTTGGCGATGGTGACAGTCAAGGGCGTTCCTCCGGCCAGCGAGACTACGCCTGAGGGATCATACGGGAAGCTGCCAAAGGCCATGCTGGTTGGATAGATGTTGACGCCCGCCTGCTGGCCCATGCCGCTGAGCGCGATCTCGTGCACACCGTCGACGCTGTTGTTGATTTGGATCGTCCCGGTACGCATGCCGACTGTTGTCGGGTTCATCGTTACGCTTATGACGCAATAGCTTCCCGCGGCAACGGAACTGGAAGCGCAGTTATCCGCTTCAGCAAAGTCGCCACTCCCTGCGATCGTGCCAACTTGCAATGGCGCGGATCCCGTATTCGAGACCGTTACGGTCTGCGCCTGGCTCGTCGCTCCCACCGCCAGGCTTCCGAAGAAGAGCGTAGAGGGCGACGCCGCGATGCCCGGCATCGTACCTTGTCCTCTAACCGTGGCCAGTGTTGAAACCGTCCCAGTGGTGTCGCCGATTGCCACCGAACCGGAGAGACTCCCGGTTGCCGTGGGCGCAAAGCTCACGCTGATTTTGCAGAAAGCTCCCGCCGGCAGTGTCGTTGGGCACTGGTCCGATTCGGTGAAGTTGCTTGAAACCGTAATCGGGTTGAGGGTCAACGCAGACGGACCAGTATTCGTTACTGTCAGGGTTTGCGCGAGGCTCGTTGATCCAACTACCTGTGCGCCGAAAATGCCGAACGAAGGCGCAACCGACAGGCCCGCGCTCACGCCCTGTCCTTGCGTCGTGATGATCTGCGTTCCCGCCGTATCGGCGATGGCGACGGTGCCGCCCAACGATCCGGTAGCCGTGGGCGCGAAGAACACGTTGACGCTGCAACTCGCGCCCGGAGCAATCGAACCGGCGCAGTTGGTTGTATCGGCGAAGTTGGCTGACGGCGTGACCGAGTTGATTGTGACCGCACCCGATCCAGAGTTGGTGAAGACCACTGTCTGCGCCAACGATGTTGTGCTCGGGAGTTGCCCCCCGAAGACCAGCTGCGATGTGCTGAGCGACGCTCCGGGAGAAAGACCTGCGCCGAGCAACGCGGCGGTTTGTGTGCCGAGGTTGTCGGTGACAACAAGGGTGCCCGATTCAAAGCCGGCAACTGTCGGAGTGTACTTGACGCTGATGGTGCAGCTTGCGCCGGGATCCAAGGGTGCGCCGCAGGTGTTGGTTTCTGTGAAGTCGCCCACTGCCGCAACGCCGATGCCGGTCAACTGCGCCGCTCCGCTATTGGTGAGTGTGGTGTTGACCTCGAAGCTGGTGGCGCCGATCAGCGTGCCGGGGAACGTGAGCGCGCTTGACGACAATGAGGCACCGGCCATGGCGCCCATGCCCGAGAGGCCGATGACCTGGCTGTTGCTGCCGCCGTTGTCGGTCAATGTAATTGTGCCGGCACGAACCCCGGTGGCGCTGGGAGTAAATGTCACCGCGATGCTGCAATTGCTGCCAGCTGGAACAATCGAGCAGTTATTGTTGACAGCGAAATCACCGGTCGTGGCGACGTTGGAAATCACCAGGCTGGCGGTTCCAGTATTCAGAATAGTAATGCTCTGACCGGCGCTGGTGGTCGAGACCGCCTGGCTGCCAAAGCTAAGCGAAGCCGTCGAAACCTGAATGCCTGGGACGGTACCTGTTCCGGTCAGTGGAACCGATTGCAAGCTCCACGGCGTCGAACTCGCGATCGTGAGTGACCCGGTGCGCACGCCCGCTGCGCGAGGCGCAAAGGTTATGTTGACGCTGCAGTTACTATATGGGGCGATGGTGGGGCAGTTGCTCGCCGCCGCGAATTCGCCGCTGGCTGCGATGCTCGCCATCGTCGCCGTAGAACCATTGGGATTGGTGATGATCAGCGTTTGAGTCGGGCTGGAAGTTCCAACCGGCACGTTTTCAAACGACAGGCCAGCCGCGTTCAGGGCCAGCGGAGAGAGGACAAAGATGGTTTGAGTGACTTGTGCGGCTGCCGAGTAGTCGGTGCTGCTGTTTTGGTTCGCCGCCACGACGACTGTGCCCGCGCCGGTAATCGTCAGCGTATTGCCGTTGATAAGTCCCGGACCGCTGACCACGCTGAAGATTACAGGATTGCCGGAAGCGCCGCCTGTTGCGATAAGCGTAATCGGCGAGATGCCATACGCCACCGGCGACACAATCGGTGCAAAGGTGAGAGCCTGGACGGCCTGCGCAATCGTGAAGTTGACCGAAACGCTCTGCGCAGCGCTGTAGTTTGAGGTCGCTGCTTGTGAGGCTTGAATCGTGCAGGTTCCGGTGGAAACTACCGCGACGGTGCTTCCCGAAACCTGGCAGACCGCAGGCGTGAGCGAGGCATAACCGACGGAAAGGCCGGATGTCGACGTCGCACTGAGGGCAAACGCCTCAGAAGGCGAATATGCGTACGTTGTGACGATCGGTGCGAAGGTGATCGTTGACGCCGCTGGACCGACCGTGAACACCTGTGGGCTCCCAGGGGCAGCCGCATAGTTCACGCCCGCTGCCGCACTTGCCGTCAGAGAGCAAACGCCGGCCCCAACAAAGTGCACCACACCACTTGTGACCGTGCAGATGCCCACAGAATTCGATATTACCGAGGCGATGCCGTCACCACTGTACACAATGGATAGCGTGAAACTGCCGCCATAAGCTGCATTGGAAGGCAGGTTGCCGATACTGATCGACGGCGTCGTCTGGCTTACCGTGAACACCTGTGGGCTGCCAGCGATAGCCGCATAGTTCACGCCCGCCGCCGCACTCGCCGTCAGAGAGCAAATGCCCTCCCCAACGAAGTGCACAACGCCGCTCGCGACCGTGCAGATGCTCGTCGAGTTCGAGGCCACCGACGTTGTGCCGTCGCCGCTGTAAGTGAGCGCAGGCGTAAAGCTGCCGTTGTACGTGGCGTTCGACGGCAGGTTGCTGATCGTGATGGTCGGCGTCGTCTGGCCAATCACGAATGTCTGTGCGCTGCCGGTAATCGTCGTGTAATGGGTGCCCGCAGTGGCGCTGGCTGTCAAAGAGCATGTGCCCACGCCGACATAGTGCACAACGCCGCTCGCGACCGTGCAGATGCTCGTCGAGTTCGAGGCCACCGACGTTGTGCCGTCGCCGCTGTAGGTAATCGAAGGGATGAAGCTGCCGCCATACACCGCGCTGGACGGCAGGTTGCTGATCGAGATTGTCGGACTAGCCTGACCAATCACGAATGTCTGTGCACTGCCGGTAATCGCCGCATAGGTTGTGCCCGCTGTTGCGCTGGCTGTCAAAGAGCATGTGCCCACGCCGACATAGTGCACAACGCCGCTCGCGACCGAGCAGATGCTCGTCGAGTTCGAAGCCACCGACGTTGTGCCGTCGCCGTTGTAAGTAATCGAAGGGATGAAGCTGCCGCCATACACCGCGCTGGACGGCAGGTTGCTGATTGTGATGGTCGGCATTCTCTTGTTCCCTGTGCCCATCAGAGAAATTGACTGTGTGGCCGAGGAAATGTTCAGAGAATTGTCCGTGATCACAAACGATTCGGCCAGCGAGCCCGAAACAGTCGGCGCAAATCCGATGCTCAGATTGCAACTGCCGCCAGCAGCCAGAGACAACGTCGTTGTGCAATCGGCCGGAGACCCGCTTCCCGATACCTGTTGGAAATCGGCTGGAGCTGTTAGTCCGGGACCGGCCGCAGTGAGTGTCGCATTGCCGGCATTGCTAATTGTCACCGACTGCGCGCTGCTGGTCGAGCCTATGTTTGTTGATGTGAAGCTGAGCGACGGCGGCGGCGTGTGAATCTCTTTCAACACCTTGGAGCCTGAAGAGAGGAACAGATTGCTCCCGCTATCCATCGCAAGTCCAAAGACTCCGGACAACTGGGTAGACACAGGCAGCGCGAAGGGAACCGGGGCCGCATAGGTTCCGGGACCGGTCTTTGCCGCCACGTAAACTTGATTGCCGCCCCAATTGACGAAGTAGACATTGCCATTCGCATCCACTGCAATGCCGGAGGGACTGGACATTCCGCCCCCGCTAATAACGGTCTCCTGACTGGCGAGCGTACTGCCTCCCGGCGGCTCAACCAGCACTCTATTGTCGACTGTGTCGGCCAGGTAAAGATAACCCGCGGCATCGACTGCAATCCCGCCTAAGCCTTTGTTGGCGGCGTTGAGAGGTGTGTACGTCGGAACCGCAACGGGTGCGGAATAGGTGCCATTAACCTGCCGCGTCATCTTCGTAACGGGAGTGTAGCTGTATGTATAGGCGGAGATATACAGATTGCCGCTTCCATCCACAGCGATTCCTGTGCCCGCGTTGAAAGCGCTGTTGGTCGCCAAAAGAACGGGTATGCTCGTTGAATACGGCGGTTTTATCTCCCATAGCTTCTGGTTTTGCTCGTCCAACACAAAGACGTTTCCCGCGCCGTCAACAGCGATGCCCCTGAGTGTCGCCTCGCTGTCGGTATCCGACATTACAGTATGGAGTGTGCCATCCGTCGTGATTTCCCATACTTTCGCCGCTCCCCAGTCGGCGATGAATACATTGTTATGCGCATCCACCGCAGATGTCAGGGGCTGCAGGATAGAAGGGTAGCTGGATGAATTGGCGAAGACGTTCTCCGTGCCCGGCAGGAAGACAGCTTGCGGTCCCAAGCCGATTCCGGAAATATAGGCGGTCGCCAACACGTTGCCCGAGCCATCCTCAAGCAGAACCGCGCCATAACGAGTTCCCGGATACTCAGGCGTAAAGGTGACACTGACTGTGCAGGCGTCGCTCACGATGTAAACGTGGCTGGCGCCGTTCGATGTGCAACTGCCCGCCCCGGTGTCGGCAAAGTCCAGTCCCGTGGTTCCCTGGGTCACTACAACCGGCGTACCGATCATTCCCGCACCCGTGAAGGTGAACGTGAGAGTGATGGCGCTGCTGGTTATCCCAACATTGACCGAACCAAAAGTCGCCGCCGCCGGCGCTGTAGCGGTGGCGGCTGAATCCGCAATCAATGTCGCTGAAGCGGTGTTGCTGCTGGCGGCAAACGTATTGCTCACCCCCGCATAGCTCGCAGTGATGGTGTGCGCGCTCCCGCTCGTCCCGCTCAAGACCACACCTGACAGCGTCGCCACACCACTAATCAACGATACCGGCGTGCCACTGTTCAGACTGCCGGCAATTGAATCGGAGAAGGTCACCGAACCGGTCACCGTTGTGCTGTTATGCGTCGAGTCCGTCACATGTGCGGTGATCGTTACACTCTGCCCCACCATCGGCGAACCTGGGCTGACGCTCACAGCCACAGAGGTCGAATCGACTGGCAGAGCGACTCCCGTTCCTACAAGCGAAATCGCCTGAGTTGCGTTTGAGACGGACAGGTCATTGTCGGTCAACACCAGTGAGCCTGTGTTGCTTCCGCCACTGACCGGGGTGAAGTCCACAGCATAAGTACAGCTCTCGTTCGCCGCCAGCGTAGCGGCGGAACTGGATGGGATTAACTGTGGGCAGGTGCTCGATCCGCCAATCGTAAACCCGCTCGGCATGTTTGGATTGGAACCCGTAGTTGGAACCTCGATAAGCAAAGGCGCATTACCTATGTTGTTGACCGTCAGGCTTTCAGGGTTGTCCGTCGAGTCCGCCGCGCCAACATTTGTCGCGGTAGGAAACGTCAACGTAGGGTGGGCCGATTTGTCCCACTCCAACAGGTCACCTATATCGAAATCCTCGAGAAAAATGTTGCCGCTTCCGCTCAGGGCGACGCTTTCCGGGCCCGATAGTGCAACATTGCTTGACAGCGTGAGAAGATCGCCGTATGCGCTGCCCGTCCAGGGCAGCATCATGAGCGTGCCATCGTGAGCTCCTGTACCGTAATTGGCAATGTATGCGTTCCCCGCAGCATCGATGGCAACGCCATCGAGACAGTCGCCGGCGGGGGCCGTGTACAGTACACTCTGCGAGTAGGCCCCGTTGGACAGAGTCTCCTTCACGATATTGTGGTTAGTGCAATCGGCGACGTAGATATTGCCGCCGCTATCGACCGTGACGGTGCTGAATTCCCCGCCAGATAGCCCGCTTCCGATACCGACCGCCGCCGCGTAGCCACTGCCAGTCCAGGCCAGCTTCGAAACTGAGGAATCGGATTCTCCGGTATCCAGAACATAAATGTTTCCGGTTGCATCCACCCACACGTCCTGAGCGTAGTTGTAGCTGCCGCCGATGGATATCGGCGTGCCGTATGCACTGCCCGTCCAAGGTACCTTCACGATTTCGTTCAGGCCAGAATCGGAAACAAAAAGGTTTCCTGCTCCGTCCACCCCCACACCCGTGGGCGCACTCCAGCCGGAGCCGATGGAAACCGCCGCTCCGTAGCTGCTGCCCGACCACGACACTTTCAGAACGCGCGCATTTCCGGTGTCGGCAAGATAGACGTTGTTGTTTGCATCCACAACAATGGCTTCCGGTACGTTGAGGCCTCCTCCGGGAATCAGCACGCTTTGTGTCGCCGGATTGAAGGAGATCTTCGGTCCCACGCCGATGCCGCCGATGTATGCGGTGCTCAGCACGGTTCCCGAGCCATTTTTGAGGACCGCAGCACCCGCTCTCAGCCCCGGATAGCGCGGCGTAAACGTCACGTTCACTGTGCAGATATCGCCGGTGCTGTAGGCATGGCTCGTTCCGTTCGTTGTGCAGGTGCCCGACCCGGCATCCGCATAATCCAGCGCCGTCGCCCCCTGCGTCGTTACCACCGGAGTGATGCCCGTTCCGCCGGCGGTGAAGCTGAACACCAGCGTAATGGCTGAGCCGAGGGTATTCACGTTCTCCGACCCTATGCTCGCGCTTCCGGATATGATCTCCTCGATCTTTCCCTGTTCGAAATAGGTGGAGAAGATGTCTCCACTCGCATCCACAGCAACGCCCATGGCGCTTTCGGAATACTTGGCCAGTGTGACGACCGTGCTGTAACTTCCGGCAGCCAGAATCTCGTAGATCGCGTTGTGCTGGAAATTGACATCGGCGGCGTATACGTTGCCTTGGCTATCGGTCGCCAGGTTCTGGATGTAGCCGAAACCGCCGGCGTAGGTGTGAACCGTGGCATAGCCGCCAGATTTCACAATCTCTTTGATCGTAGTGTGGCTGTCCGCCACGAAGACGTTGCCGCTCGAGTCCAACGCGATACCGGTCGGGGCGTTAATGCCGCTGCCCCGCGCAGTAACCGTGGTGAAGTTGGGCGCCACAATCTCTTCGACCGCGTTGTTTCCGGTATCTGTAACAAAAACGTTGCCGCTACTATCTACGGCTACGGCCGATGGACCAGAGAAGACGTGACTGGTTCCAATCTGTGTTACGGTGCTATACCCGCCTGATGCCGGTATCTTGTAGACATTGTTCGCGCCCTGATCGGCCACGAAAACATTTCCGCTGCCATCTACGGCCACGCCGTAGACCGCGTTGAAGGTCGTGCCTCCGCCCAACGCCACAACGGTTGGCGAGTCTGGTATTTTGCCATTGACCGCTAGAACTTCGTACACCGTCTCGTTGCCCTGATCAATGACAAAGAGGTCTCCGCTTGTGTCCACGGCAACCCCTGCAGGGGTGTTGAAAGTGGTGTTTGCGGCGATCTGCATGCCAACATAGGTGGCCGTCTGTGCAGAGGCTGCGGAGGCGAGCAAACTCAGCCCTGCCGCCCCCAACCCGGCGGCCAAAAATGAAAGCGTGCGAAAGTGACAAGATACGCGGTAAGGCAAAGAGCGGACAGAACGGGACTTCGAGAACATAGCGAGCGGTCTCCCCAGCAGACACCTGGAATAGGCTTCGTGTCGTTCTATGTCTGCTCAAGGACCGTTCCAACTTGCGAATCGCCAGGGAGGCCCCTTACGCGACTGGAACACAATCCGGTGAGCTAGCAATGAAGCGGGTGTGCTAGCGTCGTTTATCGGTCATTTCCTGCCGGCGTTATGTGATTTATGTCACTCTGTTCAAGATTCTCGCCCTTTTTCATCCCGATGGACGCGAGTCTACGAATGTATGCAATTGATCACGCAATACATGTGACGAGTGCTTCAAGACGCAACCAAATCCAGGTGTTTATAGCGGTTCCAGGATTGCTGTACCTCGACAGCACCGATCCGAGTTGACGCGACCAGCAGGGAGCGGCAACTTCGCAACCCGCCTCCCTGGCCGGCGGATGGCGCCAAGACCTGCCCCTCATCACCGAAAACAATATGCCCAGAAGACCAAGCCATGAGACGGTCCGGATACTGACGTTCCTGAAGCTCTCTATTTATCGCTGCGTGCGATCCGCTATGGCTGCCATCACGGTTGGGGGGCGGATCACAGCTCCTCGTTCTCGCCGCCCTCGGGCAACAGGCCGCCACACTGTTCGGACGGTTCATTGCCGGAATGATTCGCCTCGACTCAATTTAAAGGCGATGGCGGAGAAACCGATTCCAGTACATGATGACCCCGGATATGCTGAGGATCGCAAGGCTGAGTCCACAAATGAACCAGATTACTTTGATTCCCATACCCCACAGCGTCCCAAAGTGCAGCGGATGCATCGACCAGATGAGCCAGTCGCCGGCAGAGTGATTCTCGCCATAGCGCCAGATGGTGAGCACCTGTGCATTGGTAGCGTCGATCGTCACAATGTCGCGATGGGAGAAGTCTCCAGGGGTACGCAGATCCATCAACGCATAGACCAGCGTGCCTTGAAGAGAAGGATCACTGAGGCTGAAGAGACGGCCGCGAGGCGATCCCCGCTGAGCGGCGGCCAGGATGGCCGGAAGAGTTGCGCGCCGCGAGCCCGCTGGGAGCCTCTGCGGCAGAGACGGCGAGAGCATTCCCTGCAACGGCGAGATCGCGTTTACCACTGAGACAAACTGCCGGTACCAGCCGAAATAAATACCAGAGATCGACCACCAGACCACAATGGCGAGGGTACAGATGCCGATAGCATGGTGAGCATCGAAGTTGACACGGCGCCAGCTACAGCGCAGGTTGATGAACAATGCGCGAGACCAGTTCCTGAGCCCCTGCCACCAGAGCAATAGGCCGGTGATGGAGAGCAGAAGGAGGATTGCAGCTCCGAAGCCATTCACCTGTTCGCCGTGGGCACTGCCCAGAAGCAAATAAACGTGAAGGTCGTGAACCCAGTTGACCCAGGAATAAGGCTGGCCGTAAAGAGATGCGGTGACTGGGTCTGCCACCAGATTGAACTCGAGGCCCGTTGCGCTGACGGCGTGCAGACGATAAGCGGGAATTGTCGGCCATGGGGTATCGATCTCCGTGACGCGCGCTCCCGGATAGCCGTCCTGGAATTTCTGCATTACCTCGGGAATCGACGCCAGGTGTGACGAATTAAGCGGCTTCAGGCTGGCCGGCAGAGTGATCGATGTGAACTCATCCTCGAACACAAGAATGGCCCCTGTGAGAGCGATGATCACGATGTAGAGCGACATGAGGATGCCCGTCCAGAGGTGGATCTGGAAGACGGCCCTGCGCAGAAACAGCTTGCGCGGGCTGTGCACCAAATTGTGCAGAAAGGTCAAATGCTGCTCGCTTCTAGAGGATGGCCAGAGTCGGTCCTCCCTGATCAGTTTCCCGTGTGCGCGTCGTACCACGCAAGGATGCGGGTGAGCGAATCGATCTGGTGCTCCCGCTCTTTGAAGATATGCGGCTCGCGCGGGTAGCGCACCATCACAGCTTCCCTGCCCAGGAAATGCAATGCATGGTAGAGTTCTTCGCCCTGCGAGATAGGGACGCGCGGGTCAGCTTCGCCGTGGAGAATCAGCAGCGGTGTGTGGCAATGAGCGGCGTAGCGAACGGGCGACTCCCGATCGTAGACGGGAGTGTTGGCCTGGAGTTCGCCCATGTAACTCTGTTCAAAGCGAGGAGATATGTCGGTTGTGGTGGCCATGCTGTACAGGTCGGTTACGGCTGCGCCCGCCATCCCCGCCTTGAATCGCCCCGTGTGAGTCACAATCCACGAGGTCATGAAGCCCCCGAAACTCCAGCCGCCCACCACCAGTCGATTCGGGTCGCTGATGCCCTGTGCGATGAGAAAGTCGACGCCCGCCATGATATCCGCGAAGTCGCCGCCTCCCCAATCCTGAAAGTTAGCCTCGGTGAAGGCAACTCCCTGCCCTTCCGAACCTCTCGGATCAGCCAGCAGGACGACGTAGCCGTGGGAAGCAAGGAGGGTTGCGTAGTTATACCAGTTGCCGTTGAAACCCACTGTCCAGGCCTCTTCAGGGCCGCCGTGAATGTGGACAACGGTCTTGTACCGGGTGCCCGGTTGATAGCCGGGCGGCAGCACGACAACTCCATGGATCGTGTGATGGTCGTTGGGGTTGGTCCACGAGATCTCCCGCTGCACGCCAATATTCCAGTTCGCCACCTGCGGGTTTACGACAGCGAGAGACCTGGCCTGGCCGCTATGCCACAGATAGGGATCCGCGGGGTCGGTTGGGGACTCGCCAAGAAAGCTGAAGGTGAGGCCGTCTGGCGTCACGCGGAACGACTCCGTTACGACGGGAAGGCCGGTGACCGGAGTAAACGTGAAGCTGGAAGTATCCAAATCGACCGTCTCGTAGTGAGTGGCAACAATCTGCGTCACCAGCAAATGGGAGCCGGAGCCAAGCCAGTGCATCTCGCGGACGGTGCCCTCCAGCTTCGACTCGAGTTTGATCTCCGAGCCATCTTTCAGACTCTTGACGAAATGCTCGTCGGTGATTGTACGCGGCGTAAAGCGAGAGAAGGCGATGCGCAATCCGTCGTGCGAGAAGGTGGGATCGGCATAGCCAGAGTGCTCCTCAAGAGTGCGAAGAACTGCGCCGGTATGGGTATCGAAGAGAATCACCTTCGACACGCGCCAGTAGTCATCAAGCCGCGGGGTCGGCGAGACACGGGAGACAATGGCAGCGCCGTCCGGCGACCAGTCCAAAGTATCGATGTTCAGGTCAGAGGAGGTGAGCAGGCGCGCCTGGCGCATGGCAAGATCGTAAATCCAAAGCCGATCGAAGTGATACTCGCTGTCCACAATTTTCTGATCGTTCTTGCCTTTCTTGCGCTCGGCCTCTTCGGGAGAATCGGTGTCGGTTCGGATGAAGGCGATGGACTTGCCGTCAGGGGACCACTTGAAGGCCTTGATGCCACCGGGCAGAAGCGTGAGCGGCTCGGCTTCTCCGCCGTCAAGCGCAATCCACCAGAGTTGCATGGCATCCGCATCGACCTCCGGCTTTGCGTCCGCCTTATGCTCGGCGGGTGGAATATCACTTCGCTTGACGCCGGGCGCCAGAGAGAAATGAAAGGGGCTGGGCGCATCGCCGGCAAGCGGATTGGGGCGGTTGGAGAGGAAGGCAAGGTGCTTGCCGTCAGGAGACCAGGCGGGAGAGAGTTCAGCACCTCCGCTGTAAGCGAAGGGATGCGCTGCCGGATCTCCCACGGCCGACGCAAGCCAGATGTGGGCTTCGCGTGGTTTGCCTGCAGCTACCGGAGTATCAACCGTGTAAGCCACGAGCTTGCCGTCGGGAGAAACGGCAGGCTCTTCCACGCGCTTCAGATTTGCAATATCCGCGGGCTGGATCGTCGTCTTCTGTGCAAGCGCGTGCCGTTGTGGACCCGCGGTGGCGAGTGCTATGACTCCGATAAGGAACAGACCAATCGGCGGATGCGATGTTTGATTTCGGCGCTTTAAAAGACAAGCCGCAACAAAGGATTGGCGATGCGAGCTACCCGCTGACTTCATCCAGACTCTCCGAAGAAACAGTGCGAGTTGTATGAGCGCAGGGCGCGGCCCAATCCGCGTCCTGCATTCCGCTCCAATTTAGAAGCGCAGTTTGAGCGCGAACTGCAACGACCTTGGCGCGCCGATCTGGTACAAACTGCTGAATCCTCCATCGGCGCCACCACCGCCGAGGCTGGAGGCAAGTGTCTCGGAGGAGATGCCAAAGTAGGGGTTGACCGCCCCGTAGCTGGTGAGGATATTGCGACCATCGTTGACACCGACATCGCCAAAGAGAGGATGGTTGAAGATGTTAAAGGCCTCTGCTCGAAAGAGCAGGGCGATGTTTTCGTGAATGGGAAACCCCCGGCGCAGCGCCATATCCTCTTGCCAGACGCCGAATCCGCGCAGAGCGTTGCGGGCGAGATTGCCCTGACTGAAGCTGCTGGCGGGAACGCTGAAGGCGGCCGCGTTGATGATCTTGCCGCCCGGGGCTGACGGATCGCTGAGATAAAAGGGCTGGCCTGAGACAATGTTTGGACGCTGATTCGACGCGGTCTCGTTCCAGACCAGGCCGTACGAAAAGACGCCGGTGGTGATGGTGAGGGGGGCGGCGCTGTTTGACCGGAAGAGGCTGTCCAAAGCCCAGCCGGTGGCGGCATAGCTGAGGACGGAGTTGTTCGCGTGAAGGTTGGGACTTTCGAAGGTAACGGCGGCCGTGAATGTGTTGCGAATATCGTAGTCCGAGTCGCCGTAGTCGAGGCTTGGGGCGTAGAAGGTGTGAAACGGGATGGGCAGGGCTACGCCCGAGCCGTTGTCAAGCCCATGCGACCAGGTATAGTTCGCCAGAAACTGCAGGCGGTGCCACGGGTTCTGCTTGAACTGAACCTGAAGCGCGTTGTAATTGGAGTAGTCGTTGTTCGTGATCACATCGAGATAAGTGAAGTTGGCGCTTCCGCCCATTGCCGGAGTAACCATTTCGTTGCGCAGCAGGTCTCTCCCCTTGTTGCCCGCATAGGTCATCTGGAGCGTGCGTGAGCCGCCCAGATTCTGTTGCAGCGATAGATTCCAGTTGTACACCCTGGGATCGCGCAGGTTGGGCTCGAAGGCAAAAACGAAGCTGAAAGGCGGATCGAGAGTGAAGGGAATGGGCGCGGCCGCGGCAACGCTGAGCGGATATGCTCCGGCCGCTCCGTACAAGTATTCCGACCGCGAGTAAGGGAAGCCGAGCGTGCCTTGTCCGCCCTGCTGATTGCCCAGTCCATAAAAGATGCCGCCGCCGCCGCGAATGACGGTCTCATGCCCGGCTGACGGGTGAAGCACATAGGCCACGCCGAGGCGCGGAGCGAAATTATGCTTGCTGGCGGCCCATAGGCGCGTTCCCTTGGGAGCGAGCGCCGCATTGGCGGGATCGTCGAGGTTGGTCGCCGTGTAGAACGGATGACCGCTCGCTTCCCCCGGCGGCGGATCGAAATCCCAGCGCAATCCGTAGTTGAGCGTCAAGCGTGTGCCAACCTGCCAGGAGTCCTGCGCAAAGAAGGAAACGTTGTTGAAGATAGGCCGGAGTTCCGAGGTCTCGGTGGTATCCACGCCGGCGTAGCCGTTAGTCGGTATCTGTGTGGTGACCAGTTCCTCTACGCTGTCGAAGTCGTAGGAAATGTCCCAGGGACGATAGCCGTTGGTGGGAGTCATATGACGGAAGTCGCCGCCAAATTTGAGGTTGTGCTTGCCCTTGATCCAACTGGCGGTGTCAACGTAGTTGAGCTGCCGCTGGCGGTTGGTGGCGTCGTTGCCCACGTAGTAGGAGGTTGTGCTGTCGTTGAAGAAGAACGCGAACACCGAGGTGCCGATGGTGTAATTGGGGTCCGACTGGAAGAGATAGCTGTTGCTGGGAATCGTTGCTCCGCCAAAGGCAATGGGCGTCACTGTCGTAGCTCCCTTGGCGTGGCTGATATTGAAGCGAAAGTCGTTCACCACCGATGGTCCGAAGATATAGGTCGCTCCGGCCGTGAGTGTGTTGACGTTCGCAGTGGTGCTGCTCAGGCTCGACGTAGCGTAATAGTCGAACGCTCCGTGCTGCTCGCCGTTCGAGGGCGCGTCGTCGCCTCGGATGAAGAGGTTGAGCTTGGACGTGGGATTGTAATCGAGGCGAAGGCTGGTGGCATCAAGCGTGGATGGATTGGAGAAGCCCGCGAAGAACTGCCCCGTGTACTGATCGGGAAGATCCTGGCCCGATGACGGAAGAGGGTAGGCGGCCAGCAGAGGAGCGACTTCGGCGGTGGCCTTATTGCGCGCGAAGGTGGTGGGCACAACATTGATCTTCGACTCGGGAACGCGCAGGCGAAGTCCCTCGTAGGAAAAGAAGAAAAAGAGTTTGTCGCGCAGAATGGGGCCTCCGACGACACCGCCGAAATCGTTCTGCTTTTCGGCCAGACGCGGCAGGCCCTCGTTGTTATTGAACCAGGAGTTGGCGTCGAAGACGTCATTGCGGACATACTCAAAAGCAGTCCCATGAAACTTGTTGGTCCCACTGCGGGTAACGATCGACAGTTGTGCGCCTGGCGTGCGGCCATACTCGGCATCAAAGGAGTTGGTCTGAATCTTGTACTCCTGCATGTCGTCGACCGAGACCAGGTTGTTGTAGCCGCCGTTGTTGCTGGTGGCCTGCGCCGCGCCGGCCCCGGCCGAGCCAAGATACACGTTGCTGCCCTGGGTGATGCCGACGTTCGCGCTGACGCCATCAATAGAGAAGTAGTTGGCATCGGTGCGCTGGCCGTCGATGCTGAACTGGCCAGCGCTGGTGTAGTAGGTCTTGGCAGTCACGTTTCCGGGAGTCAACGCGATGAGCGCCTGAAAGCTTCTCCCGCTGAGCGGCATATTCTCGACGAATTGACGATCTACCGTCGTTGCCACCGCGCCGGAGGTCTCGATCTGGCCCACATCAGCGCTTACCGTGACCGATTCGCCCGAAGAACCAACGGCAAGAGAAATGTTCTGGGAGAGCGCATCCTGCGTGTGCACCTCGATCTGCTCAAGCACAGTTTGCTTGAATCCTGCCGCATCCACGACGATTTTGTAACGGCTTGCGCGCAGTGTAGAAAACGCGTACCCCCCATTACTCCCCGTCCTGGTCTTGAGAATATTGTTTGTCCCAAGATCGGTGATCGTGACTGTTGCGCCAACCACCGCAGCGCCCGAAGGGTCAGAGACCTGCCCGGCGATGCTGCCCGTATCGCTTTGCGCAGAGAGGTGCGTACTGATGCTCAGCACCAGCAGGGCTAGAACCGTACAGAAGTTGATAAGGCGTCGCTTCATATTGACCTCCTGGAGTCGTGGAGAGATGAAGAGCGGTTTTAAGAACAACTGCCGATAGCGCTTTCTTTGCTTCCAACTTTGGATATTGGCCGAGTTGCTTCCCGATGGAGTGTGTTGCCCCCGGTTCCGCGCGGCTTCAAGAGGCGCGCGAAAGATTGTGCTTCCGAATCAGACCAGCGAGCACGCGATCCTCTGGGCTCTCATGGGTCTCAAGCGCCTCTGCTACGGCAAGCGCGTCGCGCAGAGGTTCGTCCTGCCCCAACTTGAACTTTGCTTCGAGCTTGTTCACTCGCATGCGAAAGCCGATGATCCCCGCAAAGCGGCGAGTGATCTCGCTGCGTGGAACCTCGCGTGTGCTCCAACCGCCCGGATACTGCGACTCCATGTGCTGTGTGAGCTCTTCAAGGGAGTTGTCCAGCTCCGGCTCATCCTGCAACTCAATCGTCCCGTAGCAATGAACCGCCGTGTAGTAATACGTGGACGGCATGTCGCGGCCCGGATACCAGCTCGCCGTGACATAACTCCACGGCCCCTCGAAGATGGCAAGGAAGGGAACTCCGGGCTTGGCCAGTTCACGCGCGTGTTCGTTTGCCCGTGCCAGGTGACCAGTGAGGACCAATGGCTGCTCCGGCAAGCCCGGCACGTCGCCGTCCGGGTTGCTTGAGGCAGCCATCAACAAAGGCAGATTTGTGGCCAGCGGCCCATCCTCTCCATTGCTCACAAGCAGCGCCCAGGGATGCTGCTCAATGATTGCGAGAGCATCTTGACGGGACGTGGGCTGCCAGCATGGGCGAACAAACATAGACAAATCTCCTGAGTCAGCGTTGGTACTTGAGATACCGGAAAGCCGGACAAAATAAAATCAGCGGTTGACGATTTCTCCGCCCAGGACGGTGATGTCCGCCTTGACGTTCTGGATCTCTACAGGATCGATAGCGAGGATGTCTCTGGACAGGACCGTGAAGTCCGCAAGTTTGCCCGGAGCGATCGAGCCCTTGATGTCTTCCTGGCTCTCGGCATAAGCCGAGCCCACCGTATACGCGTGAATGGCCTGCCGAACGGTGAGTTTCTGTTCGGGGAACCAGCCGTTGGGATTCCTTCCGTCCAGGGTGCGCCGGGTGGTGGCCGCATAAATGCCGGCCATCGGATTGATCGGCGCTACAAACCAGTCGGAGCCGAACGCAAGCACCGTCCCCGCATCCAGCAGAGAGCGAAACGCGTATGTCGTCGCGGCCCGCTTGGGTCCGATGCGCGTCTCGGCCCATCGTCCGTCGTCGATGCAATGGTAGGGCTGCACCGAAGCAATGATGTGCAGTTGCGCGAATCGGGCAATGTCTTCCGGGCGCAGATGCTGCGCATGTTCGATTCGCAGACGCCGGTCCGCGGGACCGTTTTCCACTTCCAGCCTTCCATACAGATCAAGGACTGTCTTGTTTGCGCGGTCGCCGATGGCATGCGTCGCAATATGGATTCCCGCGCGATCGGCGGCCTTCATCTCGGCGAACATCTGTTCCGGATGAGCCAGTTGTTCCGTGGGCATACCGGAGTTGCCGGGAAGGTCGTTAAACGGCTCAAAGAACCAGGCCGTCGCCGAGCCGAGCGATCCATCCGCAAATGCCTTCACTGAACCGACAACCAGCGTGTCATTGCCGAAGTTGGTCATCGCTCCGATCGCCTCCAGGCGCCGGTACTGATCGAGAGGAAAGCGCGCAGAGACGCGCACTTTCCACTTTCCCTGCGCGATCAGGCGCTGGTAGCCGCGCACTACCAGCGCTTCCATGTCCGCGGCGTGCGATCCGGTGAAGCCCATATCCTGCACGCTGGTCACGCCGTTCTCGAGCGCGTAATGCTGGGCCGCCAGCAGGGCAGCGTCTACCTGGGAATCGGATGGCGGCGGCATGACCCGTTCCACCAGATCCTTTGCGGCGTCCTTGAAGATCCCAGTCGGATTTCCATCCACGTCGCGAACGATCACTCCGCCCGGCACGTCCGGCGTAGCGCGGGTGATGCCGGCAAGCTTCATCGCGACGGAATTGGCCAGCATCATGTGTCCATCGGAGCGATTCACCCACACCGGGTTATTGGGCGTCACCTCGTCGATCCACTCATGGGTCGGCAGAACAACGGGTCTCCACTTCTGCTCATCCCAGTCGCCGACGACGATCCATTCTCCCGGCGGGCGAGTGCGCGCATACTCGGCGATTCTCTTTTTGAACTGTTCGCGGCTCGTCACGTCGAGCAGTTGTACGCTCGTGAGTCCCTGCCCGCCCCAGAAGAAGTGCACGTGCGCATCGTTGAATCCCGGAACCACGCGCCGTCCCTCAAGATCGAGCACCTTCGTATTCTCTTGCCGTAGCCGCTCAATCTCTTCCGTCGTCCCGACCGCGAAGATGCGATGGCCGGAGATCGCCATTGCTTCCGCCTCCGGTTGCAAAGGGTTCTCAGTCCATACCTTGCCATGAATTGCGATCAAGTCGATCTGCGCGTGCAGGGACAGCGGCGTCAGAAAGAAGATCGTCATCAAGAGGCGATTCATCATCGGTTCTCCCGTAAAACGAAGGACGCGGTTCAGGCTGCTGATCAGGGTTGGCGGGAAGACAGGAGACGAAAAAGCGCTGTGGATTCAACATGAATCTTGGGTCGCCAATAGCTTCTTGACAACCTCAACGCCGATCTGCTTGCAACTTTCCTTTACAGTAGAGTGAACGCTGGACCATGTAAAGAGCCAGGTTCTTGCCTAGCCATGGTGCCAGTGAGGAAGGGGATCCGATGGCTCTGCTACGGAGGCTGGCATTGAACCGGGAAATGGCAGGCTCGCTGCAAGCGCAGATATTCGGCCAATTGAAGAGCCTCATCCAGACAGGCGAACTGACCCCCGGCGAGCGTATGCCCTCCACGCGCGAGTTGGCCGCAAGCCTGCAAGTTTCTCGTAACACGGTAGTTGCGGCGTTCGACATGCTGGTGGGCCAGGGGTACGTGGAGGCCCGGTTGCGCAGCGGTTTTCAGGTTTGCAATGCGGCGCACGCATTCCGCAGCCTGCCTGTCGCTACCGAGTTCTCTGAAGAGCGGAAACTGATTCCCTCGCAACCTGGCGTGCCCGTGCCTTTTCGCCCCACACAGCCAGACGTGAATCTCTTTTCTCTTCAAATATGGAATCGCCACCGGACGCGCGCGCTGAAGCGCGGGTCCTGCCTGCTCCACTATCAATCGCGCTTCCCGGTCGGGATCGATGAATTGCGGCAGAACGTTGCGTCGTATCTGCGAGACAGTCGCGGCGTCCGCTGCGAGTGGTATCAGGTGGCGATTACCAATGGCTCACAACAGGCCTTATTCCTCCTGGCGAATCTCCTGCTGCAACGGAGGCAAAGGGTCTATATGGAAGACCCTGGATATCCGGGGGCGAGAAATGCATGGAGGCAGGCGGGAGCCACCGTAATACCCATGCCGGTCGATGACGAGGGCATCTGTCTTCCGCAACAGGATGCGCAGCACGCCTCGCTGATCTATGTAACCCCTTCGCATCAATTTCCACTGGGCGTCTGTATGTCCCTTGCCCGCAGACTCACGCTTTTGCGAGCAGCCCGGGATGCCAACTCGTGGATTGTCGAAGACGATTACGACGCGGAGTTTCGTTACACCAGCGTGCCGCAGCCTAGCCTTCAAAGCCTGGACGAAAATCGCCGCGTGATCTACATCGGCTCATTCAGCAAAACGCTCTTCCCCGCGCTGAGGCTGGGCTATGTCGTGCTTCCGCCATCCCTGGTCGAGCGGTTCGCAGCATTGAAATCGACCGTTGACGACTTCAGCCCACTGATAGACCAGGCCACCTTGGCCAGTTTTTTGGAGAGTGGAGCGTTCTATTCCCACCTGCGACGTTGCCGCAAGCACTACGCCGAGCGTCAAAGCTATTTCCTGGATCTCATAACCCGCCTCGGCCTTCCCATCCGTTTTCCGATTACGGGCCGGGGCATGAACCTCGCAGGCATGCTCTCGGCAGACGTCAATGATCGAGTCTGCAGTGACCGGTTAAGATCAGCCGGCCTGGATGTGCCGCCGCTGTCCAGGTACGCTGTCGAGGCGACTCCGCCAGGGTTGCTGTTTGGGCTCGCGGCGTTCGACAAGCAGGCCATCCACCGTGGAGTTCAGAAGATGGCCGCCGCTCTTGATGGAATGCGCTCGTCTCTTGACGGGAAGCGCTCGCCCGGATGACTTGGTGCTCTGTTCATTCCCGATAAAACAAAGGATTTCTTAGGGAACATCTCAATAAGTCGTTGTCTTGAAAGGGTACAACTTTAGTCGTGCCGTAAATTGCACAAAAAAAAGACGGACTTTAGCCCCTGAGGCAACGCTGCGCGAGAATGGAGCACTTGATCAGAGGTCGCTTAATTGGTCGATCCTGAAAAACGCATAACACGTTAAAGAATCAATGACATAGGGCGACATATGTGATAGAATAATCCCAGAAGTTGTTCGAAACAAAGCAATTTCCGGGGAAAACGATGCGCCCTAAGAAT
>Ga0224527_1000690_pt1 | contig 20715 bp, 18 predicted proteins | sample CBST0metaG_FD_179882 | JGI IMG/M metagenome (GOLD analysis project Ga0224527, IMG submission 179882) | Peat soil microbial communities from Stordalen Mire, Sweden - C.B.S.T0 | ecosystem: Environmental > Terrestrial > Soil > Wetlands > Peat | place: Sweden: Norrbotten County, Stordalen Mire... | reverse complement strand
AATATGGCAATTACCGTTGTGGGCAGCGTTGCCTTCGACTCGATTGAAACACCGGCAGGGCGGCGGGACCGCTGCCTCGGCGGCGCGGCCACTTACTTCTCGCTGGCAGCCAGCTTTTTTACAGATGTGCGGGTAATCGCCGTGGTGGGCGAGGACTTTGGCGCGGCAGAGGAAGCGGTTTTCAAAGCGCGCAAGATCGACACCCGCGGCATCGAACGGGCCGCGGGCAAAAGCTTCTTCTGGGAGGGCTCGTATCTCGACAATCTGAACGAAGCAAAAACCCACACGACCGATCTGAATGTTTTTGCGGCGTTTGAGCCGAAGATTCCCGAGGCCTACGCGGACTCCGAGTTTCTTTTTCTGGCCAACATCGACCCAATATTGCAGCGGCGCGTGCGCGAGGCCATGCCGGGCGTAAAGCTGGTGGCCGGCGACACGATGAATTACTGGATCAAGGACCACCGGCCGGCGCTGCTCGAAGTCTTGAAGGGCCTGGACATACTGCTGATCAACGACACCGAGACCCGCATGTTGGCCGGCCACAGCAACCTGGTGCAGGCGGCGCGCGGAGTGCTGGCCCTGGGGCCACGGGCGCTGGTGGTGAAACACGGCGAGTATGGGGCGACGCTGTTCCATGGCGCGGCTTCGGTGAGCGAGTTAGCAAGTCAGCAAGTCAGCAAGTCAGCGAGTCAGCGGAAAAGTCAGGGCACAAAGTGCTTCCGCTCGCCGGCCATGCCGTTGGAAGTGGTGGTGGACCCGACCGGGGCGGGGGACAGCTTTGCCGGTGGTTTCTTCGGCTATCTGGCGTCGCAGCCCGAACAGACTCCGGAGGCCTTCCGCCGCGCCATGTTTTATGGCAGCGTGATGGGCTCGTTCGCCGTGGAGCGCTTCGGGACCGAGCGGCTGCAGAAGCTCACGCGCGAGGAAATCGACGCTCGCTTTATCGAGTTCCGCGAGCTGACGCACCTTGACTGAGAAAGCCAATTGCAATCCGCGGTGGCCGGAGTGGCTGGCGGTTCTGGCCGCCTGCGCTTTGGCTTCGGCTGCAGCAGTAACGTGGAGTTGGCAGCACGCCGCCATGATGAACTATGGCGACGCCGTTGCCCACCTGCACATTGCCCGCCGAGTCTTCGACTCGCACCAGCCGCGGCTGACGCAGTTGGGCTCAGTGTGGCTGCCTCTGCCGCACCTGCTGATGCTTCCGTTTGTGCAGGTGTATAGCTGGTGGGCCGATGGAATTGCGGCGCTGCCGGCTTCGATCCTGGCGTACCTGGCCGCCTGTGCGGGCATCTACCGGCTGGCGCGGCGCTGGCTGCATCCGCTGGCGGCCTGCCTGGCGCTGGCGTTTTTTGCGCTGAATCCGAACCTGCTTTATCTGCAGACCACGGCCATGACCGAGCCCTTGTTCGTCTGCGAGATGATTTGGGTCGCGGTGGGCCTGGTGGAATGGCGCGATTGCCTGGAGACGGACGAGCGCAAGGCCGGCCGCCTGCAGGCCTGGATTGCGGTGGCGCTGATTGCCGCCGTCTTTACGCGCTACGACGGCTGGATCATGGCCCTGATGGCCTGGACCGGAATCGGGTTGGCTCTGCTGCGGCGGGGCCGGCTGCGCGCCCCGCTGTTTTGGGTGGCGAGCGTCTTCGTTGTGGCTGCGCCCCTCGTCTGGTTCGCCTACAACGCCGTGGGATTTGGCGATTGGCTATATTTTGCGCGCGGACCCTATTCCGCCAAAGCGATTGAAATCCGCACCGCTTCGCACGGAGCCGGTCCGCTGCATCCGGGCTGGCACAATCCGTGGGTTTCGCTGCTCTTTTTTGTGAAGGCAGCGGAGTTGGACGCCTTTGCTGCGTGGGGCAATTTGCTGCTGGCGCTGAGCGTGGTGGGAACCGCATGGGCCTGGTTCACGGCGCGGCGGCGCGGCTTTATGTGGGCGCTGCTCTTGTGGCTGCCGGTTCCCTTCTATGCCTACTCCATTGCGTTTGGGTCGGTGCCGATCTTTCTGCCGCCGTGGTGGCCGCATTCGCACTACAACCTGCGCTACGGGATGGAAATGCTGCCGGCCTTCGCGCTGGGATTGGGCTTTGTGGCGCAGTTCGGGCTTTCGGCGGTGCGCGAGTTCAAGCCGAGCTGGCCGAAGTATGCAACCGGCCTGCTCTTCGCGCTGATTGCGCTGAATTCGTGGCGGATGATGCGGGCGCGGCCGCTGGTTTATGTGGAAGGAACCAAGAATGTCCAGTCGCGGCGGCAGTATGAGGTGGAAATTCCTCCCCTGCTGCGGACGTTGCTGGCCACGCGGCCGGGAGGCGTTGTGCTGATGGATACGTCGGTCTATCCCGAGCTGGTTTCGCTGACCGGGATTCCGCTGCGGCAGACGATCAATGAAAGCGATCTTGAAATCTATCAGGAAGCTCTGCGCGCGCCGGCGGCTCATGCGGCGATTGTGCTGGCTTTTGACGGTGACGAGATCGACCGGGCCATCAAGGCGTGCCCCGCAGGACTGACCCCGGTGCGGCGGTTTACGCTGGCCGGACAGCCCTCGGGAACCATGTATATCTCCGGTACTCCATTTGCGACGGGCCTCCTCGGAAAACCCGGTGCGGTGGTAGCATCGGGCAAGGAAACGAGATGAGCACGGCCCTGGCACAAATCGCGGCACCTTTTGCATTCGACCGCCTGCAGCAACTGGTGGTGGTGAATGGGGCTATCGGGCGGCTGCTGATGGCCTGCCTGCTGGGCGCGGTGGTGGGGTTGGAGCGGGAGGTCAAGCGCAAGGCAGCCGGGGTGCGCACCAACCTGCTGATCTGCATGGGCAGCGCGTTTTTCACGCTGCTGTCGGCGGTGCTGGCGGGCGACGCCAACCCCGACAAGGGACGCGTGGCCTCGAACATCGTGCAAGGCATCGGCTTTCTGGGCGCGGGACTGATCCTGCACAACCGCAGCCGGGTGAGCGGACTGACCAGCGCGGCAAGCGTGTTTGTGGTGGCCTCCATCGGAATGGCCTGCGGCGCGGGTCTCTATGCGGCGGCGGCTGTGGCGACCGTGATTGTGATTGTGGCGCTGGAGTTGGTCGGCTTCCTGGAGCAGCGCGCCAACCTGAAGATGTATCCGCTGGTGTATGAGGCGCGGGGCAACGACCCGACCGAGATGCTGAAGTCGATTCTGGACGCGATGGACACGGCGGGAGAGCGGCTGACTGGCGTGGAGCGGGACGCGATCGGCACATTGCAGCGGATCAGCTTTGCCCTGACCGCCACCAAAAAGCAGCACGAGCGGCTGCGCGGAAAGCTGCTCGGCGAACCGGCGATTGACGCCCTGCTCACCTTCCGCGACCCGGAGGAAGATTGATTCCCTTTGCAAAGGCGCACGCCTGCGGCAATGACTTTTTGATTGTGACCGAGGAGGCCGCCGGTGATCGAAGCTGGGCCGAGTTGACGCGGCGATTGTGTGCGCGGAACACCGGCATTGGCGCCGACGGCATCGAATTCTTTGCGTGGACCGGGCCGAAGTCGGGCCGCATCCGCCTGCACAACGCCGACGGCTCCATTGCCGAAATCAGCGGCAACGGCACGCGCTGCGTGGCGGCGTGGATGGCGCTGGAACGCGGCTTTGAACCGGGCGACGATCTGGAGATTGAAACCGATGCCGGACTGCGCGTTTGCCGCGTCAACGGCCTCGATGCGGAGCGCGGATTCAGCGTGGAAATGACCGCCGGAATGGGCGTTCCGTCTTATGCGAAGAAGACCGTAAAGCTGGCCGATGGGCGGACGGTCGACGGAGTTGAAGTATCGACTGGCAATCCGCACTTCGTCATCGTGGTGGATAATCCGGAGTTTGCCGTTGCGGGAAAAGCGTGGACAGCGATTGGCGCGGAGATTTGCGTGCATCCGGACTTTCCCCATCAAACCAACGTCGAGTTTTTCCGCGTGACCGGGCCGCACGAGATCGAGATTCGCATCTTTGAGCGCGGCGTGGGGCCGACAACTTCCTCGGGCACGGGCACCTCGGCAGCTTCCACGGCGGCTATTTCGTTGGGATTGGCCGCGTCGCCGCTGAGCGTTACAGCTCCTGGAGGCGCGCAAACCATCGAGTGGGACGGACCGGGCACGGAGTTGAAACTTACCGGGCCGGCAGCCTTGATTGCACGCGGCGAGGCATGGGAAGCGTGATCACACTGCTCAAGCCCCAAGCCGTACCGCCCGACGCACAGGTCGCAGTGATTTCCCCTGCTTCCACGCCCCAGCCCGACCGCATCGAGAGCGGCTTTGAAGCCCTGCGCGCTCTGGGCTACGATCCGCAAGCCTCCGAACACATTCTGGCCCGCGGCCCGCTCTACTTTGCGGGCACGCCGGAGATGCGCCTGCACGACCTGCACCATGCCTTTGCCGACGAGGAAGCGCACGCCATCTTCTCGACGCGGGGCGGCTACGGATCGAATTACCTGCTCGATGGCCTCGACCTGGATCTGATCGGCGAAGGGGCCAAACCGTGGCTTGGATCGAGCGACCTGACCGCGCCGCAGTTGTGGCTGCTGGACCAGATTGAGTTGCCGGCGTTTTATGGGCCCATGCTCTCCGCGGATTTTGCGCGCGAGGACGGCGTACACATTGCCAGCCTGCAGGCAGCTTTCTCCGGCGCGCTCTACAACGTGGGCGCAGCGGAAGGGATGCGTCCTCTGCAGGCGGGACGGGCGCGGGGCACGCTTTATGGCGGCTGCCTGAGCATCCTGGTGGCGATGCTGGGAACGCCCTATGAGCCGCAGACCGAAGGCAAGCTGCTTTTCCTGGAAGACGTGAGCGCGAAGCCCTACCAGATCGACCGGATGTTGTGGCAGTTGCAACAGGCGGGCAAGCTGGACGGCGTGCGCGGCATCGTCTTTGGCGAAATGCTCCATTGCACCTCGCCGGGTGCGCCGCCCGACCTTCTGGACGAGACGATTCTGAACGTTCTCGACGATTTCGATGGGCCGATTGCGATTGGGCTGCGCTGCGGGCACGTTTCGCGCCAGAACGTAACACTCACCCTGGGCACAGAGGCCGAATTGATTGTAGGAAGAGAGGCACAATTGCATTTGCTGGAAGCGGCGGTGGCAAGGTGACGACGAGGGAACAGGGATCAGGGGACAGGGAGCAGGGAGCAGGGAGCAGGGAGCAGAAAACCTCGCGGCACATTCATCTGAGCGGGATCTGCGGGACGGCAATGGCTTCGCTGGCGGGGCTTTTGCAGCTTGAGGGGCACCGCATTACGGGTTCGGACAGGGCGGCCTATCCGCCCATGAGCGACCAGTTGCACGACATGGGAATTCCGGTGATGGAGCCCTACGCGGAAGCGAATCTCTCGCCGGCGCCGGATCTGGTGGTGATCGGCAATGCGCTCTCGCGGGGCAATCCGGAAGTGGAGTGCGTGCTGGACGAGCGCATTCCCTTCACCTCCATGGCGGCTCTGCTGCACGAGGAATTTCTGGCCGGGCGCGAGCCTCTTGTGGTGGCCGGAACGCACGGCAAGACCACCACCACCAGCATGCTGGCGTGGATCTACCAGGTGGCCGCGAGAGAGAATCCGGAGCTGGAGCCATCGTTTCTGATCGGCGGCGTGGCGGAAAACTTTGGAACCAGCTTCCAGTTGCGCCCCACGCGCACCTTCATCGTGGAGGGCGACGAGTACGATACGGCCTTCTTCGACAAGGGGCCCAAGTTTCTGCACTATTTTCCCGCCGCGATGATTTTGACCCACGTGGAGTTCGACCACGCGGACATTTACGTGGACCTGGCGGCGGTGAAGACGGCGTTCAAGCGGCTAGTGAACCTGGTGCCGCGTCGCGGGTTGATTGTGGCCTACGACGGCAACGTCAACGTGAGCGAGTGCGTGGAGCACGCCTTCAGCCGCGTGGAGCGATACGGCTTTTCAGAAGCAGCGGACTGGCGCATGGCGAATCTGCGCCACGAAGACGGGCTGACCCGCTGGGAAGTGTGGCACGAAGGAGTCTTGTGGGCCGAGCTGGAGATGAGCCTGGCCGGCGAGCACAATGCGCTGAACGCCACGGCCGCTGCGGCGCTGGCCTTTGGACAGGGCGTGAGTAAAGAAGCTGTCGTGACCGCGCTGGCCACGTTCATGAGCGTGAAGCGGCGGCTGGAAGTGCGCGCCCAAATCGCCGGCATCACGATCATCGAAGATTTTGCGCATCACCCCACGGCCATCCGCGAAACCCTGCGGGCGCTGCGCAGCGTTTATCCGCAGGCGCGTTTGTGGGCAGTTTTGGAGCCGCGCTCGAACACGCTGCGACGCAATGTGCTGGCAGCCGACTTGCTGGCGAGTTTGCGGCTGGCCGATCAGGTCGCACTGGCCGGGGTCTACCAGCAGGAACGGATTCCGGTCGAGGAGCGGCTGCACCCGGAAGATGTGGTGCGGGCGCTGAATGCCGCTGGAACTCCGGCTGAGCTTTACCCCGATGTGGATGCAATCGTGAATGGGATTGCGCCCTGGCTGGAATCGGGCGATGTGGTCGCGATCCTCTCCAATGGCGGGTTCGACGGCATCTACGAGAAACTTCCGGCACGGCTGCGGGAGCGGTTTCCTGAGGTCCGAAAGGCGTAAGGCAAGTGTGATGAATCTGAAGTCCGTGACATAACTTGAGGATGAGTTGTTGTGCGGAAGGTCTTGAAAATGCAGATCCTTCGCTACGCTCAGGATGACAAGAGTCATGGGGCTAACTTAGGAGACAGGACGCTAGAAACAGCATGATTTCGACCTTCATGTTCATGGCCACCATGGTGGTGACCGGGATTCCCACGACGCTCCTGTTCATTCCATGGGCCTGGCTTACGGGGAACGCATGGCCGCTCTACCGGGGCACACGGTTCATGCTGGCCAGCAGTTGCCGCATGGCCGGGGTGCGTATCCGCACCGAAGGGCTGGAGAATGTGCCCAGGGACCGGGCGTGCATCTTCATGTCCAACCACGTTTCCAACCTGGACCCGCCCGTGCTGATCGCGGTGATTCCGGGGCGCACTTCGGCCTTCATGAAACGCTCGCTGATGGAGTTGCCCATTCTGGGGACAGGTTTCCGGCAGGGCGAGTTTATCGCCGTGGACCGCAGCGGCAGCCCTTCCGACGCGCAGAGGAGCGTGGCCGCGGCCCAGCAAGTGCTGGCCAAAGGCTTGCACATGACCACCTTTGTGGAAGGCACGCGCTCCCCCGACGGCCGCATGCTGCCCTTCAAGAAAGGTCCGTTCTTTCTGGCCATGGCTTCCGGCGCGCCGTGCATTCCGGTCTCCATCCACGGCACGGAGAAGATTCAGGGGAAAGGCAGCCGGCGCATGCATCCCGGTGAAGCGTATGTGGTCTTTCATCCGCCCATCGATCCGGCCGCTTTTGCTACGCGCGAGGAACTGATGCAGGCGGTTCGCGCCGCCATCGCCTCCGGACTGCCGGAGTGGATGCGAAGATAGAGGCAGTGCTCCGATGGCTTGACGCACCGCAATCGACGCGCTGCGGCGGAACAAATCTCACTCTTTTGGCGGAATCCTCATGATTGTGTCGCTTGTCGTGCTTGTCGTGATTGTCGTATTGAGCCTACCCTCGGCGGTGATCTTCATCCCGCTGGCCATGATCACCGGCAACGTAGGGCCGCTCTATGCCGTGACCTGTTTCATTGTCCGGACCGGCTTCTTTGTGGCAGGGATCCGCATCCGGGTGGAGGGACGCGAGCTGGTTCCCGCCAGCCGCGCGTGCATCTTCATGGCCAACCATGTGTCGAACCTGGACCCGCCGGCCCTGATTCCGCGGCTGCCGGGACGCACGGTTGCCTTTACCAAGCTCTCGGTTTTCAAACTCCCCATCTTCGGCTACTGCCTCAAACTGGCCGACTACATCCCGGTGTACCGGACAGGCAGCGCGGCAGACGCCAAAAAGAGCGTCGCCCTAGCCGGGAAAGTGCTGGAAAAAGGCGTCCATATCACTACGTTCGTGGAGGGGACCCGCTCACCCGACGGCCGCATGTTGCCCTTCAAGAAAGGCCCGTTCTATCTGGCCATGGAGACGGGAGCGCCCTGCATTCCGGTGTCGATCTACGGCACCGAGACGCTGATGGCCAAAGGCAGCTTCGGCATCACGCCGGGCAAGGCGCACATTGTCTTCCACGCGCCTATTTATCCCGCCGACTACGCCACGCGCGAGGAGCTAATGCTGGCCGTGCGAGCCTCGATCGCCTCCGGGCTGCCGGAGTGGATGCGCGCGTAGCCACCTGCGGTGGGGCCATCCGCCTTCGGCCGGTCCGCGCCAGAAAGAAGGCGCGGGAGTGGCGTCGCTTGGCTGGCGCTATTTCGTCTCGTTGCTCCGAAGCTTTCGCATAAGTTGAGCGACGGAAACGCAGATCCTTCGACTACGCCTCTCGCGATAAAGCTGCGAGAGGCTTCGCTCAGGATGACAAGCGCAATATATGTCAATCACCTACATGATGATTGCGGGGCAATGCGTCTTACGGCTGCACGATGGCGTTGTAGCCGTCGTTGAGCAGCTTCTGGCGCATAGCGGCGGCCGCGGTCCAGGTGGCAAAGGGGCCGATCTGCACATGGAGCAGGCCGTCTGTGGGATCGTGGCGCGCGGTGGCCGAGAAGCCGCGCTTGCGTAATGCGCTCATCAGGACTTGCGCGTCTTCCTGATGCGCAACAGCGGCAATCTGGACCATGAGCGGCACAGCTGAAGAGGCCGGCTGCGCCTTGCCGGCTACCGCGTGCTGTACGGGGGCGGGTTGCGCAGTGGGGCGGGCCGCGCTGGGCTGGGGCGGCAGAGCGGGCTTGACGACCCATGGGCCGGTGCTGGCCGCGGGGGTTGCCGTCGGAGCGTTTTGGACCACAACCTGATCCGGGTCGGAGGCCGGCAGCTCCGCGTTGGCTGGAGCGTGTTGGGAGGCGTTCTGGGAGCTGGCCGAGGGCTTTTTGGGCTGCGCAATGGGCGTCGCCGGGGCCGGAACAACGGCCGCAGGCGTCGGCGCGGCAACGGCGCCATTCTTGGCGCGGTGACTGCCCATCGTGTAGCCCAGGCCGAAGCACAGGCCGCAGAGCAGGACAAGGCCGCAAAAGAGCACCAGCAGCTTGAAGGGACCAAGCGTCAGCTCGGTGTCCCGCTGGCGCCCCAACTGCTGAAACTCCTCCGGGTCAAATACTCCGTGCATTGAGCGCTCTCAGGCGAATTCGGATTGGCGTAGCCGTGTTGCTTTTGCAATGCGGGCTCGGCGCCTACAGATAAGACGCCGAACCCGCCCAGGAGGTTAACAGGCGCTGCGCTATTCCAGAGTTGGCTTGGCGGCGGGCTTGGGCGGCGCGGCCGACACGCCGATCTTGTTGAGCAGGGACATCAGCTCCATGGGCAGCGGGAAGACGATGGTGGTGTTCTTTTCGACGCCGATTTCGGTGAGCGTCTGCAGGTAGCGCAGTTGCAGGGTCATGGGCTGCGTGGCCATCAGTTCTGCAGCGTCCACCAGCTTCTGGGCGGCGTTGAATTCGCCCTCGGCGTGGATGATCTTGGAGCGTTTTTCGCGCTCCGCCTCGGCCTGCTTGGCCATGGCGCGCAGCATCTGTTCGGGGAGATCCACCTGCTTGACTTCGACCGAAATCACCTTGACGCCGAAGGGCTCGGTGCGCTGGTCGATGATGGTCTGGATGCGCAGGTTGAGCTTGTCGCGGTGGCTGAGCAGTTCGTCCAGTTCGACCTCGCCCAGCACCGAACGCAGGGTGGTTTGCGCGAACTGCGAGGTCTGGTAGACGTAGTTTTCCACCTTGATGGCCGCATGGTTGGGATTGACCACGTAGAGCGTGACCACGGCGTTCACCTTGAGGGTGACGTTGTCGCGGGTAATGACGTCCTGGGAGGGCACTTCCAGCACCTGCTGGCGGAGCGAGATGCGGATCATCTGGTCCAGAGGGCGGAAGACAAGGATGATGCCCGGTCCCTTGGGCGTGGGCAGCGCGCGGCCCAGGCGGAAGATGACGCCGCGCTCATATTCGCGCAGGATCTTGATGGAATTGATCAGGTAAAGAACGACGATGGCAACGAGAATCAGAATCGGAATGGGCAGATCGGCACCGGACATTGGACTTCCCTCACTCAGGACGGATTGTACTCCAGCGCTACTGCGCTCATTCCTCGAAATTTGGAATACACCCCCTTGCCGGCAGCGGTTTCAGGGTTTCTGGACTGAAGTCGAGCGAGCCCCAGGCCCATCGCTCTTCAGAGCCTCCACGCAGTGTTGCAGGCCCCGGTCGAGGGTGAGAATGCTCCACTGCTCGCGGGCGGCGACGGCGCAGATGAGAATATCGACCGGCCCGCACTCGACGCCGCGGCTACGGCAGAGATTGAAGAGCCGAGCGGCTTCTTCGTAGTGGGCTGTAGTGAGGGGTTCATCCGGAAAAGCCTGGAGGGCGCTCTTCAATTTCTCAAACTGCGCCGAATCCTTTACGCCGGAGAGGATTTCCTGCTGTATCGGCCCGATCAGCGCAATTCGTCCGTCTTTGATTGCTTCCGCGAGCGAAGCGACCATGCGCTGCTCGTCATCGCTCAAAGCAGTCCGGTTCCTGCGGCGAAGCGCCAGCGACCAGATGCAGGTATCCGCCAGAACCTTCACGGTTCAACCTCAATCCGGTCGAGGCCGCGAGCCTGCTTGTAGTTGTAGGCAGGGTCGAACTGGATGCTCCCGAACAGCTTCAGGATCTCAATTTGCTTGCGGCGCTGGATGTACTCGTTCAGGGCAGCAGTGACCGCGGCTCTCTTGGTGGAGTGACCGCCAATCCGGCGGGCCTCGTCGATCAGATCGTCATCGATGGCCAGATTCGTCGCCATGGCTTCGCCTCCTTGCACGTGTAGTATGCCACACATTGGGATGTGTGAATTGAATTCGTGCGAGTCGGTCATGGAAAAAAGCGTTCTCTGGAGCGTTCCGTTATTCCGGTGGCTCGGGCGAACGCGGCGGCGCGGCAGGTTCCACGCGGAGGAGGAACTGCTCGTGCCCTACGACGCGCAGGGTGGCTCCGGCGACCACAGGTTGCGTGGAAACCGCTCGCCAGATTTCGCCATCGACCAGGACGTGTCCCTCGGGGCTGAGCGCCTCCATGGCTGCGGCCAGGCTGCCCACCAGGGCCGAAGCGCCAATGCGCACCTTCATGCGGCGGGCGCGGACCGCCAGGCGCACGAGGAAGACGGTGATGCCTCCGAAGCCGGCGCTGACGGCAAGGGCCACCCAGGGGCTGATCGCCATCTCCGGCACCGGCGCGGCAACCAGGGTCAGCGTCCCGAAGGTAAGGCAGACGATGCCGGCGATGGCCAGCGCACCGTGGCCGCCGAATTTGGCTTCAAGCAGGATGAACACCAGGGCTGCAATCAGCAGCAGCACTGCGGTATAGCGGATGGGCAGCAGGTTCAGGGCAAAGACCGCCAGCAGCACCATCAGCGTGCCCAACGCGCCGGGAACGATGGTGCCGGGAGTGTTGAATTCGAGGTAGATCAGCAGCGCGCCGCCGACCAGGAAGAGGAGGGCGATGTTGGGATTGACCAGCCACCCGAGGAGTTCTTCGCGCAGGGTCGGCTTCACTAATTCAATTCGCGCGCCGGCCAGATGCAGGGTGAGTTTGCTGCCGTCCATGCGGGTGATTTCGCGGCCATCGAGGGCGGCTAGCAAGGCCTGGTCGCTGTTGGCGATGAGGTCAATCAGGTGCTGATCCAGGGCCTCCTGGGCGGTGTAGGAACGGGAGGTGTGGACGGCGGCCTCGGCGGCTTCGGCGTTGCGGTTGCGGCGGGTGACGTAGGAGCGCAGAAAGGCTTCGGTGTCGTTTTCGATCTTCTGGTTCATGGTCTCGTCCGGCTTGACGCCGAACTCGAGCACCGGGTGAGCCGCTCCGGCGTTGGTGCCGGGAGCCATGGCGGCGATGTCCGCCGATTCCAGCAGAAAAAAGCCGGCCGAACCGGCGCGAGCGCCAGCCGGGGAGACAAACACGATGACCGGGACCCGCGAGCTGAGAATGGCGCCGGCCATGGCGCGGGTGGAGTCGTACAGGCCGCCGGGGGTGTCCAGCTCGATCAGCAAGGCGCGCGCGCCGTCGGAGTTGGCGCTGGCCAGGGCGCGTTCAAGCTGGCCCGCCGTGACGGGCTGGATGGTGTCGTAGAGAACCAGCTTGTCGACGAGTGGAGCCATCGATTGCTGGGCGCAGGCAGGGACGGAAAACAGGCAGCCCGTCCACCCCGCAGCCACCACCAGACCGAACCAACCGGCGAACCTTCGAGTGCGCTGAAGCATGGCTTGCTCCTTTTGACGGACTTGCCTTGCGCCTATTTTGTCTGACTCTGGCGAGCGTCGATCTGCCGGCGCAATTGCTGGGCCGCGTTGTTGTTGGCGTCGATTTTGAGGGCCGCTTCGACATTCTGGCGAGCTTCGTCCAAGTGTCCGGCGGCCAGGTTGAGCCGGCCCAGCACCAGGTACGCATCGGCCGAGGGCATCAGTTCCAGGGAACGGGTGGCCTCTCTGCGGGCAGCCTCGGCATCGCCGGAGCGTTCACGCAGCTCGGCCAGGCCAGCGTGCACCTCGGCCACTGAATTGTCCGCTGCCGCGGCGGACAGGTAGAGCCTTTCGGCTTCGAGCAGCAGGCCGCGGTCCAGGTAGCCCTTTGCCTGAGCGGCCAGTTTCTGCGCCCGCTCGTGCGGGGAGAGCGCTTCCAGCCGGGAGGCATCCATCTGATCCATCATGAGCGCTGCCTGGCGGAAGGCGGCGGCGTCAAAGGTGCGCATGATGCGCTCCAGCGGATCGGCCTTGGCCCCTGCGTCCTCGCCGAAAGCGGTTTCGGTCTTCTGCCCCGTCCACGCCCTTTGCAAGGCCTGCGCCTCGGTGTCGCCCGGCCGCAGCTTCAGGCTCTGGGCCAGCTCGGTCAGGGCTTCGGCGTTTTCGCCATGGCGCTTCAGACTGACCGCCAGGTTGAAGTGATAATCGGCTCCGTTGGGATCGGCGGCCACAGCCTTGCGGAAGAGAGGCACGCCGTCCTTGCCCCGACGGGCCAGCGTCACGCCCTGGTTGTTCAGAACCTCGGCCAACGGCAGCACACGGGCCACGGAGGCAAAGGCCTCCTCGGCGCGGCTGTAGTCGCCGGAGAAGATGAGCGACAGGCCGCGGTAGAAGCCGGCTTCGAGCGCGTCCGTCTCATTGGCGCTCACCTTGGCAAAGGCGTCTGCGGCCTGCTCGTACTGCTGACCGATGTAGTCTTCGCGGCCCAGGGCCATCCATGACGGCCCGAAGGCGGGGCTCAGCACAACCGCCTGCTTCAGGTGGCGCAGACGCTCCTGCTGATCGGGCTCCGAGATGCCCCGGATGTACTGCTCGAATGCGTCCAGACGCAGGCCGGAACCAGCGGCCACAAAGGTCTGCTCGGCCACGCTGAAGCTGGGGTCAAGCTCGCGGGTGAGCTTCCAGGCCAACGAATTGAAGACCGAGATCATGTCGCGCATCTCGCCTTTGGCGGTGACCGGCTGGCTCATGCGCAGATGGGGCACGTCGACCAACTGGGCCTCGGCTTCAATGCTGGTGCCATCGGTGATGTAGCTGCCCACGATGATCGAGTCGGCGTCCAGGGTCTGCGCCAGCTTGAGCGAACTGGCGCGGGAGGGGTGAAATCCCTCCGGCAGACCGAGATGGTCGAGGGCGTAGAGCCGGTCGGCACGGCGCATGGGGGCAAATCCTGCCGAGGCAAAGCGGCGGCCGAGAATCTCCGGCGCGGCCTCGCGAATCCACTCCAGGCTCGGTTGGCCGGAGCGGTTGTCGAACGGCAGCACCAGCAGGATGCGGCCATGACTTTGAGCCGCACCGTCTGCGCCGCTTTGGGCTGCGTCCTGACCGCGAGCCTGCATGGTAAAAGACAAAGCCAAGGTCACCAGAAGCGACAGCCCGGCACTCGCGGCAACCTGCCGCACCCAGCGCAAACGAGATGAATAGGAGATATGCACGACAGGGTGATTATAGGTTGTGCGGCGCGCCAGAGCTGACCGTGTCTGTTCACACTTCGTGGGCAAAGGCCGTCCCGATCTGCGAGCAGGCCCTACGGCAGCGGATCGGGCAAGCGCAAAGAAGCTTCAAACTGCCGGTTGAAGCGGATCAGCGCGATCCACTGCCCCTGGTCCTCGCGCTTCCACACCAGCGTTCCGCCCAGTTGGTGGGCAATTGCCTCAGGCGAAAGGTCGCGGTGCAGGCCGAAGTACTTCTCGTCCAGAGCCTTGCTCCTGGGTCCCAGCGTAAACAGCGGCGAGGCAGGGTCGTACTTGGTGGAAAAAACCAGCGCGGTTGAGTATTTTCCCGGTTCTGTGCCGGCGCGAGTAATCTGCTCGGCGGTGAAATCCTCCAGCCGGTCGACGTCGTAGGGCTGGCTGAGGTAGCCAAGCTCGGGACGGGTCAGCTCGTCGGTGACCGGCCAGGCTGAAAGCACCGTCGAGCCGGGGTAGGCGCGGTTGAGCTCTTCGATCCCTGCCTGATGCAGGCGAATCACGTGAGCAAAGGCCAGATTGTCTTCCGGGGCAAAGCCGTACGGAGGATTGATGAAGAGCCCGGCGACAAATGCCGCCGCGGAGAACGCCGCCAAACCCTGCCAATAGGGAACGCGGCGATAAAAAGTGGTGACGGCAACCAGCAGCACCAGCGGAAACATGGGCAGCAGATAGCGGGTGAGCAGTGCTCCGCCTAAAACGCTGAAAAAAAGCGCATTGGCCAAGAGCAGGAAAAAAATACGGCGTTGCGCGGAAGCAGCGATGTTGGAGCGATCGTGCCCGTCGGCGTCGGGAATCGGGCTGAGCAGCAGAGCAGCGAACATCATCAGCACCGGCACAAAGAGGTTCATGTGCGCGGTCAGGTGCAGAACGCGATGGCCGAAAGCGGCCAGCATGCGCAGCGGCTCCAGGTTGGCCTGAGCGTTGTAGCGCAGAAACTCGGGATTGCCGAAGAGGAAACCGGTCTTGTAGCGATGCCACCCGTACCAGGCGGCCAACGGGAGCACGCAACTCGCCAGCCATGCCGTCTCGCGCCATAGGCGACGGCGCACCAGCGGAAGGGCGCGGAAACCTTCCGCAAAGCTGACCGCAGCCAGCGTGAGCGGAATGACGATGGACGTTTCCTTGGAGAGCGCGGCGGCGGAGAAACAGACGGCGGCAGCCCAGGGCTTGCGGCCCTCACTGGGCAGCGCGTAAACCAGCCCCCACAGCGTGCAGGCAGCGGCAAAAATATCGGCATGGGCCAGAACGCTCTGTGCAAACCAGATGGGGTAGAGCGCGGTGAGAACGACGGTCCAGAAGGCAACCGCGCCCACGCCGACCAGCCGCGTGGCCAGCCGCCACACGGCGACCAGGCCCAGCGAAGCCACCAACAGCACCGCTTCGCGCGTCACTTCGGGATAAAAGCCGGAGGCCTTCCAGGCCAGCGCCAGAAGCACGCTGGGCAGCGGCGGATGGGCATTGGTCAGCGTGCTGAAAGGAATCAGCGATCCGGTGCGGAAAAAATCCCACGCCGCGGGAATGTAGTAGCCGGCCTCGTCCCAGTAGTAGGGCAGGCGGAGCAGGGTAAAGTGCGTGGCGTACAGGGCCGCGAAGACCACCGGGAAGATCATCCAGGCGGGAAACGGCGCGTCCAGCCGCGGCTGCAACCAACTTTTCCAGCGCAACAAATCACTCCTCAGCTTAATTGACCGGACCCTGCGGGAAGTTGTGGCTCTGCGGCTCCAGGTTGAGCACGCCGAAAGCCTGCTCGTACTGAGCGAGATTCTGGCCCAGCAGGCTCCACAGGGCCTTGGCTTGCTGCGGGCTGAGGAAGATGGCCTGGTGGTTGCGGATGTTCACCTGGTCGGGGGCGTCGCTGCTGGCGAGGCCGAAGACAAGCTGAAAATCCCACACGCTGACGCGAACCTGGACGCTGTTGGCATAGGTTTCGCGGTAGTCGGGGCTCTGGGAGAGGTTCATTTGCGGCTGCTGTGGAGATGAGCTCATGGTTTCACCAGATTACTCTGCCGGGGGTGACTCGGCGAAGGCGCGGCAGCGATGCGCAGAGCCCTTTTAACGCAGGCAATTTTTCAGGGAGGATTGTGCCGGGGAAGTTTGGCTCGCCCGATTTCTGGGAGGCACGTGCATCCCTTTGGTGCGGCAGGATTCTGTTGGTGCGAAAGGGGGGACTCGAACCCCCATGGGTTACCCCGCCAGATCCTAAGTCTGGTGCGTCTGCCAATTCCGCCACTTTCGCGCTCAGAAAATATTCTAACCTGTCCCAGGTTCCGGGCGGAGCGGACACTCGCGTAAGCTATCGGAAGGGGGTCGCGATGGAGCGTGGCCTTGAAGCCCTGGAGAATCCGCCGAGGCTGCCTGTTTCCCTTGGGCGAAAAGCAAACAAATCTCCAGCGTGGAACAAGGCAGCGCCGGTCGATTCAAGAAGCCGCCGGACGTCCTCGAGCATCTTGTATGTAAGGAATCCATGAATCAGACCGAACAGGCACGCCACCGCGCATTTCAGCAGACGCTGCTGAGCGCCCGCCGCACCATGCTGGTGAGCGAGATTTTGAAGCTGGCGATTGACAGCTTTCGCTCCAGCAAGCTGCGCTTTGCGCTGACCGCGCTGGGCATGGTCATCGGCACCGCCTCGGTGATCCTGGTGGCAACGGTCGGACTGACCGGCAAGCAGTACGTTCTGCAGTTGATCCAGAAGTTCGGCACCAACTCGGTGGAACTGGAATACGCCGGCGGGGGCGCCATCGGCTCTGAGAAGGTGGTTTATAACGACTACCTGACGCGCGAAGACGAGAAGGCTGTGCTGGCCGAGTTGCCGGGCGTCATCTACTCCTCGCCGGTCCTCGAGATGCACGACCGCATCAGCTTCGGCTCCGGCGTCACGAAAGACACGCTGGTGCTGGGCGTAAGCCCGCAGTACCTGCAGATCCACAACCTGCTGGTCCCCGTGGGCAGGTTCCTGGACGAGACCGACGACTCGGCTCATATCAAGTGCGCCGTGGTGACCGAGAAATTCGCCCACGACCGGTTTGGCAGCTCCGACGCGGCCATCGGCGAGAGTTTCGAGATCAGCGGGATTCCCTTCACCATCATCGGCGTTTTCAAGATGAGCGTGGACGACTTTGGCCAGTCGGAGATTGCCGACCAAACCATCCTGATTCCCTTTTCGGTGGCCCGCTACTTTACCGGGACAGAGAACGTGAAACAGATTTACTTTTCCATGCGCGACATGACGGAGGTTCCCGACGCCTCCAAGGACATCGTACGCATTGTGCAGGCGCGCCACCGGGCCGACTCGGTGTACAAAGTGCAAACGCTCAAGGAACTGCTGGACACCGCCGGCAAAATCTCGAATGCCCTGATTGCCGTGCTGATGCTGGTGGCCGCGATTACCCTGGCGGTGGGCGGCGTGGGCATCATGAACATCATGCTGGCCAATGTCCGGGCCCGCGTCCGCGAGATCGGCATTCGCAAGGCGCTGGGCGCAACCTCCCGCGAAATCAAGCTCCAGTTTCTGGCTGAAGCGCTCATCATCTCGCTGGTGGGCGGAGTCGTGGGCACCGTGGTGGGATTGGCCTTGCCGTTGTCCATCCGGTTCTTCACCGACTACTCCATTCCCATCTCGCCCTGGTCGGTGATTATTGCCCTCAGCTCAGCCACCGTGGTGGGCATCGTCTTCGGCACCGTTCCCGCCACACGCGCCGCACAGTTGGACCCGGTGGAGTCTTTGAAATATGAGTAATCCCGAGATTCTGCCGCCGCAATCCGCCCAAGAGAAGCTGCCTGCCCAGGGTTCCAGCGGCCCGAGCCTCAAGCTGCTCTATAGCTTGCTGGCTCTGGCCCTGGCCGCGGCTATCGGGTTGGCGCTGCTGATCGTGCTGCCGTTTTACCGGCGGCGGTAGGCTGCACAACGGCGGCGATTGTGGGACCTCTGTAGCCCCAAAAAGCGGGGCAAAAATGGTCAAAGAGTGCGATTTTGATGCATTTTTCAGGCCATTCTTCCCCACCCCGTTTTTGGCCTGATTCTGCACCAAAAACAGTGCTTTCCGAGCGTTTTTCCTGTGCAAATTTTTCGATTTAGATTAAGTAAGTTATTTTATTTGAATATCTTACAAAACAAAAAGCGAACAAAGAGTGAATTTACCCCCCAGGGGGAGGGGGCCCCTTCAAAGGGGGTACGGAACGGTCAGATCCCTGACCCGTTGGACCGCTTATCTTGATTGTGCGCGAGGTGGGGGAAATGATCTGCAAAAAGGCTGCTCGCGACGAAGGAATATCGACAGATCATTCGGAGATGCCGATAGTGAGTCTTGAAAACAGGTCCGTACAGCAATGAAGACCTCGTAGTTCTCCCGTGCGCATGTATCACCCAATGGTCAGGTCCGAAGCAGATAAGTGCGGCGGCAAGGATGGAATGACGCAGAGGGCGATTCAGCTTTTTTGGCGCAGGCCAGGAAGCCGGCACCCGTCCTATGGCGATTCGACCAGCTGGGTACGGTGCCCGCGGCTGTCAAAAAACAGTAGCTCCGCACGCGATTTACTGCAAGAGAAGAATCGGCAACGATGGGGCGAATAGAACACGAACGGAGTGCATACAATGAGTTGGTTTAATGACATGAAGATCGGCAAAAAGCTGATCGGGGCATTCATTCTTGTCGGCGCCATCACCGCCGTCGTCGGCTACATGGGCATCAGCAACATGGGCAAGATCGCCGGGTTGGCGGCTTCCTCTTATGCCAATGAAACCCTCGGGATTTCATATCTCAAGCAGGCCGATATCGAACTGATCCATATGGACCGGGCTGAAAAGAATCTGCTGCTCGCCAGCACCACTGAAGACCGAGACCATTACAAGGGCCGTATCGAGGCTGACATTGCACTTGTGAATGGCAACCTGGAAAAAGCGCGACCACTGGTGCGTACCGACAAGGGCAAGGATCTGCTGGCGAAGTTCGATGAGAGCTGGAAGGGATACCAGGAGGTCGCGGGCCAGGTAATTTCCCTGGCGGAGAAGGATCATCTGGAAGAGAAGCGAGCGTCCCTGGATCTCTCCGTTGGTCTGGGCCGCCAAAGAGGGGATGCAGCGGAGAGCGTGCTCGCAGAGATGGTAGCCGATAAGGAAAGCACTGCCGAAAAGGCTGCTCAGATCACCGGGGAAACCTACCAAAGCAGCCGCATCATGATGCTCATCCTGGTGGTGGGGGGCATTGTGTGCGGTCTTGGACTTGGTTTCTTTATTGCGCGCAGCATCTCAAAGCCACTGGCGGAGTTGGCGGAGACGGCGAAGCATATCTCTCTGGGCGACGTGAGCCAGAGCGTGGATTACCGCTCGGGCGATGAGGTTGGGTCGCTGGCCGATTCCTTCCGCGCCCTGGTGGATTACATTCGCGAGGTTTCCGAACTGCTTGAACAAATTGCCGAGGGCGATTTGACCGTCGCGGTGAGAGAGCGCTCGGCGAAGGATAAGCTGATGCAGTCTCTGGCTTCGATGGTGGAGAAGCTGAATAGCACCCTGCGCGACGTGGCAGACAGCGCCACCAACGCAAGTTCGTCGTCGCAACAACTCGCCGCCGCTTCGGAAGCCATTGCCTCCGGAGCGCAGGAGCAGGCGGCCAGCCTGGAAGAGACCTCGGCCAGCCTGGAAGAGATTACAGCGACGGTTCGTCAGAATGCCGACAACGCGCAACAGGCCAGCCAGCTTGCCGTGAGTTCGAAGGATTCGGCTGTTCAGGGGCAGGAAGTCGTCGCTCAGGCGATCACCGCAATGTCGGAGATTAATGCCGCTTCCGCGAAGATCGCGGATATCATCTCGACCATCGACGAAATCGCTTTCCAGACCAACCTTCTGGCGGTGAATGCAGCCGTCGAAGCGGCGCGCGCCGGGGACGAAGGCCGCGGGTTTGCGGTGGTGGCTTCGGAAGTTCGCAGCCTTGCACAACGCAGCGCCGTTGCCGCCAAGGAGATCAAAGTTCTGATTCAGGATTCGCTGCGCAAGGTCGACGCCGGTTCGGTGCTGGTGAATCGGTCGGGCGAAACATTGCAGGGCATTGTGGGATCGGTGAAGCGTGTGACCGACATCGTGAGCGAGATGGCCGCTGCAGCAAGCGAGCAGAGCGTGGGCATCGAGCAGGTGAACACCGCCATGACGCAGATGGATCACGTGACGCAAGCGAACTCCGCGCAGACCGAAGAGCTTTCCGCCACGGCGGAAGCGCTGTCGGAGCAGGCTGCGAATCTGTTGGAGCTGGTGAGCACCTTCAACCTCGGCGATGGAGGCGGGAAACAGAAGAGCGGGCGCGCCGATAGCCGCCGGGCCGAAGCGCGCTCCCCAAAGGTTGATCTGGCACTGCGCCCTCCAGTCAAGGCCGTTCGGAGCAGCGCATCGGCCAAGGTGGACATCTCTGCTCGCGTCAAGAAAGCCCCGAGCCGTTCTGTGGCTCCTGGCTTTGCTGTGGCTCCGTCGGCTGGATCCAGCGATGCCAGTTTTCAGGAGTTCTGAGGCGGGTTCGAGCCCGGCAGAGTAGAGCTCGCGACGAAGGCTTTGTTTTCCAGAGTGGGACCAGAGTCAACGCGGCCTTCAAAAAGAGTCTTCGAGGGGGCCATTTCTTGAGGGGCAAGCCAGTTGGCCGGCTTGCCTTTTGGGATGATGTGCTCGGGTTCCGGTCTAATTGGTGATTTCCGGTTTGAAGACGATCCAGGCGCGAG
>Ga0224527_1000687_pt1 | contig 20829 bp, 15 predicted proteins | sample CBST0metaG_FD_179882 | JGI IMG/M metagenome (GOLD analysis project Ga0224527, IMG submission 179882) | Peat soil microbial communities from Stordalen Mire, Sweden - C.B.S.T0 | ecosystem: Environmental > Terrestrial > Soil > Wetlands > Peat | place: Sweden: Norrbotten County, Stordalen Mire... | reverse complement strand
TTGCGGAACCGGGGCGTCGCGGTCCTGAAAGATTCGGCGGACGCGCGCGCCTATTGCTCCACCGGCGCCAAAAATCCGAGCCAGCCGGGGTTCCTGATGCGCTGGCAGAACCCCGATCTGAGTCAACTGCCACCGCAGTTGGGGAATCAGTTGGCCAGTGGACGGTATCGCAACGGCGCCGTGGGCAGTTGTCCGCCGCAGGGTGTGGAAGGCGGGTTCACCCTTTATCGCGTGGCGGTGCTGCTGTATTGAGCGCTTGCAAGTATGCATCAGCCAAAGGACTGGTATTCCTTCCAGAACTCTGGCCAGGGGAGGCGCGGAGCATCGCACACAAAAATGTCAGGGGAATACTGGCTCTCCTCATTTTTGATGCCTTCGGCATTGGTGTTGTGCCCGGCCAGACGGCAGCCGGTGAACGCCTTGTCTGCAGATTTGCGGGAGAATCCGAGCACGATGAGGGTGGATGGGGGCTGAGCCGGATAAGTGCGCAGCCAAGCAGAGTTGGTCATGCTGATGGGCGGCGGCAGGTGGTAGGCGGGGCCGAGAAGTTCGATGGCGCCCTGCTCGCCGTAATTACCCACCAGAATGCCCACGCCAGGTTGCTGGCCTAGGGGTAGGGAACTGCGGATGTCGGCGACGTTTTTGACCAGTTCGGGCCAGCCGATCTCTTCGCGCAGATCGCCGTTATTCTTGAGCGCGAAACCGCGCAGCGGTCCGCTGAATTGAAGTGGCAGAATGATGGCGCAGACGAAAGCTCCGCAGACAGCCAGGCCGGTGAAGAAGACCGCCTGAACGGTCCAGCGGCCCAGCCTGGGCAGGGTGGCGACCCAGCGTGCGCCCATGACAGCGCCCATGGCGAGAAGCATGGGGTAGGCGGCGGCCATGTAGTAGCCCCGGCCCTTGGCAAGCATGAACAGCGCCAGCGTGATCAAGTACATCCAAGACAGCATCCGGTAGCGGCGATTGCGCAGGAAGCCGATGAGGCCGGGCAGCCACAGCACGGCGGCGAAGAGGTTCACGCAGATAAGGAACTGGTCACGAAGGAATCCATTGGCGCGGCCTTCGCCGACATCGCGTATGTGAATGTGCTGCAGGAAGTGGTAAGAGATGAATCCGTGCTGGACCTGCCAGAGGAAGTTGGGCAGGCAGATGAGGAGCGCGAGGGCCATGCCGCTCCAGAACCAGCCGCTGGCCAGGCAGCGGCGCGCGCGGGAAAGAACAACCCCGCCGAGAATGCCGGCGATGAAGAAGACAATGGAATATTTGGTGAGCAGTCCGAGGCCCACCACGACGCCGATGGCCAGCCACCAGCGCGGATTCTCGGTCTTGAGCAAGCGGATGGTGAAATACGCGATCAGCACCCACCACAGGAAATCGAACGAGGAGTATTGGAACTCGGTGCCCTCAAACAGGGGCAGCGGCGAAAGAGCCACCGCAAGGGCCGCAGTGGCCTGAGCCAGCCGGCCGCCGCCCAGTTCTTTGGCCATGAGGCCGGTGACCACGATGGCTGCGGCTTGGGCTAGAACCGAGAACAGGCGCAGTCCGACGAGCGAAAGACCGAAGAGGCTGAGGCTGATGTGCTCCAGGAAAGGCGTCAAGGGCGGATAGGCGACGAAGCCCCAGTCCAGATGAAGGGCATCGCTCAGGAACTGGAATTCGTCGCGATGGAAGCCGTAGCGGCCATTGGTGAGCAGGTGAACCAGGGTGACAACGGCTGCGATCGCAAGCAGGATCGCAAATGCGGACCGGGGCTGCGTAGTGGTTTGCGCAGCTCCCGGCTGTTTCTGGATTGAAGCCATGGCTTTCCCGTCCCCTTCCGCGTCTCTTTGAGAACTGTTACGTCCTGCAGAGCGCTCCGGTTCCGTTTGCGGCGGGTGTTAGTTGACCAAGGCTCGTTCCATGGGCGACGGAACGCGAACGGAGGCCATTCCCGCCGCGGTTGCCGCCTGAATGCCCAGATCGGTGTCCTCAAAGACGAGGCAGTCTTTCGGCGCGATGCCGAGGCGTTTGGCCGCCAGCAGGAACGCGTCCGGAGCCGGCTTGCCGTTTTTGTAGTCTTCGGCGCAGACCATGACGTCGAATTTGTCGAGGAGATGCACCGAGGTGAGCGAGTTTATGACCGACTCGCGCCTGCTCCCAGAGACCACCGCCAGCGGAATCCGGCCATGCTGGGCCTCGATGTGCTCCACGACTTCAGGGATTGCCTTCAGATGGGTGAGCTGATCGAGGTAGAGGCGCTCCTTGCGGTGGGCAACTTCTTCAATGGGCATATGCAGCCCTTGCATCTCGTTCAGCCGGGTGATGATCTCGGTAACGGGCCTTCCCCCCCAAGAGTAGAAGAGTTCCTCTTCGTAGACGCAGTTCCATTCCTCGAGCGTTTTCTTCCAGGCAACGTAGTGCAGCGGCATCGAATCGACGATGGTGCCGTCGCAGTCGAACAGGTAGGCTCGGAATGAACCCGCGGGCAGTTTCAGTTTCATGCGAAAGTGGTGCTCCTTCTTGGGTGGATCAGATGGTTGGGGATCGAAATTATTGCTGTGCTAGGCCGTGCAGCCACCCTCGCCGGGCTTGGTGGGCTCCATTTTGAGGGCGTTGTTGAAGCGGTTGAAGTAGTTGAACAGGCCGATGGCGCAGAGCAACTCGACAATCTCGCCTTCAGAGTAGAAGCTGCGCAACTCGGCGAACTGCTCGTCGCTGACCGCGTTGGCGTCGCGGGTGACGGTTTCCGCGAGGCGCAAGGCAGCCTTTTCGGCGGGGGTAAAGTCTGTGCGCTGAGACCACTCGGCCAGGTGTGTCAGTTGGTCGTCGGTCCAGCCCAGGCCCTTGGCCAGAATGGTGTGGCTGGCCAGACAGTAGGGAGTCTGATTCACTTGGCTGGTGCGAACGATGATCAACTCTTTCAGCTTGGTGGGGACCGTGCCGGTGTTCAGGACTGCACCGAAGTGGGCTTGCATGGTGGCGAAAATCTCGGGCCGGTGCGCCATCACACGGAACATGTTGGGGACGTTGCCGCGCTGGGCATAGGCCTTGTCGTAAAGTGCCGCTATTTCCGGCGTTACTGCAGTGTGGTCGAGCCTTGAAATCCGAGACATTGCAACCCCTCCTGAGTTCAGCCTATCGCATTTGCGGTTGCAGGGGTTTCAGCAGGCAGGCGGCAGGGAGAGGGACCAGGAGGCGCGATTCAGGCTCTCGGGGTGCGATTCGGGGCGAGAAGGATGCGCGGTTTTTTCCCAGAAAATGACGGATTTTTGACGTGTTCCGCACTCTCTGCTACCTTGTTATTAGCAATTCAACGCAAGGCACTCCTGAGTAGCTCAATGGCAGAGCATTCGGCTGTTAACCGAAGGGTTGTAGGTTCGAGTCCTACCTCAGGAGCCAAAGGATCAATAACTCACAGGCTCCCCACTTTAAAACTTGGTCCATTTTGCTCCAAACCCCTCGCGAGATTTGAGATCCTTCTTTTTTGGTGCCGCCGGCTCTTCGTTGATTGGTTGACCTCCGGGCGCGAGCGTCGGCTTCCAGTTGGACAGAATCTCGGATGTTCCGGTAATTCAGCGCTTGCAGCACACTTCCTTCGATCGCCTACATGTAAACATCCCCAGTTGTTTGGATGCTCGCGTGGCGTAAGGCCCTTTGCGCATCCTTGAGTGTCCCGTGATGCTGCAGATGAGTACCCAACGTTCGGCGCATCATCTGGAACGTAACGAGCCGGCTTCCCTCGCGGGTATACGGTGCCTTGCTGATACTTCAATGCCATGGCTGTTCTCCTTTGCCTGGCTTCCTTCCCTGATCGTGGAGAATACTTCCTTCGGCGCGGGGTGTGGTCGCGGATCCAGCGCTCAGAAACGCCGAGCTTCGCCGCCACTTGGCGCGCGTTCATCAGCCGGTCATTCCCTGGCACTGCGATTGGTTGCGAAGTGTCTATGGATTCGATTGGGTGCCTGGGATGGTTCGATTCCGGAACACGGATGTCGAGGTATACTTCGCCCTATGATCCGTAAGCTGGCTAGCGATTTCGTCCATTCACAATCCGCCGTTTGGATAGCAGCTCTACTTGTGGCGTCTGCGCCCATGGCGACTTTCGGGCAGGGAACTGTCCTTGTTTCTCCCGAGCTGCATCAGGACGGCAGGCTGACCTTTCGCCTGGAACGGTCTGGCGTGCACGAGGTTCTGGTGCCATTGGCTGGATTGGAGAAGCCTCTCAAAATGACCGAGGCGCAAGGTGTCTGGTCGGTCACCAGCGCTCCGCTCCTGCCGGGAACGTACTGGTATTCGTTCCTAGTCGATGGCAAAGCGGAGCTCGATCCCTTGAATCAGGACGTCATCCCCAGTTACACATTCCTCAATAGCGTTGTACGCGTTCCCGGGCCGGGCCCCTCGCCATGGGAGCGCACGGATGTGCCCCATGGCGAGGTCCACCACCACTTCTATGAATCGAAGCTGGTGAAGGGTCTGCCGGGCGGCCGAAGCGAGTACTTCGTCTATACGCCGCCAGGCTATGAAGCGCATCGCTCCACGACCTATCCGATTCTCTACCTGCTGCATGGCCTGAGCGAAGGAGCGGCTGATTGGACAGTGATGGGTGGTGCCAATTTCGTACTCGACAACCTGATCGCCCAGGGCAAGGCAAAGCCCATGGTCGTCGTCATGCCTCTCGGATACACCGACATGGCAGTCGTCCGTATGAAGGGACCTTCAGATAAAGGATTTGGCCCGGCGATTACCGCCAACATTGCTCCGTTTAGAGAGGTTCTGCTCAATGAGATTGCCCCGCGCATAGAGGCCGAGTACAGGGTGATGAAAACACGCGACGGAAGAGCCCTCGCGGGACTTTCCATGGGAGGGGCTCAGAGCCTCCATATGGGATTGAACAGCGCCGGACAGGACGGCACGGGAGAGTTTGCCTGGATTGGCGCATTTAGCGCGGGAACTCCGTATGTGAAGCTGCCCTCTGTCAGCGGCCCGGCAAGGAAGCTGCGGCTCCTGTGGATCGGCTGCGGGACTGGCGATGCGCTCCTCGAACCCAATCGGAAATTTATCCAGGACCTGCAGCAACTGGGCTACACGGTGAAGCCGGTAGAGACGCCGGGCGCACATATCTGGCCGGTGTGGCAACGGAACCTGGTTGATTTTGTGCAACTGCTTTTTTGAGGAACGGCACCCCATCGCTCCGGTTGACCATTCTAACCACGAACTGCGCTGAGATGCTGCCATCGCCACGGTCGAGCCGTCCAGGACGCCCAACGAGCCCGATGGTATCCAAGTAGTGACCGAAGAACAGGCTGCCAAGCGCCCGAAACCCGGAGACTACATCTCCGACCCCGACCGGGCCGTCCTCGGCGACAAGGTCGAGCTGGTGCATGCAGGCAGGTCAACGGCAAGAGCCGTGCTCACTCCGCACGCCTCAGCGTTAGCCTGATCCTGGATAGAAACCGCTTGGCTTACGATCCGGTGGGCCGAGAACTCGCACCGCTGGTCCAAGGCAATCGCTTTCGGTTTGCGGTCGTTGCAGAAACTGAGACTCCCCGTCCCATCGAGGGCGATACTGGAGACAGGGCTGCCGGCATCTTCGTGCATGGTCTGCGTTCGGGGCCTACGTGGCAATCTTCAGCAATGACGTGAAACACTAGTGCACCGTCACCATGCTCCAGGATCGACTCGACTCGCCCCTGGCGGACCTGCCGTGCGTAAACGTACTCGATGTTGCATCCCGAACGATGCTCAAGCCGGCCTGAACCGACTTCAGCATCGAATTGCAGTCATCCGGGGCGACCTTGCTTGAACTGCCTTGGAAGCCGTATCGCTCTTGGTGCCACACAACTCTTAAGAGGATTTGAAAATGACGACGACAAGACGCGATTTTGTGCTCGGCACGGTCGCCCTTGCAGTTTGCCCTCGGCCGTCCCTGCACGCGCTCACGAGCGAACCGAAAAGGGATGCAGAACTCTGGTACGCAAGCCCGGCAACCCGCTGGATGGAGGCCGTGCCGCTGGGCAACGGGCGCATCGGGGCGATGGTTTACGGGGGCGCATCCACCGAGCGCATCGATCTGACTGAATCCACTGTCTGGTCCGGTGCACCCAGTGATAAGGACATCGCCCCGACAGCTCTTGAGAGCCTTCCCCGCATTCGCCAACTCATGTTCGACGGCAAGTACGCGGAAGGTGGCGAACTCTGCCGGCAGCATCTTCTTGGCAGGCCCGCCTCCTTCGGCACGCACCTGCCGATGGCTTCACTCCAGATTGCTTTCAGCGGGGAGAACACCGCACAGCGTTACCGCCGGTCCCTCAATCTGGACGAAGCCATCGCGCATGTCGACTACTCAAGCGGCAAACTCCGCTTCCAGCGCGAAGTCTTTTCTTCCAATCCCGCCGATGTCTTGGTCACCCGTCTCACCGGCAATCAGCCTGCATCCATCAGTTGCGACCTCCGTTTCGGGAACCTCGCGCTCCCCGGCGAAGTGACAGTCGAGGGCAGCGACACTCTCATCCTCAACGGTCGCGCCTTCGAACACCTGCATAGCAACGGTACACAAGGCGTTGCTTATGTGGCGCGTGTCCGCGTGCTCGCCGAAGGAGGGCACATCTTGGCGAGCACGGGCTCTCTGCATGTGAGCGGCGCCAACAGCGTGACGATTCTCACCGCAATTGCAACCAACTACCGTGGTGCTGATCCTGCTGCTCGTTGCCTGCGAACTCTTGAAGCTCTGCGAAACAAAACCTACACTGAACTTCGCGCCGCTCACGTCGAAGACCACCAAGCCCTCTTTCATCGCATGTCGATCGACCTGGGCACGAATCCGATTGCGGAGCGTAAGCCGACCGACCAACGGCGCAAGGCGGTGCATGCAGGCGAAGCCGATCCAGGCCTCTCCGCGCTCTTCTTCCAGTACGGCCGATACCTGATGATAGCCGGTTCGCGACCGAACTCGCCTCTGCCGCTGGCCTTGCAGGGAATCTGGAATGACGGACTCGCTTCTAGCATGGGCTGGACCGATGACTTCCACCTCGACATCAATACGCAGCAGAACTACTGGCTTGCAGAGGTAGGCAATCTTTCGGAATGTCAGGCGCCGCTCTTCGACTTCATCGATCGAATGCGTATTGCCGGCCAGTCTACCGCGCAAAAGATGTACGGGGCACCCGGTTGGGTTGCTCACGTCGTCACCAATCCATGGGGATTCACCGCCGCTGGTTCATCGCCCCCGATGGCAAGCGCTGCTCCGAGTCCATGGGCCCGACCTGTGACCGCGTCTTTGTCTACTCGTTGTTCAGCGCCTGCATCCAGGCTTCCACTACTCTCGGCGTCGATAGCGATTTCAGCGCTCGCGTTCAAGGCGCTCTCGATCGCTTGCCACCGCTCCAGATTGGAAAGCACGGCCAGGTGCAGGAGTGGCTCGAGGACTTCGACGAAGGTGAACCGGGACACCGCCACATGTCGCATCTCATGTCGCTCTACCCGGAAAATCAGATCTCACCCTCGGCCACGCCAGCCCTGGCAAAGGCCGCGCGCGTTACGATTGAGCGCCGCATCAGTCAGCCCAACTGGGAGGACTCCGAGTGGGGCCGTGCCAATCTCACCAACCTCTATGCACGCCTTCTCGATGCAGAGAATGCGCACAAACAGTTCCTCGGACTCCTTGCAAACGCTGCGGAGGACTCACTCCTCACTTACTCTCGCGGTGGCGTCGCCGGGGCGGAGAGCAACATTTTCTCGCTCGACGGAAACACGGCAGGTGCTGCCGGCTTGGCAGAGATGCTTCTGCAATCGCAGGCCGGCGAAATTCACCTTCTGCCCGCACTTCCATCGGCGTGGCCAAACGGAAGCATCGCCGGCCTGTGCGCTAGAGGAGGCGTCGAGGTTTCGCTCTCCTGGGCTGAAGGAAAGCTGGTTGCCGCGACCCTCAAGAGCAAAAAGGATGGAACGCACTCGGTTCGCTACGGAACCCGCGTAACGCAAGTCACCTTGTCCGCAGGCCGAGCGGTCACGCTTTCCAGCCGCGATCTCCAATCAGCCTGAACACCGAAAGTAGATACCAAGGGAATAAAATGAAAATCCGCTATCACAAGTTGTTGCTCCCCCTCGTATTCGTGTGCGGTCTTCCTGTTGCTCATGCGCAGGCGCCGGCTGCCGTGCAGAATCCCGCTTCACGTCCGGAAGAGATCGAGTGGACATGGGAGGTTCGTCCGTCGCATGTCGACCCCAAGCTTCCCAACGTTCTCCTGGCAGGCGACTCTATCACGAGAAATTACTTTCCAGAGGTTCAGCGCCAACTCACAAACGTCGCGAATGTCTATCTGTTCGCAACCTCGGCATCTGTTGGAGATCCCCGCCTCTCTCGCCAATTGGACGAGTTTGCTTCCACGGAGAACGTCACCTTTCAGGTTGTTCACTTCAACAATGGTATGCACGGCTGGACCTACTCCGAGGACGAATACAAAAACGCTTTCCCATCCTTGCTGCAGGAACTGCATGTGATCGCCCCGCAGGCCTCGTTGATCTGGGCGACCATCACCCATGTGAAAACTGAAACATCGCCGGGTCCGACCAACGCACGCATTGACGTCAGAAACAGCATCGCTCTCATCTTCATCGCAAAAACCGGAATATCGGTGGATGACCAGCACGAACTCATGACCCACCACTCCGACCGGTACGAGGACAACGTGCACTTCAACCCAGCGGGAGCCGTGATCCAGGGGCAACAAGTCGCACAATTCGTGCGCACCGCGCTCATGAAAACATCCAGTACCAAGTAGCGGAATTGACCCAAGACCGCAAAAAGAGGACTCAAAGCGCGCTGCATTCAAACGCACGCAGAGCGCGCAGAGGTGCTGAAACCGAACCTGAATTGCGAGGAAACGATATACAAGATGGCGCCGCACGATGCGCGCCGTTTCGGCTCGGCAGACTCCGAACGCGCTGCTCTCTCGTGCCATTCTCGCCGCTCTTCCTCACGCCGCGAAGTTGCCCTTTCCCAGTGGGGGATAAGGGGCGCTTGATTCGCATCAACTCGACCGGTGAACCGATCACCCTTCGACCAGACTCTGGCCCTGCTGTTTCCTGAATTCCGAGGTCCGCAGGACGAGGACCGAGCCTGAGACAAAGCCAAACAAAAGATCACCTAATTCTTGCAGTGCGGAAACGCGGTGATGCGAAGCTTTGCGGCAGCATAGGGCACCAACGTGATGGTCTCCTCGGGCTGATCGCTGACGACGGGGCTTTCCGGCACAGGATTGGCGACGCCATCTTCTGCGCGCCACTCGTTCAGCTTGCGCGCCTTCACGCGGAGCCGAACCGGCGCGTCGTGGGCGCTGAAAGGATGATTGCCAATCTCTGTCTCCGCGACTGCAATGCTTTTCGAGGGCGAGTCGGCGTCGATGTTCAGAGCATAGTTCCATTGCGTGGCCGGGAATACCTGCCAGTCTGCGGTCATGCCGCGGTCGCGCAGTTTCACCCAGCTTTCTCCGATACCGTGCGAGAAGACCAGAGGTCCGCGTTCGATAGCGATTGAGTTGTGGAACCAACTGGAGACGCGCGGCTTCATAGGAAAGACGAGTTCCACGCGATCGCCCGATTTCCAGGTGCGCTCAATGTGGGCGAATGAACCTGGCACGGCGGACGGGGTAGATTGGCCGTTGATCGTGATGATGGCGCCGGCAGCCCAAGCGGGGATGCGGAGTTGGAGAGGAAATGCCAGCGCCGATGCTGGATTGACCGTGAGACGCACGACACCGCGGAAGGGATAATCGGTTTCTTCCACCACATGGACCGGCGTTCCGCGCAGCATGGTGCGAACTTCGCAGGGGGCATAGACGGCCGCAACCAGACCATCCCCAGCTTCGGAGTTCTGGGCGCAGGAAAGCATGAACAGACTGGACGCGAATTTGGGCCATCCCTGGTGAAAGTTGGCCGTGCAGCAGCCGAAGTTGGGTTCCAGACCGTAGAGATTCGATTCCAGCCCATCGGTTGTCCACGGTTTGTGATGCAGGCTGCACTCCACCTGATTCGGTTCCTGGTTGTACTGGTGCGCCCACATATCGTCTGTGAAGGTGCCGGGTAGCGCGTTGAAGGCGAGCCGTTCCAACCGGTCGCCCAGCGAGGCATCGCCCACGATCGCCAGCGACTGCTCGAGTGAGTACATGGACTCCACCACCGTGCACAACTCCGAGCCTTGCGAGGGATCGAGGCCGGCCAGATGCTCATCGCAGGAAAACATGCCGTTGGGCAGGCCGTGGTACTTGTCCAGTTCGAAGATCATCTTGAGTACGGCCGTGCGATCTACCTCTGATCCGGAAACCAGCGACCACACGGGGCCCGTCTTGATGGCTTGTCCATTGTTCACACCATGGGTGGCCAGCGCCAGATCTTTGAGGCCATTGCCTTGCTGCTCGAGCTTGAGAAACTCGGCGGTGATGCGCTGCGTGTATTGGAAATTCGCGTATAGCGCAGTCCAGTCATAACCCTGCTGGTGCAGAAGGCGCGCCAGATCCAGAAGATAGGCTGAACCGGTGCGGTTATAGAGCCAGATCACGCTAAGCAACTGATCCTGCCAGCGGAACTTTCCCCAGTCCCGCAGCGGGCGCTTAGGTAGCTCGGCCAACTGATATCGGAAGTATTTATCCATGACAGGGACCACGCGCGGGTCGCCGGTTAGCTCCTGATATTGGGTGAGAACCTTCAGCATGACGAAGCGCGGCCACCAGTCGTCGTTGGTTGTAGGGCCGAACATCCCACTGAGCGCCTGATGCTCCAGTGTCCAATCGATGTATTTCTGGGCTTTAGACTTAAGATGCGGGTTGTCGAGTAGATGCGCCAGCGGCAGAAGCCCGTCGAGAAAGTAAGGACCGCGCTCCCACGATTCTCCAGGTCCACCCAGCCAACCGCTGTTGGGGCCGACGTCTGCCCAGGTTTCGTCCAGGTGCCCGCTCAGTCCACTGGCCTGAATCTGGAGCTGCGTTCTGAGCCAGCCTGCGGGACGAATCGAGCCGAGTGGCAGGAAATAAAACGCATTGGGGGCTAGCGGAACGCGATTTCTAATGACGGGCGAGGTAGAGGACGACGAGAGAGTCGAGGCGGAGACCGGACTGCCTGGCGACAGCAGCAACCGGCTAACGGGCAGTGTGGATGCCAAGCCGAGCAGTCCAAGGCGATTCAGAAACTGGCGGCGTGTGGAAGCGGCATGCGACGTGAATGACACAGTGAACTCCTCAGTCAGGATCTCTGACATAGTATAGAATTCACAGTCGCTTCGATACTCAATCCGCCAGTTAGCTCACCAAGCGTCCCTCACCTGCATCATCTCTCTCAACCAAGTTCATTGTGAGATGGGAGAAATCCACTATTGCGTGGCAGCTGTTGGCGCAGGTTGGCGTGGTTGGCTGTGCGGAATCCACGCCAGATCGCCACTGAGAACGTAGATAGAGAGTGCTGCGGCCATGAGCAGTGCGCCCACCCAGAAGCGCCAGTCACGATGCATGCGCCTCCAGAAAGGACCGGGATCTGGCTCGCCGAATTCACTGCTATTTCCTTCGGGGTTGTGCTTGCTTCCAGTCATCTCTTCTCCGTAACTGCCGAGTGTTTGCCGCGGTGCCTGGTTTGGTGTTGCCCCACTCCGTGGTCGGAACTCATCGGCCTTGGTGTTCATGCGACGATCCTTGCAGGTCATCAGACTTCAAGTTGTCAACTTCCTCAGAATGGCGAGTTGCAAGAGTAGTGTGCTGCCTTTCTGGACATGCGCCACTTTGACAGTGGCAGCAACAATGCACGCAAGAGCCATCATGCGAAGTCAGTGTTTCATCCTTGCGCATCGGGAACTGAGCATTTGGGTACAATGCTGGCGGTAATCGCTTTATGCTCCGTCTTCGATCGTTGTGTTTCCATGCGATGCCGTGGCAGTCCGCGGAGTCGCGATGGCTCCGTTGCCGATGTTGGTTGACGCCTGTGATTGTGCAGCGGGCATAGTCTTCGCCGTTTTCCTGGATATGGCTAAGACACATCTCTCCGTCCTCCTCTCGCCTGAGTGCCCAGGAATGCGATCATGTAGCGTGGTCGCCACCGGCTTAGGCCAGCATCGACAGAAACGAATCGGATTCGAGGCGGACTGTTTCTGGAAGAGCTGCCGGGTTTTCTCCGCTACTTTGCTGCGATGGTATTGCCCGCGCGCATCTCGTCGAAGTGCGGGGTGCAACGTTTCTGCACACACTCCGCAGCGTAGAGGTACATGGCGGCCGACCAGGTCTGCCAATCCCGGCCGCTGGGCTTGCCTGTCTGCGCATGAATCCACTCGTTGAAGCCCCACTCCGCCTCGTTCTCGTGCCACGGCTTCACCAGTTCGGTCAGCGCCAACAATTTGCGCTCCGCCAAGTCCATGTCGCCAGCCGCTACGCATGCCACCACGTAGAAACCGCAGATAAATGGCCACACGCCACCGTTGTGATAGTCGCCGGGGCGGTTATATCGCTCGTAGCGCGGCAGCCAATCCGCATGGTGGGGCAGGATGAAGGGAAACAAACAGGGCGGCAAATGTACAGCTAGTTCTCCGTTGCTCCGCATGGCCTCGCACTCGATTTCAATCCATTTCACCAAGTTCTGCGCCCACTGCGGCGAAGCAATTCCTGTCAGGATCGCCAGGCTGTTGCCCAGCAGATCGAAGCGGTCGCTGCTCATGACTTTGTAAGAGTAGAGCGCGTAGTAGGGCGAGGAGGGCTCCACAAGAGTCTCTTGCTCATAGCGGTTTTTTTCATCGCCGCGGACCTCCAGGCGGCTCATCGACCCGCGCAGCAGTTCGGCGGAATCATGATCGCCATAAAGACGAAGATACGCATAAACAAGCATATTCACGTACAGCCCATAACCCATCACGTACTGCTCGTCACGCCAGTCGCTGGTCGGTAGCTGGCACACCATCGCCCGGTCGTCAGGGCTCTGGTACTGCATCCACGTCATGGCCTTCTGTGCTGCCTCGTTCAGGAACTCCGGTTGGTTCGTCGATTTCCTGTACAGCGCCAGTCCAAGCAGAAAGAGCGGCGTCGTATCGCTGGCTCCGCGGTTCGTCGGATCGTGTGCGAGAGAGGGGATGTGGCCGCGCGCAGTCTGGTTGCGAGCCAGCGCCACCAGTGTGCGCCGCAGAGCGTCCGCAAGTTCCTCGTTGCCGGTGGCCAGAATGCCAAGCGATGAAATCATCAGGTCCCGCGTGTAGGGTTCCGGATATCCCCATCCCGCGGTACGGGGCAGTCCTTCATATGGTCCCCGTGCGTTATGCAGCAGGATGTGAAGAGCCGCTTCTTTGGCTTGCTCAATGGAAGCAAGCGACTTCTCGTCGAAAGACATGGCCACCTCGATGGCGTGCAGGTTTGCGCAGACGAGCACTCTTGCCTCGCCGCGATGCGTTCTAGCTAATTCCCAATCGGTCAGACACGATCTCAACAAAGCGTCTGGCGACTTGGCGATAATCGAACAACTCGACCACGTGTCTTCGCCCTGCTTCGCCCATCTTCCGTCGCAGGTTGCTGTCCCGCATAAGCATCAGAAGGTACTTGGCAATATCGGGCACGCTGGCCCGGTACTCCGCTGTGCGCGGATTTGGAAACACGATACGCTGACTCTTCTCATATGCGTGGCCCTCGCCGAAGAGTCCTTCGGTGATCTTTCTTTCCTCTGCGACCCGCGCCAGGAATGCCGTTTCACCGTGGACCATCGTGTCGCGAAATGCCATGGCATCGATCGCGATGACGGGCTTTTCACAGGCGTTGGCTTCTACCTGAATCATTCCAAACCCCTCCAGCCGCGAGGGCGCGGCGTAGATATCGCAGGCGGATATCAAGTAGGGCATGTAATTCTGCGAGACCATATTCGTGGAATAGATGACCTTCTTGCCGATACCCAGATCCGCCGCCATCTTGAGGTCGATCTGGTTTTGCTTCTCTGTGCGGGGTTGAGGCCAAACCTTGCAGACATATCTCCAGTCGGGTGCCTCGGCATCAATCATCGCCAATGCCTGCATCACCTCCTGTGCGCCTTTCGACGCTCCATCGCCGCCCGCGGTCAGGATCATCAGCTGGCCCTTGGAGACTCCCAACCCTTCACGGATTGCCTTGACCTTCAAGTCATCGCGGCTGTGCGGCGCATAGTGGTTTGTGCCGCAGCCCACTGGCAGTACAACGATATTGTCTGCTCTGATGCCATCTCTGACATACACCTCCTTCACCCAGTTGGAGGTGACCAGAATCAGAGGTAATGCGTTCAGCACATCGCGGTGTTCCGCGATATAACCATCGGCTACGAGCCATGGCACGGCTGTCATCCCAAACTTGTGCGGGTGCAGAACCAGGTTGGGAAGGTGGCCCCAGAACCCCACGCCCACTACCACGTCCGGCTTGAACCAGCGGTAGTACCATTCCTTTTCCAGGGACGATTCCAAATGCACCGGGTGGACTTCCACGCCCAACTCGCGCAGGCCTTTGCACAATAGCTCGCCCTGCAGCGCCAGGCCGGCTGCAGGCGCTGGATATTCGGTTAGCACAAGTACTTTCACGAGGGTTGCTCCCAGAATGCCGTTCGTTGTACCGCTGCTTGTGCCGTGTCAAAGCACCAGAAACCTTCCTCCCGTGGAGTGGTCTGTGCTTCCCAACTGTCGGCTGCATATCCGTAAACGTCGGTAATCAATCTGCGCTTTTGGAGCCAGATATCCTCCGTCAACACGTCGCGCCGATCCGCGTCGCCACGAACACGAGGCAAGTACGCCCGTCCGCCATCTTCGTAGGCAAACATCCACAATTGCCCTGTGTCGATATCGCCCGATCGCCAAAGTTCAACGACGCTTTGGCAGCACTCTTCATGCCGGCGATGCTGTGTGTACTCACCCCTCGGCCCGTGAGTCAAAATCAGGCTGTAGCTGACCGCAGGCAATAGCCGCACGATGGTCTCCTGAACCTGCTCCATCTGCAGCGGCGTCTGATCGGGTCCGTCATCCAGATCCGCCATCTCGCCATCGGCTCCCAATTGCTGCAAGACCAGTCGGAACTTTGGCGCACGGTCCGGATCCAGTGCTCTGCACAAGGTGACGACACGCCAATGAAATTCCGGATGGGTCAGGATGGTGCCGCCACACCAGAGTATTTCGTCGTCCGGGTGGGCGATTACAACAGCGGCCCGCGGCCGGGGATCCGACCTCGTCCGATCGCGCTGAGTGGCGTTCATCGTCTTCCTCGAGAGGTGCTTGAGTATCGCTGTTGATCTTCGTTTACGAAACCAGCCCGTTCTGAACCAGACTCATCCAAATCGATTAACCTCATATCAGTTGCATCCGCACACAAGAACTGAACGCGGCACAATTTGTCGTCTGTTGACCTGGAATTGAAGCATCTCCCCGAAAGGATGCCTGTCGGTGCGCACGCGGCCAGTCGCGGGGAATGCAGCGATGCCAGCGCCCCTTCGTGTTCGCATCCGCGGATTCCGATATCGATCACCTTCGCGAGCCGTGAGTGTGGGTGGATAGCGCCTTCGTTCGGGCCGAATCTGTTGCGTGTCGTGACAAGACGCGTGGCTAAGCTCGAATCGCCCGCTCGAGTTCCTTGCTCGGAGGCAACGAGCCCAACGTGGGCTTACGTACTTATCCCCGAGCTAGGGAGTGTGTTTGCGAGCGTCCGGCTCCGCGAAAGGCAAGTCCGGAATGCCGTTGGGAGTCAAGTCGATCTTTGCGCCGGAACTGCAAATACACCTTGAAGGACGTAAGTAGAGAGTCCAACTATTACAATCGTGCGAGCGGCGTGTCTGGAGGTAACGCGAACGGAACTCAATTCATGTAAAGATTCGTTTCCAAGTGAGGCGTCTCTTCTTGGGGACCGCCAGCCTTGCTTCGGATCAGTGTGAAAACGTCCAGAATAGTGGCAATACTGCGGATGTTCTCCGCAACACTCACGAGTCCATCTTCCATGCCGGGATGCTTGTTCGCTAAGGCCTCAATGTGCTTGCTCACACTTCTTAGTCGATCAATCTCCACCAGAAGGTCCTCGAACGCGGCAGCCATTGCCGGCTCATTGGCCTCTGCGTCCCCTGTGGTCGTGACCGACTCCGCACTGATGTTAGCCTGAAGGCGCAGATCTTCAACCAGACGCAATGTTGTCGTCTCGCCAAGTAAGGTAAGAAACAATCCGAGCAGCTGCGCAATCAGAGTGATTCCACCCTCGCGGTCCGCATCAGCGTCGGTTTGAGATTCATCTTTGCCAAGACCGCGCAAGTCCCCAGATGCCGTAATCTGCACGGCGCTGAGCAAGGGAGATTCCGACTTGGCCAGAGCCAATGCACGAGAAGCGAGCGCCCGAAAACCGTCAACTCCTACCGGTGCGCCGAGTTGTCGGCGCAGCCTTTCATAGACGCGCACAGTGGCAGGCTCGGTTTGCAGGGAGGTCGCGCTTGCATCGACCTCATTAGCAACGAGACTGCGGGCCAAATCGCGCGTCTTTTGTGGAGGAGGCATCGTTCCATTCTCTCTTTGCACGCCCTGCTCTGCCTTGAACGCAAGGCGCTGCCGAAATAGTACTTTCTTGCCCGATGCTTGAGGACGCGGTTCACAACGCTCTTCATCAGGCAGTATTTTGGCGTGCTCAGTCTAAAAATACCTGAACTGTTTTCGGAAATATGAGCAAGAGTGAGCAGTACGCCCCCTCGCTGCCAGTGTGATACTGTGCTGAAGTTTGGGATCATTTGTGCAATTGGCACCCCATTGCCGTGATCGCAATTCGGCAAAGAAGCAATCGGCAGCAGCAACCTTGCCGATGCGTCGTGATTGCGGTGGGAGATGATCGCAACAACAGCCAATTCATGACTTGGCGATATAGCCGTCAGATGGTTAATAAGAACCTGCCGATCAAGCAGAGACTGTGCCTGCAATGCCGCGAGCCGATGCCTGTTGATCTATCTTCACTCAGCCCGTCGGCGCCTGTTCGCCCGTCGCGTATGACCCTGACGAGCAATTTCGATCAGCTTTTAGCAACCTTAGCGCTGGATACTGCGAAGAGAGAGCCTGCCTCAGGTACAGATACTGTTCGAATACACCCCCTACCGAACGGTGGACACCCAAGGCGCAAAGAGATCTCGAGGGCTCTCAATTTGGCGATGCCACCATCGGTCAGGTGAGACTCATAGTGGCAATGAGCACGGACGATAAGTCAACAGACAGACATCACGCAGAGTGTCGGCGGACTTACCAACAACTCGGGCCGGGAAGCGGACGGCAGGGCTGAAATGAGCACCGGAACAGCTCACAAAATTGTTGAGGCTCTAAGCGAGTACGCGAATCCACATCACAGTCGGAAAAGAGAGGGCAATTAAGATGACGCAATCAGTGTTTGAACAAGCAGGCGAGCAAATTGCCGATACAGCGCACAAGGCTTCTCGGGCGGCATCTGCGGTTGCAGATGCACTTGAGGATGGCGTAGGAGCAGCGCGGCGTGCTGCCAAACAGGGGCGCTATGCAGCCACAGAGCTTTTTGATGACACAAAAAGGCGTGTGCGGCAACATCCTGTTGAAACCGTAGTCGCGACATTCGCAGCCGGCATTGCGGCCGGGACGGCAATTGTCTGGTTGATGAGGCGAAAGCATCCCTGCAACAAGACAGATGCGCGAGACTCTGTCCAATGAACCCTTGCAGTTGCATGCTGAATTTTTCAACATCATAAGGCCTGTTTGCATTACTGGGGTCCCGCCTCAGTAGTTGTAACAGGCCTTAAACAGGCGCATCATCCCTGCCTTGCCTCCGAGAAGCGACTTCGGATTCATTGAGCCTGTGTTACGCGCCGACAGATTGCTGCACGATTGCCTCCTCACGGCACTGTTCTTCCTGCCGGCCATGAATGCCCCGCCACTGAGACCTCTCAGACAATGATCGGCGGCGCTCTTTGCTCCATATTGAATCTCAAATCGTCAGCGTTTCTACCTCCGTCGCGGATCAACACAAAGTTGATCTGGCACGAAGCCCGTTTGTCACAATCGATGAGTCCGCAGAGGGACCTTACGTCTTGAGACAGTGTGAATGCAGTCGAATATGTGGGCACAGAGGTGGGGATGACGAGAGGGCGGTGAGACCGTTTCTGCCTTGAGAATGAGTGCGGCGACGGGTAGAATCCTCAAGACGTGCAAAAGGCGGGGAGCGACGCGCCAGGCCCAGTGGATGAGTGTGCCGTATCGACCACGCCGGAACGAGGAGACAGTAGATGAAGCTTGCAGCACGATTGGCACTCTGCGGACTTTTGGGGATGACTGGCAGTGCTTTGGGACAGGATCGCGCACCGGCGACACCTTTAATTGCGCACGATCCATATTTCAGCGTGTGGTCGATGAGCGACAAACTGACCGAATCGGAGACAAAGCACTGGACGGGGAGTGCCCAGCCGATGACGGGCTTGGCGCGGATTGACGGAAAGACGTACCGCTTTTTAGGGCGGAGCCCTGAAAACGTTTCCGAAACGAGCCAGATTGCCCACTCCATCTCTGCCACCCATACCCGCTATGCCTTTGAGCAGTCTGGCGTTCGGCTGCAGTTGACCTTCTTTACGCCGGCGCTGCCCAGCGATCTCGACGTGTTGTCGCGGCCGGTCACGTATATCACCGTCGCCGTCTCGGCGACCGATGGCGCCATGCACAAGGTCAGTGTCCTGTTCGACGTGGATCCGGTGATCGCGGTGAACGACCGGAGCCAGAAGGTGACTTCGTTCCGTCAACAGACCGAGGAACTCGGCGTGCTGTCGACGGGTTCGCAGGAGCAGAAGATGCTCGGTCGTTCGGGTGACGATCTGCGCATCGAATGGGGTTACTTCCATCTGGCAGTCCCGCACAGCGAGCGGGCGGCGATGGCGATTGCACCGCACGCGGCAGAGTACTTCGCAGCGCACGGAACGGTGCCCAGGTCCGACTCGTTGCGTATGCCCGAGCCGGCTGGCGGGGATGCGGCACATCTGACGGCGGTGCTGGAACTGGGCGAGGTCGGCGCGACCGCGGTTGAGCGGCATGTGCTGGTCGCATACACCGAGGACTACGCCATCCAGTATCTGCAGCGGAACATGCGCCCATACTGGCAGCGCAACGACCTGCCGGTCGAAGAGATGCTGGACCGCGCCGAGCAAGAGCGCGCGGCGCTCGAAACCAAAGGTCAGGCTTTTGATAAGGAACTCCAGGCGGACCTTGAGAAGGTCGGCGGCAAGCCGTACGCAGCCATCGCTATTCTGTCGTATCGCCAGACGCTCGCGGCACACAAGCTGGTGGCCGACGCCAACGGCGATCCGATGCTGTTCGCCAAGGAAAACTTCTCCAACGGTTGTATTGCGACGGTGGACGTCCTGTATCCTTCGGCGCCGTTCTTCCTGTTCTTCCAGCCGAAGTTGTTGGAAGCGCAGTTGCGGCCTGTGCTGGAGTATTCGGCGCTGTCGCGGTGGAAGTTCCCGTTTTCGCCGCACGATATGGGCCAGTACCCACTAGCAAACGGGCAGGTATACGGCGGCGGCGAGAAGACCGAGGACGATCAGATGCCGGTGGAAGAAAGTGGCAACATGATCATCCTCGTCGATGCTGTGGCGCGCGCCGAGGGCAATGCTCACTTGGCCCAGCAGTACTGGCCGCAGTTGACCAAGTGGGCCGAGTACCTGAAGGTGAAGGGCCTCGATCCGGAGAACCAACTCACCACGGACGACTTCGCCGGACACGTGGCGCATAACGCGAACCTGTCGATCAAAGCCATCGACGCACTGGCGGCTTATGCCGATCTGGCCAAGCTGCTGAAACAGAACACGGTCGCCAAGGACTACAACACCGCGGCGCACACGATGGCGGCGAAGTGGCAGCAACTCGCGATTGAAGGTGACCACTACAAGTTGGCGTTCAATAGTCCCGGCACCTGGAGCCAGAAGTACAACCTGGTGTGGGACAAGGTGCTGGACTATAACCTGTTTCCTGACTCGGTGCGTGAAAGCGAAGTGAAGTTTTATCGCACCAAATTGAACAAGTATGGTCTCCCGCTCGACAGCCGTGCCGATTACACCAAGCTCGACTGGTCGGTGTGGACCGCGACGCTGGCCTCCAGTCCCGAGGACTTCCACGCCATCGTGGATCCGATCTACACGTGGACGCTGGAGACGCCGACGCGCGTTCCGCTGACCGACTGGTACGACACCAAGAACGGAAAGCAAATCGGTTTCCAGGCGCGCAGCGTCGTGGGCGGCGTGTTCATTAAAGCGCTTTCCGATAAGGAACTGACGGCAAAGTGGCGAGCGAAATAGGTTGATGGACGCAGTACAAAATGAAAGGGCGGGCCATCGGTCCGCCCTTTCATTTTGGGCGCATCTTGAAAAGGGCACGCCTGCCTCGCCTCTGGATTCCATGGGGCTGCTGGAAGTTCCTTCGGGAACGAGAGCAGACTGGACAATCCTGAAGGGCAAGGCCGTGGTGCTGGAGTTCTGGGCCACATGGTGTCTTCAGTGCGTGGCGAACATGCCGCATCTCAATCAGCTTGCGCCTACGACCATCGTCCATCTGGCTTGGTCTCAGTTGGCGAGAAATGGCCTTGGCATGAAATGAAAGCTATGCGGCGGATGCCGGACTATAGCGAAACCAGAGTAGATGTATCCCGAAAGCAAGACTCTCAAGTCGATGCGACCACCAGGGAGCGGCGACCTTGCACAATCTCCGTCAGGACACAGTGACTCTGGTTTCGCTCTAGGAACTTGTTGAAAAACGTTCAAAGCCACACGCGGCATGAAATCAAATCGCGCCACAAGGCCCATAGCGCGATCGGCGGCATCTCGATGATGGTTTTGGTATCACGATTTTTGCCG
>Ga0224527_1000683_pt1 | contig 20903 bp, 18 predicted proteins | sample CBST0metaG_FD_179882 | JGI IMG/M metagenome (GOLD analysis project Ga0224527, IMG submission 179882) | Peat soil microbial communities from Stordalen Mire, Sweden - C.B.S.T0 | ecosystem: Environmental > Terrestrial > Soil > Wetlands > Peat | place: Sweden: Norrbotten County, Stordalen Mire... | reverse complement strand
TCGCCAAAGATGTGCCGAAATTTGGTTAGGAAAAATGACACAACGCAAGCCAAAGCTATTTGTCTATTAGCAAAATGGAATTATTCCAATGGTTAGATAATGGAAGTCGGGTGAATTGAGGGGGGGGAAGTCCAGTTCGGGGAGAGTCTAGAGGTGGAAATCCTCTGTGCTACTTGCCACTCTGTCCCGCCAGTTTCTAACATTGAACATATAGCTGAAGAGTGTATAGGGATTTTTATGGGACAAAGTACCCGTCCTTTTATTCCACATTTTGGAGCAGAGGCTATGGCATTACATATTGGGGTATCTCTCTTGACAGGAAGGAAAAGGTGTTTTATAATATCTTTAATTAAAGATATTATAAAACACGATAGGTGATGCAATGAAAGATGATGCAATGCAAGTAAATAAACAATCCATGCGACTTTATATTGCTTTGACAAGAACGTATAAGAAGTTACTCGATATGGATTTGCGCAATATTCGTGGCTATGGACTTAATGCGACGGAATTTGGGGTATTAGAATTATTGTATAATAAAGGAAGTCATCCATTACAGCAAATTGGTAATCATATTCTCATTACAAGTGGTACGATTACGTATGTGATTGATAAGTTAGAGAAGAAAGGATTGATTGTTAGGCGGTCTTGTGACAAAGATCGACGCATTATTTATGCGGAAATCACCGAGGCTGGCCGGAATAAAATGTCTGAAATTCTACCTAGACATTATACAACCTTTACCGAAGCCTTCGAAGGTCTTACTCCAGTTGAAAAGGAAAAAACCATTGAGTTATTGAAAAAAATAAGCTTTTATTCTCAGGAATAAAAGAAATTTTTTTTACTTAAAAATCTTAAAATTAAGATTCTTCAATTGAAGGGTAATAGGAAAATCGTTGTTTATCAAGGTCGCAGAAACGTCTCATTTGCCAATTATTGAAATGAAAAAATCTTAATTAGCTTAAAATATCTTTGGACTTTAAACTAGGGGGAAATGTTATGTCAGAATTTAAAAAAATTATTGAGGAACGACGTTCGGCGAATAACTTTGAAAAAGGATTTAAAATTCCTGATGAGGACTTTGCTGATATTTTTGGTTTGTTAAAGCTTTCACCGTCATGTTTTAATCTTCAACATGCGCATTATTTAGTGATTACGGATGAGGAAAAAAAGGAAAAGCTTCGTGATGCTGCGTTTAAGCAGTATAAGGTACACAGCGCTTCTGCTGTCATAATAGTCTTAGGTGACAAATTAGCATATAAAAATGCTGAAAAAATTTATTCGGGTATGCTTAGCCTAGGTATTATGGACAACTACGAGTATAATAGAACGATTGAAGGAATAAACAATCTCTATGAAAGTGGTGGAGATGAATTTCTACGAACTGAGGCAATCAGGAATGCTTCTCTTTCAGCGATGATGTTTATGCTTATCGCGAAAGACAAAGGGTGGGATACTTGTCCGATGATTGGTTTTAATCCAGAGGAAGTGCGGCAGATCTTTAACATTCCTGAGAAATACGAAATTGCCCTCTTGGTAACGATGGGGAAAGAAAATCCTGCGAAAAGGAGAATGCGGGGGTACAGGAAACCTATTGGGGAGTATGTTTCATATAACAGCTTATAATATAATTGTGCTGCTAACACGTTAGTAATTTAGTATAACGAGGATTATTGTTGATCGAGATAAGGAGGGAAATAATATGTTAAAGAAATATCAAGCAGCCCAATATGGAAGAGCAGATCATGGTTGGTTAAAAAGCCTGTTCCACTTTTCCTTTGCTGAATACCATAACCCAGAGCGTCTGGATTTTGGTGTTTTGCGGGTCGTGAATGATGATTTAGTGGCATCCCATACTGGCTTTGAAATGCACCCTCACCGTGACATGGAAATTGTGTCTTATGTCATCGATGGCGAACTAACACACGGCGATAGCATGGGTAATAAGAATACCATTTCCCGTGGACACATCCAGTATATGAGTGCTGGTACAGGCATTTTTCATAGTGAACATAATTTAGGATTAAAGACATCACGTTTCTTGCAGATTTGGATAAAGCCGAATCAAAAAGGATTGAATCCGCAGTATGGAGATTACAAATATGAGTGGGATTTAAGAAAAAACAAATTATTACACCTAGTCTCATCCCAAGAGGGTGGAGCACCAGTTCGGTTAAGCGCAGATGCCAACTTCCACGCTTTAGAACTGGATAAGGGATTAGAAATGGAGTTTAATGTAAAATCCGATCGACAAGCCTATGTAGTCCAGATTGAAGGAAGTTCTGAAATTAATGGTGTAGAATTAAACGCAAAAGATGCTCTCGAAAGTGTGGGGGAGTCCCTTCGAATCAAAGCATTGGAAACAACGCACGTTTTGATCATAGAAATGAAAAAAGCCTAATGGCTACTATATAAAAAAATGGAGGAATATATTATGACAAAGAATTTTTTGGACGCGGTAAAAGCAAGAAGAACCTATTATGCCCTCAGCAACGAGCAAATAACCACAGATGAGCGAATTCAAGAGATTGTGAATGAGGCAGTGAAGCATGTGCCATCGGCGTTCAACTCCCAGAGTGCTCGCGTGGTAGTTCTCATCGGTGCACAACATGAGCGGTTATGGGATATTGTTAAAGCGGAATTGAAAAAGATTATACCTGTAGAAGGATTCCAAGCTACTGAAGATAAAATCAACGGTGCATTTCGCAGTGGATATGGCACGGTTCTTTATTTTGAAGATCAAAGTGTTGTGGAAAGCTTGCAGCAACGTTTCCCTCTTTATAAAGACAACTTTCCCATTTGGTCGCAACAGTCATCAGGGATGCTGCAGTTTACTATTTGGACGGTCCTAGAAATAGAAGGCTTGGGTGTATCTTTGCAACATTACAATCCAGTGATTGATGATGGGGTTAAAGCAGAGTGGAATATTCCAACTCACTGGAAGATGATTGCTCAGATGCCTTTTGGTAAGCCAGTTGCCGAAGCTGGTCCAAAAGAGTTCCAAGCTTTAGAAGAACGTGTAAAAATATACAAGTAATTGAAAGAGTAGGCTGGACGTATGATCAGCCTACTCCGCTACTGGGGAATACGTAGTGATGGCTTCATTACTGGTGGAGAAATGGAATCGGTGTATTTGACGTTCCAGTTTGCCATTAATCCTCAAAATATTGAATGGCTATGTGATATACAAGCGCTTAAACGCGAATATAAAGAGTTACTAGCTCAGTCGCTAGAATGGGCAGGAGAAGGGGAACGCACAATTCTTACAATCTTTTTTGATGGATGTAAGCGTAGATGGCCTTAGTCGGTTTTATGATATAAAAGAGATAGATGGCGAGTTCCTACGAAAAATGATAGAAAATAAACTACCTATCCAAATGTTCCTAGTGTTAACATTTCGAGGGCAATGAGGGCGGAAAGATAATCGAAATTCTGCGCCGTTTGACCCGATACGGAGAACCGTATCATCCATAACGGCTAAAGGACTCCTGCCCAATTTTCGTTAAGTTGGCAGGAGTTTTGCTATTTTAGAGAAATATAGTGATATGAAAGAAATTATGTTTAAATTGCATGGCGAGAACTGTAGGCGCTGAAAATCTAATGAAAAAACCAAGACATGTAATTCAAAAGCTTCGAGTTGTGGAATATAAAGAAGAGTTTTGTAACAGATAGAGCATACTGGGCGTTAGTAGTAGCACAATACGACAAAAGTAGTATGAAAGCATGTACCGAGCTAGATATAAGTGATTTTTTACAAACAGCATTTAGAAATATCGGAATACTATTAGAGGGGGATACATTTTTTACTATTTATGCTAAGAATAATATTCTTGTATAGGAAAAGAGATGCTTATGATATGGCCTCTTTTATAACTAATAAGGTTTGTGGGGCAATATATCTTGGATAGGGAGTAAAATCACTAAGTGTAGAAAAATGATCTTACGGTAGATTTTCTTATAGGAAGGTGTAAGTATGAGCAATAAAACAGATCGACAAGACCGTTTTAGGTTGCAGCAAATTGCACGGCAGGCCATGATGGATCGGGAGTTACTTACAGATTTTTCTGTTGAGGCAATTGCAGAGCTTAACGGAATCGATGGTAATATTCTTGCAAATGAGGAATCGATACATGATCTTAGAGATTTTTTGTGGTGTTCCATAGATAATGATGATTCCAATGATTTGGATCAACTCACCTTTGCTGCAGTGATGCCAGACGGAGAAACAAAGATTTATATTGGGATAGCTGATGTTGATGCTTTTGTCAAAAAGTCCTCAGCACTTGATAATCATGCAAAGCATAACAGCACTTCCGTTTATACCGTTGCGCAAATCTTTTCGATGTTACCTGAAAAGATTTCGACCGATCTTACCTCTCTTAATTATGAGGTTGATCGCTTGGCAATCGTTGTTGAAATAATCGTTGCGGAGGATGGATCACTACAAAGTTCGGATATTTGTAGAGCAATAGTTCGTAATCATGCAAAACTTGAATATAATAGCGTTGCGGCTTGGCTTGAGAACAGTGGGCCTATGCCCGAGGCAATCAGCAAAGTCAATGGGCTTGCTGAGAACCTTTTACTGCAGAATCAAGTGGCTAAAAAACTAAAATCTCTTAGGCGTCTGCATGGAGCACTTGATTTTGAAACAATAAAAGCTAGGCCTGTTTTCCAGAACGATGAGATCAAAGATTTAGAAATAGAAAAACGTAGTTGTACCAAAGATCTAATCGCTGATTTTATGATTGCAGCTAACAGTGTAACTGCACGATATCTTGCAACTAAGAATTTTCCGTCACTACGGCGTGTTGTCCGTGTACCCAAACGTTGGGAGCGAATTGTCGAGCTTGCTGGGGAGTTAAACTTCGTATTGCCCAAGGAACCCGACCCAAAAGCATTAGAGGAATTTCTGGTGTTATCGAAATCAGCTGATCTCCTTCATTTCCCGGATCTTTCTCTTAGTGTTGTCAAGTTATTAGGTCCTGGTGAATATGTCGTGGAACTTCCAGGTGACAATTCCGTCGGACACTTTGGTCTTGCAGTCAAAGATTACGTTCATTCCACAGCACCGAATCGACGATATCCCGATTTAATCACGCAGCGACTACTAAAAGCAGCGATACTAGGGAATCCCATTCCTTATGAAAAGGAGGAACTTATTTCTCTTGCAAAACACTGTATGAAGTCTGAGAGTGCGGCGCAGAAAGTAGAACGGCAGGTTGAAAAATCTGCTGCTGCAATTCTATTAGAATCAAGAACTGGGGAAAAGTTCGAGGCGATCATTACTGGAGCATCTAAGAAGGGAACTTGGGTTCGTTTGCTTCATCTACCTGTTGAAGGGCGGTTAGAAGGTAGCTTTGAAGGAGAGGATGTCGGTCGTAGACTTCGTGTGCAGCTAATTCATACTGATGTGGAGCAAGGATATATTGACTTTAAAAAGATAGAATAAAGAATTGCTGATAAACCAAGTACGGTTTTATCATGCTAAATAAGCTTTCGCCGTTAGAGATGATATGGATCAGATGGCTATTGGTAGTCAACAAATTGTGGGTTCGGTGAGCCGTATTGATGATTTGAGTAAAACGACGACCGAAGAATCCCAGACGGTATCAGCAGCAACGCAAGAGCAGTCCGTATCTATGGAGGAAATTGCTTCTTCTAGCCAAAGTCTAGCAAATCTAGCAATGGATCTCCGCGAAGTTGTTAGTAAATTTTAAATTTAGGTGATTTCAATTCTATAATTGAGAGACTTGATCTTTGGGTATATTATTTTGCAGGGCAATCAGGGCGGTGCAAAATGGCCTCATCCCCAGTGAAATTCTGGAATGAGGCCATTTATTTAATTTGTGTAGGCAACTACCCCTAAAATTCGGATTGTCTAAGAGAAATGAGGTATTATGGTAACACTAAAAACGATGGAGTCAAGCATCTTGTCACTCATGATCTTAATTTTTATTTATATTCATGCATACAATCGTTTAGAAAAAGTATTCACTCAATATCGGCTCTTTATTGCATTAGTTCAAATGAATATAGTCTTAATAGTGGTTGATATTTTGAGCTGGCATTTTAATGGATTACCAGGACTAGCAAATATGATATGCAACAAGGGATTTAATCTGTTACTTTATATAATTGAGCCGATGGGCGCAGTGTTATCGATTCTTTATACAAATTTTCAAGTATATCAAGATGATTGCCGTGTACGCAAGCAGAGAAACGCTTTAATCTTTCCTTTAGTTATAAATGCTGTTATTTCGATCATGAGTTTGCAGACGGGTTGGATTTTTAGTGTTGACGCCGAAAATATTTATCATAGAGGAGATTTCTTTGGGGGCCATGCATTATTTTGTTGTGGATTACTTATTTATTCATTTGTGTTTGTAATACTCAATAGGAGTGCATTAGAAAAAAAGTGCTTTTATGCCCTGTTGTTCTATTTTGTTCCTCAGGCAGCAGGGACTGCAATTCAACTTTTCAATTATGGTGTTTCTTTTAATTGGACAGGGATGATGCTTTCTCTTCTAATAATATATTTAAATATTCAAGATCGAAGATTGCATACCGATTATCTTACAGGGTTGTATAATCGGAGGCAATTAGACAGCTATATCCAGACTAACATTCAAAATTGTACATTGAAGAAATCCTTTTCAGCAATATTGATTGACCTAGATGATTTTAAACTTATAAACGATAGGTTTGGACATAAAGTTGGAGATGAGGCACTGCAAAGTGTGGTTAAGATTATAAAAAAGTGTGTGAGTATCGATGATTTTGTAGCAAGGTACGGGGGCGATGAATTCTTTATTATCTTAAAAATAGATGATTATCAACTGCTTGAACAGGCTGTTAATAAGATTCGCGAAGGATTTGAAGGATTTAATAAAATCGGCCAAAAGCCTTATCAGATAAAATTAAGTTTTGGATATGACATATATAATTATCAATCTAAGATGAAGACAGATGAATTTTTTAAACATGTTGATACACTTATGTATAATAATAAAAGATGCACCAAATGAAAGGTTGATGTCTTTTTTGACTAGAAATTCGAGTTGAAGCTGTTATAGCAGAAAATGTTTGATTTGAAACAATACTTGAGGTATTGTTTTTTAGATAATACCTGATAAAATCAAGATATAATAATATCAAGGGGGAGTAAACTTGCAACACCAATATAAACAAGAAAAACAAGTGCAAATGTATGAAAAACCATTACTTAAAAGTGATAATAAAATATATCGTATTCAGAACCCTATACGTCAAGAATTATCATTAACTGTATTTTTTCTGCTTAAAGCCCATATTTCTAATAGCGTAAAAAAAACAGCAACCGCGCATCCTCAAACGAACATTATTTTTGATAAGATCGCTGGATCCTGGTGGAAACCAGAATTCCGTATTATAGTCGGAGGAAAAACGAAGAAGATTGTTCAAGCTGCCACCGAAATGTTACAAAAGAATTTAAATGGTGGAAAAACAAAAAGATAGCGAACTTCCAGGCAAGATCCCTAGGGAAGTTTCCTGCCAATCATAGTTTTAGGTTTCGTGGTTAGAGTTAATACAGAAAGCAGTATCATCTCTAACGGTGCAAAACGGACGTAAAATATGTGGACAGGAGTTCAGAATGGCTCGCCTCCACCATCTAAATTCGGATTTTTTGCAAAAATTTGAAATATTAACAACCACTCACTGTCTGCATTTGTGTAGATGATAAGTGGTTGTTTGCTTTTTGTAGATTGGATTTCATCCTTACACTTCGTAATCCAAAATGACAGGGGATTGAAATTTGATAGAGAAATATGGCTACTTTTGCGGAATTGTTAAAGTCAGGTATAATTACAGAAGACGAATTTAACAAGTAAAGTTATTAAATTATTGATTCAACTAATTGATAAAATCGATAAATCTTCAAATCGCATGTAGGAAATCTCACAGGTTTATTTTCAACATGCGTATGCATAATAAATGAAGGTCGTTCTTTGATCATTGACATTATAAAAAACAGGGCGTATACTGTTAATAAATTGTAATAGAGATATTTTAAAAGTGATGATCAGGAAGAGTATTCATGATTTTAAATGCACAGAGAGTAGGGATTGCTGAGAACCTGCGATGATAATCTGAAGAAAATCCCCTGAGAGCTGATGACTGAAATGAGAGTAAGTTAATCCGTATTCCTGCGTTAAAGGATAAGGCATGTTAGTGCCTGAATGAATTGTTAAAGGTGGTACAACGAAGTTGAAACTTCGTCCTGAAGAGGGCGAGGTTTTTTTGTTTTTAGCTGATGAACAGAAGGTCTTCTTATTGAGGCATCTTCAAAAAAATAACTAGTCAATCCTGGTCTATTTTGCGCTAGCCTTCATCACCATAACCCTTACATAGCCCACTATGTGCGGGTTATCGTTCTTCGCCTAGCACAAAATATCCTCAGAATCTTTGACTACTTATTTTCTTTCAAATGCCTTATCGGGTAAAAGTGGGAAGAATATAGAAGAAGGAGTTTTTAGCATGTACAAAAGAGTTAATCCCAAGAATAATTTTGTAGAAATGGAAAAATCCATTCTAGAGAAATGGCAAGAGAAAGACATTATAAAAAAGAATTTTCAGATGAATGAGGGCAATGAATATTTTACCTTTTATGACGGCCCTCCTACAGCCAATGGCGCACCTCATATTGGTCATGTTGTTACTCGAGTGATCAAAGATCTTATCCCTCGTTATAAAGTAATGAAGGGATATCAGGTTTTGCGCAAAGCAGGTTGGGATACTCATGGTTTACCTGTCGAACTAGAAGTAGAGAAAGCCCTTGGTATATCTGGCAAACCACAAATTGAGAAATATGGTGTGGAAAAGTTTATAACAAAGTGTAAAGATAGTGTATTCACCTATGCAACCCAGTGGAAGGAAATGTCCGAGCGGGTAGCCTACTGGATTGATATGGATAACCCTTATGTTACCTATCAAAATGAATATATTGAGTCGGTATGGTGGTCTTTGAAGGCGCTTTGGGACAAAGAATTGTTGTACAAAGGCCATAAGATTGTTCCTTATTGCCCACGCTGCGGGACATCGCTATCATCTCATGAAGTTGCCCAAGGCTATAAAGATGTGAAGGATAGCTCTGCTTATGTTAAATTCAAACTAAAAGGTAAGAATATTTATATTCTGGTGTGGACGACAACCCCTTGGACCTTGCCAAGTAATGTGGCCCTCGCAGTAAATAAAAAATATGATTATGTAGAAATTGTTAATCGGGAAGAGCATTTGATCATAGCCCAGGATTTGCTGAGTAAGATTGAAGATGAATATGAAGTAGTTAGAGTATTTAAAGGAGAAGAGCTCCTTGAACAAGAATACGAGCCGATGTTCTCTTTTGTTACTCCTGAGAAAAAGGCCTATTATATCGTTCATGGCGATTTTGTAACTCTCAGTGATGGCACAGGTGTGGTTCATATTGCACCTGCTTATGGTGAAGATGATAATCGGGTAGGGCATAAGTATGACCTGCCGTTGATAAATCTGGTTGATGTACAGGGGAATTTTGTGGAAGAAGTTACTCCTTGGCAGGGGATGTTTGTGAAAAAGGCAGATGAGAAAATCATTGAAGCCCTGAAGGAAAGGAACATCCTTTATAAAGCAGAGAAGTATCTTCATTCCTATCCATTCTGCTGGCGCTGTGATACACCTCTTTTATATTATCCTAGGGATTCTTGGTTCGTAAAGATGTCCTCGTTACGAGATAATCTCTTAGAAAATAACGATAAAATCAACTGGTACCCTGACAATATCAAGAAAGGTCGTTTCGGTAATTTCTTGGAAAATGTGATTGATTGGGGATTAAGTCGGGAACGTTATTGGGGCACTCCTCTACCAATCTGGGAATGTGAATGCGGGCATAGGGAATGCATAGGAAGCATTGCCGAATTAAAGGCAAAGGGAATCCAGGTGCCAGAAGATATTGAGCTTCATAAACCCTATATTGATAAGGTATCGCTGCAATGTCCTAAGTGTGCAAAAGAAATGCAAAGAGTAAGTGAGGTTATTGATTGTTGGTATGATTCTGGTTCCATGCCCTTTGCTCAACATCATTATCCTTTTGAGAACAAGGAATTGTTTGAGCAAAACTTTCCTGCCCAGTTTATATCGGAAGCAGTGGATCAGACAAGAGGATGGTTTTACACCCTTCTCGCCATATCTACGGCCATATTTGACAAGAGTCCCTTTGAAAATTGTATCGTTCTGGGGCATGTGCTCGATAAAAACGGTATTAAGATGTCAAAACATAAAGGAAATGTCCTAAGTCCATTTACGGTATTGGAAAATCAAGGAGCCGATGCCTTACGATGGTATTTTTATACTGCCAGTGCTCCTTGGTTGCCGTCTAGGTTTTATGAAGATGCAGTGATCGAAGTTCAACGCAAATTTTTGAATACCTTATGGAATGTATATTCTTTCTATGTGCTGTATGCTGAGATTGATCAGTTTGATCCTACTATGTATCAAGGGAGACAAAGCAGCCATGTCATGGACAAGTGGATTATGTCCAAGCTTAATACTATGATTCATAAGGTTGGTGAAGATCTGGATGTTTATGATATAACTGGAGCAGCAGAGCTGATCGGAGAATTTACTGAGGAGCTGTCAAATTGGTATGTGAGAAGAAGCCGAACTCGATATTGGGTTACGGAGATGACGGATGATAAGATTGATGCTTATCTTACCTTGCATACAGTGCTGAAAAATTTAGTAATTGTGGCAGCTCCTTTTGTCCCCTTTATCACAGAAGAAATTTATCAAAATCTTGTAGTAGGTCGTGATGCTAAGGCACCGGAGAGTGTTCATCTGTGCAGGTGGCCTGAATATGATGAAAAGCTTGTTGATGAGCTCCTTGAAACAGAAATGGAACTGACTTACAAGATATGTGCCCTTGGCCGAAACGCAAGAAATCTGGCAAATATTAAAAACAGGCAGCCTCTTTCTAAGATGCTATTAAGTACCAAAACACTACCCGATTATTATATAGATATCATTAAAGAAGAGCTGAATATTAAGGACGTACAAGTGGGCGCCAATATGTCTGATTATGTAAGCTATACTGTGAAACCGAATTCGCCAGTGCTAGGGAAAGCCCATGGCAAATTTATACCTGGTATCAGAAAAGCTATTTCGGGAATGGATCAAATGGCGTTAGCGTTGAAAATTTCAAATGGTGAAGCCATTATGGTAGAAATTGATAATACTCTTATAGAATTTAACTCTACCAATTTGCTGGTCACGATGAACGGTATAGAGGGTTTTGGTTTTGCCGGAGAAGGTGACGTTGGTGTTGTTCTTGACACCCATATTTCAGAAAGCTTGCGAGTTGAAGGATATGCCCGAGAAATCATTAGCAAACTCCAAAACATGAGAAAAGATAATTCTTTTGAAGTGATGGATAAGATTAAAATCTATATGACAGGAAATATTCTTCTTCAAGATGTTGTAAATCAATACAAGGACTATATAATGAGCGAAACCCTAGCGCTGGAAATTGTATTTGATGAAGCACGAGAGTACACCGATGTAATAATTAACGGTGAACCATTAAAGTTGGCTGTTACAAGGCACTAGGCGTGAATAATCTTAAAAATTTGGTAAAATGAATTGGACCCAAAAGAAGCCAAAAGTACTCATGTTAAAAGTGTGAGTACTTTTGGTCTTTTTTGAAATTCTGAAAATCAAGGTCAATATTGTTAGGGAGTGATTCTATAAATGTAAAGAAAATTTTCACAGTTTGACCCATTACGCAGATCCCTGATTAATCTTAAACGGCTTTAGATTGATTTGTAATTGTAGTAAACGGTGATATGCAGATTTGAAGAAAAAATGGGTGGATTTGTAGGGCGACGTCTCGCCTCCACCATCTAAATTCTGATTTTATGGAAAATGTTGTGGCTAGAATCATAAAATGACCAATTGGTCATTTTATGATTCCGTTTTAGTTTGGATATTTTATCCTTAAGAATACATTTACAAAGTAAATATAAAAAAAGTGAGAGTTTAGGTCTTTGTTGACTTAGACTCTTACTTTTTTTGACGTTCTGATAGTTAATATTTATCAAAAACTAGATAATTTAATATAGGGTCCCACAAACATTATGCGGATTTGGAACGTTAAGAACTTTTGAGTGAGAAAAAGGCATTATTCCTATACGTTAAGGAGTAATGCCTTTATTTATATTCTGAAGTGGCCGTAATGTCGTTTACGATAAGCAGTGGGCGTGAAGCACATAAACCTTTTGAAAATTTTAGAAAAATAGCTGGAGCTGTCAAAACCAATCTGGTTGCAAATTTCAGTGATAGGTGCATCCGTATCCACCAACAACCGTGCCGACACTGACACCCGGTATTTAAGCAGATACTGTATAGGTGCCATTCCAATGTTTTTTTTGAAGCAGCGCAAACATTCTCGCTCGCTGATACTGGCCGCTGCAGCAATTTGCTGAAGTTCTAGCGGTTCGGCATAGTGCTGATGTAAGAAATCCAACATTACCTTAATGCGTACTGTGTCCTGGCTTTCACTCCGGTTTTGCTGTTTCAGAATGGACTGCATATTTTTAACAATTAAGTACCACATATGGGATAGCTTTTCACGCACAAGTAATTCATATCCAAAAATTTCCGTGCCAAAAACTTCATAAGCCTCTTGAATACACTGCACAGCTTGGCACTGCCATTCAGTTCCGAAATAGAATGGAATACCAGGTAATACGTCACATTCTAGCAATGGACGGACATAACGCTGCTCAAACACGCTTTCCGTTGCACCCGCTATCAGGTTCACATGAAAGACAAATGAATCCAACGTGCAGCCTGCATCACCTATAATTTGTGCTGAGTGCAATACATTGGAATTGATAAAAGCACCTTCGCCTTTTTGCAAGGTAAAATCCATTCCAGTTAGGCTTACGTGCAAGGCACCACTGCGCACTACCACTACTTCGATCTCCTCATGCCAATGCCAGGGAATATCGCCAGTCACATTATTCCTTATATCAGAAAAATAACCCCCACAGGGGAAGATCGGTGTACCTCGTACTTCCAATTCACGTCGGCCTGTGTCGAGAATCAACTTACAGGTTTGTATAGGCATTTTATCCACTCCTAATTAATATGGCGGTTTTATTATAGTATATGTCTTTACTATTATTGTTGCAAGTCGAGAATGGCGATATAATTATAGTATTGAAATGATTAAAATAATTTTGTAAATATAAAAAAATTCACTTGCTAAAATTCAATTTGTAGATTAGGAAGGGAAGGATGGGCTAGTGATAAAAACTATTGTGATGAAACGTGACGCCTTTAAGGCGAATGATATTCGCGGTCGAGTGCCTGATGAATTAAATGAAGAAATGGCCTATCGCATTGGACGAGTCTTTGTAGAATTATTTGCTGCTCGTCGCGTCGTGGTTGGCAGGGATGTACGCCTATCTAGTGAGAGTTTGGCTGGAGCCTTAATACGTGGTCTTGTGGATATGGGTTGTGATGTCGTAGATATTGGTCTATGCGGTACTGAAATGGTGTATTTCGCGACGGCTCATCTTGGGGTAGATGGGGGTATTATGGTAACGGCCAGCCATAATCCGATAGACTATAATGGAATGAAATTAGTGGGTAAAGACGCAAGGCCGATTAGTGGTGACAGTGGACTGCGGGCACTAGAAAATTTAGTGGTGACTGGCGATTTTTCGGGGAAAAAGCATCAAAATATTGCTCTGGGGCAATGCAATCATTATAGTATTATGCAAGAGTATATCCAGCATTTGCTTACCTATATAGATGTTGCTAACTTTAAACCGCTGAAGGTAGTGGTTAACTCTGGGAATGGTTGTGCAGGTCCTATTATTGATGCACTGGCAGAATTTTTACCGATTGAATTTGTCAAGGTATATCATGAACCTGATGGAACATTTCCGCATGGTATTCCTAATCCATTGTTGGTTGAAAATCGCGAGGCTACTGCTATCGCAGTGCGCGAAAATAGCGCAGACTTTGGCATTGCTTGGGATGGCGATTTTGATCGTTGTTTCTTGTTTGATGAGCAGGGGGATTTTATTGAAGGATATTATATTGTCGGTTTTTTAGCGGAGGCATTTCTGCGACGTTATTCAGGAGCTAAGATTATTCATGATCCACGTCTTACTTGGAACACGATAGAACTGGTGAAGGAAGCAGGAGGCACACCGATATTATGTAAAACTGGACATGCTTTCATTAAGGAACGTATGCGAGAGGAAGATGCAGTGTATGGTGGTGAATTGTCGGCACATCACTATTTTAGGGATTTTGCTTATTGCGATAGTGGTATGATTCCTTGGCTATTAGTGGTAGATAATCTGAGCGTAGTAGATAAAGCTTTGTCAGAACTAGTAGGAGCGCGTATCGGAAAATTTCCTGTTAGCGGTGAGATCAATCGTATAGTGAGCGATGGTCGGCAAGTGCTGGCAGCGATTGAAGAACAGTTTGTGACTGAGGGCGCTGTGGTCGATCGTACCGATGGACTCAGTGTAGAGTTTGCTACCTGGCGATTTAATGTTCGAACATCGAATACCGAACCGCTGCTTCGTTTGAATGTGGAGAGTCGTGGGGATGCTACGCTTATGATGGAGAAGACAAAACAATTGTTGGCGGCGATTGAAGCGGTGGGCTAAGAAATAAATTCATAAGATATGATAAATGAAGCTGATTATCTAAACGGTATGATTGTACAAACATTAGAGACCTTAGAGCCTAGCATAAGTATTGTCAAAAAAATGAAAGGAGATAGACCTATTATAACAACAATTTTTTTAGTAATTATATATTTGTCGTTTATTAGTTTCGGATTATCTAGTTCTTTGCTGGGAGTGGCATGGCCATTGATGCAATTAGACCTTCAGGCTCCCTTTGAAGCTGCGGGTTTTATCTCCATGACGATAACAGGCGGTACTATCCTATCAAGTTTGACAAGTGGGAGTGTAATTAAGCGGTTAGGTACGGGCAAAGTTACATGTATAAGTTATTTAATAATGGCTAGTTCATTGCTGGGTTTTTCATTTTCACCCTCGCTATTGTGGCTACTATTTTTGGCAGTTCCACTTGGCCTAGGAGCGGGTGCGGTAGATTCTGCACTCAATAACTATTTCGCTACACATTATGAAGCGCGGCACATGAGTTGGTTACATTGTTTCTGGGGAGTAGGGGCTACCATAGGACCTATCATTATGTCCCAATTTATTGCAAGAGAAAACTCTTGGAGAAGCGGATATATGACTGTTTCAGAAATTCAATTTATGTTAGCCGTATTGCTTTTTTTCACATTACCTCTATGGAATCGAGTAGCAAAAGAGAGGAATGATAACAAAGCTGAGTGCAACATAGATGAAAATGCAAGAGTTATTTCGTTCAGCCAAGCAGAAGTAGTAAAGCCTTTACAAATCCAAGGTGTTAAACTTTCCTTAGTCTCTTTCTTCTTTTATTGTGGTACGGAAGCGACTATTGGCTTATGGGGTAGTAGTTTCCTTGTCAATATTAAAGATTTACCAGTAGCTGTAGCAGCACAATGGGTGGCTCTGTATTACGCGGGCATTACAATAGGCAGATTGATTACTGGATTTATTACCATGAAGGTAAGCAACACCATGCTAATTCGCGGGGGACAAATCACTGCATTGACTGGCACTGCACTCTTGTTATTGCCATTGCCTACCCTTTTTTCGCTAATTGGTTTTATAATGATCGGACTTGGCTGTGCACCTATTTTTCCATGTATGTTGCATGAAACGCCTTTGCGTTTTGGGAAGGAATATTCTCAGAAGCTTATGGGCTACCAAATGGCGGCGGCCTTTACAGGTAGTACCTTTTTACCTTTTCTTCTTGGATTGCTTGCATCTCATATTACAATGATGGTGTTACCGCTTTTTGCTTTACTATATATAACAGCGATGCTTATTAGCTCGGAAAGAGTAAATGTTCTTATGAAAATAAAGAATGCAGCCAGCTAAGATATACCACATCAAGTTATAATATGGGTTTGACTGGGAGTAAAATAATAGAAAAGGGGATTCAAGATGAGTTATATCGATTTGCATATGCATTCTGTTTATAGTGATGATGGAGAGTTTCAACCTAAACAATTAGTGGATTTTTGTTTGGATAAAAAAATAAAATATTTTTCTATTACGGACCACAATTGTGTGAAGGCAATTGATGAAGCAAAAGAGTATTGTAAAGACAAAGATATAGAAATCATTCCAGCAGTAGAATTAGACTGTACAATTGATGGTATTAATCTACATGTATTAGGCTATGGGATAGACTATCACAGCCCAATATTTAATGAAATTGAAAAAAACATTATATGGCAAGAGCAAACAGCTTCCCCAAAACGTATGAAATTGATTCGTGAATTAGGAATCGATTTTTCAGATGAAGTGATTACTTTATTGTCTAGAAATGGTGTAGTTAATGGTGATATGATTGCTGAAGCGGCTATGCAATTTGATAAAAATCATGTGAATCCATTACTTAAGCCCTATTTTGAAAATGGTTCTAGAAGTGATAATCCTTATGTCAATTTTTATTGGGATTATTGTGCACAAGGTAAGCCGGCTTATGCTGAAGTTAAATTTATAAGCTTACAAGAGGCTATTAAAACGATCGAACAAAATGGTGGAGTGCCTATCTTGGCACATCCCGGAAACAATGTTAAAGAAAACGGTGTTTTATTAGAAACTATTATTAGATGTGGTATTAGAGGAATGGAAGTTTATAGTAGCTATCATAGCCAAGAACAAGTGTTATTTTATAAAGAATTTGCTTTAAAACATAATTTGCTCTTAACCTGTGGTAGTGATTTCCACGGAAAAACAAAACCGAGTATATCAATAGGTTGCGTTGAATGTGAGTCTAACGAAGAGCGTATTATAGCCACATTAATAATTCCTAAGTAATATTAATATACTTTTTAATGAGCAGTAAGACTTGGTGAAGTCTTATTTTTTTGTCAATTTATTGGTGAGCCTAGTGGTATGGGGAGATAATAAAGTATTGGATGTGAAAGGCAACGAGAGTTTTTCCGATATAGAATAATAGATAAAAGTGTGTCTAATCAAGCCCTGATGATGAAGAGAGGAGCATGCAGACCAAATGAGTGAGCCAATCTGAGTAAAATCGTTGCTTGAATCATTGATGAAAAGAGTACGTATTTTCAGACCATCACGTTACGATTGGTGTACTTAGAGGCGAACTTGTGAGAAAAAGAGGGGAATTTAGGTATATGCTTTTTAGAGAATACCTGATAAAATTAAGATATCATATCTAAGGGGGAGTAAACTTGCAACACCAATATAGACAAGAAAAACAAGTGCAAATGTATGAGAAACCATTACTTAAAAGTGATAATAAAATATACCGTATTCAAAACCCTATACGCCAAGAAATATCATTAACGGTATTTTTTCTACTTAAAGCCCATATTTCTAATAGTGTGAAAAAAACAGTAACAGCGTACCCTCAAACTAACATTATTTTTGATAAGGTCGCGGGATCCTGGTGGAAACCAGAATTTCGTATTATCGTCGGAGGGAAGACAAAGAAGATTGTTCAAGCTGCTGCCGAGATGTTACAAAAAAATCTAAATGGCGGAAAAACAAAAAAATAGTGAGTTTCCAGAAAAGATTCGCAGGGAAGGTCCCAGCGAGTCATGGTTTTATGTTTTGCCGTTATAGATGATACGGAGGGCCGTACATCTATAACGATGAAAGCTGGCCTAACCCTCTTGTATTGTTGGGGTAAGGCTGTTTTCTTGTGCGTCTAGCATGGGTTTGCTAGTCGGTGCAAGTCCAGTACAGGGGTTTATATTATCATTGGTTATAAGAAGGTGGTAATATATGTAGCTTTTCGTTTAACAGTGTTCAAATATTTAAAATTTATTTAACCCATAGCACCAGCCACGCATCGTATCCATAACATAATAAATTTTCGCTTTCATATCTAAATCCTGCTTAAAGATAAAGGGATAGGAGTGATGTCTTAAAACATCACTCCTATCCCTTGTTGCTACTAGATTGATTTCTTACTCTTGCTCACTGAAATGTTATGTTTAATTAGTATGCGATAGTGAATCTTTTACGGATAAAACGAGGATTTTCCACTTCATCGAGCATAGCAATGGCATAATCTTCTGTAGAAATATGACTTTCGCCCTTGTTATCGACTAGGAGCTGATCGGTGCCAATACGAAATGTACCTGTACGTTCTCCTGGCTGGAACATAGCAGCGGGGCTAAAGTACGTCCAGTCTAAATCCGCCTTGCGATAGTCCTCTAAGGCTTCCCCAGCGGCCAGCGCAATGGATTTCCATGCCTCTGGAAAACTTGGTGTATCGACAAGTTTAAGACCTGGAGCAACTTCTAGGCTGCCAGCGCCGCCCACGACCAACAGTCGTTTAACCCCAGCCTGTTTGACGGAGGCAACCAATGTTTGGGTAACAGTCTTCATCAGTTGTTCTTGTCCATGTGGTGGCCCATAAGCGCTAATTACCACATCGTAGTCGGATATAGATTTAGTAAGAGTCTCACGATCTAAAATATCGCAGGTTAATATAGACAAATTTTCGCTTTTGGTAGTAATCCGGGAAGGGTCGCCTAAGAAAAAACTTAGCAAAATCGCCAAACTTTCTCTTGGTTCCTTCTTAGCTGCAGCTCTTCAAATAGTTTACTATTATCGTTATGTCGGATTTTTACAATAAAAGTGTAGCTAAATAGTGTATACTTTTAGTTGAGTCTCCTTCACAAAAAAATATCAACTTTTATGAAGGAGAATTGTAGATGAGGAGGAATATAATGATTGTTTTAAGTGTTGTTTTAAAAGCGAAAGAGGGCAAAGAAAAAGACTTGGAAGCTACTTTAAGAGCAATGATTCTAGCAGTTCAGCAAGAAGAAGGAACGGTGGAATACGTACTTCACCGAGCACAAAATAATCGTAGTCAATTCTTTTTTTATGAAAAGTACCTAGATCAACCATCATTTGATTATCATAATTCTACTTTGCATTTTAAAGAATTGTTTAGCTTGCTTCCGAGCTTGGTTGATGGTGAACCACAAGTGGAGCTATATGAAGATATAGCAGCAATAAAGCGTTAGTAGAATAAATACTTTTACGTTAGCCATGGGTTAGGAGGAAATCATCTTCTAAGTCCATGGCTTGCTTATAGTGGAGCGAGGAACATGAGAATTTGTAACATACGACCCCATAAGTTCTTACGGCAGTACATTGACCGTTAGTGACAGACAGTTTCAGCGAAATTTTGTTGATTCACGGGGCTTCAAGGTATATTTTTCTAGGAGAATACAAGTTGTTACACACAGAGCACAAATGAGTATGGTGTAAAGTAAACTCCACCCACCTTGGAAAATTAGGATGCCTTTGTTGGCAAGGATGATTTGACCCGCAGAAGAGATAATTAGGGGCATCCATTTCCAGTACCAGGTGTTAAGGTATGAAAAAGCCACAATAATAAAAGCTTCTGCTAAGTGATAGGATAGTATAAATATAATGCTGGACCGATACAGGTTGTCCGTCAAATTTACGCTATAATGCTGCTTGCCGAGAAGTAACAATAGGGGAAAGGGAAGGTGGATAATTACAACTGCTGCAAGATATAAGGTAATGAAGCGTGGGAACCCGTACCGCTTTCGATTTATGATAGAGAACCATTTTTTAGCGATCACTAGAAAGAGAATAACCGCACCGGCTGTCATGTAATAGTGCCACCAATGTTGCTCATACATTCCGAATTTTACGAAAAAATATTCAATTAGTACATTCCCAGTGCTCAGCAAACAAATCCATTTATAGCCCAAAGAATAAGCTACGACTAAAATTGCCATTCCAGGCCATAGATTTGAGTTAAGTATAAGATGGCCCAAAAGATTTTCGGCCCATGGGTCGCTGAATACATTGGGTTTATAGGCATAACTGTTAAATAAACCGAGAACGGTAAATTCCCCTAACCAGGTAATGCTAGTGGCAAATAAATAAAACACAATCCATGTGGAAAACTCCGTAAGATATCTTTTTTTATAGATACTAAGGGCGGCAGTTCCTACACCAATCACTGCTAAACAGTTATACCAAAACAGGTTTGACATATCACACTTCACTCCATTACTCTGTAATAACTCATAAGAAGAAAATTCACTATACTAGAGCTGGCAGCAGATAAGCAAAGAAGGACAATGTTTCTTATCCCTGCTTTTAGCGATCAATTAAAGTGCGAGGAAGAAATCAATAAAAATTCATCGTCGACGGCTTATAGGTAATGAAATCATCTTAAGATAGTTTCTCGAAATAGAGGCTTTTCTAGTCAAAATATTAAGTTCCGAAAATTTCTTTATTGCTCTTTTTTTCGCCGTTAGCGGTGATACGCAGAATAGTAGAATTTTTAATAGCAAATAAACTCCGACCCAATTTTATGATGAAATCTGGGCTATATTTGAATCGGCTGGAGCACTGCCTGGAGCTTCATATAATCTTCTTCGGAGGATATTTAATGAGTGGATGCCTGCTACAGGATATCAGCATGATTGTGCACCAGAGCTTGAGATTTATCCTGAAGGTGATATACACTCTCCAGATTACAGATGCGAGATTTGGATTTCTGTCAAGAAGTAAAAGAATCCCCCGGAGTCTGCGAGGACTTCGGGGGATTTCCTTTGTTTGAATGAATACAGGTTTGCCGGCCGAATTCATAAATAGTTACCATGTATTTATGTTAGCTACCTAGTTGTAAACAATGATTATGTAATTTTATGGAAGGATTATAATTAGTTTTAGCGAAGTATCTAGTCTAGAATATGTTAAGGATGTGAAATA
>Ga0224527_1000681_pt1 | contig 20958 bp, 19 predicted proteins | sample CBST0metaG_FD_179882 | JGI IMG/M metagenome (GOLD analysis project Ga0224527, IMG submission 179882) | Peat soil microbial communities from Stordalen Mire, Sweden - C.B.S.T0 | ecosystem: Environmental > Terrestrial > Soil > Wetlands > Peat | place: Sweden: Norrbotten County, Stordalen Mire... | reverse complement strand
ATCGTGGGCCTCAATTGAAATCACTGATTGTGCTGCAATAGCAGTGCAGAGCCGGGATGGCGGAACTGGCAGACGCAGCGGACTCAAAATCCGCCGACCCTTGCGGTCATGGGGGTTCGACCCCCCCTCCCGGCACCAACAAAACAAAGAGTTTATAGGAAAAATGGCCACTCGAAAGCGAGTGGCCATTTTCGTCTGGTGCCTGTTTTGGTGCATGTTGTGTTATTCAGTGCCTGGGCGTGTTTGGCCGGTGCCGGCGATGCGCTCGACCACAGACTGTCGATGCTCGGGCGACAGATGGCTGTAACGGGCCGACATGGTGATTGTCTTGTGCCCCGCAGCCTCCTGAATCTCTTTGATGGATGCTCCTGCCATCGCCAGCCAGGAGCAGAAAGTGTGACGGTTCGAGTGCCAAACGTATCCTGCAATCTTGGCCTCCGCAAGGCAGGGTTGGAACCACGAGCGGGTGTCGAATCTTCCCTTTGAACCCTCACGCGGAAAAACCGGGTCAGTCGGACGCTGTTTTGGCATTTTTTTCGATTGAATTGCTGACATGGCGTCGGAATTCAGGTGAACAGTTCGGGCAGAGCCATTCTTGGTCTTCGTCAGTTCGATCGTGCGGCGGTCCAGATGCACTTGCGCCCAGGTGCAAGAGTATTGTTCACTCAGCCGCATCCCCGTATGAATGGAAACGATGAACTCTGGCAGGTGCTCAGGGAATCGTCGGGCAATTACAGCGTAAAGGCTGTCAAATTCCTCACGGCTCAGAAATCGCAGGCGACCGCCCCCCTCTTTTCGCTGCCTGACCAGCCGAGCGGGATTGGTGTCGATCTTTCCGTTGCGAATGGCTTCGCGATAGACGAGGCTTAGGAATGCCCTGTAGCGGTTTGCCGTTGCCGATGTTTTGAACCTGCTCGAAAACCAACGGTCAATTTCCTGCGGCGTGATCTCCGAGGCGATGCGTTCCCCCATTGCCTCTTTTAGGATTCGGCCCTTACATTCGTAGTCCCGAACGCTCTTATTGTGGGTGCGCGCGAACTCCAGTGCGCCGTCGATCAGTGCGGAGAGCGTCACCTTGCCGTTTCGCAGATCGGGCAGCTTGACACCGCGTCTCGCATCCGCCTTGCGAATACGGTAAAGGTCGATGGCCGCAGACCGCGCCCCGACTTTCTCCCGGTGCTGCTTGCCGTCCTGGTAGAAGTTGATCCACCACAAGCCTGAGCCTTTCGGACGCTCAAAAACGCCCCTTACTGCCTTCACTTCTCGTCTTGCCATTCTCGTACTCCCCCGTGGTGCCTGTTTATTCGGACTATACTTATTATATATCCGATATAACAGGCACTCAATACAAATATTTACCGTCCTCGGTCGGCTGTTTGCCTTCTCTTGAAGCGTGGAGTCTGCATTGCCGCCACTTCAAGGATTTCGCCTGGGGCATCATCGACGGCGACCTGGGCTGGGGATTTGTCTTCCATGGAATCAGCGCGAACGATTTCGCTATTGTCTGTGATTTCTTGATCGACCGAAAGGGTCTTTGAAGACGAAAGCTCCTCGGATTCAGTATCGACAAGTTCCTCGACTTCTTCCGTCTTGCCGAGCAGTTCCTTGTCGATCTCCGCGAGGCGCTGCTCGTACTCCTTGAGCTTTGTCTCGTATGGGCTTTGGTAGCCTAGCGCGGTGTGCAAGCGGGTCAACGTGGACTCGTTTTCGAGAATGGATGCTTCCGTTTCGAGGATCTTCGATGGCAGGTCGCCACCGCGGCGCAGGACGGAAGTGAGTAGGGATTGGGCTGATGGCAACCCCATGTGGGCTTCCGGGCGCGGCACATCGAACCACTCGCCGGCCAAATTGTAGCGGACAGCCGTGATGTCCGTGATGGTGCCGAGTTCATCCTTGATAAGGGCGTCGCTGACTGCCAGGGGAATGTCGAGGCCGTTGACGGTGAGCTGCGTTGTACTGTCGAGGGTCACAGTTCGCAGGTATTCATTGGCGTCTTTGAGCTTGGAGAATTCAAGCCCGTTGAAACGAACCTGGAGGCTGAGGAGTTTGCCTTCGTCGTCCCGCCGTTCATGCGATTTGAAAGTTTCACTGGCCTTCTTGAGTTGGGGCAGCTTGTCTTGAAGATGCGCGATCCGGTACTCGACGTTGAGCAGTTGCTGGCGGTTGTTGTAGTGGTCGAGCCGGTTGGAGCGGGCAAGAAGGGTCAGGTTCTTGATCTCGTACTCCAACTTGATCTTTTCGAGCGCAAGCGGGTTGCCGGTAGCCTGGGCCTTGGCCAGAGCGAATATCTGAGGACTCAACCGCGTCTCCCCGGCAATGTCCTCGATCTTTCGGCCCATGCGGCCGCCAGATTTGAACTGCGACAGAAAGGTCTGCTTGCGCTCCAGAAGCTGGGCGCGCTGAAGATCGTGCGCCTTGGGCGACGCAACGTCGCGCGGCTCCGAGATCATCCGATAGAACTCGACTTCGGAGAAGGTGTTGCCGGAACGGCGTATCCGTCCGTGACGTTGCTCCAACTGGTCGGGCCGCTGGGGAAGGTCGAGGTCGATCAGAGCCTTGAGGCGGGTCTGAATGTTGACTCCGATGCCGCATTTTTCCGTGGTGCCGAGCAAAACGCGAACGCGGCCCGCGCGCATGGCCTGTTGAAGGCCGAAGAATTCTTTGCCCTTCTTGTAGTCGTGAACGATGGCAACCTGCTCTCTGGGCACTCCGGCGGCGATGAGCTTCTTCTTCATGTCCTCGAAGAGATTGAATTCGCCGCGCTGGTAGCGGTCGGCGAAAAGAATGACAGTCCCGCGTTCGGCTTCCGTGCGGCGCAAGACATCGAGCGTGGTGCGCACGGCGGTATTGGCTTTGCTGTCGGGATCGTCCGGGCAGGTTGGATCGTAAAGGCGCGCATCGAGCGAGATGGCGCAGGCGTCGGAGTCGAGTTTGAGCCAGTTGTCTTCTGTTGGGTCAGGCCGCTCTGGATCGCTCATTGGAAGGCTCAACAGTTCGCCGCGCTCGGCGATGCTCTGGAGCAGGGGTTCCTGGGCCGGAGTAACTTTGACAAGCATGTCTTTGCGCACGGCTTTGGGCAGAGTGATGTAGCCTGCCTCCTCGGCCTCGTCCTGCATCATTACATCGGCAAACTGAGACCAGATGGACTGAAGTTCTGGAACATTGACGTAGTTTGCCAGCGCGGTCTTCGGCTTGATGGTGACGCCATCGGTAGCGTACTCCATGCGCGTGACCGGCTCGGCGAAGTTGGCCGCCCAGTCGTCGAAGTTGTTGATGTTGCACTTATTGAGGATGTCGCGGGCCAGGTATCGCGTCATCACGAATTGTTCGCCGAGTGTGTTAGTGATCGGCGTGGCGGTGGTGAAGATTACGCCTGCGCCGTTGTGCGTCTCCTGCATGAACTCGATCTTGGCGAGGATGCGTTGTGCCCGCTGTGACTCGCGGGTGCTGATACCGGCGATGTTCCCCATTTTTGTGACGATGGCCAGTGCCTTGTATGCGTGGGCCTCATCGACGAAGAGGCGATCCACTCCCAAATCGTCGAAGTAGATGGTGTCGTCCTTCCGGCCCTGGGAAAGTTCTTTCAGCTTCTCCTTGTACTTCTGAATCTTGTTCTCGATCTGGCGCGTGGTCCGCTTCTCCGCTCTGGTCTTGGTGCGACCGTTTTCAGACCCTTCGCGCAGCAGGTCTTTCATCTCTTGCATCTGAGCGTTGACAGTCTTCGCTTCCCGCTCAGGCGAGATGGGGAGCATATCGAACTGCGAATGGGGAACGATCACGGCATCCCATTCGTTGGTGGCTACCCGGCTGAAGAGACGTTTGCGGCTGAGTGGCGAATCGAAGTCGCGTTCGGTAACGGCAAGGACGTTGGCGGAAGGATAGGCTTTCTTGAACTCCTCGCGCCATTGTTGAATCATGTTGTTCGGGACGACATAGAGATTCTTGCGAGAGATTCCGATTCTGCGTGACTCCATGCCGGCAATAATCACGGAGAGGGATTTCCCGGAGCCCACGAAGTGATCGAGGAGAGCGCGGCCTTCGACCATGACGCGCCATGCTCCCCGCATCTGATATGGCCGCGGATTGATGGTGGGATTTAGCCCTGGGAACGATAGGTGCCCGCCGTCGTAGATGCGGAGTCGGTTGGCGTTGAAGGTTTCATTGTAGATGCGCTCGATCTGCGGATGAATGTCGGCCTGCTTGTCGTCTTTGATCCATTCGGTAAAAGCATCTTTGATTTCGCGCAGCCTGGCGCGCGCCGCGATGGTTCGTACCGTGTCGATGACCGGCTTACCATCGGCGTTGTTCTCGTAGAGGGTAGGCTCCTGGAGATTGAGTCCATATTCGAGGAGTTTGTGGCCTGACATTCCTCCGCCAGCCCACTTGTGAGTCAGCTCGAACGTGTTGTAGCAGGAAGGCAGATCAACGCTCCACCGGCCATTGAGGTCTCTAGTGATAGAGGGCGCGCGGTCGCCGGATGCTGGACGTTGTTCGGCCAGATGCCGGTTTAGGAACGCGGCGTAAACCTCGGTGGGAACCCAGGTCTGTCCGAGACGCACGTCGATGTCGATAAAGGGCACGATCTCGGGCTGGACAGCTTCGAGCGCCTTGACGTTCCGTTCATAGGCCGGGTCGAGCAGGGTGGCCCCTTGTGCGTCTTTCAACTTCTGCCGCACGTTGCCGGAAAGGTACTCATCGGCTGTCTGGTATTGCTGTGAATTCGGTTCCTTGTAGATCAGGTCGGCGGCGACAAGCTGTCCAATAACCTCTGCCTCCGGCTTGTCGAGGAGACGAGACATAAGGTCGGTATCCAAACGGCCGCACTCGGCCAGCACCTGGAGCATGGCTGCTTTTGGATCGCTCGGAAGTTCCCGCAGCGGCTCGTAGGGCCGGATTGTGCGCTTGGTAAAGATGTCGGCGAGCGAGATTCTCGAAGTCTCTGGGTCGATGTTTTCGAGCGCCGTCAGGAGAGGATATTCGGGATCGTCCTCGAAGAGTTTCGCTGTGCTGATATTGTTGAGCGGGCCAAAGTTCGCGCGGTAGCTTTCGTAGTGCTGGAGTAGCTGTTCCTGGCATTCCGCAAGCTGGCCTTCATTCGAGGATTGGAGTTGAAGCCGGATGACTTCCTTCAATGTGTCCCGGAGCGCAATCAGCGATTTAAGTTGAAAGAGAACACGCCCGCTCGACAATGCGCGTGGCAGTGGAGTTCTGGCGCCGTTGTCGTTGAACCAAACGGTTCCTTCGTCGATGAAGTACGAATGATTCTTGACGGTATCTGGTGAAGGAACAAGCGAAGAGGCGTTTCGGATATTCCGTGAATCCTTGGAGACAGATGGATCGTAGGGTGTGAAGATGTTTTCCGGCAAGGTCTCGATAGCTGCCCGAAGACGTTCGACGATGCTTGTGTCGCCTTCAAAGGGCTTGAGCGTGTAGTCCTTCCGTCCATACATTCGGCTTTCCGCACTGTGAACTCCAAGAACCATCTCAGGATGTTCGTCGAAGTAGGCGTTGTAGTTGACTGCCGCTGGGTCGCCATAGCCCGGAACCACATGCGAAACGCTGTCGATCCAGACCGGGTGTTCCGGTTGGGGTTCGTTGGGAAGCCGCTTGCGGAAAAACAGTATGTCGGTGGTAACCGCGGTATTGGCGTTTTTTTGGAAGGTGTCGTCGGGTAGACGTATTGCGGCGACAAGATCCGCCCTGGCGGCCATCGCGCGGCGGGCGCGCACGTCGAGAGAATCGAGCGTGTAGTGCGAACTGATGCAAACGGCGATTGCTCCCGGCTTCAGCTTGTCGAGAGACTTGACGAGGAAGTAGTTGTGAATAGAGAGCTTCGGATCAGAGTATTCGGGATCGGCGATCTTGATGTCTGCAAATGGGGGATTGCCGATTATCAAATCAAACGAGTTGTTTGGCAGCCGGGTGTCTTCAAAGGGCTGGACGAGAATCTTGGCATCCGGATAGAGCATGGAAGCGAGCGCCCCGCTGAGGGGATTCTTCTCGACCCCGAAGAGTTCGGACTCATGGAGAAGTTGGTCGGGTATGCGGGCAAAGAAGTTGCCGACTCCCATGCCCGGTTCGAGAATGCGCCCACCGACGAAGCCAAGACGGTTTGCCGCCGCCCACATTTGGTCCACAACCTCGATGGCTGTGTAGTGCGTGTTGAGGGACGTTTCCTTGACCGCATCGATTTCTTCTTCGGTGAGGATTTCGGCAAGGCGGTTGCGCTCCTCATAGTAGCGGTATCCCTGATCCCACACCTCGCGCAAACCGCCGAAGTCAATGTACTTCGCAATGCGATTCTGTTCGTCGGTGGTCGCAGTGCGCTGCTCGGCCTGGATGGACTTGAGGAGTTCAAGGATGTCGAGGTTGTTCTGAATGCGGGCTTTTGACCCGCCCTCAGCGATATGCGAGGCCACATCGTTGTTGAGGCGGAAGTTCCGGCTGTTGCGGAGAGGGTCCGGCGGAAGAATTGGCTTGGGTGTCGCGGGTTCGGCTTGGTCGTCTGAAGCGATGCCAAAATCCAACTGGGGGGCTTTGGCATCGCTTTCCAGAATTAGTTGCCGTCTGACTCCAGCGGCGGGTAGACCAGTTCGGAGATCAGTTCCTGGGCCTGCTCCATCGGAAGGCCCGTCGCGCGCGCCTTGGCGAGGATCTCCCACGCCTGGGCCGCGCGTTCCTGGAGGGTAAATCGAATCGTCCCTTCCAATTCCAATTCCGCTGCTTCCTTCGGGCGGTTTCGGTAGAAGTTCGTCTCCACCTTCGCGAGCAGATTCTGGAAGGCCGGGAGTTTCATCAACTCCAAAATGGAGTCGGGGTTGCCGGGGATGGTGCTGGATGCGTTGTTGGGAGTCATGTCGTGCCTCCTGGTTCAGTGTAGTGAAGGATTCGGGTTCCTGGAACGTGCCGGACAGTTCCGGGAACAGGGACTGCTGAATTGGCCGAACTTGTGGCATTTCCACCTCGCGAAAGTGTGGGCACACGCCAGTATAGTACATCTTTGATATATTATCTACGAACATAAGGCTGGTTATGTGCAGGCCATCTAAGGGGCATTCTGCTCCTGACGGATGTGTTTGGGAAAATGGCTGAGCAGGACGGAGGTGTGCGTGTCGCCGTTGTTGGCCTGTGGCGCTGGGCCGCTTCGCCGAGTACCTGAACAGGGGCTGTGCGGACAGGAACGGGCCATGCAGGCCATGCAGGCGGTGCGCTGGGGCGTAGCGAGCGGGCTGCTGTTTTGAGCCGGCGGCTGCGCCGCCGGCCAGTCCCCCTGACTCGGCCTTGGATAGCGGATGGGGAGTGTTCAATTCAATTGAAGTCGCTTAGATCGGTCAGAGGGGCAAATGGAGAAACAGGCCCGTCGGGATCGAGCGTTTCGGCGCCCACGACCTGCGCCGCTATGCCGCGAAACTCTGCCGTAAGAACGGCGGCGACCTGGAGCAGGTTAAATTCTTGCTCGGCCACGCCCCCATCCAAACGACCGAACGCTACCTTGGCTCAGAGGAGGAGATTGCCGTCGCCGTCAACGACAATCTGGGGCTATGACGAGTTGGTATTCGGTTATTGCTATCTACCGGCCTTTACCTAGCGAAGGCCTTTTTGGACACGGTGAAACTTGCCATTGAGTCCCTTGGCCTTTATATCGCCCTCGGGCGCATGTTCTTTGGCGTAACCCACGGCATCCCGATAAGAATCCTCAACACTACTGGCGCGTTCTGCGTGGGGCTTCATCACGGCCCATTGACCGTTATCGCGCGGCTCAATAATGAACTCGTCATGCTTCGACATGATTCCTCCTGCATTGGCCTCAAGGCCGGCTATGCCAGCCCCGTCACCGGGGCTGGCCGGTGATTACTTCTTCTTTCTGGGGGTTTGGGCAAGATCTGAGGCGATAGGCCCCCGATCTCTTGGAGGAGTCTTCGGGTTCCGAAGATCCTTGCCCGCCTGCGACGCTGTTGATTTGGAAGTTGCCATGAAACACCTCGTTGCATCAAGCATACCATCATTACACATGGTGTAAAGATGGTCTTGACTATTTTTTCCATTTCTGTTTATATAGGGCAATGGAGGTTCGCTTTCAGGACGAGCGGCTGGATCGGCTGGAGACCGATCCAAGGTACGACGCTGGATTTTCTCAAGCCGTCGTCTCGGCGTACCGCAAGCGGATTCAAGTCATTCGACACGCTCTGGATGAACGGGACTTCCGCAACTTGAAATCCCTCCATTTTGAAAAACTTCTAGGGAATCGAAGCCATCAATACTCCATGCGACTCAACCTGCAATGGAGACTGGTTATTGAATTCGAGGGGACAGCCCCGAATAAAGTGGTCGCGGTCATCAGCATTGAGGACTACCACTAAAGCGGGGCTTGATGGTTTTTGCTTACAAACAACTGGCATGGCGAGGGTGAACGGCGTGGAAACGAAAGAGAGAACTCCGGCAGAGGTATTTCCTCCAGGCGAGTTCATCAAGGAGGAAATTGAGGCGCGCGGCTGGAGCCAGGTCGAGTTTGCCGAAATTATTGGTAGGCCGCCCAGGCTGATTAGTGAACTGATCGGTGCCAAGCGCGCTGTTACGCCAGAAACCGCAAAGGGGCTGGCAGCAGCATTTGGAACCAGTGCACAACTCTGGTTGAATCTGGAAAGCTCTTATCAACTGTCCCGGCTCAAGCATGACGAGGGTGATGCTATCTCTCGTCGCGCCAAGATGTATGAGAAAGCGCCAGTGAAAGAAATGGTGCGTCGTCACTGGATTGAACCAACAGACAATATCAACGTGTTGGAGAAAAGCGTTTGCGACTTCTTCAATATCAAATCAATTGATGAGCAGCCACAATTGCTTCGTCATGCTGCTCGCAAATCGACTTCGTACGATAATTTGGAGCCATCCGAGTTGGCTTGGCTATTTCGTGCTCGCCAACTCGCGCAATGTTTGGCAGTGAAGCCGTTTTCGGATAAATCCTTCGCTTCTGCTCTTTCAACCCTAAAGAAGATGCTTCGCAGTCCGGAAGATACGCGACTGGTTCCAAAAGTGTTGGCCGACGCAGGGGTGCGCTTTATCGTGGTCGAAACTCTTCCGCAGACTCCTATTGACGGCGCTTGCTTGTGGCTAGATGAAAAGTCTCCCGTTATCGCGGTTTCCCTGCGATTTGATAGGATCGATGGATTTTGGTTCACTGTTCTTCATGAATGTATGCACGTAAAGCAGAAGGATGGCCTTGATGGTGGAGCTCTCCTCGATAAGGATCTCATAGGAGAATCCTCTCGTCGTTCAGGCAAGAAGCCTGATATTGAACGACTCGCAGATGAGTTTGCGGCCAGCTTTACAATTCCGAAGAATGAACTCGACAACTTCATCTTGAGAGTTAAGCCGCTGTTTTCTAAAGCCAAGATTCAGGGCTTGGCGGCACGCTTGGGAGTTCACCCTGGTATCGTCACGGGGCAGCTCCACCACAGCGATGCTATCCCGTATTCGCATAACCGTGAGATGTTGGTCAAGGTTCGCCACATCGTGACCGAGTCCGCGCTAACGGACGGATTCGGAAGTTTTTTTGCAACTGCAATATGATCTCAGAGGGGAAGGGTGTCTATGTCTTACACGGAACAGCTTCAGAACATCGTGAAGAAGTATGAAAACGCGGGTCACCCTCTCCCTGCAACAGCACATGAGATTGCTCAGTGGGCTATTGAACAAGGGATTTGGGAACCACAGCGCGATACACTTTTGAACCGCTGCGCCGAAGAACTTGCCCGTGCTATGCGAGAGGAATACATCACTGATCCGCAAGGACGGCGAGTACGAGTCAAGCACGTTGCCATGATTGAAAAGGATGGCAAACAGGCGTCATTTTGGGCTGATATGCGCAAAGCACCACATGGGCACATGGAGATCGCCTTCCAACAACGTCGGCAGCAGATTGTCGGCGACTGCCGACAACTGAAATGGGATATGGATAGCTACAACCAGAACCACAACGCCGGCGAGCCTATTCAAATGGTGTTTGACTTCACGCTTGATCTCGAAGAGATCGAGGCACTAGCTGCGATTGCATAAGAGCTATTTTTACCGAACGCATCGAAATGGACAATTGGCTTAGGATACTTGGCAATGAACCTCGAACATCAGGACTCCATCTCTAATGAGAACCCTTTTCCTGAAGGCACTCAGATGCGTTTGAGGAATGATCCTTCGCGAGTCGGAGCGTGTACTGGTCGCAGTCGGGTCCAAGGATCGATGCGTATGATTCAGGTTCGAATTGACGGCCTGACCTGGTATCCAGATTACGAATTGGAGCTTCTCGACGAACCGCCTCCAGAGGATAGCGAGGCCCTTCGAACCGGGCGATTCGGACGCTCGGCAGATCTTCGCCGGCGGCTTACGCACATCCAGTTGTCGGGCGGACTTGCTGACGTTGTGTACAGCATGCACACGACGAACACCGATTTCTACGCGCACCAATACAAGCCTGTCCTTTCATTCCTTGACTCTCCATCCCGCGGAATCCTGATCGCTGACGAGGTTGGCCTTGGCAAGACAATCGAAGCTGGATTGATTTGGACCGAACTCCGGGCACGAATGGATGCGCGGCGGCTACTCGTCATTTGCCCCAAGATGCTCTGTGACAAGTGGCGTCTGGAGCTTCGAAACCGCTTCGGAGTAGATGCCCGAATCGTTGACACCTCCGGCTTGGTAACCGAGCTTTCCCAACCCAACGTTGAGTTCCCGGCCAGTCAGGCTCTCATCGCAAGCATCCAGGGCATTCGACCTCCCGTTGGTTGGGAGGATGACGTCGAACAAGCCACCGACAAGCACCGTCTCGCCCGATTGCTGAAGGACGCGTCTGGGAGGGAACCGCTGCTGGACCTGGTGATTATTGATGAAGCGCACTACATGCGAAACCCTTCGACAGCGTCCCATCAGCTCGGGAAGTTACTCCGAGAGGTGACAGACAACATTGTGCTTCTGTCTGCGACCCCGATCAATCTCAAGAGTGAAGACCTCTTCTCCCTTCTGAGCCTCGTAGACCCTGATACCTTTCGGTTCCGCGAACAGTTTCAGGATGTTCTTCTGGCAAACGAACCTCTCGTCAAAGCGCGATTGACGGCCCTTGCCCAAGAAAACAATCCGGATGCCGTACTGGCGCTTATAAACTTCGCCCGTCAAAACCCTGTTCTGGCCAGTTCAAAGCAGTTGGAGTCCCTTGCCAATGAACTCACCTCCAGGCGAGGGCGACCGTGGGATATTTCTGAACGTGTTCAGATTGCAGACCGAATCGAGCGGGTCAATTCTCTGAGTAGGGTCCTTACCCGAACACGAAAGATAGATGTCACTGAACGAAAGGTTGTTCGTCATCCCGTGGTGCATTCGATCGCGATGAGTGAAGCAGAGAGCGATTTCTATTTCTTAGTCACCGATGCCATCAGGGATTATGCCGAATTAAAGAATGTCTCCGACGGTTTTCTCCTCGCAACCCCGCAGCGCCAGCTTTCCAGCTGTATGTATGCAGCAGCATCCTCCTGGAATGCCCAGGACGAAGACGAAGAAGATGAGGAGTTGCTGTACGAAGATATCGGCGTCGAACCAAACAAGAAGCCTCTCACGTTCTTTCGGCGATTTCTTCTGGATAAGATTCGCGACAAATACGACATTCAAGCACTTCGGCGTACCGACTCAAAATTCAAATGCCTCTCCCAGCTACTGAGCGACTTTTTCAACCAATATCCCAACGAAAAGGTGGTTCTGTTTTCGTATTTCCGAGGGACGCTGCATTACTTGGAGAGGAGATTGAGAGAAGCTGGTATCCAAGGCTTGGTTCTCACCGGGGGTATGCAGGAAGACAAGTCAGAGATGATTGAGCGATTCAGGAACGAGCCGGACATTCGAATTCTCCTTTCGTCGGAAGTGGCGAGCGAGGGTGTTGACCTCCAATTTTGCCGTTTCCTCGTGAATTACGACCTCCCATGGAACCCCATGAAGGTAGAACAGCGTATCGGCCGTATCGACCGGATCGGTCAAACTGCCGAACGGATCGATATTCTCAATTTGGTCTATGCCGGTACGATAGACTCACGAATCGTGCAACGGCTATACGAACGTCTTAACCTTTTTGAGAGAGCGCTCGGAAGCCTGGAAGCGGTGTTAGGCGAAGAAATCCAACAGTTGACTGCTGATTTGCTGACAGGACGATTGACACCCAAGGAGGAGGAGGCTCGAATCAGTCAGACTGCCTTAGCGTTGGAACGACGCAGCCAAGAAGAACGCGCTCTTGAAGAGCAGGCTGGTCAGTTGATCGCCCACAGCGATCATATTCTTAAGAGAGTACACGCTGCGCAGGACTTCTCCCGCCACATCTCTGACGACGATCTTCTGCTCTATGTGCGAGATTACCTGAACAAGTATGCGCAGGGCTATCGATGGTTCCAGTCAGGCGACGATCACTACGAAATAGAACTCACGTTGCCGCCAGCAACTCTGGCAAAGCTCGAAGGCTTTATATCCGAAAAGCGATTGTACGGCCTAACGCGCTTGGCCGAAGGCGGCATTCGGCAATGCCGCTTTGCGAACAATGTCCGCACTAGGAGCGCGGGCGCCGAAGTGATTAGTCAGTTCCACCCATTCGTTCGTTTCATCAGCGAGGAACTTCAGAAGAATCGTGCCGAATCAATTGACCTGATCTCCGTTGCGGTTTCTGGGAGTGCCAAGGGCGGCGAACGGCTCCGCCCCGGCCAATTTGCGTTTAGCGTTCAGCGCTGGACCTTCAATGGCTTACGAACGGAAGAAGCAATTCGAGCCAGGGTCGTAGACGTTAATTCTCTCAAGGTCCTTTCTCCAGAAGAATCGTTGGGGATCGTCAATTCGGCCAGAATGTTTGGATTGGACTGGCCAGAAGCAACCGCAGCCCTTGACCATCAGAGTGCGGCAAATGCTTTGGAGGAATGCGAATTGGAACTGGTTACGGACTTCGGCAATGAAAAGATGCAGAAAGATGCCGAAAATGCAGACCGTGTTCAATTTCAACTGCAATCGATCAAGGCGTACAGAGACCGCAAGCTGGCTACCGAACGACAGCGAATTGCAAATCTTGGGGATGAGCCACGCAGCAGAGGTCTTGTAAGAGCATCCGAAAAGACCATCGAGCGTCTACGGGAGCGATTCGGAATCCAAGAAGCCAAGCTCGCGGCAACACTACGGATCGATTCCCATCGCGAGACTGTTGGAAGAGGCGTCATCAACGTTGAAGGAGAAGCGTTCTCATGATCGATTGGAAGCAAGCACTGAAGAAGATCGCTAAGGCAATTGGGATCAGTTCAAAAGCCGCCGAAGAGAAGCGCAGCCCCGAGCCCAACCGCCCTCAAGTACTCAACATAACTCGAACTAGCACTCTCCCTCCGGATAGTTCTAAAGCGAGAAGTGATGTGTTTCATGCCTCGAAGCAAGCAGTAAAGCCTACACCCCAAGCGCCATCCATACCTAACCAACGAGTCGGCGCTTCACCTACTAATGCACCTGCCACTGGAATTTCAAAAACTCCAGTATCGTCAGGTCCCGTGATGACAGAACATCGGATTAAGCATCCCGGCTGCGAGACCTTCCAAGATCAAAGTTGGCAGCAATTCGGATCTCAGACTAAAGTCGGGAACGTTCGACCAGGCTTACGCTCGATGTGCACAGTAGGGTTGGATTTCGGAACTGCTTTCACAAAAGCATGTGTCCAAGTGCGCAATTCATCCTACGTTGTTCACTGGGACAGAGCGGTCAGGATTGCATCTCCATTTCTGCTTCCAAGCGTCTTCTCGACATTATCCGATGGAACTTGCGTTCTCGGAAACGTGCAGGGGGCAAGACAATTCACCGACCTGAAGATGGCGCTCCTCGGAACACCTACTGAAGAAGACAAACTCAATGCAACCATATTCATCGCTCTCACATCTCGTTACGCGCGCTCCTGGCTGTTTTCAGAACATCGGAAAGTCGTTGAGGGTTACCAGCTCGACTGGGCGCTCAATGTGGGCCTTCCAGCCTCTTCCTGGGACGACGAAGTAACCCGTACCTTATACCGGTCTCTCGCTCTGGCAGGTTGGCGACTCGGCTGCACGGCAGGTCCGATCACGTTCTCCGGTGCTAAAGACGCGCTCTTGTCTGTCGAAAGCAGGGCACCATCGAGTCCTGGGCAGTTGGTTTGGGATATGGTAGAGGCTATCCCTGAATTTGCCGCACAAATCCACTCCTACCGTTGTTCAGCGCAAAGGCAACGGGATTTGCATCTTCTTGTGGATGTTGGCGCTGGCACGGTCGATATCGTCACATTCCACGTAGGTGATGAGATCGATACGGAGACCCCAGTCAATTGCATTATGGAATCAACCGTGCAGAACTGGGGAACGCATGTTCTCCTAAGGCAAAGGGCACACGCCGGATCTTTAGCGAGCCGAGTCTGGGATGACGCAGCCACAACCCTGAGTCGCTCAGACTTTGAAATACACTATTCTTTGCAAAAGGGCGCACTAGTCCAATCTCAAGGAGAATTCAGTGAAAGGATAGATCGCGCCATTCGCAAGGTTCTGCTCACGACTCAGCGCGAAAGATATGCGACTTCACCGGCATGGACAAGCGGAATTCCTTTTTTTCTTACGGGCGGAGGCCGCACAGTCGATGCGTATCGTGAAGCAATTGCCGGAACCCAGGGATTTAGAAAACTGATTGAGATGAGTATGCCAGTACCAACTGACACTGCTCTCGGCAAATTAGGAAGGGGCGAGTTTCATCGCATATCGGTTGCGCACGGTCTGAGCTTTCCAGCCATGAATCTGGCAAAGACCCTGGGCAAGGATGAAGTTCCTCCGCTGACGCTCCCGAAGAGGCATCGCGAAGACTACAGAGACAGCTATATCGAAAAGTAAAGTGGAGAACTCAGACGTAGATAGGTCACTGGCTATTTTTGCCCACCCCTCGAAAAGGTAAACTGGCCGCTTCCACTGTGCTGGACCTGGCAGGGTTTTGTCCGCGGTGTGGTGCTTCGGCACCACCAAAACACGGGCGGGGTGCCGGGGCGCGTAGCGGGCGGTTCCCCCCATCCTTTGTGAGGCGCGGGCACTTCTACCGATCAAAGAAGCGCAGGAATCATGGTCAGAAACAGGAGGACTCCCGCCAAATAGAGCACAATCTGAAACACCGAGCATACGCGCGTTGCTCGCCGGTGAACATCATAGTCTCCTTGATGCTGCGAACCGGCTATGGTCGAGAGCACTAGATAGCCAAACAAGATGGACGCCACGAGCAGGCCCTCAGCCCATGAAAAGCGATGCCACGGGAGTGCTGAAACTGGCGGCACAGCGCAGCCTGGAGATGGAGTCGGCGCGGGTTTACGTAAGAACGACAGGACAGCGGGCGGCGCTAGAACGAATCCAGAGGCCAGGGTGATAAGAATTTTTGTCTGCTCGATGAAGGTCTTGAGTGCCTCTTTTCGGCCTTCATCTCGACGCACGTCTTCAGGCTCAGTCTCTTTATTCATGGTTACGTCCAGAGCAGAACGGCGGAATGTTGCAGAAGTTTCTCGCGTAAGCGCGAATCACAGCTATCGATGTTCTTAGGCTCCCATGACCTTCGCTCTGAGAGTGCGGCTCCTCGCGCAGCGACTCCGCGACTATGCGCAAAGACTGGTCGGTCGCCGCGGCATTGTGAAACTCAGCCGACTCAAATGCTTCAATGATCGGAATGCGCAATAGCTCTTTAGCGCCCCAGGAAAGGTCTGGAATATCGGGAATGCTTTGAAACCGTGAAAGACGGTCTTTGTAGAAACGGGTTGCAGCCCTTCTTAGCTGCCTTTCGTTTGAGTCTGGGCGATCCGGGACGGCACGCATCCTCTCAAACTCACCGCGCACGCTGAGCATTTGTGGGGTAAGGGAGGCACCGAGCGTGTCGAAGAGCTGCAAAATCTCAGCCTCTAGTCGGGACCGCTCTCTCGGGGATCGGGCCAATTTGTACTCAAGGAACAGAACCAGCAAGTGCTGGATGGAGTCTTCGTAGGGCATCTTTCTCGCTTCCTGTCGATGGTTATGACGTGAGCGCCGGGCGCTTTCAAGGAGCGCGTAGCGGACGATTCTTTCCCATAATTCGCGTTGCGGACATGATACACACGCCCAACCCCTCGAAAAGGTAAAATTGGCCGCTTCAACTGTGCTGGACCTCGCAGAAGATTTGTCCGTGGTGCTGTGCTCCGGCACCACTAAGACACGGGCGGGGTGCCGGGGGCGTAGCATGCGGCGCCTGTTTCAGCCGGCGCGTTGCGACCGTCAAGAGCCTCTAGTACTGCATTGGGTTGTACTGCAGCGGATGTGGTCGCGGATGGCCGGTAAGCGACCGTGCGGGAAATGTGCGAAAAAACGATCCTGCGTTGCTGGAGTGTTTGGTTTGAGCTCGACGGGTTGAAGCGCCCTGCTCTTCCCGCTGAAGACGTGAGCTGTCGCGTAGAGTAGCCTTGGAATATACGCGAACCGCATTAGCTATCGCCGGACAACGGAGAGGGGCATCTTCAATCAGGAGGAAGCATGGCAGAGGAAAGAATTAACAGTCTCCCTATTAGCGATATTCATTCCGAAGATGGTGCTCAGGAACTTGTCCGTTCTGAGAGGATGAAGCCCTATCTCGCCCTAATGAAGGCTCAGATTGGAGGGCAGGACACCGAACCATATTTGGCTGCATTGGCCGCGCTGCCGCTAGAAGAGCGATATGTGTGGCGAGTGACCTCTGCCTTGAAATGGGCTTTCTGTGATCTTGACACGGAAAATGCGATTGCCGATGTCCGCACTCTTTCGGAAGAGGATCTCAAGAAAGTGGTGGAACCGCTCTCCTTGAGAGCGATTCAATTCTGTTTGTTCGTCAACGCGCTGATTGGAGAGGATGCTACGGAGCGAATCATGCAACACGCGCTGCGGTGCGCAAAGGAATCGTCCGAGGCGGCTTCGGGCGAGTAGCGGGCCGCGCTGCTTGCTGCGCCGGTAGATGGAAGCAAGCAGACGTTGGGCTAACTCGCCCTTTTTCTGGAGCCGGTCAATTGCAGATTTCTGTGTTGAGCCTTTCGCAAAGCTCGTCTATCTCATCGGGGCTGAGCGGGGAGTCCTCGTCGTCGCAGAAGTGGTCGCAGGCGTTGGGTTCGCTCAAATCAAGTGGATTGTGAAGGCCGATGGATGTGCAGCCGTGCATCTTTGGTTCCCATTGCTCTTGCATGAGGCGCAAGCCGTGGAGGACGCTGGCGAGTTCACGGCGCGTGATGTGCTTGCCGTCGTCTGCTGACGAAGGGATGGTCGGCACATCAATCTTATGCTGGTCCACGCTGTAGGTATTCAGTGACTCAATCACTTCCTCGTGAATCCACTCGTCCAACCCGTCAAAGTCCTCGGCCTCCATAAATGCCTCGGCCTTCGCCCCGTCGTCCTTGTTGTCGGCATCGACGGTCAATTGAATCAAACGCCGGTACGCGGCACTTTCCGTTTCATGGACGCTGGCATAGGTGCCGTTGTCGTCGTCCGCTGCCACACTCCAAACTGTGATTTGCATAAAGTCCCTCTGATTGCGCGTCTCAAGAACACGCGGGGTTGAGGCCAGTTCCGTAGAGCATGGCGGAGAGATGGTCGGCGTAGATCGCGTGTCCGGCCTGGCGCTGGATTTCGATGGCTTCGGCCATGCCGGGCTGAGCGGTGGTGCCGTCGGGCAACTTGGGTCCGGTGGCGGAGATGTTATCGCGGTGAAAGCGGTAGTGCGGGAACCCCAGCATGTTGCCGTTGATGGGGCTGAAAATGTTGAGCAGTTTCTTGCCGGTTTCCCATTCGTCTTTGGCGACCAAGAAGCTGCATTCCAGATACTCGGAGTGAACTTCGATGAGTTCCATGTCTTCATAGCGGTGAATGGTTGGGTTGAGTCTGCGTCCTAGCATGGAGTGTCTCCGTCTTTGTGGTTTGCGAATGGGTACTGGTTAAAAGAGGGCAAGTTGAACCTGGGGAACGGGAATGTCCTCCGATTGGCCGGCAACAATTTGGACTTCGGGACCGCACAGAACGAATTCCTGCCCGCCGTGCTTGACGGTCATGCGGTCGTAAAAGCCATTGGGATCGTTGCGCGCCGCCTCTGCGCACTCAGACGTGCCGGTCTTGTCGCGGTAGTTGGTGGGCGTTCCGTTGAAGACACGCAACGGGCACAGGCGATATGCCTTCGCACCATGGTTGCTAAGCCCGATGGCGACCCACATCTCGCCGTCCATGCGGAATGGTTTCCGAACGGGCTGGCCCATTGCGATGCAATCGCCGCTATAGCTGGCCGGGATGTCGCCTTCGTTCAAGTAATCACTTTTCGCATGGTCGAAGGTTCCCCAAGCGAGCCGAGCCGGATTGACTTCGCGGATGATGGTTTCCATATTGGGCACTCACTTTCTCGCCGTAGGGGGGCTGGCTTCCGTCGCCGAGTCGTTGGGGATGGGAAACAGGAGTCTTTGTTCTGCGGGTGGGCATTCCCAATCGTCGAGAATGCAAGCGGCCTCGATGCGGACCTTGAGTTCGTCGGCTTTCTCGATGCCGAATGCGGAGCCGGTCTCTTGGAGAACGGCCGCGTAGAGGCTGGCTATCCTCTGCTCTTCCTCGATGATTTCTTCACGGCGTGGCCTAGACAGGGTGCTGGATTGACTCCAAAGGCGAACGATCTTCAGACAGCGATGAAGGCCAGCGGCCTCGATCTCCGCTCCGGCCAGCAAAGCGGCGGGGTTCTCGTCGTGGGCATACGGGCTGTCGAGTTGAATCTGCATGACGGTACTCACTGGATTGCATGGCCGATGATCTGGGATAAAGCGGCTACCTCTGGTTCGAGGTCGGCGATAGCCGATAGAACTTCGCGGCGCTCCGCGTTCAATGCAAAGATCAGGTGCCGTATCCACCGCATGACCTTCACCGGGTAAGAGCCAAGGCGGTAGACTGGCTCCTCGCCGGGGTCCAACATTCCGAAACGCATTGCCGCATCCCACCAATTTGCATCGATCTTTCCTTCGCGCGATGCCCGTTGGTGCATCGCAACGATGCTCAGGTTGTAGGCCACGTCTTCAAGATCGGCCTGGGCCGTCGCCAGTTGCTTGCGCAAGGTGTCGAGTTGCCGTTTCGCATTCCTCGCATTCACGCTCGGCTCCATGCCGACAGTGGGGGCTACAGGACGCACATCGAAGAGTGAGAATTGCATTGCGGTCATTGGATCGACTCCGCTGCGAACTCGCGCAGTTTGCCAACCGTGTTTGCCACGGTGCCGCGCGGTGAGTTGTGCAGCAAGAATTCGTAGTAGTCGGCCATTGTCTTGCCCTTGGCGGCAAAGAACGAATTGGGATGAGGCTGAGTGGAGAGCGATGCGCGAACGTCGGCGCGGGCAAGAATGTCGCGGCCTTCCCGGAAGGTGGCTGCTGCCGCGTCGGCCTCGGCCTGGTTCTTCATGCGCCGGAGTTCCTTCCTGACGGTGTCGTACAAACCGGCGTCACCGGCTTTCTTGATGCACTCGTTGCCAACGTGGAATTCCTTGCCGTTGGCGTCACGAAGGAAACAGCACTCCGCGATGGGGTGGCCGCAAAACATACAAGACGATCCGGGCTTCTTGCTGCCTGGAATGCCGGGGATGGAAAACCAGCGCATCTCGACGCGAACCAAACGGAAGGGAGCAATCCCGAGTCCAGCGGTCTCGAATTTGTGGGCGATTGCCATTGTGGTCTCCGTGCCGGGATAAGGCTCCCGGCTGGCCTGGTGCACTTCGTGCCGGTGGAGAGTTAAGCCGCGATCTCTTCGATCTCGGCTTCGCTTTGTTCCTGGCTTTTCGAGTCCATTGCGCCAAGGATGTGGTGAACGGCATCGCGGATGATGTGGAGGGAAGCGGTAATGCTCTCGGCGGTGGCGTCCCAACTGGCCAGATAGCGGTCGGATGGCTGCTCGACGCCGAAGTGGGCAAGGACGGCAAAGGACGTGGCCTCTGCCTCCAGTTCGCGCTGCTCACGGGTCATGTTGTCCCTGCGATTGCTTTGCCAGTGAAGGTACTCATGCGCCAGTTCATGGGCCAGTGTTCCGCATTTTGCGGCCGTGGATAGGGTCGCGTTGACTACGACCTTTCCACCCTCGCTCCAGCCGTTCGGGGAACCTGTCTCCTCGCGGTACTCCAGAACGATTCCCATAGCGGCGGCGGCAGACTCAAGGCGGGGCAGAAGGGACTCGCCTCCGGCCTGGGCGCGGTGGTCGAGTTCGGGAAGCGGCGTGCCTTCGGTGTCCGCGATGTCGAAGACGTGGGTGACGCGGAATCCGCACAGTCTCATCTCGGAGAGTCTTTCGCCTTTCCGTTGCTTGTCGGCTTCCTCGGCGGTCTTCTTGCGGACGCACGGGGCAAGAATCGCAATCCCCTTCGCTCCCTTCTTGACGTTGCGGCCCAACGATTTCCACGTATGAAAACCGGCAACACGCTGGGCCTGGGGCCGCTGAAGGAGAACAAGAAGCTGGTTGTTGAAGGAGTAATGGTGAAACCGGGAGACAGCCCGCAGCCAATCCTTGAACATGGCGGATTTTGCGGTTGCGTCGGTCATGGCGGCGAGTGTGTTGATGCTGCCGGTAATCGAGTCGATGAGGGCTTTTGATTTGTCGCTTTGCATTTTTCCTATCTCCCTGAATTGCTTGACCTTACACTCTTAGTTTAATACATATCTGATATAAATTCAAGGCTTAACGCATTTATTTTCTGCTAGTTGGCGATATTTTCCATGCACTACATACACAACGAAAAGCCGGAACCAGACGCCTTAGAGCGCCCTTTTCCAGCATCCCTTTTCTCAGGCCATCGCCGCGCGACGGTTAACGCTTTTTCTCGCCGTGCGAAATCGTAACGCTCGTCCGAGCGCAATTCTTTTGAGAGTGTGCGGGGGCGTTGCGGGGATTCCATCCCGCTGGGGTGGGT
>Ga0224527_1000680_pt1 | contig 21005 bp, 25 predicted proteins | sample CBST0metaG_FD_179882 | JGI IMG/M metagenome (GOLD analysis project Ga0224527, IMG submission 179882) | Peat soil microbial communities from Stordalen Mire, Sweden - C.B.S.T0 | ecosystem: Environmental > Terrestrial > Soil > Wetlands > Peat | place: Sweden: Norrbotten County, Stordalen Mire... | reverse complement strand
GGGTATTTATCTGTAAATTCCGTCACCGGCGTTTGCCGATCCGCGAGGGATGAAACGGGCTTTTTGCTGTTGTTCTTTGTTTTGTTGAACTTGCATTTTTGTTTCTCATCAGAATCTGCCGGGCAAATTCCCCGCTGCTTGAATCTTTTCGAACGCCCATTGCGCCGCCAAGCGCAGCCCCTCGTCGGCGGCCGCGGCCCAGTTCTCCAGCCGTGGCGTGAACCGCCGCAGCCCGCTGTTGCCCATGGCGATGGCCACGTTCCGCCGCAAGCCCTGAAAGCCCGCCCTCCGCACCGGCGAGCCATTGAAAATCCGCTCAAACCAGGCCTCGTCGAGCTGGGCCAGCCAGTCCAGCGCGGGATTCACCAACTCCGCGCGCGCAGCCAACTCCGGGTCCGTCGTGAACGGAGCTTTGCGATTCCAGGGACACACATCCTGGCAGATGTCGCAGCCGAAGACTTGGCGGCCCATGCGCTCCATCAACTCCTCTGCAATCGGCCCTTTGTGCTCGATGGTGAGATAGGCGATGCAGCGCGTGGCGTCCATTTGGAAAGGCGCGAAAAGAGCGCCGGTGGGGCAGGCGTCGAGGCATCGGCGGCAGCTTCCGCAGCGCGCCGGGGGCCCCGTGGGGGCTTTTACCTTTTGGACAGGCAACGAGGTCAGAAGAACAGCCAGAAATCCGTACGAGCCGAGTTTGGGATGGATGAGGCAGGTGTTTTTGCCCGTCCATCCGAGGCCGGACGCCACGGCCAGCGAGCGCTCGACGAAGGGGCCGGTGTCCACATAAGCGCGGGCCTCGAAGTCGCCGAATTGCGCGTGCAGCCGCGCCTCAAGCGTCTTCAGCCACTTGAGCAGAACCTTGTGATAATCGCTGGGCCGCCGCTCACCGTTCGCGTCCGTGCGGCTCGTCCAGGCATAGCGCGCAATCCACCCAGCACCCGCGTTGGAGGCATCGGTGGAACGAGGCTGGCTGCTGTTGTAGCCAGCAAAACAGACCAGCGCCGAACGCACCCAGGGAAACGGAAGCTGCACACGGGAACGCACTAGCTGCCCGTTTTCAGCGCGCCGCTCCATGTAGCGCATGGAACCGGCGCGGCCCGCGCCCACCCACTGCTCAAACCGCGCGGCATCTCGATCTTCTGTGTCGTAAGGAAGAGCTACGAGGCCCGCCTCCGAGAATCCCGCTTCCAGCGCCAGGGAGCGCGCCTGCTCCATGGAAAGAAGCGCGGACAGAGGGTCGCAATTTGCGGAAATTGGCATGGAACCGGCGGCACCTCATTTTGCGTACCCAGGACCAGTGTTCATTTGCGAACGCCTGAAATGAAATCGCACATTTTGAGCAGCGGCAAGGGACACTGAAATGCGCGTTTCCCTTGTGCTTTCAGCATATTCCCCATGGTGCGGTTCTGGCCGCCCGCGTGCAGATATCAAGAGCGTGCTAGGAATTTGGCTGGGTACACAAAATCCCGCGGAAAAACGCGGATTCATCAAGTCATCAGGGAGGTTTTTGCATGAGCAATACACGATCAAGAGCAAGAGAGGCACCGGCAGCCGGAACAAGAGAGAGCTGCAATCTGAGCGAGTTGGTAAGGGGGAGCGAAGGGCGTTTGCTGGAGCAGATCACTCCGCTGGTGTGCCGCAAAAACGTTTCACTCGACCTGAAATCTGTGGAGCGCATCGACGCGGCGGGGATTGCCACACTGATTCTGCTTTACCGCCGGGCGAGCGAATCGGGGCACAGTTTTACCGTTATGAATGCCACGCCGCACGTGGTGGAGATTTTGAAGCTGGTTGGTTTGGACCGGATTTTGCTATCCCATATTGTGAACAGAAATTCGCATTCCGGATTCCGGATGGCGCAGACCACGGCGTGATTTTGCCAGCAGCGTCCCAAAAAAACGCATTCTGTCCGGATTCCGTATCAAACTGCGGGATTATTTGCGCGGAAAGAACGACTGACGCCAAGAGAAAGAAAACAGCATGTGACGAGAGGCACAGGCAATCGTATGCGCGGGGGACTATTTGTGTTTGCGACTCACGAATGCCGCTACGCGCTGTCGTATGTCAGGATGTCCGTACACGTTCAGCCTGTTGACGTTTCCGTTGGAGTGCTGAAGTTGTATCTCGCCACCCTTTCCATGGATTGCCGTCGCGGACTTCGTGGTTCCAGCAACGCACGCTGTTGCTGAAAATGAAAATCCTGGATAGGGAGGATTTACCCCATGACGCAAGGCGTAATGGATCAGCCGTCTGCCCAAAAAGCAGATACAACTCAAACCAAATACGTTTACTTCTTCGGCGGCGGCAAGGCAGATGGCAATGGCCGCATGAAGGATGTTCTGGGCGGCAAGGGCGCCGGACTGGCAGAGATGACCAATGCCGGATTGCCCGTACCTCCGGGATTCACGATTCAGACCGAGGCCTGTCGCGAGTTCATGCGCGGCTCGGTGAGTCCGCAGATCGACGTTGAAATGCACGCCGCTTTGGAACGGCTCGAAAAGCTGCAGGGACAGAAGCTGGGCACGGGCGAAAACCCGCTGCTGGTTTCCGTACGCTCCGGCGCAAAGTTCTCCATGCCCGGCATGATGGACACCATCCTGAACCTGGGCCTGAACGACCAGGCCGTGGAAGCGCTGGCCAAGCTGAGCAACAATGCGCGTTTTGCCTATGACTCCTATCGCCGCCTGATCCAGATGTTCGGCGACGTGGTGCTGGAAATTCCGAAGAAGAAGTTCGAGCACATCTTCGACGCAGTCAAGGAGCATGAAGGCGTAAAGTACGACTACGAACTCGGTCCCGATGCGCTGAAAAAGATCATCGACGAGTACAAGAAGCTGGTACGGAAAGAGACCGGCAAGGATTTTCCGCAGGGCCCGCTGGATCAGTTGGTCCAGGCCCGCGACGCCGTCTTCCGGAGCTGGAACAACGACCGCGCCAAGACCTATCGCCGCATCAATCACATCGATGACTGGCTGGGCACAGCGGTCAACGTGCAGTGCATGGTGTTCGGCAACCTGGGCGAAAACTCAGGCACCGGCGTAGGCTTCACGCGCAATCCCGCCACCGGCGAGCATGTTTTCTTCGGTGAGTATCTGATGAACGCGCAGGGCGAGGACGTGGTTTCCGGCGTCCGCACTCCGCTGGCCATCAGCGAGCTGGAACGCGCCATGCCCAAGGTTTACGAGCATCTGCGCTCCATTACCTGGAAGATGGAAAAGCACTATCGCGACGTGCAGGATTTCGAGTTCACCATCCAGGATGGCAAGCTCTATATGCTGCAGACCCGCAATGCAAAGCGCACCGGCCTGGCCGCCGTTCGCATTGCCATCGACATGGTCCGCGAAGGACTCATCACGCAGGAAGAAGCCGTCTTCCGCGTAGAGCCGAACCAACTGTATGACTTCCTGGTTCCGCGCCTGGTGGAGAAGGGCGCGAAGATCGAAGTGCTGACCACCGGCCTGCCGGCTTCGCCCGGCGCGGCTGTGGGACAGATTGTGTTCAGCGCCGAGGATGCGGTCAAGTTTCACGCCAACGGCGCCTATCGCGCCATTGTGCTGGTGCGCGGCGAAACCACGCCTGAGGACATTGCGGGCATGGAAGTCGCGGACGGCATCTTGACCTCGCGCGGCGGCATGACCTCGCACGCGGCTGTTGTTACCCGCGGCATGGGCAAGTGCTGCGTGGCCGGAGCCGGCGACTGCATCGTCGACGAAGTGGCCAAGGAACTGCGCGTCAAGGACAACATCTACAGACAGGGCGACTGGATTTCGCTGGACGGCACCACCGGCCGCGTGATCGCAGGTCAACTGAAGACCATTCCTGCGCAGCCCGACGATCCGGAACTGGTGAAGTTCATGAGCTGGGTCGATCCAGTCCGCAGGCTGGAAATCCGCGCCAACGCCGACATTCCTCGCGACGCCAAGCAGGCTCGCCTGTTCGGAGCCCAGGGCATCGGCCTGTGCCGCACCGAGCACATGTTCTTTGCGGAAGACCGCATCGGACACATGCGCGACATGATTCTGGCCACCGACGAAAAGACCCGCCGCGAAGCGCTGAAGAAGCTGCTGCCAATGCAGCGCTCCGACTTCGCGGGTCTGTTCAAGGCCATGGAATCGCTGCCGGTGGTTATCCGCCTGCTCGATCCCCCGCTGCATGAGTTCCTGCCCAAGCGCGAGGAGCTGTTGGTCGAAATCCAGCACCTGGAAGACACCAAGCCCCGCTCGCCGAAGCTGAAGGACCTGCGCATTCTGCTGGCTCGTGTAGAGGATCTGCACGAAGTCAACCCGATGCTCGGCCTGCGCGGATGCCGTCTGGGCATCACGTTCCCCGAAATCACCGAGATGCAGGTTCGCGCCATCTTCGAGGCGGCGGTTGCCGTCAAGAACAAGGGCGGCGATCCGCATCCCGAGATCATGGTGCCGCTGATCGGCTCCATCGAGGAAATGCGCAATCAGACCGCTATCATCCGTCGCATTGCCGCGGAGGTCTTCAAGGAGAAGGGCGAAACCATCGACTACAAGGTGGGCACCATGATCGAGCTGCCTCGCGCAGCGCTGACCGCCGACCAGATCGCCGAAGAAGCCGAGTTCTTCAGCTTCGGGACCAACGATCTGACGCAGACCACCTTCGGCATTTCGCGCGACGACATCAACCACTTCCTGCCGTCCTACATCAAGCAGGGCATCTTCAAGCAGGATCCGTTCGCCACCCTCGATCAGGCTGGCGTCGGCCAACTGGTGAAGATGGCCACGGCCAAGGGACGCAACACGCGGCCCAGCCTGCATGTGGGCATCTGCGGCGAGCATGGCGGCGATCCAGAGTCCGTCAAGTTCTGCCACAAGATCGGGCTCAACTACGTTTCCTGCTCGCCCTTCCGGTTGCTGACGGCAAGGCTTGCAGCAGCGCAGGCTGCGCTCGAAGAGAAGCTGACCGGAGCCGTCCACACCACCAGCTAGATCTCTAACAACATAATTTCGTACCTCTGGTTCGTGCTTTCCCAGGTCCCAAATTCGGGACCTGGGGCACCCACAGTTGGTACAACTTCAAGCTGTCAGAGACCTAGTTTGTAGCTGGCTCAACAACAAGGGCGCGGCCATTGGCCGCGCCCTTGTTGCGTCTGAAGATGCCGGAAGTGGCAGGATCAGGCAGGATTCTCGGAAGTGCCCGGTCAACCGGCGAGTGCCCGCCACTCCTGCTTGCGCTCTTTCTCAGCCTCAGCCAGCGCGCGCCGCACGCCCGCAGCATCATAGTCCTTCGTATAAACTGGGGTAGCGGGTTGTTGCCTCCATGACTCATCCAACCCACCTGCATCCACGCCATCGAACCCGAGTTCATCCACGAGACGCAACACTACGGCCTTCGCTTTGACGTCATCACCGGCTACAGGCAGAGCGATACGCCCTTGTGCGCCGGCCGGCCCAGTGTCAGCAGGTGTTGAGCAAAGATGTTGTTGAATGCCTTAATGACAGGTCGGCCCAACTGCTGCTCCACCCATCGACTCTCCAGCATCCCTGCCTCAATCGCGTCGATACGCCCATCGCGTTGCCGCGGATAGTAATTGCAGGTGTCTACAACCACCACACTCTCCGGCACTCCCGCAAACAAGTCACCGGGCAGCTTGGGAACGTTCTTCAGAGGAATGGTGACGACAACCAGTTCACCGCTCCGGGCTGCTACGCTGACCGATACTGCTGTCGCACCTGTTTCTGCGGCCAGTTCGGCGAGCGTTTCCACCCCCCGTGAGTTGGCCACGTAGACCTTATGACCAAGTGCGGCAAGACGGCGCGTAAGAGTACCGCCAATCATTCCCGCTCCAATAATGCCAATCTTCATGCCTGCTCCTCTCACAATTCCCGATGTGAGTTAGATTCAGACAGCTCTACTTCGATTCCTCACTTGCCGTGTAATATCCTTCCCGCGTAACCACGGTCAAATCGTCCTTGCTGGCCTTGAGCGCGATCTTGTGGAAGCCGCCATCGGTATCAACCTTGTCGGGCGTATACGTCAGCAGATACTGGCCGCGCAGTTCTTCGGCAATCTGGCCGTAGATTTCCTCGAGGTTGTCCTTCTTTTTGGCTTCAAAGAAACGGCCTCCGGTGCGAGTGGCAATCTGCTCCATGACCTTTTTTCCGTCGACGCTGGAACCACCGCCGCCACGCCGGTCATCGCCGCCGCTTCTGGGATAGCCGCCACCGCCGCCGGGATAACCACCGCCGCCCATGCCACCGCGATGTCCACCGCCAAGGCCGGGAATGTCGCTCTGCTTATGCTCCTGCTCACCCCTGAAGTAAATGGTGTAGACGGCCAAGTTGGCTCGCTCCGCCGCATCCACGGCCTCGCTCAGCGTCTCCTTGCTGCTGCGGTCCTGGCCATCGGAGAAGACCACAAGAGCCTTGCGTCCGGGCTGGGACTTCATCAACTCATCCGAGGCCAGAAAGATCGCATCATAAAGCTGCGTGCCACCACCGCCCATGCCGCCGGGGCCCGATCCTCCCCGCTGGCCGCCATTGCCGCGGTCGTCGTCACCGCTCCCAGAGTTGTGCGCCGCCCGCGACGGCCCCATATCGTCGAGTTCGTGGTGCAGTTTGTCGCGGGAGTTGGTAAAGTCCTCCAGCAACTCAACCTCGTTGTCGAAGTGGATCAGGAAGGCTTGGTCGCCCTGCTTTGCGGCTTTGGGGTCGGCGGGCAGCATCTGGTCAACAAACTTGCCGGCCGCCTTGCGCTCATTCTCCATGGCACCGGTCATGCTGCGGCTGGTGTCGACCAGCAGGCCGAGGCGGAAGGGCAGGTTGCTCTCCCGCGTAAAACTCTTGATAGTTTGCGGGCGGCCATCCTCGGTGAGCGTAAAGTCGGTGGCCTTCAGGCTGGTGACCAGCGCGCCGTGCTTGTCGCGCACGGTAACCGGCAGCAGAACTTCGCGCGCCTGCACTTTCAGGGTGACAACCGGCTTGTCGTTAGAAGGCTGCTGGGCCACGCCCGCCACGGGCAGGGCAAGCATCGACAGGGCAAGGCAAAAACAGGTTTGGATTCGCATAGGTTTCTGGCGCACACACTTTCAATCGGTTAGACGCGGGAGGGGCCGGACTGTTGACCGAAGCCACGCCCCACGCCACGACCCACGCATCCAGCTTATGGCATAAAGCTTGCGCCGAGGATATATGCAAATCTATTTTTTGGGGTTGGTTGGAGAACAAGAGAAGGATTTTTGGTAGCGCTATCGGGAATCGAATAATTCGTATATATTATTGAAAAACAATTGCTTAACTATGACGCTCTGACTGAGTTACCCCGATAGTTACCCCGGTTTTGCTGGCGCTGCTCTTCAAATCTTTCCCGCCGCGCGGACAGGCGCAACGCAACAGCATACGCGCAAGTATACCAAGGAGTCGGGGAAGCTGGGAGCATTGAATAGACAGACACTCCATCAGAACCCTTTGAATAACTCTTCCAGCTTCAAATCAAGAGCCTGTGCCAGCGCGTACAGGGTGTCAATTCTGGCGGCAACGGCTCCATTCTCGATTTGGCTGAGGTGCGCTCTCCCGATCCCCGCCATATCCGCGAGTTGCGTCTGAGACAGGCCATGCTTTTCCCTCAATTCACTCAAGCGGCGACCGAGACGGACGGGAAAAGAGATTGCCATTCCCCCATCGTTGACCGTATCGCTGGAAGCACTATTCGACATACCGAACAATGCGAGACTAGAATGGGCAGCAGAATTGATCGGTCAACTGGGCTGGAGGGGGGACGATGGTCTACCGAGTGGCGGTTCTGAGCACAATCTTACTGGCGGGCGCAACCTGCACAATTCCGCTGTGTACCGTCGGACAAAAAGCGCAGCTTCCGAAGATCACCCCGAAAGTGATTTTTCAAGGTTCATGCAAGGGAAATGTCGTTGAGAGTGACGGCGTTCAGCAAGTGTCACAAAGTCCAGGGAGCGCCAGCGTAGACCCAAGACAACTGCAAGCAGCATACGCAAAGGCCAAGGCGATGGGCATGACGCTGGGAGAAGGCTGGTTTTTGTGGAAAACACAACCGCTTTCCTGCGATTCGGTTCAGATCATCGAATTGGACGATTACAAGACTCATACGGTGATTGAGTTTCTCGACGGATCGAAGAAACCTGTCCTCGCATTTGAAGGTCCGCTTGCGCTCCACGACGTTGGGTCTACCTATGTAGCCGCCACAAATATCCTTTTGCCGGATGGAAAAGTATTCCCGATGCAGGCTGCCATCCAGGGCCCTCACTGCGAGGTTTACTCCTCACAGCCTGACTTTCAACACCACTCATACAAAGATGGACCAAGATTGGCAGCCGAAGCTAAAGCTACCTGGGCAAGCCACCTCATCCGCATGACGTGCGGTGCGTGGATGACAAACCCTGCCGATGGACACATCACCAAAGTGAATGTGGATTTCAATGTGATGCCCCCGCCGCCGCCGGTTTATGGCGTCACGGCGGAGCCGCCTCCATCGTGGTTATTGGCTCCCCACTGACCTTTGCGGCGCAGTTGAGCAAGGCGCTCATCGATTTTGAGAGATGACTGCCTCCAACTCTGCATCCGTCAATTCCCGCACGTTATCGGCGTAGAAATCGTTGAGTGTGCGAACGGGAACGATCCGCGCGTTCGCAATCGCAACTGCGCTGGCGCTTGTCCTTAGCTCCCCGTTGAGCTTGCCGAACAGTTCCAGGCAGCCTCGCACCTCTCGAATGGCTCCAAGCGCCGCCTGATGTTCCCCTGCCAGTTCTGCCCTGTCCAGGATTCCCGTTGCACGCACCACCAGCCCTTTGACTTGATCGAGCAACGTTCCGGCGTCTGCCACCTTGCCAGCTTCTTTCGCGGCCACGAGCGCGGCGGGGATGTGTCCGGCATGGCGAGATAATGCAGAGCGGGACACTGCAAATTGTCCCGCAATGTCCCGGAGAGAGACTTTCTCAACTATGAGCCGGTCAATCTCCGTCCGGCGCGGATGGCTACACACAGCGCACGTCTTCATCGGCGGCTGTCCTTTCTTGCCTGTCGGCTCGATAATCCTCTGTGACGGTTTTGTGTATTCATGCCCTCAAGTCCCCTTCAGGTCGAAACAATCGAAACAATCCTTTATTCATGCGGGTTTCAGGGCATTTTTCAAAGCGAAACAATGGGGCTTTGTTTCGGGTCAAGAATCCTCATAATCCCCAGTGTTGACGCGGGTTGTTTCGCTTGTTTCGGTTTGAGTTCCCCTTGAGGGAAGATAGCGGCAAAATGCCTCATCCAAACTCGCTCTCAAATAGCCTTTCACGGTTTCGCCGCCCGTACGAATCTGGCGTGACGCGATACCAAACGGGCGGAGCATTGCCGATAGCCTGTTTGCGTTCAGATCATGCGCGGCCCAAGGACTCTCTGCAATCTCTTTCAACCGTTGAAGCAAAGTTACCGTTGTGATTCTGTCGGCTCCCGTGGGCCAGACCTTTTGCACGTCAGCCAGCAACTTGAGCGGGAGCGAGTCTTCCACGTCACCAGCGGCCTTTGCGCCAGAGAGCGCCACAGCGCACCGCTGAAGTTCGCCTAACCGTTCCGTCGCGGCAACGGTACATACGGCGAAGAGTGGCATCCAAAGGTCAGCATCGCGGTCTGACAGAAACCTCAGGTCGCCGATATTCTCGTATGCGGCGTTTACTGATTCCCAGCGAGTCTTCGCCCATTCCACCAGAGATTCACGTATCGGCTCTGCATCGGCCTTTGCTCTTCCCTGCAAAAAACGGTCCACGGTCTGAGACGGGGTTTTGCGCTGCATTGTGACGTGGATGCAGCGGTCCGCCAGAGTATCCGGCAACGTGCCGATTGCCGCGAATGCCTTTGGGCCATAGACTGGGAAATTGCGAACCTTGAAGTCTGGCGGAACGCATCGCGGAATAGTTGCCCCTTTTCTGTGTCCAGCATTGAGAACGGCGAGAACGGCCTGTGCGCTCTCAGACGGCTTGTTGTTTCCCAGCGCTTCCACCTCATCCAATAGCAGCGTCGGCACATCGTTCATCATGCGGAATAGCGCGGCGCTGGTGGCCGACGTTCCGCGCCATGCCTTTGATGTGAGCAGTTCCAACACTTCCAGTACACGAGTCTTGCCGCATCGCTTGGCCGGTGACAGCAGAGCGATATAGGGGAAGGTGTCGAACGCATCGGGAAGATGGGTTGCGACGGTCCACGTTGCCATCGGGAGATAGGCCGCGTCTGGCAAGATGCAGAATCGGCGGATGAAGCTCTCAGTGTTTGCAATCACGCCCGGTTCAATTGGAAAGTCGCCCATTCTTCGTATCCGTGTCTTGCGCACTTACCCGGCGCACGGGGTTCGATTGTTTCGCGGCGGCTTCGGCCACGCGTAACTCGTCAGACGCCAATTCGAGCAACCGAGCCAGCGCGGTATTCTCTGGCGAATGCACCAGCGTTGACGCCAGTTCGTTTACGACGGCTTTCAGCTTCCGCGCTCGGTTCATTGCGGCCAGCCGTGCCTTGCGTTCGGCTCTGGCGGCGCTCTGACAGGTTTCGTATGCGGCCCGGATTGCGGCGGCCTGTGCTGGTGAAGGCGGCGGCCCCGAAAGATCGTCTCTCACCAGATGCAGAGCGGCCAGAATCAAATCCAGGGAGCACCCCGCACGACAGAACAGGGTCACATGGCCGTTTTCCCCTTCCCGGATAGACAACGACGGGGAACGATCATTGTGAGCCGCACAGCAAGCCTTCCAGCGGCCCGCGCCGGTTCGTTTCGCTTGCACCAGATCGGCAAATACGGCGGCGTTCATTTCTGCGCCCCCTGCTTGGTATCAGCAATGAGGGCGCGGATTGATTCCACAGTCCAAACGGTTGTGCGCGGGCCTAGCTTTACGGATTCGGGATAGCGCCCATTGCGCACCCCGGCCCACCACGCCGAGCGACTTATAGGAATTATGGCGGGGATGTTCGCTTTGGGATTGCCGATGATTTGCGGTAGGCGTAGATAGCCGGTTGCCGGTAGATCATACATTGCGGGTTGCTCCAGTCTTGGACCGTGTTTCTAGGTCCGTATTTGAAGCATTACCCAATTCGTTGTGCGGCGGAATCCCCTGTGCCAGCAGCAGCTAGCCTCTACTAGCAGCGGCTAGGTTCCGGGGTATTGCGTAACGCTTTTCGGGCAGCAGAAATAGACATGCCCAGTGCGCCACTCTCCTCTTCGGCACAACGGTCCCGGTTGGTAAAGTTCCCCTCTGCCCAGATTGCGCGAATCTTCGCTTGTTTCTCCCGCGAACCGCCGGGTTTATTGTGCCGCGTCTCTGCTCCTTTTTTTGCGTTGCGCGCACGTTCTAGTTTGACTAAATGCGTCAATGTGAGGGCATTCACAGGTTGCATATTCAATACATCCTGAATTGAACTTAGCCCCTCGCCTTCAGAGTGGATCATTTCCGATATTTTTTCGGCCTGTCTTGTTGAAAGGACCGTGACGGCAAAGCTATGCGCGATGCCTGATGAAAGTTTACGGGCAACCTTATATTCTTCAGGGAAACATCTTTGCATCTCGCCGATGGGCGCGGGTGTTCCTTGCGATTCCGTCTCAAGATCATGGGCGGCTTCCGTAAGTAGTAGCCACTCTATCTGCTCTCTGTTACTCATGCTTTGTCTCCTTGTGGCGCTACTACCTCAGCGCCAGCCCTCAGCCTGTCCAGATAATCTGCCCATTGCTGCATCATCTCCCGCCGTTCAGGGAGAAAGCTGGTGCGGTTGTAGGCTCGCCCGTTGGGGTCTTTCACGGCATGGGCTAACTGGTGTTCGATGTAGTCAGGGCGAACGCCCAACACTTCGTCAAGGATTGTTCGCGCCATTGCCCGGAAGCCGTGACCGCTCATCTCGTCCTTGTCGATGCCCAAGCGCCGCATTGCGGCCAGAATGGCGTTATCGCTCATCGGGCGCTTGCTGCTACGCGCCCCCGGAAAGACATAGCGCCCGGTGCCGGTCAATGCGTGAAGCTCTCGGAGAATCGCCACAGCTTGAGTTGCCAGAGGGACGATATGCGGCGTGTTGGTTTTGGTGACCACGTAGCGCCATTCCGCCGCGTCAAGATCGAAGTCAGTCCATTCCGCCTTGCGAAGCTCACCAGGGCGCACAAAGACGTAAGGTGCAAGGCGTAGCGCACAGGCAACGGTGAATGTCCCCTCGTAGCCGTCCAGCGCCCGTAAGAGCGCCGCAACTTGAGCCGGTTCGGTCACAGAGGCGAAGTGTTCGGCGTTTGTTGGCGGGAGCGCCCCGCGCAGATCGCCGGAAGGATCGCGGGGGCAGCGCCCCGTCGCCACTCCGTAGCGGAAAACCTGACTGCAATTGCCGAGCGCCCGGTGCGCCGTCTCTAGAGCGCCCCGGCCTTCAATCCGCCGAACCACGGCCAGCAATTCCGGCGCGGTCACTTCGGCAATGGGCTTGCCGCCGATCCACGGGAAAATGTCGCGCTCGAAACGGCGGATAACGCGCTGCCCATGATGCTCTACCCACTGTGACGAAAACTTGTCGAACCATTCCCGCGCTATCGCCTCAAAGCTATTGGCTGCCCGGTCCTGTCGTGCCGTCTTCTGAGTCTTGCGGTCTTCGCCGGGGTCCGTACCTTCGGCCAGCAACTTCCGGGCTTCGTCGCGCCGGTTGCGGGCATCTTTCAGGCCAATGTCAGGGTAGACGCCCAGGGAGAGCAGCTTTTCTTTGCCATCGAAGCGGAAGCGAAAGCGCCACCATTTGCCCCCGGCAGGGGGTAACAAGCAGGAACAGCCCCCGCTCATCAAACAGCTTGACGGGCTTCAAGGCGGGCTTGGCGTTGCGAATAGCGGTGTCTGTGAGGGCCATTGGGGGGTAACTCCTAAGCCGTGGAATGGGGTTACCCCTAAAACTTACCCCACTTCAAAGCTGGATAGTATTGGACAATGTTACCCCTGTGTGGACATAAATATCAACAAAATAAAAGAGATGCCGGAGCTATTAAGCATCACGGCATCTCGTTGTACTGAACTTTGGTAGCGCTATCGGGAATCGAACCCGAGTTTTAAGATTGAGAATCTGGCAGCCTAGCTAGTGGTTTCAATCGGTTACGGTCAGTTTTCGCCATACTGTGTACCACTGTGTGTACCACAACTTTCAAGAACTCGCTGAAAGTTGGCATCACTCGCTCTCGTCATCAAGCAGAGAAGTTTCGTAGTTCTGGCCGCCGTAGAAGATTCCTAGGATCGTTACGTGGTCGCCTTCCACATCAAAGGCTATTGCCACGCGCTTGCGAAAGTTGGTAATCCTTAGTCCCGGCCGCACATCGTCGCGCAGGACGCCCCGTAGCGGAAACATGGTCAAGCTCTCGCAATGGGCAACAATGCCGTCCACATATCTGGCGGCGGTTTGCGCTGAAAACCGCTCGGAAAGATAGGCGTCCAGTTCGTCAAGCTGATCTTCCGCTCTTGAGGTAAACCGAACGAGGTATCGCATCAGCGCACGATTTTTCTCCGCTGTTCCCGCTTTGCTTTCAGATTGGCGCGGACCTCATCCCCGGTGAGCATCTTCAATTGGCCCGCTTTCATGGCGTCGTAGGTGGGCGCGACCTCTTTACGCAACCACGCTTCCATAGCCCGGTCCCGAACTAGCAGCGTCCGTAATCCGTCGCGGATGACTTCGCTTTCCGTCGCATATTCGCCGGAAAGTACTTTTGCGCGAACAATCTCGGCCATTTCATTCGGCAGAGTCACGCTGAATTGCTGTGTTGAACGCATAAATCACCCTCCAAAGTGTAGGATTCAATCCTACTCAATCATACCCCGATTCCGGGCCGCAACTCAACTTCCCCCGGAACTTGCTTATTGAACGGCTTCGCTGGCTTTTGGGAACGCGGCTGCAAGTTCCTCTGCCACGTTGCGCGTCTGGTACTCCACAAACTTCTCGAATCCGGCGGCAACGTGTGTCTCTGTGACGTGGATGTAGTACCGGGCGGCCACGGACGGCGAACTGTGCCCCATGAGCCGGGCCAGTGTGAAACGGTCCATCCCGGACTGTGCGGCGCGGGTGCCGAACGTGTGCCGCCAGCAGTAAAACTCGAACGTCTCCAGACGGGCGGCCTCAATCGCGGCTTTGTGTGGGTGCTGTACAGACGTGATGTGCCCCGACAGGCCCGCGCCCGCAAACACAAACGCAGATTGTTCCGCCTTAGCCTCTGCCGCTGCTTTGCGCCGCTGTAGAACCTCTGCGGCCCGTGGCGTAAGGGGAAGGCTACGCTGTGCGCTGTCTGTCTTGCCTTGGCGGACGTGAACCACTCCATGCGGGCATTCTGTGCGTACCGTCAAGTCCACATCCGCCCATTTCAACGGGAACAGTTCACTGTTGGGACGCATCCCGGTATCGACGGCCAGAATCGTGGCGTCCCGAAGATTCTCGGAAGCCTTTGCCAAGTAGAGCGCTTCTTCCGCGAAACTCAGCACGCGGTCCCGGCCTTGAGGCTGTGGCAGTTCGTGGATGGTTGGCACACGGTCCAATCTGCCCCACTCCACGGCTAGGTGAAGAATCCGCCGCAACGTGCGCAGATCGCCGTTCACGGTCACAACGGAGTTCTCCGGCACCTCTTGCCTGTGCCGTGCGTAGCGGCTCACTGTCTCGCCTGTAATCGTGTCCAGCGGGGCGTCTGCAATCGCGGCGAAGGTAAGCAGCCTGTCCAGGCACACGCTATAGAACGTATGAGTTCCCGGTTTCGTGTTTGTCTTGACGTATTGCAGGAATTCCTTGGCGAAGGCTCGGAATATCGGCGGGCCAATGGTTGCCGCCTTCGGCCACGGGTCGTTTGGGTGAATCTCGCCCAGCCTCAGCGCCCGGCGGTGTTCCTCTTCCACGTCCTTTGCCGCGTTCCTGTTCTGTGTCTTGGCGGACTGCCGGATGCGGAAGCTCTCCACCGTTCCGTCTGCCCGTTTGATGGACCACCGGAAGTTGTACCAATAGACCTTGCCGCGTTTGTAGAGCATGGTTGCGCCTCACTTCCCTTCGGGGTCAGACTTCGGTTTGTTCTTGCTGCCCTTTGGCCGCCCGCCCAACTTGCCGTTGGCCCGGGACGATGCGGCCTTGCGTTTGGTCGTCACCTCTCCACGGCAAGCGGGGCAGTAGCAGACCAACTCTATTTTGTGGATCGGACATTTCATGTAGCTCATTATACCTAACGTGCTAGATTACTGCAAAACCGAAGAGCGCCCAGCTTTCTATGAGGAAGTACGCTGAAATTCTTGCAATGCCTGAGGCGGGAGCGAAAAGCTCCCGCCCCTTGTGGTTTGAGTTTTTGGGTTGCTCTGACCTTCGCCCGGCAAAAGGCGAAACCTGAAAACGTCGGATCGAATTTCCAATAACCGCAATGGCACAGCAACAAAAAGAAGCAAAAACTTTGGGCGCATTCGCACCGTGGGGCCCCGGGCCGCTCAGGCCGCGGAGGCCTTTTCTCTTTTTCCTCCCGATGCCTTCTTGATTGGTTGATTAGTTGATTGGGTGTTTCAAAGATTCCTGATTAAGTGATTGAAGGATTAAAGGATTAGGTCGCTTGATTTTCATCGCCGTATGATTTTTAAAATCTCGACCACGCGACTGTAAATCAGCGCATCCGGTTTGGCCTCGTTCTTGCCGTCCTTCACCGCATCTGCAACCCGCACCGTGTAAATCAAGCCCGCCTCCGTGAATGTCTCCAGTACCATCCGTTGACCCTTCCGGGGCGCATCCCCATTGGCTAATGACCAAGCCTCATAGAAACGTGAGCGGCGACCGATACGCGGTCCTATTTCGTCGCTGCCCAAGTTGTAAAACGCGGAAACGAGGATACCGTCGGCAAGCAAGGAGAATTCCAGCCTGAGGCTCCAGCGTCGGTAGGCTCGCACCCACTCCGGGCCTTGCCAACCGACACACACGGCTTGATAGTTGCCCGGCGGAATGCGTGGAAGGTCTACGCCCTGCCACGTCAGTATGGGGCAGTTTCTTTCGCTGCTTTCCATGAATGCGCCCCATCCTCATTTAGCTCTGTTCTACCGGAACGCTCAGACGTGCTTCAATCCACGAATCAAGATCGGTGCGGCGATACCGCACCAGCTTTTCTCCTGCTTTGAAATAGCGCGGTCCTTTGCCCTCTGACCGCCACAAACGAAGAGCCGCCCCGCTAATCCCCAAGTAGCGGGCGGCCTTAGCCTCTGTTAGTACATTCTCCAGTTCGTCCACCGTTCCTGCTCCTTCCTCACCGCTGGTACTGCGGGATGACCCTGCTGAACTAATGCTGGGGCCATATGAGCAGACTGCATAGATGGACGAAATACGCGTTTGAATTCTGTACGGGGGGGAACTATTTGCTTTGCCGACGACGTGACCGGCGCACGGATGCACGGATGCGCTCACGCTCTTTTTCGATCAGGAGCTTTTTGGCTTCACCTTCCGGTTCGGCTTGCAGTTCCTGCTTCGCAATTTCCCGGTAGGACGCATCGTTCGCGTGAAGCGCAAAATACTTCTCTGCCTTGCTGTCCGGGAGTCTGCCGGGCATCCCTTTCGGCAACATGCCCATCATTCGGAGCATCGGCTGAGACTGCTGTTTGAGCCGCTTGCGATATGCCTGCCACTGGGCAGGAATCTGGCGCAAGATTCGCTCGAATTCGGGCTGTTGTTCAATCACCTTGTCTTGATTGGCAATCCACTCCAACTCTTCTTCACGGGAAGAAAATGAGAAAACAGCCTGAAGCACACGTTGCATCCATGCGGGCTTGGACGCAAGAAATTCTTCAAGTTCCTTCTGTGCTTTCTTCGTCACGCCACCTCCCGTGTGGCATCCCGGCACTGAAGAGATCGTCGGGGCAAGCCGGGAAAGCCTGCCCATTCGGGAGCTATCCTAGCCGAATCAAAAGAATTCTATTCTATTTGGCCTATAGCGCGGTAACGTGCACCGTATCCTTTCACGGCTTATGAACGCCGTAGCGGTTACCGCTTTGCCAGTTGGAATAGTGACCGTCGCGGTGATGGGAATTAGTCGCGCCGGGATACTGGCCACCGTGTGAAGTTGTATGCTTGCCTCCGCCATAGTACGGGCGACTTGCCGACGGCTCGCGCGCCGTGCCGTAGGATCTTGCGTGCGTTCCTGTTCGATACTTGGGAGTGCCCGCATAGGCGGCAGACAGAAATGTCATGGTGCAAAGCAAGACCAGCAAAGCGGCAATTTGTTTCATTGGATTTTCTACTTTCTTCTCATCAAATGCGATTGCTTCTACTGGTTCTCTTGGTCGGAGTGATCTTGAAACCATTTTCGTGCCCGTTCTTGAGTTTGCAATAAAACCGTTTTGGTGAGGACGGATGCGACATTGTCCCGGTCCCCTGAGAAGGCGGGAATTTGTGCGGCTGCAATGCTATACCAAAAGTATGCTTCCGCGTAGTCTTGAGGCACACCCTCGCCCCTGGCATACAACACGCCAAGGTCGTTTTGCGCATAAGCAAGGCCCTGATCGGCAGCTTTGCGATACCATACAGCCGCCTGTGCATAGTCTTGCGGAACGCCTTGGCCGATGTCGTACATAGAGCCAAGTTGCAACTGTGCAACAGAATTACCGTGCTCGGCTAGTTTCCGAAACCAGAACGCTGCCTGAGCGTAATCCTGTGCTACTCCTTGACCATTGAGGTAAAGATACGCCAAGCCGCCTAGTGCGTATTCATCGTCTTGTTTGGCAGCCTTGCGATACCATACAGCCGCCTGCGCGTAGTCTTGAGGCACCCCCTCGCCCTTGGCATAAAATGTGCCAAGAAAATATTGCGCACCAGCGTTCCCGTGTTCAGCCGCTTTGCGAAACCAGAACGCTGCCTGCGCATAGTCCTGTGGGACACCAGAGCCCATGTCGTATTTCACTCCGAGGTTGTATTGCGCTTGCGCATCGCCTTCCGCCGCCTTGCCGTACCAAACGGCAGCTTGTGCATAGTCCTGCGGGACGCCATTACCATGTTCGTAGAATCCGCCCAGAATAAACTGTGCGGTCTTGTGTCCTTGCTCTGCCGCCTTGCGAAGCCAGAAAGCCGCCTCGACGTAATTCTGCGGCACACCTTCGCCATTGGCATATGCAAGTCCAAGGTGATACTGCGCAGGGGCATTCCATAGTTCAGCGGCTTTGCGCCACCATTTGACAGCCTCTACGTCATCCCGTGGTACATCTACACCGCTGTGATACACAAGGCCAAGATATAGCTCATTGAAAGCATCTCCCTGCTCGGCAGCTTTGCGGAACCACTTAACAGCTTCTGCATAGTCTCGCGGCACATCGTGACCAGCTTCATATGCCACCCCGAGGTTATATTGGGCAGTAGCATTTCCTTGTTCCGCAGCTTTACGAAACCAGCGAGTCGCCTCGGCGTGGTCTTGCGCTACGCCCTGACCGTTGTCGTAATCCATGCCAAGCTCAAATTGTGAATCAGCATTCCCGCGTTCAGCCTTCGCCTTGAGAGCAGCGATGCTGTCGGAAGACTTGCTATTAGTTGACTGTGCCGATGTCCCCACCAGAAGCGCCAGGGCCATGCAGGGGACAAGGAGTCGTGCTTTCATACTCTTTCCGCTTTCATGCTTTCGCAACTGAATCACAAGCGTGGCAGTGCCAGAGTTCGCAAAGACACGCCCACCGCAAGCATTTGCAACCGCAGCCGTCACACTAGAAAATTTGCTCGCGAACTATCGCCACTCAGTACAGGACGCCCAAGCCTTATGTGTGACTTCTTTCCTGTCAAACCCTTCACCTTCAAATGCTTGATGAGAGAACTCGCAGGAAGAATTGTCCCCCGATCCTTGCTGGTTTCCCGTCCAATCCATCCGAGCGCCGTCTATCGGACAAATCATATGTTCTCTCCTGTATTGCTGCTGGGCATACAAGAGCGTCGCAATTCCAAGAAAAACCAAAGTGATAAGAACCATCTGCTTCATCTTCAATTTCATCTGATTCCCCTTTCGCTGTCGCCTGTGGCAGGAGTCAACCCCATACTCCCCGATTGGAAATCTGCCACCCTAGCCATTAAAAAGTGTATGCGCTAAATATAGCGCAAAGGCTAACCCGATGATGAACGCATGGCAAAGGACATTTGTGCGGCGACGGGGGAGCGAATCAGGAAACTGCGCCGGGCCAAGGGCTGGCGGCAGATCGACCTTGCCGAACAGTCCGGCGTTCACGAGGTCCATATTTCCGACTTGGAGCGCGGCACACGAGAACCAGGGCTGCGTACCCTCAATAAAATCGCCTCGGCTCTGGAGACGACACTCTCGGAACTGCTAAAGGGACTGTAGCGCAGTCCGACTTCATGTGGCCGCCAAGGGCTGAAATGGCTTTGCAGGACCTTTTCCGGTGGCTCTGATTTTGTTTTGTGTAACAATCACCAAACAGAGACGGAGAAAATGGACTCCAGGCCAGATCAGAAATTCGCTATTGCCAGACGCTTCAAGGCCTTGCGCCGGAAAGCGTTCTTATCACAATCGTTTTTGGCCCGCATTATTGGCGTTTGCCGACAGACTGTGAATAAGATTGAGCGCCGCCGGGTGATGCCCCATCGAAGAACATGGGACAATTTCTGCAATCTTGAAGCAAAGCACAGGCAGGCACAGACTGTGCGTTTGACCGTGCATTGGCCGGAAAAATTCGGCCTCGACAGCAAAAAGCAGAAAAAGGCGACATAAAATGCGCTTTCGTCGCGCCTCGAATTCAAATTAAAATTTTGAGAAGCTCCAGAGAAAGATTGCGCCTTCCGCCGTCAGTTGACATATAAAACGCAAGGGCAGAACGAGACAATGCGTTCCCTGCAAGGTGGGGGCCCAGACAACTACGGCACCCTCACCGGGTCAAATTACGCCCGTTTTTAGAGTGGCATGAAAATCGTATTGGTCTTCAAAAGGCATTGTTGCCTCCGGGCGTTTGCTTCTGCGAGCCGTATATAAATCGCGGTGAGAGGATAAACCTCGCACCGCGTCCCGGATGTGCCTCAGGTTGGAAGCTGAGGCGCTGGCATAGCCGCGCTCTTCGCATCTGGGCAAATACCAGCACCCATACCAGCAACAATGCGGATCATGCCAGCGGTCAATGAAGGCGACAGGGGCCAAAATGGCTGTGTACCAAACTGTGTACCACGAGAAGCGCTATTGTGACCAAACACGCGCTATCGGGGTTTTCGGGCAAAGGAAAAGCCCGTTGATTTAACGGGCTTTAGCGTTCAATATCTGGTAGCGCTATCGGGAATCGAACCCGAGTTTTAAGATTGAGAATCTCACGTCCTAACCCCTGGACGATAGCGCCACACTGGGTTAAATGGCCGGTGAAGGCCACTTATTCACTTTAGCAAAAAAACAGCCTGGTGCCAAAGACAAACGGGCTGGCGGTCAAAGGCCTGACGGGGGGCAAATACGGCTATAGCAAATTCAGAGTTCGCGTGAGGTGAAGTTGATGCTGTCCAGTGGATTTTTCCTCAAGGAAAAGCCACCTTGCAAGCTCCCCGCAACAGTACTGTAACTCTGGATTTGCTCTAGATGCCCAGCTTCTTGACCTCGTCGTTGTAATACTTGCGGTAAAGAATCTCCCACTCCTGGGAACCTTCGAGGATGATCTTGCGCTGGTTGGCGATCTTCAACCGGGCTGCGGTATCGATGGCCGCCTCCTGGGTAAGCAGGTCCGTGAGCGCCTTGCGGGCTTCCTGGCGGATGGTGTTGCGGTCTTCCAGGAACCCTACCTCATCGATTTCTGCCAGGGTGTCGGCCACGGTGTGGGCCAGCTTGTTGAGCTTGTCGGGGCTGATCCTCATAGCACCGCCTTGTATTTCTTGGTCAGCTCGCCCTTTACTTTCTTGAACATCTCGGCATACTGGGCACCGGTCTTACGCATCTCATCGGAGTAGGCGTCCAGAATCACGCGAACCTCCTCGTTGATGCGATCTTCGAGGGAAAGCTCTTCGATCAGACCATCATGGACACGCGCCTCAGTCGCCTTCAGATCACTGGTAGTGATCATCTTGGCATCGATG
>Ga0224527_1000679_pt1 | contig 21037 bp, 7 predicted proteins | sample CBST0metaG_FD_179882 | JGI IMG/M metagenome (GOLD analysis project Ga0224527, IMG submission 179882) | Peat soil microbial communities from Stordalen Mire, Sweden - C.B.S.T0 | ecosystem: Environmental > Terrestrial > Soil > Wetlands > Peat | place: Sweden: Norrbotten County, Stordalen Mire... | reverse complement strand
AGTTTCCTGACGGTCTGGCCGCGACCGTGCAGTATATCCACAACAACGGCCAAAAAGCGGGCATTTATTGGATTCCCGGCGTGCAGTCTCCAGCGTACAGCACGGACGGTAATATTCAAGGCACATCTTATCCGATCGATAGCATCGTGGAAACGGGTGTCCCTGGAAACGCATTCAGTTATGGCACCTCCTGCTGCAACTTCTGGCACATGAAAATAGATTTCACCAAGCCAGGCGCCCAACAATATATGAACTCTGTGGTCGGTCTGTTTGCCTCATGGGGATTTGATGCCATCAAGTTGGACGGAGTTACGCCGGGCTCTGATGACGACAATCTGGTCGTAGACAACCGTCCCGATGTCCAGGCGTGGTCTCAGGCAATCGCGCAATCCGGCCGCCCTATGGAACTTACACTCTCGTGGGCGCTGGATCACACCTATGCCAGCACGTGGCAGAAGTACTCCAATGCCCGCAGGATCGAAGACGACGTCAATTGCTACTGTTCGACCGAGACCCAATGGCCCGATATCACGCGGCTTTTCGCGGACCTCGCTACTTGGCAGAACGATGCTGGTCCCACCCTGGGGTGGAACGATCTTGATTCGCTTCTGGTCGGGACCGGACACATGAGCGGACTGACCAACGACGAGCGGCAGAGCACCATGACGCTGTGGGCCATCGCCAATTCACCCATGATCATCGGCGACGACCTGACCCAGTTGGACACGTTTGGCCTGCAACTCCTGTCAAACGACAAGGTGATTGCAGTCGATCAGTCCGGGGCGCCTGGAACCCAAATCACCGGGGCGAACAATCCGGTGCTGGCGTCGCCGAAGCTCCCTACCGGCTCGTACAACGTCGCCCTCTTCAACCTCAACAGCAGCACGTCCTCAACTGCTGTCACCTGGAGCAGCCTCGGCATATCCGGTCCGGCAGATGTCTATGATCTGTGGAATGACAAGGATCTTGGAAACTTTCAAGACGGCTACAGCGCGTCCTTGAACTCCCATGCTTCCGCGCTTTTGCAGATTACGCCTCTGAACTCCGTGCAGATTCCCGCTCCGCCGTCAGGTCTCATCGCAGCGGCCGGTAACGCACAAGTCGTACTCTCTTGGACCGCCAGCGCGGGCGCCACCAGTTATAACATCTACCGGAGTACCGCTTCCGGAAGTGAAACTGAAATTAACACGGGAATTACTGCCACTAACTTTACGGACACGGGCCTGACCAACGGCACGAAGTACTATTACCAGGTCACGAGTGCAAACTCTGCGGGCGAAAGCGACGTGTCCAACGAAGCCTCGGCAACCCCTCAGGCGCAGGCTCCAGCTCCCGCGGCGCCGACGAACCTGACAGCAACGGCCGGCAACGGGCAAGTGGTGCTGTCGTGGGCCGCCAGCGCTGGCGCAAGCAGCTACAACATCTATCGCGGCACGTCCTCCGAAGGCGAGACGCAGCTTACGACCGGCATCGCAACCACTGGATTTACCGATAGCGGCGTCACCAATGCCTCAACCTATTTTTACGAAGTGACGGCGGCCAACGGCGCTGCCGAGAGCGCCAGGTCCAACGAGGTGACTGTCACGCCCACTGCGGGCTTCACCGCCTCTGCATCCACCACCGCCCTCTCCTTGGCGGGAACAACCGGTCAGGCCACGTCGGTTCTTACCATCACACCCAACGGCGATGTTCGCACACTCTCTTTCGCATGCGGTAATCTGCCTGCGGCCTACAGTTGTGGGTTCGCTCCATCGACTCTGCCGCTATCCGGTGTCTCGACTCAACAAAAAGTCACCATGACGGTTTCTGCGCAGACCTCGTCGGTTGGGACAGGTCGCCCTCTATCGAGAGAAACGGGCCGTGTCCTGTTGGGGTCGCTTATCCCGGCTTGCTTCCTGATGACGATCTTTATTCCTGGTGGATTGCGGAGATGGAGACGTGCATTGATCGCTGTTGTCGCGCTCACCGCAGCTATTGGGTTCACCGCGTGCGGATCAACCTCGACAGCGCCCACCCAGCCCACATCCACCACCTATAACTTCCAGGTGAACGTGATGGCCGGAAACACTACCGCGCAGACCCTTAGTTACACGCTCACAGTGCAGTAACGGGACGGATATGTGTCGCGAATCTCACAACGCTGCGCGACGCTAGCCTGCTTCAACAAACATGCAACGTACGAGAGAACCTGAGACTCGACTGATTGGAGAAAGTATGAACAGTGACGCAGTAAGCAGAAAGATCACCAAATGCAGCTTCATTCTAACCATGGTAGTTGCACTGGCTGCATTGTCCGGGTGCGGGGGAACTCCCAAGCCGACCATTACCGCTGTATCGCCAACCCATTTGTCTCCGGCCGGAGGCGCACAAGTAACCATAACGGGCTCTAACTTCAATGCGAACGCCCTGGTGACGTTTGGCGGGCTTCCTTCGCCCACCGTGAAGTGGGTCAACTCCGGAACCATGATTGCTACAGCTCCGCGGTCCGCCACGAATGGCTCGGTCGCTGTGTCGGTCGGCAGCGCCACTCTCGCGAATGCGCTGACGTACGACCTGGACGGGATTACGTGTTCCGGCGCAGTTTGCACGTATGCGGCCGACGGTTATTACAATTCGATCGGACCGGGTGCGGATATTGCCACCTGCACTGGATCTCCGGATGGCAATGCAGTCGGTAACCTTCAGGCAGGGGCGGGAGACTACGTAATCATCAACAATGTTAACGTCCCCACGGATGGAACGTACACGATGACTGTCTATGGTGCGGAAGACCAGGGCGGCAACGGGCGCGACTTTGCCGTCTACGTGAACGGCAGTACAGACGTGCTCGATGTCTGGGTCACGGGAGGAACATCCTGGACTGCTCCCGCGCCAGGAGTGCCTGTCCCCGTGTCTCTGAAAGCAGGAAACAACAGCATTGAATTCACTGGGAATAACGTTTCCGCGGATGGGTTCTACTGGGGACCGAACTTGTGCTGGATTACCGTCGGCCCGGCCGCCAAGTAGGATAGTGACGCTGGATTCGAGTGTGGAAGCACTGACCTATCGGCGAGGATTACATTCCTCGCCGATAAGCTCCGAAATCAGTATCTCAGTCCCTATGTCAAACAAGTAACGATGGCTGACAGGCTAATCGCTCTTAAGTTATATCCCATGAGGTAATGCACGATGCGCTGCAATTGTTTTCGATGCGATGTTATCGTAGTGGCTCTCGTCGCTGGCCTTGCTGCCAGTGCCTACAGCCAGCCGTCCCCACTTGTTCTTACGTCGCCGGATCGGCAACTCTCCATGCAGTTCGCCGCGACGCCCGACAAGGGATCCGCGCCAGATGCCGGCAAGTTGGTTTATTCGGTCGCGTTCAAAGGAAAGCAGATCCTGGATCCCTCCGCTCTTGGCCTTGAGCTTGAAGGGCAGCCGCTTCTTGGTGCGGATGTGCGCATCGTCGGGAGCGCTGCGGGGCAGGGAATCGACGACTACAGCCTCATCGGTGGGAAAACCAGCAAAGTGCACGACGAGTACAAGAGCCTCACGGTACAGTTGCGTGAAGAGGCCGGCGCCCATCGCACCTTTGCGATCGAAGCGCGCGCCTACGACGACGGGGTCGCATTTCGATACGTGTTGCCCGCGCAAGACGCGATCCGCGAGTTGCGGCTCAAACAGGAAGATACGGAGTTCCGTATAAGCACCGACGCCACGACCTGGGCTCTTGAGCTCCCTAATTATCGAAGCAGTTATGAGAGCGAATATGTCAAGTTGCCCATCACATCCTTCAGCAATCAAGGCGGCGTCTCCAGCAACTTCCTTATCGGTCTGCCGCTACTGATGCACTCTCCAGGTGCTGCATGGATGGTGCTGACTGAGGCTGATCTTGAAGGCAATAGCGGAATGTATGTGACCAACCCATCCGGCAACTGGGCCGGGCATTGGTTTGTCTCCAAGTTGTCGCCCCGGTTCGACGACCCGAATGTGACCTTGGAAACCTCTTTACCGCACCACTCCGCCTGGCGCGTGCTGCTGGTCGCCGACGAGCCCGGTAAACTGATGGAATCCAATGTCATCACGGATTTGAATACGCCGAACAAAGTAGAGGACACGAGTTGGATTCGTCCCGGAAAGGCGTCGTGGAATTGGTGGGTCGGCGACATCGGCCCCGATGGAAAAAGCGCATACACCACCGAAAACATGAAGTACTACGTCGACTTTGCCGCGAAGTCGGGGCTGCCGTATATGATGCTCGACGCAGGCTGGTCCGATGGAAGCGACATCACCAAACTCCGTGGCAACGTCGATGTTCCCGAACTGGTGCGCTATGCCGCTGCCAAGAACGTCAAGGTGTGGATATGGCTCTATTCCACTTCGGTGATGGAGCAGATGAAGCGGGCATTCCCCGTCTATGAGAAGTGGGGCGTGGCCGGCCTGAAAATCGACTTCATCAATCGCGACGATCAGGACGGAATTAAATTCTATTATGACGTTGCGCAGGAAGCCGCCGCGCATCATCTTATGGTGGACTTCCACGGAGCAAGCAAGCCATGGGGCATCCAGCGCACTTATCCGAACGTGCTGAGTTATGAGGCAGTTCTCGGTCTTGAAAATAACAAGGTGGCGCGCCGCGATAGCCCTGTTGACCGTACCGTATTCCCCTTCACCCGGATGGTGGCCGGGCCGCTGGACTATACGCCCGGCGCATTCAACAACGCGACTGAGGAGGAGTTTATCGGGCGCGATTTGAACCCCATGGCAATGGGTACCCGAGCGCAACAACTGGCCCTCTATGTGGTCTTCCAGACTCCTATTCAGATGGTTTCCGACAGTCCGCAGTCCTATGCAAACCAGCCAGAATTCAAGTTCATTCAGGATGTGCCTGCAGCGTGGGACTCCATGCGCGTACTGAACGGCGAGCCCGGCGAGTTTGTAACCATCGCCCGCAGGCATGAAAATGAGTGGTATCTCGGCAGCATCACCAATTGGACTCCGCGCGATCTTCACATTCCGCTCGGCTTTCTCGGCTCTGGAAGTTATACCGCAGAGATCTATCAGGATGGCGCGGACGCTGACACAAAGCCCAAGGATGTGACGATTCGCAAGCAGGTCGTTCACCAGGGCGAAGTGTTGTCCCTTCACCTGGCGAAGGGCGGCGGATGCGCCATTCGCTTCATTCCGCGGGGTGGCAAGTAACACTGTCTCGCACGGATCCGTCCCGATACGATTGCGGCATGACAGGGACGTCAACCTGGGAGAAATCGACGGACCTGTTGTTGTGTTAGTCGTTCCGCGCCGCAATCTGATAGGGACGAATCAGGATCATCGACAAAGATACGGAGCAGTTGAATGAGCAAGAGGACCAGCGCGACCATCAAGCATCGAGGCGGAATTCGCTTCTGCGGCATCAAGAACCTGTCTCTACGAGGCCTCCACGACGCGGCACTTCTGTCGCTGGCTCTCCTCGGTATGGGAGGACCAGCGTGTGTCAGAGCTCAGTCGAACGAAGCGACGATCCGATTCGATAAGGCAACGCAGGTTTTCCGCATCGACGCCGCGGACACGTCCTACATTCTCGGAATCAATGAGAACAAGCAGGTCCAAACGCTCTATTGGGGCAAACGCCTGCCCGCCGGCGATTCTTTCCCGCCCGCGCATTCGGATCCGGGGATGTCCTCTTTCGATGCCTCGAACAACACAACTCAGCAGGAATTCGTGGCATGGGGAGGCGGCCTCTATATCGAACCTGATCTGAAGGTCACGTTTCCCGATGGAAACCGCGATCTCGTCCTCCACTATGTGTCCCACTCGATCGATGGGAACCAGCTCGTCATTGTGATGAAGGACATTTCACGCGAGGTCTTCGTCAAATTGCATTATCAGGCCGATGAAGCGACGGGCATCGTTCGCCGCTCGGCCGAAGTGGAGAATCGAACATCCGATCCGCTCACCGTAGAGCAAATCGCTTCGGGCACGTGGAACCTGCCGCGTGGAACCGACTATCGACTGCGCTATCTGACAGGCCGCTGGGCCGGCGAGTGGGCGCTGCACGAGCAGCCAGTCCAGCCCGGAAAGACCCTATTGGAGAGCCGACGCGGCTCAACCGGAGACCAGAACAATCCCTGGTTTGCCATCGATAAAAACGGAGCCAACGATCAGGACAGCGGCGACATCTGGTTCGGCGCCCTGGGTTGGAGCGGATCATGGCAAATCAGCATCGAGCAGGACCAGGTGCAGCAGGTGCGCATCACCGGCGGCCCCAACAGCTTCGACTTTGGCTATCGTCTGGCGTCGGGTGCTAAGCTGCAGTCGCCCTATTTCTACGCGGGCTATTCGCACGATGGCATCGGCAGCGCTTCCCGGCTGCTGCACCGCTTCGAACTCGGCAGCCTTTTGCCGCACGCGCCGAGTCCGAAGCTTCGACCGGTTCTCTATAACTCGTGGGAGGCCACCGAATTCAATGTAGACGAAGCAGGCCAGGAGGCGCTGGCCGAGAAGGCTGCGTCCGTCGGCGTCGAACGCTTCGTTGTGGATGACGGCTGGTTTGGGCAGCGCGCCAGCGACCGTGCGGGCCTGGGCGATTGGTATGTCAATCCTGTGAAGTTTCCACACGGTCTGAAACCGCTGATCGATAAGGTCCACAGCATCGGCATGGACTTCGGCCTTTGGGTCGAGCCGGAAATGGTCAACCCGGATAGCGATCTTTATCGCAAGCATCCGGATTGGACATTGAACTTCGGCGGCCGGCCGCGCACCGAGGGACGCAACCAGCTCATGCTCAACCTGGCGCGAAGCGACGTTCGCGCTTACGTGTTTGCCGCGCTCGACAAACTGCTGAACGAAAATGACATTGCCTTTCTTAAATGGGATTACAACCGCAATTGGTCCGAGCCGGGTTGGCCTGCTGTCGCGCCCGAAGAGCAGAAGCGAGTCTACGTCGACTATGTGCGCAATCTCTATGCGATCCTTGATGAGCTGCGGACAAAGCATCCAAGCGTAGAAATCGAAAGCTGCTCAGGGGGCGGAAGCCGTGTGGATCTCGGCATCATGCAGTACACCGACGAAATGTGGCCCTCAGACAATACCGATGCGTTTGATCGTCTTCAGATTCAGGACGGCTTCTCTTATGTCTATACGCCCGGAGTGATGATGGCCTGGGTCACCGACTCTCCAACCTGGGTGAACCAACGCACGCTCTCCCTTGAATACCGGTTCCTCTCCTCGATGCAAGGCGCGCTCGGAATCGGAGCGAATCTGAATCACTGGAAGACAGAAGACTTTACCACCGCCAGGAAAATGGTCTCGGACTATAAACAGATCCGGGAGACCGTGCAGCGGGGCTCACTCTACCGTCTCGTCTCGCCGCAAAACGAGAGTGAGCAATCTGTGACGGAGTCCGTGTCTGCGGATCGGCGCCAGGCCGTGATCTTCGCGTTCCTTCACTCCAGCCAGAAGTTCTACCCCTATCCACGCATTTTTCCGCGGGGACTGAATCCAGAGGTGCGCTACGGAATGACCGCACTCGCGGGCAAACTCACGAGCGGCCAGCCCGCATTAGCCAGCGGAGCCTATTGGATGCAGCAGGGCTTCGATGTCGACCTGCGCGGCGATTTTCAAGCGGCGGCCTTTGTACTGCAATCGACTGGAGACTAGTGTCCTGAATCGTTAAGTTATTAAACTGTTCTCCATCTTCCGCATCGTAAAGGTGCAGGGAGCAAGAGAGGGGCGCAGAACTACAGCAGTAGATTTGCGAAAACGCACCTTCCTGGTGCTTCGTCTTCATCGAAATCAGCGTGTGCGCGTTCACAATCGCGTGCGTGATCGAGGCGTACAAGCGCGGCAAAAAAGCCCTGGCTTACCTGCTCGTTGGCGTGCTCTTCGGGCTTCTACTGGAGAACTGTGAGGTCCTCACCAGCAGCTATACCTATGGGCGCTTTCGTCTCATGGTTGGCCACGCGCCGCTGGATGTTCCGCTCTTCGTTGGATTCGCCTGGGGCTTGATTATGTACACAGCCAGGCTCTTCAGCAACGCGGCCGGCCTGCCCACGTTTGCTGCCGCCGCGCTCGACACGCTGCTTGCGCTGAGTATCGACTTGAGCATGGATGCGGTCGCCTACCGAATGCACTTCTGGAACTGGGATTGGAGCGCCAGCGGCCGGAATCCCTTGACGGCCGAATGTTTGCTCCCCGCCAACCGAGAGTTGCACGTTGAAGATGAATGCCTGCCCATGCCGAATGCAACGTCATTATTGACAGAAGCGGCGAATCCTGGAGCACGCACTTCGATGCGATAATGGGCCACCGCGAGATAGGGCACGGTGTAATCTCTGGAAATGTGGGGTGGCGGATAAGATGTCCGGCCAGATGTCCACATTGCTGTCTTGCAAGCCCGTACGCAATATTATGGCGTTGCCCGGTCCTCTGTGAACCGGGCAACGCCTGTTTATGCGATCACTGTAGCTGAGGTAGCTGTTGCGATTCCAGCGCGCCGGTACCCGGAGTGGCACTGTCCGTTTCCACGAACAGGATTTCGTCGTCACTCAGGACGTAGAAGGCTCCGTTGATAATCGAGGGCGCAATCTCCGACAGTGAACCGGTGAATCGCCCGTTCGTATTGGCGTTGAAACTCCCGGTGGCTGTCTCGCCAGTCGTTGGCGTGGCTGTTGCCGGAGAGATTTGGAACGTATTCTCGTCCACGGTTCCGGTGAGAGAAGATGAGCCATCGGCGGTCAGCAGGCCCACAAAGCTGAGGTCGTCGCCGCTGCCATTGTTGGCAAAGTTCGAGCCGTAGCTTCCATCGAAGACGGAGGCGGCGATAGGCGTGGCAGCGGTCTGCGGATAGGCGACTCCGGCGCCCACCGGACCAGAGGCGCCAGCAGCGCCGCCATCGAGTTCGATGAGTTGGATGGTGGAATCCACGGTCGGGTAGGCGGCGAAGCTGCCGACGTTGGTGCTGCCTGTGCCGGAGATGGCGATGGTGCCGCGCCCCGCGGTGGTTGGATTGGCGCAGGCCGCGTTGATGGGTTGATTCGTCGTGGCCGTGCCGGCTGCGACGACATCGAGGACGCCCGTCGAACCGCAGGTGAAGATGCCGCCCATGGCCAGCGGCGCGGCGGTTGCTGAAGCTCCATTCTCGGTGAAGCCATACGTTCCGCTGAGGGTGGGGGAAGCGGGCTGGGCCACGAGATAGCCGGCAAAGTTGTTCTTGCCATCGCTGGTCACGCCGATGACGGCGAAGTGGCTGGCGTCGATCATGTAGGCACCCATGTATACACTGGCTGGCCCCACTTGGACGGCATAATCGTACTCGCCTCCGAACATGTGCCCATAATCGTCCGGCTTCATGTAGGTACGATCCATCGTCACAGGCAAGGAGGCTGCGGCGGTGTTTGCCGTGACCACGCCGTTGATCGATTCATCGCCGACTGCGCTGGTCTCTGTCGTGATGCCGCCGTGGTTGGAGTCAGGTGTAAATGTGAAGGTCATCGCGCCGCCCAGGAAGAACTGCTTGTCCGGGTTCGACTGCGCCCCGCTGGCCACCAGCGAATAGGTGCCATTCAGCCCCGTCCCCGGATAATAGACCTGGAATGCGGCCAAATCCGATGCGTTCTGGAAGTCCAGCGTACCGGTGGCATTGCCAAAGCCATCGCTTTCGCTGATCAGGGCATGAGTGGAAGTCACAAATGTCACGCTGAAGGTGAGATTGCCATTCACTCCAATGCTGCCGGTGGCGCCGTAGCCCGACGACCAATTGGACCCGCCTGCCAAGGTAAGCGTGCCTCGTCCGTCCAAGCCGAAGCTATACGTGCTGCTGTTCAGTGTCACCGGGTAGGTCAGCTTATTCCCGAAATCTCCCGGCGCGTCGCTGGCGAAGACATTGCCGTCGTAGATGTTGCCGTTGCCATCGCCCACAATCGTCCCGGCAAGGGTCAGCAGGTAGCCATTCGTATCCAGCCCCTTGGCGAGGAGAACGTAGTCCCCGTTGATCAGGCCATCGGCAGGAAGCTTGGCGTCAATCGGTATGGATGCTTGAGCGGCCGCAGTCGGATCGGTAATCGAACTCGCGGTGATGGTGACCGCACCGCCCCCACCAGGCACAGAGGCCGGCGCCGTATAGGTAGCATAGTAATAGTTCACCCCATAGGCAGTTACAGTGTGTTCGTTGGAGAGAGTGCCGCATGCCCCCTGTGCACCGCAACTCGCGCTCCAAGTCACACCGGCGTTGAGGGGATCGTCGGCTACCGTAGCCACAAGTTGAATGGATTTGTTCACCACAACATAGCTCGGAACGCTGTTGTGATTTGTTTTGACGCCCTGGATCGCGACCGTGGGGGTTTGCTGGACCAGCGTGATGTTGGCGGAAACCGATTTGGTCGGGTCTGCTGTGGACGTGGCCGTGACGGTGAGGATCGTGCCGGGCTGAAAGCCGTAGGCATCAAGCTCCGCGATCGTGTCATAGCTGCCCGCAGTGCCAAAACTGTCGGTGTGCCCCGTATAGTCGAACCAGCTATAGAGTATGCCGTTGTTGTCGTCGCAGCCGCTTATAGGCGCGCCGTTATTGGAGCAAGTCGCCGACCAGTCGACGCCCGCGCCGCTGTAGTCGCCCTCAGTCACCGCGGCTAGATAAATCGTTGAGTTGCTCTGCATAATCGAAGGTGGCAGTTGAGCAGTAAGGCCGAAGGGACCAGAGCCGCTGGCGAATTGCATGGTGATCGGGCCCTGTACCCCCATGTTGAAGGTGGCGCTCGATACGTTGGAGGCGGCGTCGGTCACCGTCACAGTGACGGCATAGGTTCCCGCAGCGGTTGGCGTGCCGCTGATGACGCCGGTTGCGGGGGCGATGCTCAATCCGGCCGGCAAGTTGGTTGCGCTGAAGCTGTAGGGCGGCGTTCCGCCATTCGCCCCGATCGCCGTGCCGCTGTTGAAGAGAACATTCAACGGCACCGCCAGTTGGGTTGGCGCCACCATGATCAGCGGCAGGCTCTGCCGGCGCATGACGCCCGTGCCCGGATTGGCGGCATCGGTCGTCGTCAGCAGCACATGGCTGGCGTCGGCAACATAGTATTCCGTGCCGAGCGTGCTGCCGGTCATTTTCAACGCGCCGCTGAATCGCCCGCTGGCATCCGCGCTGAACGTGCCGGTAAGCGGTGTATTCAGCACTACGGCGACGCTCGAGGTGCTGAGCGTCAACTGGCTGGTGTCCCCCTCCTGGCTTCCGCTCGTGCTGGAGACGCTGGAGACTCCGTCGGCTAAGATCGGGGCGATGATGCTCTCCAGCCCCGCTGTGTTGTTCACCAGCAGATCGTTGGCGTAGACGCCGGAAAGCGTCGAAGCGGAGATGGCGGAGGATTGCTGAGGCCAGGCCACGCCCGCTCCGGTGGGGCCGTCGCTGTCGATTTCAACCAATTGCAACCCCATGTCGAGCGTCGGATAGGCGGCGAAATTGCTGATGCCGCCGGTGGTTCCCGTGACGCTGATGAGACCGCGTCCATTGGTTGGCGACGTGCAAGTGGCCTGAATGGATTCCTTGTTGAGCGGCGTGCCGCCCTGGGTGGTCACGTCCATCGCTCCGGTTGACCCGCAGGTGAAGACGCCTCCGGCCGCCATGGCGGTGCTCGACGTCGAGACGCCCGCTTCCGTGAAGGCGTACCCTCCGCTGATCGATGCCGAAGCGGGCTGCGCGGTCAGGTATCCCGACAGAACCGCAAAGTCGTCCGTATCCTGGATCAGGAGGTAGTGACTCTTGTCCACCATATAGGCCCTGAGCGGCTGAATGCTGGATCCGCCGTACTTGAAGATGGAGGCGCCCAGATCGACCGAGCCGAGCGACATTCGGCCATAAGCGTCGTTGCCTGAGCCGCCGTATGCGTTGTAGCTTGAGCCGAGCGTTGGGTGTGTCTTGGCGCTGACATTGGTTACCGTGCTGCCCGCGTAATCCGCGTCGGCCACAAAACTGGTTTCCGTGGATTGCCCGTTGCTGGTTGGAGTCGCCGTGAGCGCGCCGCCCAGGTAGAGGGTTTCTGTCGGGTTGTCGCGGTTCGCGCCGCTCAGCGTGAGGGTATAGGCACCATTGAGCGGCAGTCCCGCGGAGGTGAGGGCCGTCGCCACGTCGTTGAGGTTCTGGCGGATCAGCATTCCGGTTCCGGTTCCGAAACCGTCCGCTTCGGTCAAAACGGCATGATCGGAGTCAATGAAATCGACGTCCAAGGTGGAAAATGGTTCGCACGTGGTCATGGTAATTTGCCCGTGGCCATTCAAGCCGATTGCATACGTGCCATATCCACAACCAAGTGGCGTAACTCCGAGATTGAAATACATGGTGTCGGATTCGGTGGCCGACACATTCCCCTGGCCGTCGCCGATCAGGCTGCCGGCAATCGCGTAATAACCGCCCTTATTCGCGGTCGTCTTATCGTAGAACGTATCTCTGCCGCTCAGCACGAAGGCGAACTGGCCCTCCAGCAGGCCATTGAGGCCGAGTGAGTTGGCGGGATTAATGGTGAACGTCTGGCTCGCCGTGACGCTCGGGGCGATGGTGGAGGCGGCGGTGATGGTCACCGTGCCGCCGGAAGGAACCTTGGCCGGAGCGGTATAGGCTATGCCGGCATTCAGCGGATAAGTACCGGTGTAGCCGGATGCGTTGTAAGCGGTGTTAAAGGCGCTGTGGGCCGCGGACAAGGTTCCGCAGCCCGTCCCCGCCGTGTCTGTGCAGCTGATGCTCCAGTTCACGCCGGAATAGGTGACGTCGTTGGTGACATCGGCGCCGATCATCACCGCATGGCTGACGGAGATCGAGTTGGGTAAACTGACTCCCTGTTGTCCAGTCGGATTCGTGAGGGAGATGGTTTCGGGCGGCGTCGCCGGCGCTTGAATGGTGATCGAGGCCGAGGCTTTAACATTGCTTGCTTGTGCAAGCGAAGCGGTGATGACGACAGGCTGCGGAGGAGGTTGCGCGGGCGAATAGTATGTGACCGGGTCGCCGCTGGTGTCTTGCCAGTAACTCGCGGGATCGAAAGCCGACGCCTGGTTCAGCCCGCCGCAAGCGCCCATAGCCGTGCTGCCGCAACTGAGCGTGTAGTTGATGTAGAGGCCGCTGGCGTTGGCGCCCGGCAGCGTTGCATAGATTGAGGTTTGGAAGGCGGCCGGCATCGTGGCTGGCGGAGGAGCCGTAAAGGCAATCGTGTAATTGCCGGGAACATTGAAGGTGCTGGTCGCCTGGCTGGCACCATTTGCGGTGGCGCGCGCATAGAGCGTCACCGTGCCGCCGGGATAATAAGCGGGCGCGGTATAGGTCGTCGTAGTGCCGCTCGCCGTGTGCCATGAAGATACGGCGTAGGTCCCTTTCCCGCCGGGTCCGCTGCCGCAGTACCCGCTGTTGGTGCTGCTGGCCCCGGTGTTGTACGAACAAATGAGCTGCCAATCAACGCCCTCATTGGAAGGGTCATTGGAGACGACCGCCGCGACCGTGACCGTGGCGGAGGGGTTGACGGTGGCCGGCGGCGTCTGGTTCATCACGATCGATACATGAGGAGTCGTGGCCTGCGGAACCGTCTTGCCTCCGCATCCGGACAGGCCGAAGATCGCGATTGCCGCCAGGCACAAAAATGCAAACGGCGCGCCCCGCCGGCGAACCGTTCGCCCTGGCTCTGCCGCCCGGCTCTGCCCGCTCCTGCGATTCTCCACGCGGCTCGATCCGCTTGATCTCTGTTTACGCTCGCCACCCAATGACTGAAACATCGCTCATTCTCCTGATTCAATGCTGGCCGAGCCAGCTCTGCGCGTACCATCTCGTACTCTTACCCATGAACCTGGGTGCCCCAGGTCTCGCTTTTGAGACCTGGGAAACCATATATCAATGCGGTCCAGGCGCTGCCGCTCGATTCCTTACTGCAACGCCTGGAAAAGGACAAGCAACCGGCCGGTCGAACTCGTCGAATACGTTCTAAACAGGAGCACTGAACGTCCATCGATCTGGGAGACTATGGCGGTCCCGCTGGTGGACGTAACAGCGGTCGAAGTGCCGGTATAGAGCTGCGCGCCGGGGAAGAGGCCATTGTTGGTGGCGTCCTGCGTGCCCAGGTCGATCGCCATGTCGCAGGTTTCCGTGCCGGCGTCGCCGGGAGCGGCGGTGGGGTTGGCGCTTGTTTTGGGAAAGTCTCCCCCATAGACGGCTTGGGCGGAGGGCGCCTGGCTGAGGGTTTTATTCGCCACGCTGGCCGTGATTCCGGCCTGGAAACTCGAGCAGGCCGTGGAAGAACCCGCCTCGTCTCCAAATGCTCCGCCCAGCACGCTGGGATCGTAGGCTGCATAAGGTTGGCCATACCCCGGCGAAACAGATGGCTCATAGAGCAGGCCGATGAAGTGCGTGCTGGCGAGCCCGGTCGTGCTGACCGCACTGGAAGGCATGGCCAGGCCCACTACCTTCTGGACCACGTACAGGGAGTTGTTCCACGCGGGAGCGGGGATATCGCCAACCAGGAACTGCGATTTTGCAAGGGCCGAGTACCCGGCGGTGCCCCCAACAAACTGATTGACAGGATAGGAAATCAGCGAACCCAACCCGCTTTTCGCGCAGGCCGCATCCCCTTGATAGGTGGTTGGATTGGTCAGAGGCTGTCCCAGGGTGTAGTAGCTGGTATTGAAGTACACGCTCGAGCTCTGGGTGTTGATATCGGTCGTTCCGTAGTAATGTGGGTCCCTGGCATCGCTGGGATTCAACTGCTGGACCGGTACGGTGACGAAGTTAAAGCGGGTTGCCTTGGAAAAGCTGGGACATTCCGTATTGGCGGCCATCACCGTATGCTGGCCGAACTCGATCGTCCCGTCGTTGGTAGAAAGGAGATTGCCGGCGGCGCCAACGCCGGTCATCTCCACCAGCCAGGCGCCGGTCAGAGGCGGATTGAACGTAACGTCTCCAATTGCTGAAAAAGTCTCCGAGATGTTGGTAATCCCCGAAGCGGTTGTCGTGAATGTGCCTTCGATCCCGGGATTATCAGTAGCGCCCGCAACAGAGAATTGCTTTCCGTGGTGGTCAATGGTGATCTGGTTGCCGTCGAAATAGGTCTGCACCTGGCCGCTGGATGCCGACGTGGGCAGCTTGGCGGTATCGCCGCAGCCGCCCAGGCCGAGGACCAGCGCCCCCAGCGTCATGGCGCACACTACGCCGCCGATCGGGGGCAGACCCTTCGCCGGACTCGCCGCCACCGGACTGACCACGCCGCCGCACAGGCTCTGCTCTCGATGGATAAAACGACTTTCTTTGATTTTCATTTCGTTCTCCTTTGCCCATGCCGGCGTTCTTAGAAACTGAGTTTCATGCCGAATTGCAGAATGCGCGGATCGTGCGCGTCCACCGGATGCATGAACGCAATGCCGCTCAGGCAACTTGAGTTGCTGCTATCTCCGGCAAAGTCCACTGAATATTGGGAGGATTGCGGTCCGTAGCAGCCGATGATGTTGTTGCCGGTGTTGCCCGGATGGGCTGGATCGTAGATGCGGAACTGGGTGTGATTGAAGATGTTGAACGCTTCCGCGCGGAACTCCAGATCGCCCCGGCTCATGATCTTGAAGTTCTTCAGCATCGCCATGCTGAAGTTCAGGCGGCTGGGATTGTTGGCCGAGTTTCTGCCGCAATTCCCGAAGGTCAAGCCTTGCGGCGCCACATATTTGCTCGTATTTTGCAGTAGCGGGCCTTCCGTGTTGGCGTACGAGTTATCCAGTTTCATCGGCCTGTACGTATCGCTGCTGCAGTCGGCATAGGAGCCGGTGCCGAAATAGTTGGCTACGCCGCCGGTATCGGAAACCGAAATGCCGCCCGAGCTGCCCCCATTGATAATGCTGAATGGCGTTCCCGTCTGGTAGAAGGTGATGCCGGAGAGCTGCCATTTATCCAGCAGCGCCTTGCTCAGGGTCGAGGTAAGGTAACCGGAGGCCGGACGGCCGACCGTGCCGCGATCGGAGTCCGGGTCGCTGTTGATGTTTCCAAGAAAGTTCTGCAACAGGTGGTACAGTTGCAGGTTGAGAATGTAGCTGACGGCCAGATTATGGCGAATATCGAAGCTCGAACTGGCCTTGTTCGACGCCAGATCGTAGGAATTGACGAAATTGGCGTCGGAGCGATCCGAAGAGTCGTCGATCGAGTGGCTATAGGTGTAGGCAACCCCCAGAACCAGCGGGGCCGCCGTGCGGCGTACGCTCAACTGGAACGCGTTGTATCTCGAGTCGCCGATATTGTCCACCGCCATGATGCTCCCCAGCGTCGAATAGGGCCGGTAGATGCTGGGATTGAATGGCGTGCCGAACCCGGGAGTGCCGTAACAGGCCACAGCCATGTTGATGTAGCCGGGGTCTCCCGAATTGACGCTAACTCCGCCCGCATAGGTGCCGTTTTGAAGGATTTCAAATCCCCCCCTCCCCCCAACGCAATCGCTCGTCCAGACCATCGGCTGCTTGGCTTTGTAGGGATTGAGCGAAGAATCGACTGGCTTGATCTGATTGACGTCGCGCACCGTGGTCAGATGCGTTCCTTTCGCACCCACGTAGGCGAAGGTCGCAAACAGGTGATTGCGAACCTCCTGCTCAAGGCTGAGACTGTATTGCTGCGTGTAGGGGTATCTCGCCTTGCTCGGAATCGAGGTGACGTTAATCGGATACGCCACTGGGCCGGTGATGGTGATCGGCGTCGTATCCCGGCTGTAACAGGACGCCCCGCTGCTCCCGTAGCCTCCCAGGCATTGGTAGCTCGCCGGGGCCACTGCGGATTCGCTGAGGGTAAAGGCGGAGTTGCTGGGGGTCCTGGAGCTCGATGGCGCGCTGCCGGTCAGCGAGCCGGTATTGGCTTCATAGCTGGTTCCGTGCTCGTAGAAGATGCCGTAGCCGGCGCGCAGCGAGGTTTTGCCGTTTCCGAAGATGTCCCAGGCAAAGCCGATGCGCGGCATGGGGTTGAAGATGTGGCTGCTCATGCAGCTTTGCGGAATGCCGTTCTTGCCGCATTGCACCAGGCCGTTGATGACGGAGGGATCCGGCTTGATCTCGGCGGGATGCTCCGGATTGGGCAGACTCAGGGGAACGGCCGTCATGTTATTCCGTACCAGATACCCATATCCGGGATCGAGGAAGACTCCAGCGGCGATCGACGGATCGTAAGCCGATTGCACCCAGTTATAGGCGGTATCCTTGGCGTTGTACCACGCGCCGAACAGTCCCAGGCGGAATCCGAGGTTCAACACCAGCCGCGGCGTGATGCGCCAGTTGTCCTGAATGTACGGCTCGGCCGTTTTATAGCGGTTGTAGTACTTGTTTTGACTGCTGTCCTGCGAATAACTGGCAATTTGCGCGCCGAGAAAATTCGCAAATGCGTTGGTCGTATCCGTCGTGGCGGCACAATTTGAGCATTGCTGAGTGCCGCCCACCAGCGCCGTCAGGGGGCTTGCTCCCGCTCCTTCATCGCTGAACGTCAGCTCTCCCTGCACATCGGCGGAGTTGAGGCCGTTCGCCGCACCAACCTCGTTTTGCTGCGCAAATGTCACTTGCACGCCGGCTTGCAGGGAATGCTTGCCGACTGCCCTTGTGACATCCTCGGTCAGCGTATAGGTCGGATTGACTGTCTGCCACGGCGTATATCCGGTATCCATGTTGAAGCCGTGACCGCCGTAGGCCTGATTGGTGCCCTTGAAGAGCAAGCCCGGCAGCTTGTCGCCGTATCCATTATTCGGAAAGAACGCGCCCATCCCGCCCCACACCGGTGTGGTGGTGCCCTTATCCAGGATGTCGTTGTCCAGAGCCGAGCGGCTGAGGTTGACTCCGGGCCCTCCCACCGCGGTCAAAGTAACGTGCTCGGCAATGTAGCCGAAAGAGATGTGGTTCTGAAACCCGTGCCCAACCGTGCCCGAAAGCGAGGCAATCAGACTCAGGCCCGGCCCGACGATGTGATTCTGCACTGTGGGGAAGCTGTTCACAACCATGCCCCACTGCGGCGAAAGAACCGTCGTATTCCAGGCGTCGTGAATGTATCGGAAGTCCACTATCTGATTTGCGGTGAGGTTGTGGTCGATCCGAAACAGCTCTTCGCGGTAGTAGGTGCTGGGAGAAACCGATGCCACATAGCACGCCGGGTTTGTCGCGCTGGTGGCGGTCGAGTTGCAGCCCGTCACCGAGTTCGGCGACGGCAGCAGGCCGGAGGTTAACAGCCCCCTTGAGATAGGATCGATCGGGATAAGATCTGAACCTTGCGGGTAACTGACCCCAACCGGGCAGTCGGGGTATTGGGTCTTTGACGTATTCAAAATGTCGGCGCTAGAGCAGACATCGCTGAAATCCCCATTCCGCTCCGCCGTCGAAGGCACGGCCTGGTTGTAGGCCACAGGCGTCTTTTCCAGCCGGGCTTCTTCCGAGAAGAAAAAGAATGTCTTATCCTTTTCCCGATTGTAGGTACCGGGAATATAGAGTGGACCGCCGATCGTTCCGCCGAAGTCATTCCGCCGGTAGAGCGGCGCGCCTTTCTTCGTGTTATCAAAATAGTTGCGCGCATTGAACATCTCGTTGCGCACAAATTCGTAAAGATTTCCGTGAAAGTCCCGCGCGCCCGACTTGCTCGTCATCTGCACGATGCCGGATGCGGTGCGTCCGTACATCGCGCCATAGCTCGAGGTGAGAACCTTTATCTCCGCGATCGCGTCCACGCTCGGGTTAACGACGAAGGTGTTTCCGCCGCGCGCCGCATTGATGCTGTTATTCAATATGTCCGCTCCGTCAACCTCGAAGACGTTGTATTGAACGCGGCCGCCGTTGACGCTGTATTTTGCGCTGCCGATCACCCCGGTCTTTCCTTCGTCCTGCCCTGTCTGGTTGCTAACTCCCGGAGTGAGTGCAATCAACTGCGTCGCGATTCGACCGTTAAGTCCATATCCGACGACTTCCTGTCCGGTAATGGTGCCGGAAATCTCGGCGTTTTCCGTCTCGACTAGCGCCGTTCCCTGGCCTTCTACCGTAATGCTGGTCTTTGCGTTGGCCACGCCAAGTTGCACGTTATAGATGAATGCCTGGCCGACCGTGATCGGCAAGTCACCACTGTGCGAGGGCCCAAAACCATCAGCAGTCACGGTAATCTGATATTTGCCGGCAGGCAGAAATGGAACGCTGTAATTACCGGTTGTGTCTGCTTTGATCTTCCGCGACACCAATGTCTCCAGATTGACGATCTGAACCTGCGCGTTGGGGATCGCGGCGCCCTGAGGATCGGTCACCTGCCCCGTGAACCGCGCCGTCTGTCCAAACACCGATACGGTCGCGACGGCGAACAAAAGACACACCAAGCCTCTCATCAACTTCCAATGCATTTTGGCCTCATTCATTATTGGTTCTTGCTTGCTGGTGGCCGCTCCGCGGCGGCGGTGGTTAGATCAGGGTCAATAGACAAGGATCGATAAGCCGAACGCATCTCGGAGATGGCGGCAAACAGTTCCGGAACGACGGCATCGACGGACCGCGCCTCCGCGCCATTCGTGGATACGAGTTCACGGCACAGCGCAAGGTTCGTTGTCGCGGTGTCCGGCAATCTCCCCGGCATGTTCGTGGGATTCACGCCGCCTTGCGAAGCAGAAGACGTGAATCCCGCGCTGCGAAGCAACAGTTCCTCGCGATCCAAAGACGCGCCAATATCCCGCTTATGGCTTCTCACCAGGGCGGCGAGGGCGACGTGCGCGTTTGCGGTGAGATTCTGCCGGAAGGAGAATTGCTGCAGCACGTCGCTGACTTCCTTGCTTTCGCGGCTCGCCGACAGTGCGGCCTGGAGCAAGTTCTGGGTAAGTTGCCAAACCTCTTCACTGGATCTTCCATGAGGTACGAGGTATAACTCCAGCGGCGAGGGCTGACGAGTTGTCGAGGCGGTCCTGATGCTGGTTGTGCCGTCCGCCGATCTGCGACTGTACGCCATCTCGTCGACGGTGAACACGAGCGGAGTCACGAATCGAACCCGGATCAACTGCGACTCGATCTCCAGCTTGCGCTGGGCGTTCTCGACGATTCCACGTACCTGAATTCCGTCCCCGTTACGCGTAACTTGAATCTGCTCCCCCTTGTCGGCGCTCAGTTGGTTGAGAACCAGCAGCGTGGAGATCTCGGCCTCGTCCAACTCTTCGGTCGAGGGCAGATAAGGTAAACGGGGAAATACTGAGGAGTGTACGTGGCCGGGAATCAAAATATCTCCAGGCAGCGGTTCAAACCAATCCTGATTCACAGCTCCCCAAGGCAGCACGTCGTAATTCAGCTCTGCGATTTCGATCGTACCGCTGTCGCGTAGCACAATCGACCTCCCCACCGCGTGAAAATCCGTATCGCGGATGGTGAGCGATTCCCTGAGAACCGCGCCACTCGTGAGGGGCGTCGTGGTAAGAGTGATTAGGTGTTGGCTGGAACGTGTCACATCATCCCGCATTGCTCCGGAACGATGCCGCCACTCCGTGTAATCCACAGGGGAGAGCGGTGCGTCCCAGTTCACGCCGGCGCCCGCCAGCTTGTCCTTCAACTGCCCGTCTTCGGGCGCGAGTTGCTGCCGACGCGGACGACGTATTCCCTGGGCATCCCGATAGATGGTGCGCTCGGTGGTGCGGCGCGGTGTGCGTATTTGAATTTTCTCGTAGATGACGCCGGGACGGTTAACCGCGATAGCCGCGCGTTCCGACTTCTGTGCGCGATCCAGCAGTTCGCCTGCCGAAAGGGAAGGGCTGCTGTTCATCCAAAAAACGAAGCACAGAGCTGCCGCGATGCCAAGCACAATAGCGCCCGTGAGCAGAGGGTTCATGGCTGGAATTAAATTGCGAAGTTTCTCGAAACGCCAGACTCGCCAACCGAATTCAGAATCCGTAGCGGAGTCTGTGCGCCCTGAGGGGAAGTTGAGAATCCGATCTTCTGCAGTGATCGCGCGAGGCTCGTCCTCCCCGATGTCTCCGGTCACGGCCGAAAAAAGCGGGTCTAGATAGACCACTTGAATGGAAGGGCCAAGGGTCTCGGGCGTGACGGTAACTTCGAGCAAGCGGTCGTCACTCAAAGGCAGGCG
>Ga0224527_1000675_pt1 | contig 21063 bp, 10 predicted proteins | sample CBST0metaG_FD_179882 | JGI IMG/M metagenome (GOLD analysis project Ga0224527, IMG submission 179882) | Peat soil microbial communities from Stordalen Mire, Sweden - C.B.S.T0 | ecosystem: Environmental > Terrestrial > Soil > Wetlands > Peat | place: Sweden: Norrbotten County, Stordalen Mire... | reverse complement strand
CGCACGTTCTGCGCGAAGCCGCCGAGTTTTACAAAGTGGATGTGGCCGCAATCACGACCACGGTCAAACATGAATTCGCGGCGAAAGAAAAGGCCAAGACGGCGACGAAACCAACGCCGAAAGCACCCGTCAAAGCGCAGCCGAAGACCGCGAGAAAGACGGCAGCGGCATAGCCATCAACCCAATCCAGATACTGTGCGGAGCTTGCAAGATCGGCTCCGCATTGTCATGTTAGCCTGCCCGTCTTGCCCACCCACTTGTGATGCTCCGGCCATTCGCCTGGAGCGACAGCATAGACCCACCCGACGTGCAGGTCCAGGGCGGCTGCGTAGCATGAAGGAGAGTGTGTCTTCGGCAGAGATGCGTAAGTCAGAAGCAGTTGCCTTGGGACTGTCCAGTGTTCGCGGTTTCCAAACCAGGGACAAAGATCCCTTGTCTTCCGAACACCGCTCAGCCTGCTTGTCCTGGAAAATGATACTATTTGCGGTGGAGTCGCCATGCAGTCACATTCTGAACCCAAAGCCCGCCGGGAAGAAAATACCCGGTCTATTGAAACCAAAAGAGGCATGCGGGAACTCGAAGAGCACTTAAAAGAAATCATCGATGGTGAAGCGTTCCGTGGAAGCCGCCGAAGCGGTCAATTTCTGACGTACGTTGTTGAGCACGCGTTGGTTGGCGATTTCGACTCGTTGAAAGAACGTTCCCTTGGAATCGAATTGTTCGGTCGGGACCCATCCTACGATACCGGTGGAGATGCGATTGTGCGGGTCACCGCCAGCGACGTCCGAAAGCGTCTGCAACATCATTACAGTGGACCGCGGTCGAATTCGAACCTTAGGATCAACATTCCGCCCGGCTCGTATGTTCCTGAAATTGTCCATCAGAGTTGCGAAGGAGAAAAAGGACAATCAGCGGAAACGGCGATTTCTGGCAAAAGCGGCGATGTTGAAGAAGTACAGGGTGGCTCCATAGTAACGGGTGGGATCTTCAATCGATGGATACTCCTTGCCTGTGCTGCTGTTGTTGCCAGTATTATCGCTCTAGCTATAATCCAGCACGTTTCTGCGTCAGCAACTCCGGCCCAGACTCGAGTCCTGCCCTGGTCGGCGTTCTTCGGTCAGGCACATCCGACTATGATCGTGACAAGCGACCCAAACATCGCCGAAATTAATGGTCTCATCGGCACCCAGATATCGATATCAGATTACGCAAATCGGCGCTATATCCCTGAAACAAATAAGCTTTCTGCCGAAACCGCTAAGTTTTGCCGTGAAATCCTTCGAGGGGACAAAACTGCCAACGTCGATATTCCGATCGTAGCCGGAATAGCCGAGCTGGCAGGCAAGAGTTCAGAAAAACTCAACGTGCGCGCGGCCCGTGATTTTAGGTTGTCCGATCTGGACGCCGACAACAATATTGTCTTTCTCGGAAGTCCCCGCACGAATCCGTGGACCGAGTTGTTTAATGACCAACTGGATTTCAGATTCTCGAACGACAACGAGTCGGGGTTTGAAGTCATTCGAAACGCACATCCGCAACCCGGCGAACCCGACAAATATGTCCCTACTGCCAAAGGCTTTGCTACAGGCCATTCGTTTGCGACGATCAGCTTGGTTAGAAACCCAAACCATTATGGCCAGGTGATCATTCTGGCCGGAGCAAATGCTGAAGCGACGAAAGCGGCAGGGGAACTTGCTCTAAACACTCCTGAGATCGGTTCCTCTCTGCAACGATGCGGAATCCGATCTTTTGGAAAGGTTCAACATTTTCAGTTGCTCCTAAGCGTCAGCACCATGGCTGGCTCACCGGGAAGCTTCAGCGTTCTTGCTTGTCACGTTTTACCTTGAACTCGAGTGCAATGACCTTGCCCTCAGAATGCGTCCCCCTTAACCAGCCCGTTTGGGGAGATTTTCATTCATCTCAATTCTAGTCGCGGTGATGGTAATGTGGGAATCGGCTTCATCAATTCCCCGGGTTTGCGTGGCCAACCATTCACGCCGCGATTCTCCGTATAGATGGCGCTAATGTGGACCAGCGGTGCTTCGTTGTAGAGGTGACGGCTCTCACCAATATGCACGCGCCTCGCAAGGTGCTTATGGCAGCCGGTGACGCTCACCAGCTGCACCCGGCACTGCACGCTGGTCCGCCAGAACAGCTAGTGGCGTTGAGCAAGGGAGTACTTCTTGGCCGGCTCTTGCGAGGAACGCCCACGCTTTTCCAGGATGCCACGCTTCATCGTTGAGTGCCAGCTCCGCACGCAGGCGACTGATCCCCATCTGATGACGGCGGCAAGCAGCTCACTGCTGGAATGCCTGAAGGCTCCGACCCGATTCGCCTTGACACAGTTTCCCAAGGTCTGGTCTACAACGCTAAGGCTGCCGGCCGCTGCCGCCTGGCTTTGGCCCGAATCAACAAGCCGCGTCGCCGCTTGCTTGAACTCCAGTGTGTAACGTGCCAGCTTCGACTTTGTCATCTTCGCTACTTTTTCGCATTAGGGCTGCTTGCCTGGGGACACGGTTTGCGGGGTAAGGTCATTCCGTGCCTATTTGCTGGAGGCGCGGTCTTGGCGATTGGGCCGGACCCGCACGGACAGGGTGTCTCGAGCAAAATTGGACTTTTCCCATCTCCTCCCTAACTTCACCCTTCGACCAGTACTTTAATTGACGACTCAAGTCACGGGTATCGCGTGCCCCGTTCCGTGGGCGCACTCGCCTTAAGCATGACATCAAACTCGGGTGACTGAGGGTAGCTAGATTGCCCACTTCTCGTCTTGGGTCGCGACTAGCAGCTGCCGAATGGCATTTGCGACACAGCGAGCACGCAGCCCTGAGTGCACCTAACCGTTAGGTACTGTTAGGTTGTATATCACTTATTTTCAATAACGTACCGTCTACGTTACGCGCAATCTATCGTTGTTTAGGCTGCTTGAAGTTCGTATGGTGAATACAGCATGAACATCAGATTCGTTGCAGGATCCACTGGAAACAGCAAATGAGATTCGGAATCAATATAGGCCCGCTTCGAGAAATACCAGCGCAAGCTGGGTGCCCAGAGCGCGCTTGAATCTTGGCGCGATCCCGCTCATGCTCTTCCGGCGACTGCTCAAAACGACGAGCACCAGACTCAAAGGAGGAGTTGTGTGCGGAAAAGTCCGAACGAATCAGGAATCTCAATGCGCTTTGATGTAAAGCGGCATTTCGGGGTTTTGCAGTAAGAATCTCCGGGAGGAGCCGAAAGAGAGGCTGGAATGCCAGCCTCTTGATGTAATCAACAAATTGCACAGAAAGTGCATCTGTTGACGAACCCATTCAGCCTGAGGAGAACATACAGGCAATCCAACAGTTTTTTGGAGGACCAAATGAAAACTTCTAGACGACAAATCATACTAACGTCGATCAGAATGTCTTGGAGGGCCGCATGCGCTCTCCTGATGCTGATCGCTCTCACTGTCGGCTCATCGCTACTTTGCTCGGCACAAGCGACAAGTGGCGCATTTCTTGGACGGGTCACCGATCCCGAAGGAAGAGTTGTAAAGGGCGCAGATGTCGAACTGCTCAATCAATCGACAGGCGTCACGACGACCCGCTTGACCAGCGATGTTGGCGAGTATGCTTTTAACTCTGTCCCGCCCGGCACATATCAAATCACGGTCTCTGCGAAGACGTTTAGTTCAAAGAACATCCGAAACCTCAACTTGGATGTCCAGCAGACCATCAGAGAGGACTTTGCTCTGGTCGTTGGAGCCACGAGCGAAACCATCACTGTCACATCCTCGACGCCCATGATCACGACGGACAGCTCTGAAGTGGGTGCCGTTGTTGAGGGTAAGACGATTCAGGAAGAGCCGCTAAATGGCCGCGAGAATCCCTATTCTCTCATGGGCTTGGCACCAGGCGTGCAACGTGCGAATTCGAACGCGCTCATCTCCGGCGGGAGCTTCAAGGGTGGTGCCACTCTCAGCATTGATGGCATTTCCGATGACGATATTGTGGGCGCACGCATGTCCGACCAGGTTCCCTCCCTTGAGGCAATGGCAGAGTTCAACCTAACTGACGTAAACGCCAGCGCTCAATACGGCAATGGCGGAGCCCAGGTCACAGTTCAAACTAAGTCAGGAACAAACGATTTCCGCGGCACCGCGTTTGAATTTAACCGAAACAGGTATTTCCAGGCACGTAACTTCTTTTTAGCCCCGGGGCAGGCAGTTCCTGGCTTTAACCGAAATGAGTGGGGTGGGTCGATTGGCGGGCCAGTTCTCAAGAACAAGCTCTTCTTCTTCTTCTCTTATGAGGGAATCCACTCCGCAACGACCGTAGTTCGTGGCTACACCATGCCGACTCCTGCGATGTTAACCGGAGATTTCTCGGCGTATCCAACGATCGTCAGTGGGAGCACGGTTCAGCAGACGAAAGTATATGATCCGGCGACTGGACAGCCCTTTCCTGGCAACGTGATCCCGACCGGGCGCATCAGTCCTGTGAGTTTGCGTCTATTGAAGTTTTACAGTACTCCCAATACGAATACCGCTAACGGTCTGGGCACAAATTTTAGCTATAGCAGCCCCACCGTGGAAACCGATCCCCGCTATACCGTTCGTGGCGACTACCAGATCGGGCAGTCGGATCACGTGATGTTCCGCTTTTACGACAGCCTGCGCAACCCCGCTCCTTATGACGTGGGTGGAACAGACAAGTTCGGAAATTACAAAAAGCTAGGCAACATAATCAACCAGTTCGCGTCAGACTTTACCCACATTTTTAAGAATGGCATGGTGAACGAACTCACCTTCGGAGTGAATAAGCGTGCAGATCCTCGTATTGACGAAAACAATGGTATAGACCCACAGACATTGATAGCCGGTCTCCCGCCAGTCGATCCAGGATGGGGTCTGCTCCCCACGATTAATGTGACCGGAATTCAGAAAATATTCTCCACAGGGAGCAGTTTTTCACATCAACATTCGATCCAGGCCTATGACGCTCTTAGTATTTTGAAAGGGAGCCACAACATCAAAATTGGTGGTCAATTCCTTTCGAATTCTGCAACCGGTGTCAATTACAACACCGGAAGCTTCTCGTTTGACGGACACTACACAGGCCGGTACGGAACTGCAAACAACGGCTCTGGGCAAACCAGCAACCTCGTCAATGCTTTTGCAGACTTCCTGCTCGGGGATCTGTCTGGAAGTGCAAACTACTCGAATAAGTTTCCTTACACCATCGGGGATAACAGCTATGCGATGTATGTAATGGACGACTGGCGTGTTACTCCGCGACTGACGCTGAACATCGGGATGCGCTACGATAAGCTTCTTGTCCCCAGCGTCTCGCAGGCGTCGGTGTTTGACCCGGTTACGGGTGGACTGGTTGCCTTCTCCGGCACACCATTGACGAGCATCATGAGCAGCTTCCCGCAGATTCTGCGAGGATCAAACATCGGAATTAACTCAAGCAACTGGCTGCATATGGGTGCCTTCAATTTTGGTCCCCGCATTGGATTCGCATATCGTCCGCTGGACTCGAGCGCATTTGTAGTTCGTGGTGGTTATGGCCTTGCCTATGACAACATTCCCCTCAATGACTACGTTCAGAATCTGGGCAACCAGGTTCCGTTCATCCTAAACACCTCGTACTCGCCTGACAGCACGTTTACACCAAACCTCACTTTCGCGAGTCCGTTTGCGCCCACTGGAGGTACAGGATCGTCGGCCACCGGCAATCCCAATGTGGTTGGTGTGGTGCGCCACCTGCCGACTCCCTATAACCAGCAGCTCAATCTGACCTTTGAGGATGAAGTGATCGGAAAGATTGCTCTGCGCGCAAGCTACGTGGCCAATCTTGGAACACACTTGCATTCACCCTACCCTCTGAACGATGCAATCCCGCAGGCTGTGGGCGCAGGCCAGCCGTTCGCTACTGTGCAGGCGGCAAAACCCTATCAGCCGTATGGAAACATCACCTACTACACCAACGGAGAGAGCACAAACACAAACCAAGCGCAATTTTCCGCCCGTCGCCGTTTCACTAACCTGACCTTCGATCTTGAGTACTCCTACACGAAGGCAATGGGCATTGACGGTCCGAACGAAGAAGGGATCACAAACAAACTGAATATTCGCCACGACTACGGAAATCTCGACTACTACGCTCACAATTCTCTCGCACTTGCTTACACTTATTCGCTTCCAATCGGGAAGGGACAGTGGTTGTTTGCCAAAGCCAACAGCATTGTTGACAAGGTAATTGGCGGTTGGCAGCTTAGTGGCATTTGGAGGGCAACTTCCGGATCGCCCTTCTCGGTCAGCTTCAATAGCTCAACCACAGGTTTCCCCAGCGGCAGAGCTGATTACAAAGCCGGTGTGAGTCCCTATCCCATCACCAAGTCCTACAAAAACTGGATGAACATAAACGCGTTCGCTGTCCCTGCGTATAGCACTGGCAATTTCGGCAATTCGCAGCGCAACATGCTCTTTGGGCCTTGCTTCTCCCAATGGGATGGAGGTGTGCACAAGGAATTCAAAATCTACGAACGCGTGGCATTTCAATTCCGTGCAGAAGGGTTTGATCTTCTAAATCGCACGAACTTCGGCGGCCCAAGTGCTAACATCAGTTCCCCTAGCACCTTCGGCGCGGTTACCTCCACTGGGGCGGACAACCGTGAACTGCAATTTGGCGGACGACTTAGCTTTTAGGCCGGATGCCCCTGGGCATGCGGGCCACGCGAGAATAGATAGCATTCTTGCATGGCCCGCGAGGCCTTTGAAGACAAGTATTGATCCATTGCAAGTAGCGGATTTCGAAAAAGAAAGGCCTAAGCCATGGAAAGTTGATTTAAGATCCGATCCCGGAAGTTACATTGTCCCGTAGCAGAAACACTTGAGTGTACCTCTGCGGAAGCGGCTCAGAATGAATGGCGTATCGTGAAAGCAAAATCTGACTAATAGGTAGACAAGCAACGATGCGCGAAAAGGTTGCCAGAGTATTATGATGAATCGGCGCGAATTGATGCAGGGAATTGTTTTAAGTGCGATTGCGGCGGGATTTCCGGAATCAACCTTAGGGGAGTCAAGCGTTGGAATAGAGGTCCCCTCCGCGCGTCCGCGTCTGTATCTGAACGAACGCACATTAGCGCATTTGCGCGCACGCTTCATGAGCGATAGCGCGTGGCGTACAAGCATCCTACATGACGGCAATGTCTTGCTCGCCACAGAGTTCTTCCCTGAGAGCGTTGCGGAAGAAGGAGGTGGTGCTCAGGCACATTACGCCAGGCCTGCGCGTCAGATCGCGTCCATGAGTGTCACACTTGGACTTCTCTATCGACTCACAAATGAAGAGCGGTATGCGGCTAAGCTATTCTCTGGATTGCAGCACTATGCAGGATATGTTCGCTGGGGAGGGCAGGGGCTAGCCGATCGCGACCCTTCATGGCACGCAGAACTCGATACCGCACAATTCTGCTTCGGCTTTGCCAACGGGTACGACACACTTTATCCTGAGCTGTCGCCGGACAAGCGCCAGCAAGTGCGCGATGCGATGGTGCGCCTAGGCATCCTTCCCACCTTGGACGACTGGGTCGCTCCGGGCAAGCGATTCCACTCTCTCGATTCGATGGGGCATAACTGGTGGGGCGTCTGCGTTTCGGGAGCAGGTGTTGCGGCCCTGTCTTTGGTTGGGGACGATCCTCGTGCGCAGCAGTGGATCCGATGGATTGATGAGGGTTTCATGCAATGGTTTACCTATGCTGGAAACGCCCTGCACAATCGCATTGAGACTTTTGAGACGGAGGGTGGACCTTCCTACGAGGGGGTCCACTACACGGGCTTTGCTATCTCCAGCTACCTTCGCTACGTGCTTGCCTGGCAGAACTTGTTTCCGCAGCGAAAGCCATGCACAAGGCAATTTTTGATTGGCATGCCCGAGTTCTGGCTCCATTCTCTTTATCCGGCAAGCTCCGGTAGCCTACCTGTAAACTTCGACGACTGCACATCCGCATCAACCGCCGCGGATAGTGTCCTGTTGCTGCGCGCTTGCGGCATCGACAACGCTTACAGCCGAGTCTATCTCCAACATGCGAACGGCACCATGGAAGATCCACTGTCAGCCTATGTCGGTGAGGTTTCCACTACAGCCGGCGCCACATTCCCGCTGAGCAAGGTCTATCCAAAGATGGGGTGGGCCATGATGCGGGATTCGTGGCAACCCGACAGTACTCTGCTCGCGGTGAAGTCCGGCTACACGTGGAATCATGCCCACGCGGACGCGTCTTCGTTTCAACTAATGCATAGAGGTAGCCGACTGATAATCGATTCCGGCTGGTGTAATTACGGGCGTAGCGAATATTCGAGCTACTACCGCCAGAGCATCGCCCACAATGTTGTCCTGTTCGGTGGAAAAGGCCAACCTATCGACCAAATCAACATTGGTGCGAAATTCCCGGGTTCCATCCTCAACTGGTTTGATGGCCTCGGCATGAAGTACATATGCGCCGACGGGACCGGGCCAGTCGCGGATCAGGCTGCGCGACACTATCGTCACTTTCTTTGGGTTGGCGACGTCGTGTTGATCATCGATGATATTGCCACGCACAATGACGTTCAGTTGGACTGGCTATTGCACACTGCCGGAACGACACAGCAGGATGGACCTCGAACACTTCGGTTACAGAACGATCGTGCCGCCGCATCCCTGTCGATGCTCTATCCAGACAGCGGAATGATCGAACAGCGCGATGGGCTTGCGCCAGAGCACCCGGACGAACATATTCCCTACCACGCGTTCGTATTCAAAACACACAACCGCAAGCAACGTGCCATTTTCGCATTGGATTTGGCACCTGCAGCGCCGACAAAGGTCACTTTGCGGGAACTGTCCCGCTACTTGGAAGTCACTGTAGAAACCACAACGGAAATGCGCCGGGTGTATTTGAATCTTCGTTCGATAGACGGCGCTTACGATATGAGCAGCACCATTGCGATCGATGATTGGTTGACTGATGCGTATCTGTTTGCGATTGCACATCCGCTGGAGGCTGTTGCGTCGCCAGAGTCTTCCTCCCAGCTCTTTGTAATGGATGGTAGCTTTCTCCGTCATCGGGGCGAATCGGTCATGGAGTCTCTCTCGAAGGCAAGCTGCTTATGGAACCGCTCATCGCAAATGCAAGTCTATAGCCAGGGTCAGGACAATCTAAATCTTTCCTTCTCTTGTCCTCAACGGCCAACGGTTGTGATATGGAACGGTAAGGCGACACAGAGTGAATACGATGCAACAACGCGCCTGCTGCACCTGTGCACCTATGCCGTGCCCTAGTCGTTTGTATGATCTCCCGCAGATTCAGTCGACGCGCGGTGCGAAAATGTTTGCCGCTATCTGCTGACATCGTTGTAGCTATACCTCATCGGGTAACTATGGGATCCCGAATAACACGATCAACCGAAGCCAAAGATCTTTCATGTACGCTTGTAAGCGCACCATGGCGGCGGACGGTATCGCAAAGAGAGATTCATGATTGAGCGACGTACTTTTCTTCTCCGGTCGAGCGCGAGCATCTTGGCGGCCGCATTTTCCAACGTGGGTCATTCCAATGCTGTGCTAAATGGAGGGAACCGAAGCCAGAATAATTGCATGGCACCGGACATGCCGCTCACTGCTCACAAGGCAATTGTGCATCCCGGGATTCTCCAGACCCGCTCAAACCTCACCTTTATGAAGAGCAAGATTCGTGCGGGAGAGGAGCCTTGGAAAGCAGCCTGGGACAGGTGGATTGCCAAACCAGTTTCGTCGCTGGACTTCAAGCCCGAGCCATATCCGCACATTATTCGAGGCGCATCCGGAGCCAGCCAAAAGGGAGGATCCGAACTCATGGCAAGTGCCGCAGCCGCCTCGAGCCATGCCAATCAGTGGGTCGTTACGGGCAATGAGGCCCACGCGCAAAAAGTCATTGAGATATTTGATACCTGGTCTGCGGTGCTGGCAGACTTTTGTGAGAACGATGCGATGCTCATTGCCGGATGGACAGGCGGTGAATTCGCCAATGCGGCTGAAATCCTCCGTGCCACTTATCCTCCCTGGAAAGAGGAGTCGCAGGCGGGATTTAAGCGCATGCTGCTTACCGTCTACGTTCCGTTGATGCGCGCATATTATCCAGAGGCTAATGGCAACTGGGACGCGGCAATGATGTTTTCACTTGCTGCGATAGGCGTTTTCTGCGAAAACCGCCAACTCATAGACGCAGCTTGTCATCACTACCGGTTCGGCCCAGTCAATAGCGGTATCACTCGGTACATCTATCCGAGCGGCCAATGCGAGGAGACAACACGCGATCAGGGACATGTGCAGATTGGTCTCGGCTACTTCGCAAAGACAGCTACGGTTGCCTGGAATCAGGGTGTCGATTTGTTTGGTGAGGCAGACAATCGTCTTGCGCTTGGTTATGAATACACTTCCCGTCTGTTGCTCGGTGAAAGCGTTCCTGTATATGGAAAAATCGTCGATGTCCGAAACCGTTTCACCGATGTGTACGAAACGGTGCTCCAGCACTATCGCTATGTAAAGAGAATTGAAATGCCATTCACCGAAAGGGCGGCGGTGCGCGCACGGGAATCGTCGCGTGGAGTTGTCATGTTTTTTCAAGGGCCTCTTGATGCGACATCGGCCGCGACTCATGGCACTCCTGTTCCATGCAACATCGCCTCCCACGCAGGAGCACAGGCCCAAGCGTCTGGCGCTGCTCCTATCTCAGCAGCCTATGTGACCCCTGGCCAGTCGATCCAGGAGGCTATCGACAAACTCGCAGTGATCGGAGGCGGAACGATTAGCCTGGCTCTGGGCGTTCACGTGCTAACGGCCACACTCAGGATTCCCAGCAACACATCGGTGGTTGGCACGGGCCGCGATTGCGAAGTGATTCTCGACAAAGATTCCAAAGTGGGTGAGACGGCCATCGCTAATTGTGCGCCCGACGTTCACGACGTCATCCTTCGCGACTTCGTTGTAGAAGGCGGCGAGGCTCCACATGCGCCGATTGACCCAAATGCAGATGTGCAGCGCCGACGCTTGATGCGGGGTCCTATCCGGTCTGGAATTCTCTTTCAGTCAGATGAGAAGAAAGGCATTCGGAATATCCGCCTTGAGCACATTACAGTGCGCAACTGTACCGGAAGTGCAGTCGAATTCTTCGGGACCAACCACGTAGAGATCGTGAACTGTGACTTTGCGGCGAGTGGCGGATTAGTTCCTCCTGGTCCTGGAAAGAATCACAACCTCAAGCTTCATCACGTGACGGATCTAAGTGTGACAGGAAGCCGGATGGTGGATTCCATGTGGGGAAGCGGAATCTCTTTGGGCTTTGGACATCGAGTATCGGTCAGGAACTGCGAACTGAGTCGGAATCAGGGGTGCGGAATTGCGATTGCGGAATCGGATCACGTAACCGTTGAAGAGTGTCTCGCAGAAGGGAATACAAACTCCGCCGTCTCGCAAGAGATCTGGATGGACCCAAATCATGCAGTGTTCATCAAGAATCTGAAAGAGAGAAATAACGGAACATGAATCTGATGATCGATAGTTCCAATCGTATACATCCAAGTGGCCAGCCGTGGAAAGTTCGGAACGAGAACTCGGATTCCAACCGGCATCGCTCTCCTAAATAGGTCATCTGGCCGAATGCTAAGAGAGTTTCTCTTCAGTTGAAGAGACCTGATTGTGCAACACGCGGGGTGAAGAAGACATTTGTGCCAGCGAAATGAAACGCTTCCCCAGGGACTCAAAACGCCGCGCGGAACACCAGATAAGTCGTTTGCAAAATAATGGAGGAATGAGTGAGTATCCAGAGAAGAGAGTTCCTGAAAACTACAGCGACTATCGCGGCGGGTCAGATTCTGTCAGTCGGTCCCTTTGTGAGCCCAAAAGACGCTGCGGCTGAGTTAAATGGCGACAGTAGGCTGGAACATCGATTGGCCGATGTGAATCCAAGCGTACGACCAATTATCGGTTGTGGATGGCGTGGGCATGTTTTCCCAGGTGCGGTTGCGCCTTTTGGCTTTGTCCAGGCCAGTCCAGATACAAGTGGTCCTCCTGAGCGAAAATGGAATGAGAGAGGCGATTACTCTCGCTGGGAGCATTGCTCTGGCTATCACTATCCAGATAACGTAATCCTGGGTTTTAGCCACACGCATCTGCAAGGGACTGGCGGAGTGGATCTTGGCGACATACTCCTGATGCCGCTTGTGCGTGATCGCAACTGGAGTTGGGAGCCCGGTATTCCAGACGCGCAGGCGGAGATGCAATATGAGGCCCTCGGACCCGATTCAAGTTGGCAGTTTGACAAGCAAGTCCCCGGCTATCGCTCCTATTTTAGGCATGATCGGGAGTTCGCTTGTGCCGGCTACTATAGCGTGCATCTTGATACGCCGGATGTATTTGCCGAACTCACAGCGACAACGCGGTGCGCACTCCATCGCTACACCTATCCGAAGAAGAATGGGAAATCTTCTCAGGGAATGCTGATCGATCTGTTCCATAGCCTTGGCACAACTGTTACTCAAGCCAACCTCAGAGTCGAGAGCAATCAGCGTATCGTAGGGCATCGTGCGACACGGGGATGGGCGAAAGACCGGCATGTGTATTTTGCGATGGAGTTTTCCCGACCGGCACGCGTCATAGACGTGAATGCGGATCGTACGACAAGCAAGGCGATGAGCGGAAGCGTATACAGTGGAACGGTACTCAGAGCTATTGCCTCCTTCGATGAATCCGCCGAACCACTCTTGGTGCGTGTTGGCATATCTGCTACTAGTATCGAAGGCGCCAGCAGAAACCTAAGCGCAGAACTCGGTAACGCTGTGTTTGAGGCGGTTGCCGAACGAAGTGCGAACGAGTGGAAAAGAGTTCGCTCACGGATTGAGGGGATACTGCCAGGTCATTCTCTGAGCGAAATCTTCGACACGGCCGTATATCACAGCCTGACAGCCCCGGCCACCTTCTGCGATGTCGATAAAGCATATAGAGGACAGGACGGCGAGAACCACTCCGACCCAGGCTTTACCAACTACACGACGCTTTCTGTTTGGGATATCTATCGGGGGCAATTTCCGTTCATCATGCTGGCCGAGCCTGAGCGCACGAGTGACATTGTGCGAACATTGCTGAACGACTACAAGCAACTGAACCTGCATGCGCTTCCTATGTGGCCGCTGTGGGCCAATGAAACCTGGAGCATGACCGGGTTTCATGCTGCCGGAATGATTCTGGGCGCATACACACGGGGGGCCAAGGGGTTTGATATTGAAGAGGCATATGAGGCAATCCGCGATACGGCACTTCAAGGCGCGGAGGCGCGAGGCAATCGCGAGCTCCAAGAGAGCTTTCGGAATCGCGGTTATGTGCCTGCCGACCAGCGGGGAGGCTCTGTGTCAAGCACGCTCGATCTATCTTACGATTACTGGTGCGCGGGAACTCTGGCACAGTTGCTCGGAAAAGACCGGGATGCAGAGCTGCTGTTGGCCTTCGCTACGAATTACAAGAACGTGTTCGATCGCGCTACCGGATTTATGCGGCCCAAAGACAAGAGCGGCAAATGGCGCGAGCCGTTCCGTCCAGATGAAGAGTATGAAGACTACGTAGAAACCGATGCATGGCAGGCAACGTTTGGCGTTCCACACGATGTAGCGGGCCTGATTGAGCTCTTCGGCGGAGATGAGGAGTTCATCGCGAAGCTCGACGGACTCTTTACCGCGCCTTCGTTGGTTATCAACGGACGGCCGGACATCACAGGCATGATCGGACAGGATGCTCAGGGAAACGAACCGAGCAACCATATTCCCTATCTGTATTCCTTCGCCGGCGCTCCGTGGAAAACACAGCAGTGGGTGCGGAAAGTTGCCGAGATCTACAGAAGCACACCGGAGGGGATTCCCGGCAATGATGACTGTGGACAGCTGTCGAGTTGGTTTGCTTTCACTGCGCTCGGGTTCTATCCCGTCAATGCTGCGACTGGCGTATATGTGATTGGAAGTCCGCTCGTCACACGGGCCAGCATCCGAGTGGCGGAAGGAAGGAGCTTCAGTATCATTGCCGGTAACAACTCCGCTTCCAACATTTTTATTCAACGTGCAGAGTTGAATGGCCGGGAGTTGCTCCGTTCGTGGATTACGCACGAAGAGATTGTGCGTGGCGGCGAACTGCATTTCTGGATGAGCGACCGGCCTAACAAGGAGTGGGGCAAATCGGCAACAGCAAGGCCGCCATCGGGCTTGGCTCCCGAGAACGCTAAGCAAACGGGAATCGATAGTACAAAAGGACAAAACGCATGACGCTCGATGTGAAACCGAAGACGAAATCATTGCCTTCACTTTTTCTGATTGCTGCGATGGTAGCTTGCGGAACTTGCGGTGTGCAGGTATCTGCCGAGCAGCGTTGGCAGGCCACCTGGGCGGCAGCACCTGTTGCCGGAAAGATCGCCGAATCAGAGCAACAGATCACGGATACCACATTTAGAAATGTGGTGCATATCTCGCTGGGGGGAGGCGTGTTTCGGGTGAAGCTGAGTAACGAATTTGGCCTGGATTCGCTGCAAGTCGGTGGCGCTTCGATAGCTCTTGTCGAATCGCACATCAAAGCAGTGTCGAGTGCGATGCATGCCATCACGTTCGGAGGGCGAGCTTCAATCACGATCCCACCTGGGGCGTTTCTGGTCAGCGATCCGATTTTGCTTAACGCGCCTTCCCTTTCTGACCTGGCCGTGAACATATTCGTTCCTTCGCAAATGGTGCATGTGTGGACACGGCACGACGTAGCCCAACAGACCAACTTCAAGGCTGCTGGCAATCAGACAGAACGCTCGGTCTTGGCAGCGGCACAAGAGATTACGGCCTGGTACCTTCTCAAGGCTGTTGACGTGGAAGCAGCAAGCAACGGTGGAGCAATCGCGGCCTTGGGCGACTCGATTACCGATGGAGTGGGATCGACCCGCAACGCGAACAAGCGCTGGCCAAACTTGTTAGCTGAGCGGCTTCAAAGCCAACGCCGCACTAGAGGACTTAGCGTCATCGATCTGGGAATCAGCGGCAACCGAATCCTGCACGACGGAACGGGTGTCAACATGCTGGCGCGACTCGATAGGGATGTACTGACGCAAAGCGGGGTCAAATTTCTGATCGTTCTTGAGGGAATCAACGACATTGGCCGCGCAACGCGGGAAAAGAACCCTGACGATATCGTCTCGGCTGGGGATCTAGCGTGGGGATTGTCTCAACTGGCGGAGCGTGCACATCAGTTCGGAATCAAAGTCTTTGTGGCCACCCTGACTCCCGTGAGCAGGCAGTCGAGTGTCGCGCGCGCCGAACGAATGGAACTGAATCGCTTGATTCGCTCCAACGCGATCCTTGACGGTGTAGTCGAGTTCGACGGGGCGACGCAGGACCCGACGGATCCGGCGAAGCTGCGCACGGAGTTCGATTGTGGCGACGGGCTGCATCCGAGCGATGCCGGCTACGCGGCAATGGCGCGAGCAATTGACCAGAGCGTGTTTAAGCGCAAACGGTGAGTTTGCTTTATGCAACCGAGGGCAGTGGGCGGGAGCAGCGGCAACGGGACGAATTCTACCAGGTAGGAAAAATGGGACACAGTGACCGATGTATCGACCTTAAACACGTCGAAGCCTTGGCAGTCGAGTCCATACAGATGATTGTGTCTCTTGTGTAGTGGGTCGTCTGGTGCTGGTTGGAGGTTCTTACCCGAAACGTACTGTTTCTAACACGTGCTAACGTTGCGGGTCGGTGTTGTCGAGCATAGGTTTGGTGCAGCTTCGGATTTGGACGTTTCAGACTCGGCGGTGAAATGGAAAGCCCGCCAACTGCCGGGAATCTTCCTTGTTTGGAGCGCTTGGAGAGTTAATGGATATGAATGCGATAGGAAAAATCGGAAGTTGCCTCTTAATTCTTGGTGGAACGTTTTTGACGTCCGCCGCGTGTGCATCGGCACAAACTGCTGACGCAACAACGATCAACAACAAGGTAATGGCCGGATACCAGGGGTGGTTTCGAACTCCCGGTGATGTTGTAGGAAGCACGTCGTGGGCACACTGGTTTAACTCGAACACTCCTAGTCAAGCGGAGGAGGCATTCGACTCCTGGCCGGACCTTTCCTCGATGCCTTCTGGTGACGTGACAGCGGTTCCCGGCTTCAAGTACCCGAATGGTAGCGCAGCCGCCCTTTACAGCGGACAAAGCGCAGATGCAGTCTTGCAGCATTTCAAGTGGATGCAGAGCGAAGGAATCGACGGGGTGTGGGTCTCGGAGTTTGAAAGCCATCTGCCGGGTGGGTCAAGCGCGTCGGACTATCCATATGTCCTTAAGACATTAAATAACATCCGGGCAGCGGCAACCTCTACGGGGCGTACCTGGGCCTTTATGTATGACACAAGTGGCCAACCTACATCCACTATGGCGGCTGGTATCGAGACACAGTGGGAGAATATGGTGAATTCTGGGTATACCTCCGATCCTCGATATCTCCACATGAACGGTCTCCCCGTGATCATGCTGTACGGTTTTTTCCCGAACGACACAAATCACAACCTCGGTAATCCCACGTATGGAAATCCACTAATTCAGTTCTTCCAGGCTGGGAAATATCAAGCATTCGTCGTGGGCAGCGGGGCTTGGAATTGGACCACAGGAGATAGCGCGTTTCAAGATATGCTTTTCACGCTCGGGGCGTACATTCCGTGGAACGTCGGGCATGTCTTTACCGCTACGAATGGAAACATCGAAGCGCAGACGAGTACTTGGGCTTCTGATGCAGCTACCTTCAAAACGCACAATGTGAAATATATTCCCTTGGTCTTCCCTGGAACCAGCGCAGCTGGGCCTCCTGTGACGAATCCGACTGCACCCCGCCGCGATGGTTACTTCCTGTGGGAGCAGTATGTCGCTGCATCCACAGTCGGTGGCCTCAATTCAGTCTTTGTTGCAATGTATGACGAAGTGAACGAGGGAACTGCGATCATGCCGATCAGCAATACACCCCCAGCTCAAAGCCCCGCCTTCTATACCTCCGTGGGATACCCAGGGGACTGGTACGAAAAGCTTACGGTAAAGGGCGAGAGTTATCTAAAGAATAATCAAGCTGTTCCGGTCAACATTCCTATCCAGCCTTAATCCGGGAAGCTTCAATAGGGAAAATGAACCACAGGGGAGAGTCGTGGCAAAATGCGAGCTGCGGAACTTTCCTGTGGCGAACATGGCGATGACTAACCTACCGGAGATGTCCAACTAGGTCCGCAGTTGAACTCCATTCAACCACTTAGTGGGAATTGATAAGAATGGATCAGAGCAGTAATAGCGCGGAAGATCGGAAAGAAAAGATATGAATAAGTTTGCATGTTTTGTGTTCTCGGCTCTTCTAGGCCTGACCGCTCTCTCTTCGTCTTCAGAGCAGCGAAGAGATCCTGTGGATTATGTGTCGCCGAATATCGGGACGATTGGGCAACTTCTGACCGCGACCATGCCCTATGTGCAGTATCCGCATGGCATGGCACGTCTAGCTCCTGTCACGACCCCCGGAATATCAGACCGCTATCTTGCCGACAAGATCTATGGCTTTCCCGCAGGCCCCGCACTTTTAATGGCCTCGACGGGCGCCCCGGCCACAGATCCGGCGGCCTACGCGTCAGAATTCGATCACGATTTCGAGACCACCAAGCCGTATTACTATGCAGCAGAGTTAGAAACGTGGCGTGTTCGGGCGGAGTTTACCTCGACAAGCGAGGCGGCATACTACCGGTTCGCGTTCCCAACCGGCAGCCATCCGCATTTGGCGATCAGCATGCCGCGGCACGCTGAACTAGAAGTGGTGAGCGATCGAGCCGTTCGGGGCAGCATGGAGGTCGACGGCGCGATCAGCGCAACGGTTAAAACAGGCGGAAAAACACGGCAGTATTTCTATATCGAATTTTCGCATCCGATCGGTTCATTTCAGACATGGAAGAGCGGGATGTTCAGCAAAGACTCGAAGCAAGCGGGCGACGCGGTAGGGATTGTTACCGATCAACCGTTGGCGGCTGGTATGACTATTGAAGCGCGCGTTGGAATCTCCTACATCAGCGTGGAACAAGCGAAGCGCAATCTAGAGCGCGAAATTCCGGAATGGAACTTCGAGCAGGTAAAAGCAAACGCGCACAAGGTCTGGAATGAGGCGCTGGGTAATATTGATACGGTCGGGGGCACCGAGCGGCAACGCACCATATTTTACACGGCTCTTTACCGCTCATTGCAGCGTATGACCGACATTACTGAAGATGGCCGATACTTCAGTGGTTTCGATCACACCGTACACAACGCGGATGGCCACGACTTTTACATCGATGACGGCCTCTGGGACACTTATCGCTCGCTGCATCCGCTACAGATGCTCCTCAATTCGCACCAACAGGAAGACATGATCCGCTCCTACATCCGCATGTACGAGCAGAGCGGATGGATGCCGTCTTTCCCGTCGGTCGCAGGCGAACAGGCGGTGATGATCGGCCACCACGCCTCGTCTTTCATTTTGGACGCATACCTTAAGGGACACGCGGACTTCGATGTGGAGAAGGCCTATGAGGCGATGCGGAAGAATGCGACGGAAGCCACGCTTCTTCCGTGGAGGCGCGGCCCATTGACCAGCCTGGATCATACCTATTTTGATAAGGGATTCTTTCCTGCTCTTGCGTATGGGGAGAAAGAGACCGCGCCGGAAGTCACAGCCGAGCGGCGGCAGGCTGTGTCCGTCACGCTGGAGAACAGCTACGACGATTGGTGCGTGGCGCAATTGGCCGCTGCGCTTGGGAAAAAAGACGACGCAGCCTATTTTACGAAGCTCGCCAAAAACTATGCGAACCTCTTCAACCCGGAGATTGGATTCTTCGCGCCCAAAAGCAGCGATGGAAAATGGGTGGAGGGATTCGATCCGAAACTAGGCGGGGGACAGGGAGGCAGACAGTACACAACCGAGGTCAACTCGTGGCTATATACCTTCGGCGTGCAGCATGACGTCGCTGGATTGATTCGCCTGATGGGCGGACGCACCGCCTTCAACGCAAAACTGGACCAACTCTTCGTCGAGCAGTATGGAACATCGAAGTACTCGTTTCTAGGTCAGTTCCCCGACGCTACTGGTTTGGTGGGGCTCTATGCACAGGGCAACGAGCCCAGCTTCCACGTACCTTACCTCTACGCTTTCTCTGGGCAGCCTTGGAAGACACAGCGCCGGGTGAGGCAACTGATGGATGTTTGGTATGGAGACGGCCCGCTGGGAATTCCAGGCGACGACGATGGCGGGGCCACATCGTCCTGGTATGTGTTGAGTGCGATCGGATTCTATCCAGTTTGCCCGGGCAGTCCGGTCTACGAGATAGGAAGTCCCATTTTTCAGCGGACATCGATTCGCTTGGGAAACGGCAAAGTTTTCAACGTCATTGCACAACATGTCTCCGCACAAAACAAGTACATTCAGTCTGCGCAACTCAACGGAAAGCCGCTGAACAAAGCGTGGTTCAGCCATGCGGACATCGCAAATGGAGGAACGCTGGTGCTGAAAATGGGCGATCGTCCAAACGTATCTTGGGGAGCGGCTCCGGAAGATGTGCCGCCTTCGATGGGCAAGTGAAAAGATGCCAAAACGCGAGTTAAACAAAACAATGCAGAATCGTCGAACGCAGGTTTCGTATCCTCGTGGGTCGGCGAAGCCGGTGGAAGAGTAGAGCGAAACCAGAGTCACACTGTCGTGTTGAGTCCTGCGCAGAGTCGCTGGTCCCTGCCGGCCGCGTCGACTTGAACGCGGCAGTTTACAGAACCATCGATTCTGGTGTCGCTTGACGTGCAACAAAAATGGAACAGACGGTAACTCCATCGCAGGCAACTGCCGACAAAAGGGAATCAGAAGGACGATGAGAAGAAACTCTATGTTGAATGCTATTAAACCATTACGCTGCACATGCTTAGCACTGTCGCTTGTTGCTCTAGCGATAGTTCCGTACACGTGTTCTGCGCAGGCAGATTCGCCCGCGGTGGCTCGGGCGATGCGCATCGTTGCGCAAATGACGCTCGAAGAGAAGATAACGCAACTGCACGGTTATAGCGATCGAAAGAACAACCGCATTGTCGCTGGACTTCCACGCTTGGGTATTCCCTCGTTCCGAATCACCAACGGACCGGCTGGGGTTGGCCCTGGAGGCGCGGGACCTCAACTGCGCGCTACCGCATTGCCAGCTCCAATCGCTCTGGCCGCGACATGGGATCCGGAAACGGCGCGCCAATACGGGAAGCTGGCGGGCGAAGAAACATTCGCCCTCGGGTCCGATTTGCTGGAGGCTCCCGATACGAATATCGTGCGGATCCCGCAAGGAGGTCGTACTTTCGAGACCTTTGGCGAGGATCCATGGCTCACCGGACGCATGGCGGTCGCTAATATTCAAGGCATTCAAAGCGCCGGGGTTTCAGCCAATGTGAAGCACTTTCTGGCCAATAATCAGGAAACGGATCGCGGATCGATCAATGAAGTGATCGGCGAGCGCGTGTTGCAAGAGATTTATATGCCAGCGTTCAAGGCCGCCGTCGAAGAGGGCGGCGTCGATTCAGTCATGTGCGCATATCCGCGCGTGAATGGCGCCTTCAATTGCGAAAACGAACCCCTGCTCTTCGCTGCGCTCAAACACGACTGGCGGTTCAAGGGCTTTGTAATGTCAGATTTTGGCGCGGTACATAGCACTGAGGGAAGCATAATGGCCGGCCTGGACCTGGAGATGCCTACCGGACGTTACTTCGATGGAGCACTTCGGGATGCCGTCAAAGCAGGAAGAGTGCCGGTTTCACGAATCGATGACGCTCTTGTTCGACGCATTGCCGCAATGATTGAGCGCGGTGTTTTTGACAGGAAGCAGATCGCGCGTATCCCGAACGATTCCATTCCGGTACTCGCGCATGGCGTCATGGCGCGGCACATCGCGGAGGCGTCGATGGTGCTGCTCAAGAATCAAGGGAACTTGCTTCCATTGAATGCGGATACGCTGCGAAACGTCGCGTTAATT
>Ga0224527_1000674_pt1 | contig 21109 bp, 18 predicted proteins | sample CBST0metaG_FD_179882 | JGI IMG/M metagenome (GOLD analysis project Ga0224527, IMG submission 179882) | Peat soil microbial communities from Stordalen Mire, Sweden - C.B.S.T0 | ecosystem: Environmental > Terrestrial > Soil > Wetlands > Peat | place: Sweden: Norrbotten County, Stordalen Mire... | reverse complement strand
GATGCCCTGTGCGACAAGGCTGACATTGCGCAAAATCCGGCGAAGCGGCTGGCCCTTTATCGGCAGGCAGCGCAAATCGCTGCCACGGAAGTGCCGGTAATTCCTCTGTACTATTCTAAAGAGCCTGAATTGATACGGCCTTATGTACACAATCTCGATGATTCGATGATGGGACATCTCCCGTATGTTCACGTCACTTTAGGACAATGATATAACCGCATGGTAAAGTTTCTCGCACAAAGGCTGCTGCTCGCGATCATCACCGTATGGACAATAGCGACTATAACGTTCTTTATATCCTTCTTAGTGCCGGGAGACCCGGCGGTACTGAAGTATGGGGAAAAAAGCAGCCCGCAGGCGCTGGAAGCTTTCCGCCATCGACATGGCCTTGACCAGGCCCCGCTAATTCGTTACAAGAACTATATCATCGGCATCTCCCATGGCGACTTTGGAACATCCTATTCAACAGAAGAGCCGGTAACCGCATTCTTCGCGCGTGGGTTTCCAAAGACCCTGCAGCTGGCGTTGTTGGCCATTATCCTCGCACTGACCGCCGGCATACTAACCGGAACTGCCTCCGCCCTGCGTCCAAACAGCTGGATAGACAGGACACTAATGGCATTAATGCTGGTCAATGTCGGTGTGCCGAGCTTTGTGCTGGCACCGTTCCTTGTCTATGTGTTCGCGCTGACTCTGCCAAAGCTGCTGCCAAATTTGGTGTGGCCGCCGGTGACATGGGATGCAAACGATCCTCTCTCTTTGCTGCTGCCGGTCATTGTCCTTTCAGCCAGGCCCGCGGCGCTTATCGCGCGCATGACTAGATCGTCGCTCCTTGAAACCCTCCGTCAAGACTATATTCGCACAGCGCGCGCGAAAGGACTATCGCCGGCGCGAATACTCTTTGTACATACCTTTAAGAATGCTTTTTTGCCGGTACTCACATCCAGCGGAACCGCATTCGGCTTTTTGCTCTCAGGGAGCTTCGTTGTGGAAACGATCTTTGCCGTGCCGGGAATTGGCGCCGCATCTGTCGCATCATTTACTACCCGCGACTATCCAATTATGCAGGGAACAACATTGGTTTTGGCTACTATTTTTGTAATTGTTAATCTGGTTGTGGACATCCTCTACGCGGTGCTTGACCCACGTGCCCGTGCATCGGCGGGAGGGGCACCAGCATGAGCATGACACCGAGCCCTCCCCCGCTAGAATCTGTCATTGAAGAGCTGCCGCAGTCGGCTGGTGCGCCAAATCGAGCAGTCTGGCGCAGTTTACGCCATAACCCGATGGCGGTTATAAGCATTACTGTTTTGCTGCTGATTCTGCTCAGCTCAATTGTTGTGCCGATGATTTCGCCCTATAACTATTCACAGCAAACCAACGATGTCAGCGCTCCTCCGTCGCTGAGGCACTGGCTCGGCACCGACGATGTCGGATACGATATTGCGGTACGCCTGGCTGTAGGGGGACGAATCTCATTATTTGTTGGAATAGGCGTCGAATCGATCTGCCTGCTGATTGGCCTTACGGTCGGGCTTATGGCGGGGTATCAAGGAAAATGGGCCGATACTCTCCTGATGCGCTTCACCGATATGATGTTCGCATTCCCTGACATTCTGCTGGCCATTTTGATCATGTCGGTGGTCTCGCCGGCGTATACCAGCCTTGTGGCAGGACTGGGGGCGGTCTTCGCAACCCTCTGTGTCACAGGATGGCCTGGCCTTGCAAGGCTTGTGCGCGGACAGACATTGGTGCTTAAACGACGAGAGTTTGTTGAGGCAGCGCGCGCAATCGGCGTGCCAAACAGCCAGATTATGATAAGGCACATCCTGCCTAATCTGCTCTCACCAATCGTTGTCGCTGCGACAATCGATATAGCGGGAATCATTATTGCAGAAGCCACGCTGAGCTTCCTCGGCCTCGGTGTCCCGCCCCCGCTGCCCTCCTGGGGCTCACTAATCGCCGGTCCGCTCAGCTCCGGCTACTGGAAAGAATATCCCGGTCTGATCCTCTACCCTGCCCTGGCGCTAACCCTTACCGTCATGTCGTTCAACTTCCTAGGCGACGCCCTCAGAGAAGCGCTTGATCCCCGGTCGAACAGCTAAGAATCAGAGGGCAGAGACAAGCTCGGCCCCTACAAAAGGACGCAGACACATAATTGTTTCCGTTGACTTTTGTAGGGCGTAGAGCTTGTCTCTACCCTCATTGATTGGTTCGATTTCTTACCTTGCGCATCTGTAAATACGTTCTGCTTAGCTGCCGCTGGTACAATTGCAGTATGCGATTTACACAGTCTTTTAAGCTTTCTGTCTTTCTTGTACTTCCCCTCTTCTTTACTCTTACCGGCTGCGCAAAGCATGTCTCTCATGATGCGCCGGTGGGAAATACTTTTCGATATGCGCTTAACGTCGAACCGACGACTTTTGATCCGGTAGAGATTGAGGATGTTCCTACAGGGGATTTGCTGCAGAATGTCTACGAAGGACTAGTTGAGTGGACACCGAAAAACACGCTCGCCCCCGCCATTGCGGAAAGCTGGAGTGTAAGCAAGGACGGCCGCACATACACTTTCAAGATTCGTCCTGGGGTTAAGTTCCATAGCGGAAAAGTGGTGACAGCCGCTGATGTTGTCTACTCACTGAGCCGTGGATTTCAGCCGCGGCTGGCATCGCCGGTCGCTCTGACTTATCTCGGGGATATTGTCGGCGCCGCCGATGTTGCGAGTGGAAAGACCACAATACTCGCCGGAGTCAAAGAAATTGACCCCTCGACCGTGGCAATTACAATTACCAAGCCAAAAGCGTATTGGGTTAACGTCCTCACCTACCCCACTGCCTTTATAGTAAACCAGGATGCCGTCAGCAAAAATCCAGACGGGAAAGTGACGGAGCTTAATGAAGACGGGACGGGGCCGTTTGTATTAACCAGCTACATGCGGGGTCAGTCGGTCACTCTCAAGGCTTTTCCAGGTTATTGGGCCGGGGCACCGAAGATCGCCGGGATTTACCGACCAATTATCCTTGACGCCAATACCCGCCATAACCTTTATATGTCAGGACAGCTCGACATGGTCGATTTGTCGGCCGGCATGGTCAGCAACGATGAAACTGATCCGGTTCTTTCAAAGCAGATTCAGTTCTTTCCTCTCGCGACCGCCCAATATCTTTACCTGAATGTCAAAACCTATGTGCCGTTTCGAGATATAAGGGTTCGTCAGGCTCTCGCTTATGCCACCGACAAGAACAAAATAGTCAAACTTGTTTATGATAACCACCGCGATCCGGCCAATGATATCGTCCCCGAAGGAATGCTCGGCTATGACCCGGCGTTTAAGGGAATTCAGTACGACCCGGCCAAGGCAAAATCGCTCCTTGCCGCCGCAGGTTACCCAGGCGGCAAAGGCATGCCGACGCTGCAAATCTTTTACGGTGAAGCACACCCGGACGTATCCAAAACGGTTGATGTGCTGCGGCAGATGTATGCGGAAAATCTTGGAATAGTTGTTCAGGCACGCCCACTTGAATTCGCTACGTTACTGCAGCAGAAGGATCATAACATATTGCCCGCTGTTGCCCTGGGCTGGTCGGCAGATTATCTTGATCCGCAGGATTTCTATTCTCTTCTGCTGCATACGGGATCACAGCAGAACCATTTTAACTATTCCGATCCAAAGTTCGATGTCCTTTGTGATGCGGGAGATGTCGAGCAGAATCCGACCAAGCGTATTGCGCTCTACCGAAAAGCCGCTGCCGTGCTCATTAACGATTCCCCGATTATTCCGCTTTATTATCAAAAGGATCCCGAGCTGATCAAACCTTATGTACACAATATGGAAAGCTCGCTGATGGGACGTCTGCCCTATGAGCAACTGACACTCGGCCAATAAATTGCGACACACTCGAAACGACCGATAATTATTGCTGATTCAGCGCTAAAAGCTAGATATAATGAGATCAACTTTTGTCACAGCATGCCGCGGCAATTGAACGCATTTTCTCACCGAGCCGCCCTCGGTGAGACGAAAAGGGAACACTATGGACAGTTTCGAAACACGCTCCACTCTCACTGTGGGCGACAAAGAATACGAAATCTTTCGACTGGCGAAGTTCGCAGAAAGCGGACATGATATCAGTCGTCTCCCCTACTCTTTAAAAGTCCTGCTGGAAAATCTGCTTCGGACTGAGGATGGAATCGCTGTAACCAAGGAAGATATCGTTTTTCTCGCAAACTGGGCCCCGAAGGCTGTTCCCAGCCGGGAGATCGCCTTTACTCCTGCACGTGTCCTGCTGCAGGACTTCACCGGGGTTCCCGCTGTTGTCGACCTCGCCGCGATGCGCAGCGCAATGGCCCGATTGGGTGATAATCCAAAAAAGATCAATCCGCTTTCGCCTGCGGAGCTGGTTATTGACCATTCGGTACAGGTGGATGCCTTTGGCACCGGACTTGCTCTCAAGATCAATGCCGACCTCGAAGCAGATAGAAATAGAGAGCGCTATGCCTTCCTGCGCTGGGGACAGAGCGCGTTCGAGAATTTCCAGGTAGTTCCCCCCGACACCGGAATTGTCCACCAGGTAAATCTTGAGTATCTTGCGCGAACGGTTTTCGCATCGCGAGGAGGCGGTCATTCCGCATCTGGCGCATCGATACAGCAAGCTTATCCAGATACATTGGTCGGCACCGATTCGCATACAACAATGATTAACGGCCTTGGAGTACTTGGCTGGGGGGTCGGCGGAATCGAAGCAGAGGCCGCGCTCTTAGGGCAGCCGGTTTCGATGCTAATCCCCGAAGTCATCGGCTTCCGGCTTGAAGGCAAGCTTCCTGAAGGTTCTACCGCGACCGACCTGGTGCTCACGGTTACACAAATGCTGCGAGCCAAGGGTGTTGTCGGCAAGTTTGTTGAATTCTTCGGCCCTGGCCTTCCGAATCTGCCGCTTGCGGATCGTGCGACTATCGCCAATATGGCTCCGGAATATGGCGCAACCTGCGGGATATTCCCTGTGGACGAAGAAACACTGCGCTACCTTCATTTTACGGGCCGTCCTGAAGCACAGGTGGCCCTGGTGGAAAGTTATTGCAAGGAACAGGGTCTCTTTCATACAGCAGAAACACCGGAAGCGCAGTATTCCGATACGCTGCAGCTCGACCTGAGCGAAGTAAAGCCGAGCATTGCGGGGCCGAAGCGGCCGCAGGATCGTGTGCTGCTTTCGGATGCAAAATCATCGTTCAGCAACGCACTCTCAGTAATTTTGAATCCCGGCGGTCCGATTAATCCTCCGAAACAGGTGGTGCGCTGGGAAGGTGAGGGCGGTCATCCGACAGCGCTTGGCACCGAAGAGCCCTCCAAGGTTGAAACCAGTATTAAATTTACACTGGAAGAGGCGGAGCATCTGCTTGATCATGGCTCAATCGTTATCGCAGCAATTACCAGCTGCACCAATACATCGAACCCGTCGGTAATGATCGCCGCGGGGCTTCTGGCGAAGAAGGCGGTGGAAAAGGGACTATTCACACAGCCGTGGGTTAAAACGTCACTGGCTCCCGGATCAAAGGTAGTCACCGAGTACTTAGAGAAGACAGGCCTAGATGTCTATCTTGATAAACTCCGCTTCAATACTGTCGGCTATGGCTGTACAACCTGCATTGGAAACTCCGGCCCACTTCCGGTAGAAATTTCAGAAGCGGTCAACAAGGGCAATCTCGTAGTGGCATCAGTGCTTTCCGGCAACCGGAACTTTGAAGGTCGTATTAACTCCGATGTCAAAGCGAATTACCTCATGTCCCCTCCCCTTGTTGTCGCTTACGCACTGGCAGGCCGAATGGATATCGATCTGGTGAATGATCCTCTCGGATTTGGACTAGGGCAAGAGCCGGTTTACCTGCACGATATTTGGCCGACCCAAAAAGAGGTGACCGATGCAATCGAGCAAGGGATCCAGTCGGACATGTATCGCAAATCGTATGACGGTGTATTCGAGGGCGATGAGCGGTGGAATGAACTGGTTGTTCCAAAAGGCGAGCTGTTCACCTGGGATCCGACATCAACCTATGTCAAAGAGCCTCCGTATTTCATCGACATCCCGCGGGAAGCAGTTGAGACGGTAGATAATATTGTCGGAGCAAAGGTACTGGCCGTCCTCGGAAACAGCATCACTACCGACCATATTTCGCCCGCGGGAAGCATTAAAGAAAGCTCCCCGGCAGGACACTATCTTATTGAGCACGGTGTTAAGGCGGCAGATTTCAATTCCTACGGTTCCCGCCGAGGCAATCATGAGGTGATGGTCAGAGGAACATTTGCTAATGTCCGCCTGCGCAACCAACTGGCGCCAGGGACGGAAGGCGGCTTCACTACCTATTTGCCCACCGGTGAAGTGACAACGATTTTCGATGCATCGACACGCTATCAGGCGGCCGGTACACCGCTTATCCTTATTGCCGGTAAGGAGTATGGCTCGGGCTCAAGCCGCGACTGGGCTGCGAAGGGCCCGAAACTTCTTGGAATCAAGGCAGTGATCGCGGAAAGCTATGAGCGCATCCACCGATCGAACCTGGTCGGCATGGGCATCCTGCCGCTGCAGTTTCATCGTGAAGAAAATGCCGAGACAATCGGCTTGACCGGCCACGAAACGTTCGACATTATCGGACTTTCCGGGGCGGTTGCGAGCGGCTTTGCGAACGGTCGTGAGCTGGCAGTGAAGGCAGCCCGTCCTGACGGCTCGGTAATAGAATTCTATACGCTGATTCGAATCGACACTGCGCAGGAGATACTTTACTATAAGAACGGCGGCATCCTGCCGTTTGTTCTCAGGCAGTTGCTTGCAGCAAATTAATAGTCAGCAAATTTAGTTGCGAGGGCAGAAATTTTACTCTGCCCTCGCACCTGTGTTTCAGGATGATATTCTGCTTTAATAATCAGGCTAACGAACCATGGAGGTTCTTGATGAAGTTTACGTTAATCAGTTATACGCTTACCGCATTTGTATTAATATTCGCCTCGCTGCCGCTAGTTCAGGGTAAAGTGGGACCAAACCCCTGGTACGGTGTTCGGCTCCCGGAAACCATGGACAACAAAGACTTGTGGTACAAGGCAAACAAGTACGGTGGAACCCTGATGCTGGCGGTCGGAGTGCTTATTTTAGCTGTAACGCTAGGCCTCTATTTCGTCCCACACATCGCCGCCCTAACCTACCAGGAAAGCGCCGGCACAGTTACCACATTCGGCATTCTCATAGCCGCGTTCTTGATCTACAGATTTGTCCAAAAAAACAAGCCCCAGTAGCTTCCGACCTGGGTGCCACGCTTTACGTCTCAGTCTCAGTCTCAGTCTCAGTCTCAGCGCAAAGAGTGTCTTATCTCGCGAATTCGGTTCGTAGGCGACATTGAGATCAGACACCCTTTGGCCTGACAGCAACAAAGCGTGGCACCCGGATATTGGGGTGCCCGGATATTGTGCTATTTTACTGCGATTTCCACCTTTATTTGTGTTATCGGGTCTGCGGCTCCGGCGGCGGGTTTGGGTGCTGCCGGCGTGCTTACATCCACGGTAAACTCGTTTGTGGTTGTGTTGAATGTGACTGCGCCGACATGGGCATTCACGGTTTTTACCGTCGGCTGTGCTGCGCTATAACCGTGGAGAGTTACTACGCCGTCACGGGCTGCATCGTAATTCACCACAGCAGTTAAGCCGGTGGATGTATCGCTGATGGATTCTATCCTTGTTCTGCCGTTGCCGACAAATTTATTAGCATCTCCAAAGAAGGCGATCCCGGATTTACCGATAGGAGCGATTTGATAACAATTCCAGCCGATTGGGCCAAGCGTGTCGGTAAATGGGTCTGCCGCATTTTGCTTTTTGGGTATCCCATACGTGCTTGTAACATATACAGGGCCGCTCAGTCCAAGGGATGCAGGCAAAAAGCTCACGAACGAACTGTCGCCCTTCCGGGTAAAGGCAAACACATAAACGGTTTTCTGCCCGTTGTTCGTATAGGTGGACGATATCAGCGGAAGATGTGCATCGCTTGCATCATTCAATATCGACGCATCTGTCGGAATCAAAGGCACATCAGGCTTGATAATGGCGCCGTCACCTCGGATAACCTTCATGATGTTAGGCACAGATTCTGCGCCGATCCTGTCACCTACACCAACAGGGCCGGCCGATAAGGTCGCAATGACGATATTTCCGGGTTCCGTGCTCATGAAGACATCCGCCCAGGGGCGCATATTCAGGGCGTTCGCCAATGCCGATGTATAAATAAAGTTGTTCCACTTGTTTCGCTCAAATCGATCAAGACTTGTGCGTATGGTTGTCAGGTTATCGTATTTGGAACCCTGCAGGAAGAAACGCGGCGTGGCCATGCAGTACTGCATGGTCTCGTGATTTGCCTTGGTCGCTCGCGCCATGTTATCCGTAAATTCATTACCGACATCAATGTTTGTCGCCATTTCCGGAGAGTTCGGATAAATGTCGCTGAACCAATCCTGCTCGTAGCAAAACACGCCGTTGTCTTTAAGATACTTTGCGCGGTCGTCCCAATACTTCGGGTCGATCGGGGCGACACCTGAGATCTTATATTGCGCATGATAGGGGCTCGTAGGATCAATCCACCGGCCGTGTACTACAAACGGCATTCCCATTTCCCGGTAAAACGCCGCTAAACCTTGAGGAAACAGCGCAGGCGATGCACTGTAGTCAAGCGTCCCACCGTAAGCATTCCAGGTTCCTTCCGGCAGACTCGCGTTCTTCGGGCCGCCGACTTTACCGTCGGGCGATGTCCGTGTCTTCATATACCACCAGCTGTCGAGCTGCAGGTAATGGAGCGGGATATTATCCTTCTTCTGATACTCATCGTTGAGTCCAAGAAGCGTGTTTGCATATCCCTTGCTGAGATCGTAGTTATAGTAGTAATACGCGCCATTGTCTGTCCAATAGCCAAAGTATTTCAGCATGAGATCGGCGTTGTCATTGGGAGCCGGTTTGCCGCTTATCGAAGTAAGGACGTGTCCCCATTTGTAAATTGTCGATTCTATTCCCTGCCCGACTGTCAATACTGCTTCATGACGGAAACCCGCAGGGACCGCTGCAACCGATGGCTGCAGGCCGCTGGCAATGGAACCGACACCGTCGCCATGCTGCTGCGCAACTACAAAATCCGATGCCGGAGATAGCGCCGCAAGGGTGCCGTCATTATCGAAGAGAAACCATGGTGTCGATGTTTTAGCCAGTGAAAATGTCGGCGGACTAAAAACATCATCTTCGAAGCTTAACGTGTGAAGATTGGCTGGAAAGGAAGTAAAGGCCGGAAAATCCGGCGTCGGCCCATTCAAAGCATCCTTGCTGGTAATCGAAAATAGAAATGACGACCTTGCTGGGTAAAAGCGAATGGATGCGGCAAATGGATGCACATCTGTCCATTGGAAGGAATCCTGAGTGTAAGACCCAATAGCGTCTTTTCCACGCATGATTTTAAGATCGGTGACCGCAGTGCCGACGGAACCGGTAAAGGTCCAGGCAAGCTGTCCCGCGGTAACACTATAACTTCCTGTCGCGGCATCAACTTTAATTGCTGTGGATGCTGTATTTCCTGCAGCAGCGCCGGCTCCTGTGGAGGGAAAAACAGCGGTCAGAATAACAAAAGCGAAAAGTGCGGTGTGGCAAATCTTCATTGAAGTATGATTAATCCTAATGGCAGATGGTACGTCAGACAAGGACTGACAATCATTGCGATTATACTACAAACGTCTATATTTGATATGGGTGCTATTTGACCGTTAGTTCCACCTTTATTTGTGTTATTGGGTCGGCAGTTCCTGCGGCGGGTTTTGGCGCCGGCGGTGCGCTGACGTCCACGGTAAACTCCTTCGTCGACGTGTTATATGAGACTGCGCCGAGATGGCCATTTATCGCTTTCACCGACGGTTGCACTGCGCTGTAACCGTGAAGTGTCACCACACTGTCACGAGCCGCATCGTAATTCACCACCGCGGTAAGCCGGGTCGGGGTGTCGCTGATCGATTTTATCCTTATTCTGCCGTTCCCCACAAATTTATTGGCATCTCCAAAGAACGTGATTCCAGATCTACCGACAGGGGCAATTTGATAATAATTCCAGCCGGTTGCCCCGAGCGTGTCGGTAAAGATGTCTGAAGCATCCTGCTTTTTCGAGATCCCGTAAGTGCTTGTGATATATATAGGGCCACTCAGCCCAAGGGATGCCGGTAAAAAGCTCACGAACAGACTGTCGCCCTTTCGCGTAAAGGCAAAGACATAGACCGTTTTCTGCCCATTGTTCGTATATGTCGACGATATCAGCGGAAGGTGGGCATCGGCGGCGTCATTCAAAATCGAGGCATCGGTAGGCAGTAAAGGCACATCAGGCTTGATAATCGCACCATCGCCTCGGATCACCTTCATGATGTTGGAAACAGATTCTGCACCGATCTTGTCGCCGACTCCAACCGGGCCGGACGATAAAGCTGCAAGGACAATACTTCCGGTGTCGGTGCTAAAGAGTACATCCGCCCAAGGGCGCATATTCAGAGCGTTGGCGAATGCCGATGTGTAGATAAAATCGTTCCACCTGGATCGGATAAATAGATCATCGCCGGTGCGTATGGTTGTCAGATTATCGTATTTGGAACCCTGCAGGAAGAAGCGCGGGGTGGCCATGCAGTACTGCAGTGTCTCATGGTCGGCCTTGGTCGCCCGGGCCATGTTATCCGTAAATTCATCGCCGACCGCAATATCCGTCGCCATTTCCGGAGAGTTCGGATAGATCTCACTGAGCCAATCCTGCTCGTAGCAGATAACGCCGTTTTCCTTAAGATATTTTGCGCGGTCCTTCCAATACCTAGGATCGATTGGGGCAATACCCGAAATCTTATATTGCGCATGATACGGGCTGGCCGGGTCGATCCATCGGCCATGCACCACCAGCGGCATTCCTAATTTCTCGTCGAAAGCCTTTAATCCTTGAGGAAAAAGCGCAGGAGAAGCGCTGTAATCCAGCGTCCCACCATAAGCATTCCAAGTTCCCTCGGGAAGGCTCGCGTTCTTAGGGCCGCCAAGCTGACCATCGGGCGCAGTCCGCGACTTCATGTACCACCAGCTGTCGAGCTGCAGATAATGAAGCGGAATATTGTCTTTCTTCAGATACTCGTCGTCCAGCCCAAGAAGTGTATTCGCATATCCCTTGCTAAAATCATAGTTATAGTAGTAATATGCGCCGTTATCTGTCCAGAAGCCTAAATACTTCAGCATAAGATCGGCATTATCGTTTGGCGCATGCTTACCGCTCAACGCTGTAAGCACATGCCCCCACTTGTAAATAGTCGATTCTATGCCCTGCCCAACTGTCAGCACGGCCTTATGAGTAAATCCGGCAGGAACAGCCGCAACCGACGGCTGCAGTCCGCTGGCGATTGAGCTGACACCGTCACCATGCTGCTGTGCAACGATAAAATCGGAAGCCGGGGAAAGCGCTGCAAGAGTGCCGTCATTATCGAAAAGGAACCATGGTGTCGATGTTTTCTCCAGTGAGAACACCGCCGGGCTAAAACGATAATCAGTGAAGCTTAATTTATGGAGATTAGCGGGGAAGGAAGTAAAAACAGGAAAATCAGGAGTCGGCCCGTTCAGAGCATCTTTGCTGGTAATTGAAAACAGGAATGACGAGCGTGCAGGGTAATAGCGAATGGACGCAGCGAAAGGATGCACATCTGTCCATTCGAAGGAATACCGGACATATGAGCCAACGGCATCTTTCCCATATGTGATTTTAAGATCGGTAACTGCAATCCCGACAGTGCCGGTAAAGCTCCAGGCAGGCTGCCCAGCGGCAACAGTGTAACTACCTGTCGCGGCATCTACTTTAATTGCTGTAAAAGATGAATCCGCCGAAGCGGCATCAATGAAGGAAAAAACAGCGGCCAAAATAACAAATGCGAAAAGAGCGGTTTGACAAAGTTTCATAGAAATATGATTCATTCTGATGGCAAAAGTGAAGCCCGAGAGGATCGGCCAATCATTGGGATTATACTGTATACATCTGCTGGAATACGGCATTAAATCTGATGTCCTGCTTGATGCGCTTTATACTCCTGCTCGGAATTTACAACTAGCTCGGCATAAAGGCGACGGTTGCCTCTCTCGCTATACTTTTGTGGCTGGTTTTACGTATAATTGGTTCTAGTGCAGCACGGTCGGAGCTTCCGGAGGTTTATACGTATGGCTGAAGGTTCTAGCATGGCAAGCGCAGCAAACGACACTACATCGAAAGTCGATTTGTACTACAGTACAGCCAACCAGTGGCGCGAAGAATTGGCGATACTTAGGTCAATCGTTCTTGACTGCCGGCTCACTGAAGAGTTCAAGTGGGCAAAACCTTGTTACACTTACGAGGGCAGCAATGTAGTCATAATGCTTCCGTTGAAGGAATACTGCGCGCTGCTGTTTACAAAGGGCGCCCTAATAAACGATCCCAGCAACATTCTAATTCTGCCCGGCGAGAACACACAATCCGCCCGTCAAATGCGGTTCACCAGCGCTGGCCAAATATCAGGGATGAAATCCACTATCAAAAGGTATGTTCAAGAGGCGATTGATGTTGAAAAATCCGGATTGAAAGTGGACTATAAACCAATCTCAGAGTTTACAGTGCCTGAAGAACTGCAGGATAAATTAGACCAAAATCCTGAATTTAAAACTGCATTTGAGGCTTTGACACCAGGACGGCAAAGGGCATACATTATGCACTTTGCTGCGCCAAAACAATCTACGACGAGAACATCAAGGATCGAAAAATGCACACCAAACATCCTTAACGGACAAGGGCCAAACGGCCGATAAACCCGATTCCATATCCTTCGGGGTGCCTCATCTTGTTGCGTCTACAAAATCCGCTACGTCGGGACTGTTTCGAACGGAATCACTCCGTTAATTCGGTACGCAAAGAAGTGGCTATCGATAGTGAAAATTCTATAGAGGCCAGTTGCTTCGGCGGCGGTTACCAGAGATGCGTCAGCCAGATCCATTGGTAAGTCGCTGTAGGTTGCCATTAGTTCACGCATTCGCCGCGGCTCGATATCGGTAGGAGTGTGAATACGCAATTTCTCCAACTCAATATAACGCCATAATAGCTCCTGTAACGGCGAGCCACCGCGACTTCCCAAGAAATACATGGCTTCAGTAAGGCACGGCCACGTCGTTATGAGCGGTCCACGAATGTGGCTGAGACTGGCCTTACAACGCTCGTGATTATAAGTTTCGGTGCGGTCAATTAGAGCAATCAAAGGCCCGGCATCGCAGAGAATCATGTGTGAGAACTCTGCTTCTGGAATTTTTGAACCACATAGTCGGCAAATGCTCGCTTTGTGGGGTCGGTGTATTTTATGGGTTCGCCCGGCTGAACAATTTCAGATTCCACGACCAATTCGGCCAAGCTTTCTGCAAGTGTCGGCTCTTTCTCAGAACCCGGTGATTGGTAAACAATAACGTCGATTATGGAATTCGGTGGAATCTCGTCCCTGCGTGAAAGAACCTCCGCCAGCGTCCCACGAAATGTCTTGATCGGAATCTTCGTTTCTAACATCGGGAATCTACGTCCTTCTCTTGTCTAGCAGCCTTCTATACTGGAATTATAGCATGCTGTTTTAACAATGCACAAGGAATTGCTCGGCCGCCGACTTACCATTCCCAGCCTGTCGTTCGCCATACTCCTTTAGCCGCCACACACGAAATGCTGCGTCGTGCATTTCAATCTCTTTTGCTGTCCCTGCGCGCCACTCTCCTCACTAGGATAGAACGGCCGATTTAAATCTTCCGAGACCGTGCCGATTCCAGCTTCATTCCGCCTATTCTATCTACTCTACAAATCCCACCAAATCCGGCAACGCATGTTTGAATTAGAATAGACAGGGGCCCGCTTGCGGGAGGAGAGGTTTCCTAAAAAAGGCCCTTTGCCAAAAAGACAAAGGGCCAAACTGGCAGTTAATTGCCTTTAGTAGTTGCCTTCGACAACATTCAGCAGGGGCTCACCGGCCATGTAGCGGTGAAGCTGCTGGTGGATGAAGGGATAGACCTTGTCTAGATAATCGCTTGCATCGCCCGCGGAGTGCTGCGTTAACATCAAATTCGGCGTGGTCCATAGGGCGTGACCAGGAGGAATAGGTTCCGGGTCGGTGGTGTCCAGCGCAGCCCGGAGGCGTCCTGAGCAGAGCTCCGCGATAATCGCATCGGTATCGACGACTCCGCCTCTTCCGGCATTGATTACCAATGCACGGTCGGGCAGTTTCGCAAGCAATGATGCGTTGATAATCTTGCTGGTTTCCGGGGTAAGCGGCGCGAGCGCTACAAGGATATTCGTTGTGGGCAGAACATCATCAATATCATTGAAGGCATGCACGACCTTGCCGTCCTCTTCCGTTCGTCCGCGTCTGGCGACGCGTTGGATATTTACTCCAAAGCCGCCCAGCAGTTTTTCGACCAGCTTTCCAATGGAGCCGTAGCCAAAGATGGTGACGGTATCACCCTCAAGCGTATCGGTATCGATTGGTTTGTATTCACCGGCCGCCTGCTGCTTATAATAATAGCTGTACTTATTGTAAGTTGCGAGGATTACCCCGACCACCCATTCGGCAACCGCGGCATCATGGAGACCGCGGCCATTGCACAGGGTAACACCGGGAGGAACCAGGCCGACAATACGGTCGACACCGGCGGAATAGGTTTGTATAACTTTAAGAGATGTGAGTTGACGAAGCTGCGCTTTAAAGACAGTATCGTCACGAAACCATGGCGGAATTAAAAACTCAACGCGGCCGGCATCAGGAGGAAGAACAGTGGTATTTTGCGGAAGAATGCCTATTTCTATGGTATCAGGTAGATCCGATAGATATTGCGCATCCGTCCCTTCAGGCACCCATAACAGCACGTTTAATTTCCCTCGATTATATGAACATTAGAGGCGTCCCAGCAAGGGTGGGCGGAGACAAGCCCCGCCCTTATATACCCGGATTGAAGTTACTTTTTCAGGTTGTAGAACGACTTCAAGCCATCGAAGTGTGCGCTTGTACCAAGCTCTTCTTCGATGCGAAGAAGCTGGTTGTACTTCGCGACCCGGTCGGATCGTGCCGGAGCTCCGGTTTTGATCTGGCCCGCGTTGGTGGCGACGACGATGTCGGCGATTGTCGCATCTTCGGTTTCGCCTGAGCGGTGGGAGATGATCGCTGTGTAGCCTGCGCGCTTTGCGAGCTCAATGGCGTTCAACGTTTCGGTAAGAGTACCGATCTGGTTGACCTTGATCAAGATCGAGTTTGCAGTCTGGGTATCGATACCCTTTTGCAGGTACGCAGTGTTGGTGACGAATAGGTCATCGCCGACAAGCTGGACCTTCTTGCCGATTCGATCGGTCAGAAGCTTCCATGTTGCCCAGTCATCCTCAGCAATTCCGTCTTCCAACGAAATGATCGGATACTTTTCGGTCAAGGCAGCGTAGTAGTCTACGATTTCAGGACCGGTAAGCGTTCGGCCTTCGCCCTTAAGGACATACTTGCCGTCATCAAAGAATTCGGAAGCAGCCGGATCAAGAGCAATGTAGATCTGTTCGCCAGGTGTGTAGCCTGCAGCCTGGATTGCTTCGATAATTACTTCGATAGCAGCTTCATTGGAAGGAAGGTTCGGCGCAAAGCCACCCTCGTCTCCAATACCGGTGCTGATACCTTTTTTGTTGAGTACCTTCTTCAGTGAGTGGTAGACATCGACACCCCAGCGAAGCGCTTCGGAAAACGAAGATGCGCCTGCCGGCATGACCATGAATTCCTGCAGATCAACATTGGAATCAGCGTGCTTGCCGCCGTTAAGAATGTTCATCATCGGAACAGGAAGCTGGGTGCCGTTCGTACCGCCGATGTAGCGATAGAGAGGAAGCCCAAATGAGTTGGCTGCAGCCTTGGCGACTGCAAGAGAGACACCGAGGATGGCATTCGCGCCTAGCTTGGCCTTGTTCTCGGTACCATCAAGATCGATAAGAAGTTGGTCAATGCCGACTTGGTCAGCCGCATCAAGCGTAACCAGTTGAGACGCGATTGTCTCGTTGACATTCTCTACGGCCTTAAGAACACCCTTGCCGCCGTAAAGCTTCTTGTTGTCGTCGCGTAGTTCGACAGCTTCATGAACTCCCGTTGAAGCTCCCGATGGGACGCTCGCTCTTCCCATAGCACCGTCTTCCAGGTAGACTTCGACTTCAACCGTGGGGTTGCCACGGGAGTCGAGTATCTGGCGGGCAATTACGCCCTGAATCAAAGTCGACATTTAAACATTCTCCTTAACAGAACCTACAATACGAAATTTAGCGCGGTTTATTCTTTTCCCGCGGCCGGCTTTTGCCGATTTACTTCGGCAACAGTTTCATATAGATTGTGCGCATAGGGCGAGTATAGTGCGAGCGCTACCATAGTCTCGACCAATCCTTCTGGCACACCAATATCATACCGTTTTCCATCCACGCACAGAGCGATATACCTGTCTGACTCCTTAAGAAGAATTTCTTGAGCAGACGTAAACTGGATCTCGCCCTTGATGCGTAAATTCTTTTCTATCAAATGCTCTAGGCAGTCAAAGATGACTGGGGGAAGCGCATGGATACCAAAAAAGGAAAAATAACTCCCATCGGGCGCTGCCGACGACTTCAATCTGGAGCGTGCCTGCTCTATCGTCGGCTTCTCAATCATTTCCACAATGCTGGATGCTTTAGCGCTTCCGGCAATCGGCTGAGTAGAAACCACCCCATACCTGTGGACCAAATTCTCCGGGATGAAAAATACCGATGAAACGGGCTCCCCGAGCAGGTTGTACTGGTCCGCAACCTGTTTAGCACATCTTACTTTCGGGGCGACATAGACATGATCGCCGAGCAAAAGCAGAAACGGTTCTTCACCTACAAAATCTTTTGCCTGGTAAACCGCGTGGCCATAGCCTTCCTGGCGCTCCTGAACAACATAACTCAGACGCTCGCGCATTATTTCCAGTTGATCGGACATCGCGAGCCCCCATGGCTTATTCGCGAACGCCGATCTCTGTGACGAGCTTAATCCACGAAAATGAGATTTTACAGCCTCATGGTTTTCTGGGTTGACGATAATGCAAATTTCTTCGATACCGGATGCGATCGCTTCCTCGACGATTATCTGCAAAACAGGCTTGGTCAGTCCATCGACATCAACAAGCGGAAAAAGCTCCTTCTGCACTGATTGACTTGCCGGATACTGACGAGTTCCCTTGCCGGCGGCGGTGATAACAGCTTTTCGAATATTTGCCATGCGTTTTATTCTTTTTTGCAGGCAGGATCTCAACTCGGGCAGTTAATTCGTATGATGTCCTGCATAATAACCATAGGCAAGAATCGAACCACGGCAAACTGCCACGGTACATTATGTGATATGTAATCGTCCGTGTCAAGGCAGAAGTATGCTGTCGACTCGCTTCACTGGTTTGCACCAATTTGGCGTGGTATGACCGTCATGCCTGTAACAACCAAAATTTGGCGAGACTCGGTAATTAGTTAAGCGAATTTACTGTTCAAAGATCTCAAGGATTCAATAATGAAATCGGTAGATATAGCCATTATCGGAAGTGGTCCTGCTGGGCAAAAAGCAGCGATTCAATCGGCAAAGCTTGGTAAATCCGTAGCTTTGATTGAGCGAAACAGCGTCCTTGGCGGCGCGTGCATACACACAGGAACAATTCCAAGCAAAGCAATGCGCGAAGCCGTCCTTCACATGACAGGCTTAACGAATCGTGGATTTTACGGCGAACGAGATCAAAGTACACACACGATTACCATTGAAGATTTAATTTATCGGTGCCGCGCAATTATCCGTCAGGAAATATTGGTCATTCGCGAGCATATGATGCGCAATAATGTCGACCTCCTATGGGGCCGCGCCGAATTCGCCGGGCCTCACTCAATAAATGTCATAAAGGACGGATCAAGCGAAACGGTGGAAGCTGAGCATATTGTGATAGCAACAGGCACCACCCCTGCCCGTCCGTCATCAATACCTTTTGACCACACGCACGTTGTAGACAGCGATACGCTGCTGGACTTGCCGCACCTTCCAAAGTCGATAATAATCGTCGGCGGCGGAGTAATTGGAACAGAGTATGCCTGTATGATGGCGGCGCTTGGTGTCCGTGTCATCCTGACCGAAGCAAGAAATATGCTGCTTGAGTTTGCCGATGCGGAGATCACCGAAGCGCTCCAATACCGAATGCGCTCGATGGGTGTGACATTAAGGCTGGGCGAACGAGTTGAGGATGTGACGATTCAGGAAGGAAACCAGGTGCAGGCGACCCTGCAAAGCGGCAAGCACCTGCGTGCCGACACGCTACTTTACTGTATCGGTCGGCAGGGCGGGACGAGCAAACTATGCCTCGACAAGGTAGGCCTGGTGGCCGACAATCGAGGCCGGTTAAAGGTCAATGAACACTATCAGACGGATATGCCGCATATCTATGCGGTAGGCGATGTCATCGGCTTCCCGGCGCTGGCAAGCACATCCATGGAACAGGGCCGACTGGCAGCCTGTCATGCCTTTGGCGAGCCGACAACATCCATCCCAGAACTTTTCCCGGTCGGTATCTATTCCATCCCCGAAATCTCGATGGTAGGAAAAACCGAGGCCCAGCTCACCGAAGAAGGCATTCCCTACGAGGCAGGCATCGCACAGTACCGAGAGATCGCTCGAGGCCAGCTCCTCGGGGATGACGGCGGCATGCTGAAACTGCTGATTCACGAAGAAGACCGACGGATATTGGGAGTCCATGCGATCGGCACCGGCGCGACAGAATTAATACATATTGGGCAGGCAGTGATGGCATTCAAAGGAACAGTCGATTACTTTGTAAATAATGTGTTCAACTACCCCACCCTTGCAGAATGTTACAAGGTCGCTGCACTCAACGGCTCAAACAAACTCCGCACCCTCTGGGCCCCAAGCGAAGACATCGAAGGCCCCTACGTCCCCCGCGAGCCGCTCTAAATTCGCTCAATCACTCCCTAGAAATCGAACGATGGTACAATAGTGTGCCATGAACTATCGGACTGGCTGGAGCGATGCCACTAAACATATCGATTACCCCCTGCTGATAACGGTTCTCGTTATTGCGATAGGCGGTGTTTTTGCGATCCATAGTGCACTCCATGGACAGCCTTCGGCCGGCGGTAATGTGCGTAAGCAGATATTCGGCATTGTAATTGGGCTGGGCGCAATGGTTGCTCTTGCCTCATCCGACTACACACAGCTTTTACGCCGTCACTCACGCTGGCTGTACTGGGCAAATATATTTATGCTCGGGGTTGTGCTTCTGCATGGGCATTCGTCACGCGGGGCACAGCGCTGGATCTCATTAGGCCCAGTTCAAGTACAGCCGTCCGAATTCTGCAAGATTATACTGATCGTCGCCCTCGCGCTTTTCATCACGCAGCGCCGAGAGGAGATTCGTGAATGGCGCACGGTGATTTCATCAATACTCTTTATTGCCGTCCCGCTATTGCTCATCTTCAAACAACCTGACCTCGGAACAGCGCTTGTGGTCGGAACGCTTTGGTTTGGAATGATGTATGTCGGCGGGGCAAAGTGGCAGCACCTTCTTCTCTTATTCTTCGCGGCGCTGGTCATGTTTACCGGGTTGTGGCATTTCCACATTCTTAAGGACTACCAGAAAAAAAGGTTGGTCGTTTTCCTCAATCCCAATGCCGATCCCAGGGATACCGGTTATCACCTTCATCAGTCACAGATAGCAATTGGATCGGGTGAAGTTACCGGACAGGGATATCAAAAGGGGATGCAGGCCAACGGCCATTTCATCCCGGAACAGCACACAGATTTTATATTTACAATAGTGGGAGAAGAAGGTGGATTTGTTGGGGCTATCTTCCTTCTAGCGCTTTATCTTTTGGTACTGGAAAGAAGCCTTGCGCTTTTGATACATACCGAGGACTATTTGGGCAGGCTGTTGATTGCGGGTGTAGTTTCGATGCTTGCGTTCCACATCATCGTAAACATCGGCATGACAATAGGTGTCATGCCGGTTACCGGTGTCCCGCTGCCATTCTTCTCCTACGGCCTATCGTCCCTGCTTGTGGATATGACAGCGGTCGGGCTTGTACTTAGTGTCGCGGCCAGAAAGGACCGAATACTATTCGGAACTTAATGCCGTCAATCTATTCTATTTGCGAATTGATTTGATTTTATAACTGTGAGCGCCGGCAGGAGCACGTACAATAACCGCGTCACCCACCTTTTTGCCAAATAAGGACTCGCCAAGCGGTGATTCGTCAGAGATTTTATCTCGGTTCGGATCAGCCTCAAAAGGCGAAACAATCGTAATTTCCCAATCATCACCTGTCTCTTCGATTACCGTAACAATAGATCCCAATCCTACTTCGCTTACTGGAATCTCTTCGTCTTCGATAATTCGAGCAGCCTGCAAAATATGACGAAGATCTTCTATGCGGCCTTCAAGAAAGGCCTGCTGATTCTTCGCGTCTTCGTATTCACTGTTTTCGGTCAGCTCTCCATAGGTTATAGCATCACGGATACGCTCAGCAACCTCTCGTCGTTCGATAGTTCGAAGCCGAGAATATTCGTCGTTAAGCTCGGTAAAACCAGCCGGAGTTAGTACAATCTCTTCTGAATCACCCAAAGTCTCGTCGCGCTCCTTAATGTCAGCTCAGCTAAATTGCTTCGCCGTTTGCTCTTTTTAATGCTAATAACGAGGAATAAAAACCCCGAAGATGCACGTGAAAATTGCGGTGCATTATACCGCATTACATGGAACGATCGGTATAAAATACAGTTTTCAACAATTATTTGTTTTTAGGTCAATGAAAATCAAAGCGATTTATCGTGTCAGTAACGATTTAGCTCGATTTAATGCATTTGTGAATGCGCCTCTGTAAACCTGTCCTAGTTGTTTGTCACTCATCTTCTGCCCACCGCCGGAATAGTAGTATGCTGCCGCTCGGCCCACAGTAAAGGTTCCGGCATAAGCAACTCCTGCCTTCACAGCGACACCTACTCCGCCAGGAACCAGCCCAATAAG
>Ga0224527_1000671_pt1 | contig 21125 bp, 20 predicted proteins | sample CBST0metaG_FD_179882 | JGI IMG/M metagenome (GOLD analysis project Ga0224527, IMG submission 179882) | Peat soil microbial communities from Stordalen Mire, Sweden - C.B.S.T0 | ecosystem: Environmental > Terrestrial > Soil > Wetlands > Peat | place: Sweden: Norrbotten County, Stordalen Mire... | reverse complement strand
TACACGGGCAGTGCCGTAAGGAAGAGCAGCGAAGGCGCAAGCCACCTCCGCCAGTGCGTGCGCAGCGCCGCAAGGCGCGGACGTTTCATGTGAATGAGTATTTTCATGTGCTCCTTTCGTTTGCGTAACGGTCGAGTGGCACTCCCCGTTGCAACGTCTGGAGCGAAGTTAGGACCGGCCCGGCTGGATGACCAATGCTTTTTGGGGGGTGGGGTATACAGAATCGGCATACCCTCGATTGCTCGCTGGAAGAGCCGCGAAGGCAGGGCGTGAGCGGATCAGGATGGCAGTGGAGGAGCTGCCAAACCATTCCTTTCCGACATGGCCAGCAAAGAGGACCGCACGGAGGCGCGAGTCAAGGCCGGAGGGATGCGATGCCAGAGCGCAGTTCGCCTTTACGCGCGCCGCCGTGCGGGAAAAATAAACCTTGTCGGGAAGGAAGGAGAGGACCGCTTTGCGATCCTCTCTTTCACTCTGTTCAATCTCTGGTTCGCGATCTGGCGATACTCGGCATCGAGTTCTACGCCGATGTACCTGCGGCCTGTCAGCAACGCTGCCGCGCAGGAACTACCGCTGCCTGCGAAGGGATCGAGGACCAACTCACCCGGCAACGTGAAGCTGCGAATCAACTGTGCCAGCGCCGGCACCGGCTTCTGTGTCGGGTGCAGCTTGTTGCCGCTGTACGGCATATCCATCACGTCTGCCAGCGGTTGCTTCGGCAGCGGCGGCCTACCCTTCGCTAGTAGATATGCCTGCTCATGGTGATAAGAAAGGAACCTGCTGTTTGAGCCATACGACTTACGAAACACGATGTGTCCGACAGGCTGGAAACCCGCGTCTTTCCACGCGTTGAAGAACTTATCGATCCTGTTCCATCCGTAGAAACACAACATCAGGCGATTCTGTTTCAGGACTCGATGCGCTTCTGCCATCGCAGGCTTGAGCCAGCTTGCATCGGCATCGTTCTGAATGGAGCGTCCTGTGCGGTCGCGGTAGTTTACGAGATACGGAGGATCGGTGAGGATGAAATCGATGCTATTCGCGGGCATCTGGCGCATGATCTCGATGCAATCTCCGAGCGCGATGGTGTTGATGAGCTGGCTGGTTGGAATGGACTGGAATGCCTGCATGGTCTTGATCTCCTTTGTGCTTCCGGAGTGATCTGCCGGAGCACACACCCGGAGGGCGCGAGAGTGGTCTGCTCCCAAGGCCGAAGACGTGCTTTCTGTGGTGGCTCCGAAGAAAAATCCCGCCCATTCTTGGGGCGCGATTTTTGTTTGGAAACCCAGACCCGAAGGGCGGCGCAGCCGAAGCAGAACGGCGAGTGCCGCTGGGCGCGGACCGCTTACTCTCGCGGTGGCCGGAAGAACACGCAGGACAAAAGGGGATCGATCTTGAGTGCAGATTTCCTGGCAAACCTGCCAGTGCATCCACCTGTTTCGCGGCAGAGATTCGAACCTGCATGTTGCAGAGGTCAATTTTCGACGATCGCCGATTTTGACTGGTAAGTGACAGTAGATAAGCGACTTATTGCCAAGCGGGAGGGTATGCCGATTCTGTATACCCCACCCCCTAAAAAGCATAGCCTCCCCGCGAGAAACATTCGTATCTTCCATCTCACGGGCACTCAGCCTCTCGCGCTGCGAAGTTTTGGGCGTGCAGCGGCGCACTGCCTGAAAGCTTGGTCTGTGAGGTCAACTGTGCCGAATCCGATTCCTTCTTCTCCGGTCAAACCGGAGCCGTTTGTCAATGCGGAACGAGCAGCATCGTTTCTTGATATGCCACGCAAAACCCTGCTGGGACTGGCTCGGAGGGGGAAGCTGCCCGCGCACGGCATTCCCGGCAAAGGGCAGAAAAAGAATTGGCGTTTCCGCATTTCCGAACTCGATCACTGGATGCGGACAGAGGTAACATTGGTCAGCGACCAGGGCCTTTCATCAGAAAGGAACTATCGATGAAAAGGCCACGTTATCAATTTGGAACCCTGTATATGGAGCCACGCAAGAGCGGCCCCGATGTATGGGTCTACCGCTGGCGCGAGACGAATCAGCAAGGCAGCCGTCAGTTGCGCAAACAGATTCTGGGCACGGTGCGCGAGCTACCGACTCAGGCCGACGCGCTCAGGGCTGCGGAGACATCTCGCCTCAGTATCAACCGTCACGCGGTCGAGCAAGCCGGACCGCCACAGACCATTCGGAAGCTCGTCGAGCATTACCGGCTGAAAGAAACACCGATGGACAGTCACGAAGGCAAAAGGAGGTCAACGAAGTTGTGCTACATCAGCAATCTCGAAAACCACATCGTGCCGCGCTGGGGAGATTATCCTCCGGGCCGCGTCACAACCATCGAGGTTGAGGAGTGGCTGAAGTCCCTGAAGCTGGCGCCGGGCAGCCGGGCGAAGGTCCGCAACGTCCTGAGCATGATCTTCCGCCACGGCATTCGCTGGGGCTGGTTTACCCAGAACCCGGTTGCCATGGTGCGGGTCAGCTCTAAACGGCTGCGGAGACCGGATATCCTCACGGCGGAAGAGTTTCGCACTTTGCTGGCTGCGCTGCCGGATCGGGAGCGGCTCATGGGCACGATCTGCGCGACGACCGGCCTGCGAATCTGTGAGGTCCTCGGGCTGAAATGGGAGGACATCGATTTCGCTACCTGCACGGCAGATGTTCTTCGGTCTTACTCGGATGGGGCTATCGGTCCATGCAAGACCGAGATCTCCGAACAGCCGGTGCCGCTCGACGACATCGTGCTGGAAGGGTTGCAGGCATGGCTTCCGGTCTGCGGCTACCCGGAACCCGGCGATTGGATCTTCGCCAGCGATCACAGCTTCGGCAAGACGCCGCTTTGGCCCGACAGCCTCCGGTCGAAGACCTTGCAGCCTATCGCTCGCAGGGTCGGGATTAAGAAACGGATCGGCTGGCATACCTTCCGGCGCACCTATAGCTCGTTGCTGGCTGAAACCGGCAATAATGTCAAGGTGGTGCAGGAGCTGATGCGGCACGCCAAGATCAGCACGACGATGGAGGTCTACGCGCAGGCGGGCATGGAGAAAAAGCGTGACGCGCAGCGCAAAGCCGTTGATGTGCTGTTTGATCGGAAGCCGGAGGCAGCGGCGTAGGATGGGGCACAAAAAAGTGTTCCCATACTGTTCCCGCAAACGAGGTACTGTTCCCAGAATGTGCGGTCTAAGTTGTTGAGTTTATTGGTGGACCTGGTCGGGATCGAACCGACGACCTCTTCCATGCCATGAAGTAGCCAAAATCGCAAATAATAGACGGCACAGTGCTTATGAACCGGCACAACCGGCAAAAACGGCCCTCTGGGCGGTATTTGCGACAAGAATGCGACAAACTTTTTCAACGACGGGTCAATGGGCTGGCTGTGTGGGACCGGCCTAATTTGCTTTGCCGTATCAGAGTAAAATTCAGAATTGTGAATCTGCTTACCTTTCTGTTCGCGTGGGATCGACGAACAGGCTAGCCGGTCCGTTTCTGATCGATGAGATGCGCTGGTACAACCAGTTGGAGCCTATAACGGATGACTGCGGAACGTAACCTAAAGACTTCACTTCCTACTCCCGCCCAAATTGACGAGGCCGGATTTGCCGAGATTGTCGGCCTCATTGCCACCTCGCAACAGCGGGCATTTCAAGCCGTCAATACCACGCTGATCGACCTCTACTGGCAGGTGGGCGAGTACATTAGCCGCAAGATCGAGGCCGCCGAGTGGGGCGATGGCGTGGTGCCGCGACTGGCCACCTACATTGCCCGGACACAGCCGGGAATGCGCGGCTTTACGACAAGTAATCTTTTCAGAATGAAGAAGTTCTACGAGACCTACCGGAACGAGGCAATTAGTGCGCCACTGGCGCACCAATTACCGTGGAGCCACAACCTCATCATTCTTGGGCAGAGCAAACGGTCCGAAGAACGTGAGTTTTATCTGCGCATGGCGGTACGCGAGCAGTGGACCAAGCGGGAGTTGGAGCGCCAGTTCAAGGCCGCTCTTTTTGAGCGGGTGGTGCTCTCCCCGGTAAAAGCCTCACCGCTGGTGAGACAAATGTACCCGGAGGCGCAAAGCATCTTCAAGGACGCTTACACCGTCGAATTTCTCGGATTGCCGCAGGACCATACCGAGAACGACCTACACCGTGGATTGCTGAATCGGATGAAAGAGTTTTTGCTGGAACTTGGCCGGGATTTCTGCTTTGTCGGCTCCGAATTTCCCGTGCAGGTCGGCGGGCGTGATTTCGCCCTCGACCTGCTTTTCTTCCATCGCGGGCTCAACGCGCTCGTTGCTTTTGAACTCAAGGTCAACGAATTTGAGCCGGAGTATCTCGGCAAACTAAACTTCTACCTGGAAGCGCTTGACCGCGATGTGCGCAAAGAACACGAGCAGCCTTCGATCGGCGTCTTGCTGTGTGCCAGCAAAAACGACGAGGTTGTGGAATATGCTCTGAGCCGCACACTGTCTCCTGCGCTGATTGCCGAGTACCAGACAAAACTGCCGGACAAGAAACTTCTCCAAGCCAAGCTCCATGAGTTTTATCTGCAAAATACATCAGAAAAATGAGGGAGACCGTTAGGGGATATTGAACCTCGTATAGCAGTAAACAGTGCAACACATTTTTGCACTATTGATCGCCATCTCTGTGTACCGAAAAGTCGCTTCAAGAAAAATCCGCGAAAAGTTCCCTGGGTGAGACCGAAAGCGCCTTTGCCAGCTTGACGATATTTTCCAGGGCTACATTCCGTTCTCCGCGTTCAACCCCGCCGACGTAATTCCGGTGCAGCCCAGCCCGTTCGGCCAATTCTTCCTGAGAATAGCCCCGTTCTTCGCGGAATTGCCGCAACCTTGAGCCAAATCGAGACTTAACGGAACGTGGGGCCACATCCCCATGCTCGAAGCTCGACCACGATGAGTCTACACATTATGAGTGTGATATTGTTCGAAAAGAGATTGTTCTGATCCGGCTTGCCCGTGTCACTCACTCCCGGAAACAGCTCCGCGCGGACCGGGAAAAATTTATCAAAATTCCTCTGACAACGGGTCAAATGGGATGCGATTCTAATAATTAAGGCTGGAGGGAGAATTCATGCCAGAAGATTACGTTGACTGCCCGGAAATGACGGGCAAAACGATCCAACTGCTCCGCATCCATCGAAACGCAGGTGACGGGCCGAGTGTCCAGATCGAGCTGACGGATGGAACCAGCTTCACCTGCTACGTCTCGGTCCGTCCGAACGTGGAAGCATCCTTATATAAGGGCGGCGTCGGGACGCCGGAAACCATCCGAGCCTACGAATTGTAGGCATAGTCTGCCGTCAGCAAGCCTCCGTTATGTAAAAACCGCATAACGGACTTCCTAAAAATCATTGGACGCAGCATCGGTTCCGCCCTAGCTTTGCACCATAGCTGACACGCCAAGTCAGCGGAGGTGCAAAGTGAATCGATTCCGCCGTCTCTTCCGATTCGATACCAGTCGCAATCGGCCGCCTGTCTCGTTCGCCAATCGGCAAACGGATCACACTCTCAAAACCTCTCTTCTGTCTGCCATCCGTGCGATGGCTCCCACCCTTCTTGCGCTCTCGCTCACGAGCGTTGTCCACGCCCAGGGGACGATGGACTTCTCCGGAGCGACCACGCTGATGACCACCTTCAAGACCTTCGCCATCTATGCGGGCGCGGTCATCTGTTTTGGCGGCCTGATCTTCGCCGGAATCCGGATGATGAGCGGTCGTTTTGCGGACGCCATTCCGGGGCTCTTTGGCGCGCTGTTCGGCGCTGGAGTGCTGGGATGGGGCGCAGGTTGGATTGGCTCGCTCACCGGGCAGACGATGCAGTAGGTGGCGGCCATGACCAAGCGAGGAGAACCGTTACCAATCAACCAAGCGCTGAATCGACCGAGGGCCAAGCTCGGCCTCGACCTCACAGCATGGATGGCGATCCTATTCGTCTGCGTAACGGTTTTCCTCGTTGGGTTCCGCATGGTGGCCATGATCGCCTTTCCGTCGCTTGCCATCAGTGCATGGCTGATCGTCCGTAAACACCCGAAAATGTTCGAGCTTTGGGGATTGAGCCTAAGCCAGAGGTCCTACTATGACCCGCGCAAACACTGAGCAACTGAAATACACGCCGTGGTTCGCCAAGGCCGGAGCCGCGTGCTCGATCGTGCCCATTGCACGCTTCGTCAATGACCGGATCTTCGTGTTGAAAGGCGGCGGCTACGGTTGCCTGTTTTCGCTCGCCGGGATCGACGAAGAGGGCTTAACCGATCAGGAACTTGAAGCCGAGATGCGTTCAATTGAAGGAGCGCTCCGCGGGCTGCCCGAGGGATCATGCCTCTATCAGTACACGCGCGTCCTATCGGGCTTCAATCTGCCGAGAAAAGAACATTACGCCAATCCTGTCACGCAGGTTTTCGTTGACGACCGCTTGGCTTTCCTCGAAAAGACGGCTGCGTTCCGCAGCATAGATCTGCATTGGTGCCTGACGCTGGAACCGCCCAAGGCGGCGGCCTACGCGCATAAGCCCAAGGAACATACAGCCGACACGACGCGGATGCTGGTTGATCTCGAAAAGACGGCCACGCTGCTTGAAGGCCATCTCGCCGGTTCACTCGGACTGCGGCTGCTTGAAAAGAACGCGGTCTATCAGTTTTTCAGCTATCTGTTCAATCTCGAAGAGTGGGCGGCAAAAGACAACCTGTCCGCCGATGAAGGTGTAGACCGCCAGATCGTGAAAAGCCCGGTGGCATGGCATAGCGACCATCTCACCATTGGCCGCAGATACGTGCAAATGTTCTCTCTGAAGACCACGCCGGAAGCGTCCAGACCGTGCCTCTTCTCCGGCCTGATGACGCTCGATTGCGACAGCATCCTGTGCTCGACGTGGCGGCCGAAGTCCACTACCGCGGCGCGCAGCGAGATTGACGCGCAGGAGAAGTTCATCTCCTTCTTCAAAGTCGGCGTATTGACTCGTGTCATGAGCGGGCGCGACACGGCGTCACTCGAAACCGGTGCCGGGGCCAGAGCCGCGAACAACCAGGTCGATGACCTCGGCGAAGTCATTCGCTTGCTCGACAAAAAAGCGCAGGGCGAATACTCGCTTCACTTCCTTGTGGCCACGCGCAGCGTGGACGAGCTGCGCGGCACCACCCCCGCCGTGCATCGCGTCTTCGTCGATGCACGGGCGCAGGTCATGGAAGAAACGCTTGGGAACCTGTCGGCCTTTTATGCGCTGTTTCCCGGTAATCAAAAGTTCAACGTTTTCCCGATGTGGCTTGCGGAAGACCATCATGCCCGGCTCTCTTCCATCTTCGCGCCCAACCTCGGGCACATATGTTCGGAAGACTTGGATAACGAGTATCTGAACATTTTCGAAACGCGCACGCGGACGCCATTCTTTCAGGACGTGTATGTGGACGGTGTGCGCGTCATGCTCATTCTCGGGCCAACAGGAACCGGGAAATCGGTGCATGGCAATCTAGCTATCGCCCACGAGCAGAAATATGGCGGATTCACGTACATCTTCGACATCGGCGGCAGCTACGAGAGCGTTGTCGAACTCTACGGCGGGCGCGTAGACCGCATCGGTAAGGATGGCCCGCAGGTCAATCCTTTTGCGCTGGAGCCCACCGAAAGCAACATCACCTTTCTCTATTCGTTCGTCAAGCTGCTCTTGACGAACGGCGGCGCGGAGCTTGAGCCGGAAGACGATGACGTGATCCACAAGGCCGTGCGGGATATGTACCTGCTCGATGCGGAAAACCGCCGACTGTCCAATCTTTTCCTACCCAAGAAACTCGACCGGTATCTGTCGAAGTGGGTTGGTAACGGCGTCTATCACGCAGTTTTCGACAACATGGAAGATAGCCTTTCGTTGTCGCGCCTTCAGTGCTTCGACTTCCAGGGCGTGAATAACGAGCAGTACGCCGACCTGATCGAACCGGTGATGGTCTGGCTGCTCCGCCGGATCAACGATGTGCTTTACAACCCCGCCAATCTCGGCGTACCCAAGCACATTCTGATCGAAGAGATTTTCTCTTCGATGAAGAACAAGCAGCTATTGGATGGCGCGCTCGCCTCCATTAAAACCGTGCGCAAGAACCTCGGCGGGGTGACCATGATAGGCCAGTCCGCCGAGGACCTGGGCGCGAACGCCGACAGCATCGTGAATTCCTGCACGTCGTTTCTGTTTCTGAAAGACGCCACGTTCAACCGCAAACGCTATGCGGAACTCTTCAAGATGAACGAGCAACAGCTCGCTCTCTTCGAGAGCTTGCAAGACCGCGAAGGTCTCTATATGCGCCGCGACGGCTTGACGAAAGTTGTCCGGCTCAATCTCGACAGCCGCAGCTACGCGGCTTTCTCGACCAAGCCGAAGGACCGTGTGCGCCGGGCCAAGCTCATTGCCAAATACGGACTCACCGAGGGCATCGCACGTTTTGCCCAAGGCGAAATCTAGTAATCCAATTCCACCTCAGAAAGGAGTCTCATATGCACCCACCGATCCCCGTTGCTGTCCTTTTCAGCATCGCTCTGGCCGCGTCTTCGGTCTACGCCGCGACCGACCCGCATTCACTTCAGCCCAGCGCACCGCGCACCGTCACGGTCACCGAGGCGGAGACACCACCGCAGGTACGCGCCGGTTTGCTCCAATCGACGTTGATCGTATTGCCCACCGAAGAGAAGGTCGCCAACGTCTTCGCTGGCGATACGGTGAACTGGATCTTCGACGGTGGCCACGTAGCTTCGCGCTTCATCAGCGTAAAGCCCAGGACGGCAAACGCCGCCACGGACATCCACATCGTCTCCGATCACGGCAACGAGTACACGCTTCAGTTGCACGAGGTCTCAAATGATCCCGATTCACACTTCGATTCCAAGGTCTTTATCAATCCCGGCGACCAGACTGCAAAGGACCGTCTGGCGCAGCTTCCTGTATTCGTGCCTGCGGCCGAACTGGATAAGGCGAAACAGGAAGCTGCTACCGCGAAATCCGCTCAGGCCGCAGAACTCAAAGCGGAACAGACCAAGGCGGAACAGTACCACAGCGAATATCCCGGCACGCTGCATTTCGACTACGCATGGGATGAGAAAAAAGGCAAAGAACTCGGCCTCCAGCAAATCTGGCGCGACGACAAGTTCACCTACCTGCGCGGCGTCTTCCAGGAAACGCCCGCCCTCTACGAGTTGAAAGACAAGAAAGGCTCTCTCGTCAACTTCGATTTCAACGGTGGGCTCTATACCGTGCCGAAGCTGCTGGAGAACGGGTATCTGGCCATCGGCAAACAGAAGGTTGAATTCCATCGCTTGGGAGGTACGAAGTAGCCATGACGGAAACGAATCATAACACTCCCGCAACGATCCCCGAGCAGCCGGAAGCAAAGCCGCCGCTCAAAAAGGGTATGCCCGTGGTGATTGCCCTTGTGGCAATTCTTGCCATACTCGGAATCGCCAACGTATCGAGCCTGCTGCGCGGCAACAAAAAGGCAGCACCGGCGAGCGCATTACAGATGCGCCCGGTTTCGCCAAATGCGCAGCAGGTATCGAGCTTCGAGACACAACAGCAATTGCAAGCCAAACACGACGCCGAGGAGCGCGAGCGCCAACAACAATTGGTGGCGGCCATGCAACAACTCCAGGCGACCGAAGGCGCTCCCGGTCCCGAGTCCGCGAACGCCGCGCAGATGACCTCGGCGCAGCGCGATACGATCTACGGCGCGAGTTCCAATGCACCGCAACACACCTCCAATGTCTCCGAAGCCCAGGCCGAGGTCAAACAAAAGGCGCTGGCGCGGGAAAAGCAGAAGCAGGATGCAATCAACAGCGGAACCGTGGCGCTTGACTTCGGGCATTCCAGCGGAACTCCCGCTGCCGCGGCTGTGGTCCCGCCAGCGTCGGAAACGCCGCTGGGGAGGGCCACTACCGACGTGGCCGGCGGCGCGGAGTCCAACCAGCCCGCTGCCGCGCAGGCAAAAGCGAATGCCAAGACCGACCCGATGGGGTCGTATGACTTCGACCAGTATCAGGGGCGGCTCTATCGGATCTTCGAGGGAACTGTCCTTGAGGGTGTTGTCACCAACCATATTGACGGTGGTTTCAGTGGGCCGATCTTGGTCATGCTGACGACCGATTATTACTGGCACGACCATCAACAGTTGCTCATGCCCCAGGGCACGCGGCTGATCGGCACTGTGCAGAGCGTGGGCAATACCCAGCAACGCAAGATGTTCGTCACCTTTCATCGCGCGGTTTGTCCCGATGGTTTCTCGCTTGATTTCGACAAGTACGTCGGACTCGATCCGATTGGGACAACGGGGCTCGCCACCAAGGTCGATCACGGGTATCTGATGGCCTTCGGCGCCGCCGCCGCCATTGGCGGTTTGGGAGGTCTCGCCCAGATCGGCAACAACAGCAGCGTCCTTGATTCATCGACGCAGATTCGCAACGGTATCTCCGAGCAAACGTCGGCGGAAGGCGAGCAGGTATTGAATCACTTTCTCAATCGTCTTCCGGTCATCACGCTCAAAGAAGGTTCGCGCGCCCGCGTCTACGTGGACCGCGACATTCTCGTTCCATCCTATGCGGAACATCGCATGGACCCAACACTCTGACCGGAGGTTCCGATGAATCACCTTGTCGTGAATCGCCGCAGGCTCGTTACCGGAATCGCCCTATGCGCACTGGCGACTGCCACGCTCGCCACGCCCACTGGGCGTGCTGTGGTCGTTATCTCGCTGGAACATGTCGCCGAAATCGGATCGAAGATTCTGCGGCTGCCGTGCTGGATCGTGGACCACAGTAAGTGTTTCTCCCTGGACAGGCTGGACCCGACCTGTCCGCCGTACATGTAACCGTTCGACCACACCCAAGGAGGCTTTATGCCGCTCAAACTCAAGAAGCACCGCAAATGGCTTATCGCCGGGACGGCTTTGCTCTTGACCGCAACGCCCGGTTTCGCGCTGTTTGGACTCGGAGACGTCGTCTTTGATCCCACCAGCTACGCCAGTCTTGTCTCCCAGCTCACCACTCTGGAGACGCAATACAAGATGCTCAAAAACAACATCACCCATTTTTCGATCAAACAGCAGTGGCAGACAACGCTGCATACGCTTGAAAACGCAAATGTCGCCAACATGTTTGGCGAGACGGCGGGCATCCGCATCGCGCTCAATACCAACTCACCGTCTACTTCGACCACGGCATGGAAGACCGCCACAGTTTCGATGAACAGCGGCACGAGCAGCTACCTGCAAGGACAGTCTCTCGGCAGTTCCCGCATGTCGCAGCTCGCCATGATCGAAACCGCGGACTCGATCTCTCCCGACTGCCTTACCGCAGTAGGCCAGTACCGGAGCAACAGGACCGAGAACGCCACAGCTAATTCCTCGTTGCTTTCGGATCAGTTCGACAGCACCGATGCCACCAACAGCGAGGTCCAGCAGCTCAATCTCCTCAATGCATCCGAGGCGCAGAAGTTGAGCGAGATGCAAGCTCAGGGAACGCTTCATACCTGCCTTGCCGGGCAGATGACCGTTGCCAACATGGAACGGCGCAATGCCGCTGTCGAAGACCTCAATACCGCGGTCTTCGTCCAGCAGCAGCGCGCAGCCAATGATACCAGCGCCGCTAACGAAGGCAACACCTGGCAAACCTATCTTCCGTGAGTTGAATGACTGATTGATAACTTTGCGGCGCTGGCCGTCAAGCCGGCGCCGCACTTGATTCCAGTTGAGAGGTAGAAACCATGATTTCACCAACCTTGTTGGCCCAGGCATTACCGAGTGCAAGCTCCGGCGTGGACTGGCTCTACCAGTTCACCAACAATCTGACGAATCTGACCACGCAGAATGGCGGGGCGCTCACTCAACTCGGACTGACCGAGTTGAGCGCCATCGCAATGTTCACGCTGATCGGCATGGTCATCAACTGGAACACCTCCAGCATGACGCTGCGCTTTCATACGCACCCGGTCCGCGCCGGCGATCTGACCCACTTCCTGCTCCGCCTTATCGTCTGCTGCCTGCTCATCAATTACTGGGTCAATCCGCTCCCCGGTGCGAGCTTCGGCCTCAACCACTTCTTCAGCTACATCGCCCAGGCGATGGTCGCGGCTTTCGACCAGAACTCGCTGAACAACCTACTGCAATTGTTCAAAGCGGCCGGCGACAACACCGCCATGCCGTCGCTCATGGCTCCTGTCCAGATCCTTTGCTACTTCGTGGTGCAAGGACTGCTGGGGATTGCCTCGGGGATTCTCTTCCTCATCAATTGCAGCTCGTTCATCCTTTACGGGGTCACGGCGCTCTTCGGTCCCGTATTCATTCCACTGCTGATGACGAGGACCTTCCGAGGGAAGTTCTTTCACTTCCTCGACGTGCTACTTGGCTTCGCCATGATCCGCGCCGTGGCAGCCGCGTTCATCTTCGTGTGGGGAGGCTTTCTGAACGCCTTCATCCAGCAGACTTTCAACGGGAATTACTCAATGGAGATGTGGCTTGCCAATCTCATTCCCTGCACGATGGTTTTTATTGCTTTCATCATCAACTTGCTCTTTATCCCCAGCATGACACAGGCGATCTTCGGCGGAACGGCGGGGATGGCCGACAGCGTGTCCAAGGTCGGTGGCGCGGTGGCTTCCATCGCCATGATGGCGGGGTGAGTATGTGGACTTTCCTCTTCAGCTTTCTGTTCCTTCGCCGGTTGGGTCTATCGAAACCAATCCGGTACGTGCTCGCGGTGTTCATGGTTGGCCTCATCATCGTAGTTCTCATCTACACCGCGAACCTGTTTCTCACCCTCGAAGAAAGGACAAGTGCTCCCCATGTCCACCCGCACAGCTCCCACTGAAGCGCCGTTCTCGACGGAACAATCGCTGCTTGTCGATCGCATCGGCAACGAGGTCTATGCGTCCCACTATGCCGAGCGGAAAGCCTATCGCTTCATCATCGCTTGTGGCACGGTGGTGCTGCTTGGCTCGCTGGGAATGAATCTGTCGTTGGCGCGCCGCCCGATTGCCAATCGCTACATCCGCATCGACGAGATGGGACGCGCCCAGGCCATCCAGTACAGCGACCTCAATTACAGCCCGCGCGAGGGTGAAGTGCGGACGTATCTGACGGATTGGGCCAACTACCGCTACACCGTCAACCGCGACGTAATCGCCAATAAATACCCGCTCAATTACTACTTTCTTTCGCAGGCTCTCGCCTCCAAGTTGATGGCCGACGACAACGCGAATCACCTTGTCTCGCAGGTCACAGCCGGACAGATCGAGTCGGGCGATGTGCAGGTCCAGAACGTGACCATCACGTCGATGTCCGATGAGATGATCCAGGGCGCTCGCATCGCGCGCGGCACGGCCTTGATGACCGTGGACCGCTTCTATTCGGCGCAGAATTCCCGCGAGCCCCGCACAGAGCATTGGATACTCAGCATTACCTACTACCTGAACCCCAAACAGGTCAGCGACCAGTCCAGGATTTATCCCCAATACGAGTTCATCAATCCGCTGGGATTAACCATCACCGAGTTCCATGAGAACCGTGTGTCCGTTGATTCATTCAAGCCCGACACGAATACCGGAGGAACGAAGTGAGCTACGAACTGATTCTGCCGTTCTTTCCCGAGGAACTGCGCGAACTGCTGCTCGACCCGTCGATCTCCGATCTGATGATTAACGGGGCAACGGGTGTGTTCGCGGATCGGAACGGCGTCGTTGAGCGCATTGAACTGCGGACGCCATACACAAATGAGCGACTGCAAGCGGCCATTGAGCGCGTGGCGCGCATTCTCGGCCAGGACCTCACCAGCCAGAATCCGATCCTCAATACGCGCTTGCCCGATGGCTCGCGCGTGGCCGTGGTCGGCCCGCCCTCATCGGTCTATGGACCGACGCTGACCGTCCGCAAATTCAACCGCTGGTTCACCTCGGATGAGTTGGTCGCGTCGGGTAGCCTTCCAGTCAACGTCCGCGACACAGTTATACGGCTGATTGGAGCACGGAAGAACGGGATTATTGCCGGCGGAACAGGCTCCGGGAAAACGACCCTGATGAAAGCTCTGCTCGACCACATTCCAATGCTGGAGCGGCTCATTGTGATCGAGCAACCCGCCGAATTGAAGATCGCCCATCCCAACGCCGTTCGTTGGGAGGCTGTTGCCGCTATTCCGGGCCAGGTTGCCGTTACACCGAGCCAGCTTGTAGCCGCCGCGCTCCGCCATCGTCCCGACCGCATCATCATGGGCGAAATCCGCGACGAATGCGGTTACGACCTGCTGCAAGCCATGAACACAGGGCATGGTGGAACGCTCTCGACATTGCACGCGGATTCAGCCGTAGATGCGCTCGACCGGCTGGCGGATATGGCGCTCAGCGCTAGGACGAATCTGAATCAGCAATTCATCCGGTCACAGACCGGAAAGGCAGTGGATTTTGTTCTCTACTGCGAACGTGATTCCACGGGCCGGCGCAGAGTACGCGAGCTGATCACCGTGAAGGGCTACAGCCATGCGAAGCAGTCCTTCGAGACGGAGGAAATCTACCGGGCTTCCCCCACGGCGGCAGCGTGAATTTCGGTGCGGGCTGAGCGGATGGAAACGCGAATCGGAGGCACGGCGATGACAAGCCTTCTTGGGCACGGTGGAACGAACGGAACCTCGCCCTTTTTGTGCGCTCTTGAGTGCAGCCGCGCCGAACAGCAGACGAGCGAAAGCGGATGCGAGATGCGGTGCCTTGTATCGCGGTTTGGGTCCCGAGGTCAGGCGGCGTGAGAGGTGGATCTGGTTTGCCGGTCATTGGATATATGGCATCGCCAGGAAGCGGAGAGTATGCATGGTTCAGATGCGAGTCTCCCCAGATCAATTCCTCACTTGCTCGGTCACTGCTTCGGGGCCATTGCGACGCCCGGCGGCAAGCTCGCTCTTCTGCTTCGTCTTCGACGCCCTACGGGTTACGGTTTCCATCTGCGATGGACCCTCCGTAAATGCAGAGCTTCGGCCTTGGGAGTCGCGCCCACTCGCATAGCTTCGCCAGGTGTGACCCGAGCAGATCGGGAATTCAAATCAGGAGACTCAAAATGTATTTGAATCGTGCAACTCTCATTGGCTACCTGGGCGGCGACGCCGAAGTTCGTACCGGCAAGAACGACCAGAAGTTCACCACCTTCTCCATCGCTACCAAGACCTCTTACAAGGACAAAGAGTCCGGCGAATACGTCTCGCACACCGAGTGGCATCGCTGCATCGTCTTCGGCAAGTTCGGTGAGTTCGCGGCCACGCTCAAGAAGGGCGCGCACGTGCAGGTCGAGGGCGAGATTCGCCACACCGAGTACACGCCCAAGAAGGCCAGGAAGCCGGTGCGCACCGACAGCATTCGCGTCAACTCCATTCTCAAGCTCGACCGCGCGGAAAAGGCCGCCGCGGAAGAGCAGGAAGTCGAGCAGGAGATTCCCTCCGAGGACGGGGCCGAATAGGCCCCTTCCCCTTCACGGTGAGAGCCCGGCAAACGCCGGGCTTATCACTTGCAAACATCCCGTGGAATCGCGTTCTTGAGAGGTCAACAGATGAATCAAGTCGCTACTAACTTCCTCACCCGCAGTTTCGCATCCAGCGAAACGATTGCACTTCTGCTGCGCCGTGAAGATACGCCCCGGCCACAGCAGCGCGTCGTCACGCTCGAACAAGTTCTCGCGCCTCGCTATATGGCATGGCTCACCTTTGAGAATGACAACGGTGCGAACATCTATGTCTCCGCCAATCCGCTTCGTGCGGGCAGCAGGAAGCGCACCAAAGAATGCATCGCTTCCGTTCGGCATCTTTATATCGACATCGACGAGGACGGCGACGCCCGGCTTGCTGCGCTGCGGGCGTCGGATGCAGTGCCGATACCGACCGCCATTCTTTCGACTTCGCCAGGCAAATACCAGACGCTCTGGCGTGTGGTCGGCTTCGATTTCGAGCATCAAGAACAGACCCTCAAGCTGATCGCCCAAGCCTTCGGCGGCGATCCAGCTTGCACCGACCGAAACCGTGTGCTCCGCGTCCCCGGCTTCTACAACCGGAAGTATTCTCCCGCGCATCGTGTCGCGGTCGAATACCCTGCGGAAGCGACCTATGGTCCTACCGACTTCCGGCTTGATGCAGTCGCCTGCTCTTCCGTGCTGCTGCTACGCGGGAACGCACGGAAATCGCAGCCCGGTAAGCACTCGCATTCCGAAGACGATTGGGCCTGGGTTTGCACGCGGCTTACCCACGGCCGGGACGCCGCGAAGCTGACGCATGAATTGGTGGTTCGCCGCTCTGATAAACCTGATCCTCTCTACTATGCCCAACGCACCGTCGATGTAGCCTCAGCCTGCCTTTGGCTTGGCAGTGGCATTCCCATCGACGACGTTATCACCATGCTCGAAGTCCGCCGCCGCTTCGAGCTTCCCGCCGCACTTTGCACCGCTCGTGCGCGGGAGATTGCGGCGACCGCCCAACGCATGATTGCCCGTCGAAAGACGGCCTGATTCCACAAGTCAAAGGAGGAACTATATGCCACTGCTTGAAGTTGTCCAAACCCACTACGTCAGTGCTTCCGTTCGATTGACTGATTCGACTGCATTGCAGCTCAATCAGTACGCCGCTTTCATCCATGCTTCAGCGGATGAAGTCATGGAGCAGGCGCTCGCTTATGTCTTCTCGAAAGACCGCGACTTCCAGGAGTTCCTTCGCACTTCTGAAGCCCAACGAATCACGCCGACATTGCGCGTGCGTCGCGTGCAAGCTTCCGACGCGGCGGAGCATCCCGCGAAGAAGCCTGCTTCCGCGACTTCTTCGGCTGCCTCAACATCAGCAATTGCTGCGGTATCGAAAGCATGATCCCGCGCCTACAAGGGTGGCAAGACCACTACGGTGCTGTGCACCGGAAGAATTTGGACACTCCACCCCTGCCAGGGTGGTATGTCGAGCGTGCCCGGTTCCCGGTTGCGAACCTTCGAACCGGGAGTCTCTTACCGGCCTCACGTTCCCGGTTAGGAACCTCTGGTTCCTAGCCGGGAACGGATGCCAAGGTACAGATTGGAGGAATCGATGACTGCAGAAAACCTTACTCTCGCTGATCGATTGGGACGCGGCAAGATTCGTGCTGCCCGCTCGCGCAGCCTTGGCACCAAACTCACACCGACAGAAGAGCGGGAGCTGGCAAAGGCCGCTGAAACCGAAGGGAAGAGCGCCAGTGAATGGGCTCGTGAAGTTCTATTGCGTGAGGCGCGGCGCTCCGATAACGATGCTGTCTTCACGGAGATCGTCGCAACGCGGATGCTTCTGGTCAACCTCATTAAGCCGCTCATCCTCGGTAAGCCGGTCACATCTGAATGGATCACCGAGGCCATGAGCGCCGTACGCCGCGAGAAACGCCGGGCCGCGCAGGAAGTCATGCAGCAGTACACGGACGACGCGAAAGGAGGGCGATGATATGGCTACACACTGGGGACGCAAGGAAACAATTATCTGGCCACCACATATTCCGCTCATGAGCTATTCGGCTATGGCGGCAGCGCTGCTCTTGACCTGTCTTCTACTCTGGCAGCGGGTTCGCTTCGCTATGCCGCCGCTTGAACAGACGTACATCGGGGACTATATGCGTGCCCGCACCGGGGCCGCCTTTCATCTGAATGGCAACTACCGGCTTGTTTATCTGGGCGGTGGAAAAGCCAAACCCCGGCAGGCTTTTCCTTTCGATTTCACACGCGGCAACATGACGCTTCCAAGCGGGAAGCCCGCGCCCTTTGCACTGGCCGAACTCGCGCGCTCTGAAGGGTACGAGTTTCCTTTCCGTGGCCCAGCCCGAAAGTATACCGACGCTTCAATGTACCGCTGGCTGCACGACGTGATTTTCGGTGGCGAAAGCCTGCTGGCGATCTTCGCCGCCCGCCTAATCGGTGGCGGCGTCATCCTGGTTGTGCTGCTCGCACTGGCCGTTCCCCAGGACATCAAGCGCTTCCGGCAGATGAAGTATGGGCGCGTTTTGCGCGGTCCGCTCATGCTCACTCCCAAGCAATTCAACAGGGTTGCGAAGGGAGAAGGCATCGGTTTCAAAACTACCGAGTCACCACGCATGATGCGGATTCCCCTACGCAAAGAGGCCCAGCACATCCAGATCATGGGCGACACCGGGGTTGGCAAGACCCAGCTCATCATGCAAATTCTGCGCCAGATCAGGGACCGGAAGGACTCGGCCATCGTCTACGATCCGGCCTGCGAGTACATCCAGCGGTTCTTTGATAAGGAGCGCGGCGACATCGTTCTCAACCCGCTCGATGCTCGCTGCCCGTATTGGGGACCGGCGCAGGAAATGGCCTCGAACGCCGAGGCCGACGCTATCGCAGCCTCGCTCTATCAGCGCAAGACTGACGTCATCGACGAGTTCTTCCACGACACGCCTGCCCAGATTTTTGCACACCTGCTGAAGCTGGGGCCGACGCCGCACCAGCTTGCCGCGTGGATGGCAAGCGATGCGGAATTGCTCAAGCGGGTCCAGGGGACCGAGATGGCTTTTTATATCGACAAGAAGGCCGGGCCGCAACGGGCCGGTGTCCTCTCGTCTCTTACTCTCGTGGCAAAGAGCTTCCGGCTGCTACCGGAGAAAGACGAAACCCGTCCAGTCTGGAATGCTCGCACCTGGGCGAAAAAGCGGCAGGGATGGGTGTTCATCACTTCGCGCCCCGCAGAGCGGGATACACTGCGTCCCCTGCATTCACTGTGGATCGATCTATTGGTCATGCGGCTGCTGACCGCGCCGCAGCCTGGGCAGCGCCCGGTGTGGTTTGTGATCGATGAACTGGCGAGTTTGCAGAAGCTGCCCCAGCTTCACACCGCCATTACCGAGAACAGAAAATCGAAAAATCCGCTCGTTCTCGGTTTCCAGGGAAAGGCCCAGCTTGAGGTCACCTACGGCCATCTGGCCGAGGTGATGCTCTCGCAGCCGGCTACCAAAATCTTCATGAAAACCGCCGAGCCGAAGGCCGCCGAGTGGATTTCGGAGGCCATCGGCAAGGTCGAAATCGAACGGCTGAAAGAAACCAAATTCGACGGCACGCGCTCCGGCAAGAACTTCACCGTAGAGCGGCAGATCGAACCGCTGGTCATGGGGTCGGAAATCTCTGGACTCGATGACCGGCACGCCTATCTGAAGCTCGGAAACAACGTCGCCCGCTTCGCCTTCGATTACCTCGACCTGCCTACGTCGACCGAGGGATTCATCCCGAGGGAGATGGCCGACGGCGGCTTGAGTTTCGATCCCGATACGTTGGAGCCAATTCAGACGGAGGGTGAAGAGAAGCAGGAAAACTCGGATTCCGAACCTGTTGCGACGGTCTCCGGGGACGCTCCGATTGCTCAGGAAAAATCGCCGCGCCCGATTCCATGGCCGGTGCAGCAGGTGATGGAACAGGTCGAAGTCGTTCCCCCTAATCCGTCCACGCCAGTCCAGGAAGTTAGCAACACACCATCCGCTCCGGACTCGCCCGAAGCGCAGGAACACTCGGAAGACGAACAGATTTCCTTTGACTTGAGGCCATCCTAATGCTGACACTTTCAAAATCACTCAGCGCCAGCCAAGCGCAGACCTATCACAAGCTGGACTTTGCATCCGAAACACAGAGCTATTACCGGCAGGGCGACACCGTGCAAGGCGAGTGGCAGGGCCAACTCGCCGCGCGGTTTGGTCTCTCCGGCGCTGTCGCGCCGCTCGAATTTCAGCGTCTTTCGGAAGGACTGCATCCAGAGACCGAGCAATCGATGGTCCGCTCCCGCGCCGCCTTCGAGTACAAAAATGCCGATGGCGCGACCATCAAAACCGTCGAGCACAGGGCGGGGTGGGATGCAACCTTTTCCGCCCCGAAGTCGGTTTCGCTCACCGCGCTTGTCGGCGGCGATGACCGGGTCCGAGGGGCGCATCGTGCCGCCGTCACCGAAGTGTTGAATGAATTGGAGCGGTACACACAAGCGCGGATCGGCGGCAATCACCCTGCCGAAACGACTGGTAAATTCATCGCCGCCAAATTCGAGCACGACACGGCGCGGCCTGTGGATGGCTACGCTGCGCCGCAACTCCACACTCATGCCGTTATCTTCAATGTCACCGAGCGGGCCGATGGTTCGACGCGCGCCCTGCAACCGCAATCGCTGTTCGAGAGCCAGCAATATGCGACCGCCGTCTACCAGTCTGAATTGATGTACCAACTCCGCAATCTCGGTTACGAGATCGAGCGCGGCAAGAGCGGTGCGCCCGAGATCAAGGGCTACTCGCAGGAGTATCTCGATGCTTCGAGTCCACGCTCCCGGCAAATACGGGAGCAGCTCGAAAGGACGGGCCGCGCCGGTGCGGAAGCCGCAGAAATTGCGGCGCACTCCACCCGCGACCGCAAGCAGAATCTCACTGCCGCGCAGGTTCTTGACGCCCACAGGAAGATGGCCGCTGAGTTTGGCGATCAACCGGAGAAGGTCGTTGCTGCCGCACGGGAGCGCGCCCATCAGCAAGTCCGGCAAGAGAGTAGCGCCCAGGCCAAGGAAGCCGTGACCTTTGCCCGTCAGAGTGTTTTTGAGCGGGAGGCCGTTGCCGATGAGCGGAGAATCCTGCGCGACGCCCTGCGCCGTGGGATGGGAGAGGCAACGTACCGGGAGATTCGATCGGAGTTCGAGACACGGCGCGCGGCGGGCGATTTTAGGGTCGTGGATAGCCCAAAGTATGCTTCCGGGCGCAGGTTCACCACGCCGGAGGCCATTGCCGCCGAGCGCGCCAACGTTGAGTTCATGCTCCGTGGCCACAATGCCGTTGAGCCGATTCTGAGTGCGGAGCAGGCACAGGAACAAGCGCGTTCGCGGGACTTTCTGAACGAGGCGCAGCAGCGCGTCATTGAGGAAACGCTCAATTCCACCGACCGCGTTCACGGCCTCCAGGGACGGGCCGGGACCGGAAAAACGAGCGTGTTAGTTTCGATTCGCGAGGGCGCGGAAAAGAGCGGGTATGCGGTCGAAGGGTTTGCGCCCACTTCCCGCGCCGCGGCTCAGCTTCGCGAGGCCGGCATCGAAGCCGACACGCTGCAAAGTTTCCTGGCGCGAAGTGACAATCACGCT
>Ga0224527_1000670_pt1 | contig 21126 bp, 12 predicted proteins | sample CBST0metaG_FD_179882 | JGI IMG/M metagenome (GOLD analysis project Ga0224527, IMG submission 179882) | Peat soil microbial communities from Stordalen Mire, Sweden - C.B.S.T0 | ecosystem: Environmental > Terrestrial > Soil > Wetlands > Peat | place: Sweden: Norrbotten County, Stordalen Mire... | reverse complement strand
AGTATACATTCACGTTCGCTAATGCTAAGATGATGATAGCTCATTGAATAAACCTCCTATGATAATGGTTGTGTCGTACTCCCATTATATAGCATTGGTTTACTTCAATGGGCTACTTTGTTTTTTTTGCTTGTTGCACTTAGATTATATATCCGCCACTGTAAAGTCAAGTTATAACTGAATGTAAGTGATTTTAAGCATGCTGGCTCTTTTAATCGGAGCCAGCATGCTTTTGGTGAGCATTAGAAGGCACGGTGATAAGCATACGCATCTTAAAGAAGGGGCAAGGGACAGATTAGTTGCCCCCTTCTGCACTGTTTGACCCGATATGCAGACCCCTGATTAATCTTAAACGGCTTTGAATTGATTTGTAATTGTAGTAAGCGGTGATATGCAGATTTGAAGAAAAAATGGGTGGATTTGTAGGGACACGCCTCAGCGAATCGAACTCCTGTCCAACGTAACAATCTTGTTTAACATTTATGACAGAAGTCCACGTTCGTATTCTCGCTGATTTTGATTGCTGTCCTATTAGTCAATAAAGTTAAAATGTAACTAAATTATCTTCTGATACGTTCATAAAAAGCACGCCAATGCAAGCATTGGTGTGCTTTTTTACTTTAATCCACTTACAGTGGATGTAAAACACGATATTCACATTGCTTTTAGAAAGCTATTTGAATTATTGGGATTGCGGGTTAAAACGGACAAATGGGAGTGTATTTAAAATAGATAATATGTTTTGATGTCGAAAACTGATTGAATATTATCTCGGGAATATTATTCAAGCTGATTCAGACTAATTGGAGAGGGCATATACTTGTCCACTTAAATTAAAACTAATGACGCAAGGGTATTGCAGGAATTGTTAAATTTAATATTAGCTTATGGTATGAGAAGTGTTACTTCTGTAAACAATCATAGCATTAATGTTATAGAGGTAACTTAAGTGCTAGAGTACTTTCCATGCATATACCCTGATGAAATTTTTTACAGCGCGATAGCGCGCTATCGCATTCATACGCATAGCAATTCATACCGCGAAACGATCTACGAATTATTTCAAACTTACGGTGTAACAGCAGTTATTGACTTATCAAACAGGATAAGAAATATTTTTGAAAGGATACCAGTATTAAAACGATCATACGAAGAAGAGGCCATCTTAATAGAACATACAATGTTTCCTTTCTATAGTGCTTTTATAGGGGATACACTACGGAGTGAACTTGTAGTCAATATGCTTGGAGATCAAGGAAACAGTGTTTTACGAATGAAAATGGGTCTTGTAAGTGGTCCGGTATTTGATGCTAGGCTTTTAAAGTACTGCCCGGTATGTATGACTAAAGATTTGGAAACGTATGGTGAAGCGTACTGGCATAGAATTCACCAGGTTCCGGGGGTATTGGTATGTCCCTATCACTCAGCTTATCTGCAGGATAAGTGCATTGGGTGCGGAGACAACTTCAGAGCTGAAAGCCAAGCATTTGTAGCATTAACGGACAGATGTATATGTGGCCAATATTTCTTAGATCAAAGGACTTTAGTAGAAGATGATAACTTGTTCCAAAAGCAAATGCAATATGCGACAAATGCAGCAAAATTATTGGCTGGAGATGTTATTTTCGATCCAACTGATTTACAGCAAATCTATACTATGAGGTTAAAAGAACTAGGTTTTACATGTGCCTCTGGATCACTCAGAAGTAATGATATCATCCAGGAATTTTGCAGATACTATGGACAAGATTTTTTAGAGCAAATGCAAAGCACGCTGACTACAGTCGCCAATAATTGGATAGTGAATTATTTACGCAACCAAACACCGAGATTGCATCCTGTTCGCCAGTTGTTACTTATCCAATGGCTATACGGTTCGGTTGAAAATTTGCCTTCAGCACCTAAAAAATATCATCCTTTCGGTGATGCTCCTTGGCCTTGTCTAAATGCGGCAGTCTGCCATTATGGGGAGGATATCATCTCGGAATGTATTATAAAACGTGGGGGACAATCTCATAAACTTATAGGTGTTTTCGCTTGCGATTGTGGATTTACCTATTGCCGGTCAGGACCAGATAGTGGGAGGGAAGATAGGTATCGAATCAGTAAGGTTCTAAAATATGGTGACATTTGGAAGAATAAAGCACGTCAATTAGTTAATCGTGATGGTGTTCCAATAAGAGCAGTCGCTAGAGAGTTAAAGACGTCTCCAACGATTATTAGAAAATATGCTAAAGAGCTAAAAACTACAATAATAAGCTCTGATTCACAAATAGATAAGGGGCAACAACGAAGAAAACTCTACCGTAGCGTGGCTTTGACTTTCGTGGCTGGTAATCCGCAACTATTACGCAAGGAAATTTATAGTCAGATAACTAAGGAATATGCTTGGTTGTGGAAATATGATTATGACTGGTTTATTAGTGTACTGCCGTTGGCGCGAGAAATGCCACTGGGGAGGAATCGAAAACCTACGAAAGATTGGGGAGAAATAGATCTAATCATATATCCTTTAGTGGAAACTGCAACTAAAGAGATTTTGGACGACACATTAAAACCCCAACGAGTTACAATAGGTAATATTGAAAGACGTATTGGGAGGGGAAAAAGACTATATAAAATTCTACATAAGCTTCCGCGTACAAGCGAACTATTAAATGAATGCTTAGAATCTGTGGAAGACTTTCGGATTCGAAGGATGAAGTGTAAAGAATCTTTGAGAGTAGATCCTAATTTAACATGCCCCCCAAGTGTGACTGGAAGGATAAAGTAGCTAAATTATTCTTCTGTCAAAATCCATATATTAGATTAAGGCTAATGCTATAACGTTGTAAAAAATAAATAAAATGATTGTAAACTGTAATCTATTTTTAGGCATGCTTAAAAAGCGTATCTGGGATGGGGGTTACAGTTTATTTTGATATCCACTTTTTTATTATTTGTGTATATAAGCCGAATTAAAGATTTTATTATTGGATGCGTAACCTATTAATTAACGTGTTAGGTGTCTTAATAATTAAATCAATAAAATTACAAATCTTCATAACACGAGTGTAAAAGACATTATGGATGCCTAAATAATATTTTCTGGCGGAGCCACTCGTACGATTGGGGTGAGCAGAACCTGATAATGTTGAAAAGGTTGAATGCATGGAATGTGGGCATGAGTGGGAGACGTATAGGCGAGATATTAAGGAGAGGGATAGAAATAAAACTGGACAGACACATATAAATGCCTAACCAGTTAATTGAACTTGAATTCGGAATGTAAATTACGACAATCCTAATTAAAGCCAATGTAGAGCATTTTTTGAAATTAGATCCCCCCAAAAATAGAGTAAATTAGGGACCTTACCAGCAAGGAGTATAGGATTAGGGTAATATAGTCAACGTGTCCCTAAAAATGAGCAACTTCAACAAGCCCTAGCCTAGAGCATGCTCATTGATTCTCTTAAGACCGCGTTTTCCTATCTCACTTATCTACGCGGATCGAGGAAGACCTGTTAAAAATACGATTTTGGTGTATTTCAGTAGAAATTCTCGCAATTTTACTTCCATAGAACACACTGTAACAGCCAATTTGTCATTTGGAGCAAGCTTCACATGACGATAGGCCCCATTGCCAACTACATTTCCTGGAACATTGAGAAGAGTTCGCCTTATGGTCGGTACTTCTGCGGCAATTGTCATCATCAATCAGGGAAAGACGAAACCAGTTTAATAGGTTATAGGCCAGACCTTTGATCAGAAGGTAAGCTTCGTTACGAATAAATTCATGTTGACTCATTTGATCGACTCCCAGGCCCACCTTCAACTCATCAATTCTGTTTTCGATTGTAGCTCTTTGATTATAATTGCGCCACACTTCTTCCGCTGTTATATCATCTACGTTGGTTACAATCGCTTGGTATTCATAAACCGGAAGGTCGAGCCTGATTCTTTTGGCTCTTGCGTCTCACGGATGACAGCAAACCGCCGTGCCACAGTCCAACTAGGTAAGGGAACACGGATGTCAGCTGCAGCATAATGCGAGCTAATGGATTGAAATTGGTTAGTTTCTTCCAAATAGGAAGCAATTTTTCGCACGTTGGCAGTCATTTTGGCTTTGACAATATAACTCAGCTCTAAATCCTCTAAGAAAGCGAAGAGTTTCTCATCGAAAAAGCCTCTATCAGCTCGAATTCCCTTTACAATTACATTTTGTTTATCAAAGGTAGCCAGTGTCTCTTTCAGAAAATCAAGAAATTGCCCGTTGCTGGCAGTTTTGCCGTCATAGAGTTTCATATGAACCAATTCCGCAGTACCCGAAATAAAGGCTACTTTTACTTTAAAAGAGCGACGACCTGGATAGCGAGGATTATAGCCAATGGCAGAGTCTTCTTGTTCACCGAACACGGTAATCACAGTATCATCCACATCAATCCATACTTCGCGTGGTTTTTATACCGCCCATTTCGCAGTTAGCAATCGCCGATTGATAGCGGCTAATTGTTCAATGGTTTCGGATGTAAATTGACTGAGTAAATGGCGTAAGGTGCTTTCATCAGCAATCGTGTCTACTTGTTTGATCTTCTTATACCCTGGATCTTTTTGCAGAGTACTCATATGCGAAAACCGAAAAAGCCCCAGACAAACCGAATCAATCATCGTGTCAATGAGGTTCGTTGTTTTGTATTTTACGTTATGACGGCGTTTAACGGATAGATTTTCTTCAATCATTGAACGCCAGTCGATGACTTCCTTAAATGCTTCCAGAAACCCGAATAGACCAAACTGAGTAACCGTTTCATTATCAAAAGTGATTGGTAATGCCTTTTCGTCCACTCTCTTATACAGTTGTTTTAGCTTCTTTTTTACCTCCCGCTCCTTAGCTCTACGTACCTGGCGTGAAATTAGCACTTGATTTTTCTCTATGTTTTGCATTATCATCATAGTAGAGGAACACCATCCTTTGTCGTGTTTTGGGTTAGCGCTTAAACATTTCGACATTAGGATGGTAATTCCTTATTTTTTTTATAAAATATTTTCGAAAAATAACAGGTTCGAACCATCATATTTACTGACTTTATACGATGTACTTTCCGAATCCAAGTTGAACAAAATATTAATACTAACTCCATCCGTTAAGTTTGGAAATAGCAATCAGTGCAGCGCCACCAGCTATCCAAACCCATGGTAATATGTAAGCCATAGTTATCACCTCAACTAAATAATTTTATAAAAATACTTCCCCCATATTTTAAAAAAAATACTCATTAGGTTTACATATTACCATGGGTTTGTCGTTCGGTGTACCATATCATGAATAAGATACAGTAAGTGTGCAAAATGCAGCTCTAGGGGGTGCTTTTATTTTCCCCATAAGGAGGATTGATAACTATGCTTGTATCGTTTCTGAGTGGTACAGAGTTAGGTTTACAAGTTGTAGTATGGTCAAAACCGTTTCAGCAATGGTAGATACCATTAATTTAGTATTTTATTACTCAAGTGTATTTCCTATAATATAGATTAGTGGTATTCGTAAATAATCCAGGAGACGGGGAATCTAAATGAGTATTAACGATGAGCTTTAAATATGACTATGTAAACCTTTCAGTGTGACAGAGCTGCCGATAGGTAAGGTTTTGATATAGTCAAACTGCTATCGAGAAATATTGAAAATCTAGACTATACTCAAATGTGAACAAGATTTATATCGATTGGCATGAAGAATACTAAAAAATGAGAATCTAAATAAAGCGTCAGATGAAATAAAAAACAGGAAAATTAAAATACAACTTGAATTTTAATTTAAATAATGATATAATAAATTATAATTAAAAATATAAAATGGATTTTGTTATGTAAACTTGAAACCTCTTGAAAAATATGTTATGCTAATGCATAGCTTATTTTGCAGGAGGTTTTTTATTTTATCAATACTTGCGCCTGCGAGCTGAATGTTTGATGTAAAGCTCTTTATCCTTGCTCTATACAAAATTAAATCACAAAGTTGAAGGAATACAAGTGGTGAGATAAAATTGTAGCTCTTGAAAAAAGGAGTTAATTAACCGTGAGAACTAGTAAATTTACGTTTTCTGAGAACAAGTACAAGCAGTGGGTTAAAGAAGGTCGTGGCACAGGTGCAGGAGAGGAGTATAAGCCTTGGCTAACAGTCAGAGATGTTCCATCAATTGGGCGACTTTGGAAGTTAGTGGGTATAAAGATGGATCGGGTCTGTCATCTTTTGTCGGATCTCGAGGCCCACTGTTTTATGGTAAATGAGTTTTCACCGACGGTCACTGATATCAATGAGCAATTCCCGTTGCCATTAGAAAAGACGTTGAAAATTGCGGAGGAGTTAAAAATTCGACATCCAGTAGATCCTGTTTCTCGATTTACGATAGTAATGACGACGGATCTCCTTGTCCATGAGGGTCAAAGACGATTGGCACGTACTTGCAAGTATGAAGCTGATATAATTCCAAAATTCAACTCAAAAGGCCAGGACGTGAACCAAAATACGAGAAATAAGCTTAAAATCGAAATGACCTATTGGCAAAGGGAAGGAGTCGAGTGGGCAATACTGACGGAAAAGACCTACCCGAGATCGAAAATTAATAACATCAGGAACTTCCGTGGTGATTACATACGACCTAATGTGCCACTTCCCAACGGTCTGGATATCGAGTCAGTAATGAACGTGTTACAAGATAAAATCAAAGGTAACGTAATACCTAGGTTTGTTACTACAAAGGTTGATCAAACTTTGGGTTTGCATCCCGGGGTTGCCTTAAGGATCTTACGTCATATGATCGCCATTCAAATGGTACCCGTGGATCTTTGTAAGCTAATTAGCTTTAACCATCCGTTATATATTAAATAGATGGTATGGAGAGTGTGAAATGATTAAACAGAATGCAGTTTTGGTTTGGAAAGAAGAGAAAATCAGAGAACGTGTTCTTTGGCTTGGGGAACGAGAAATAATTACTTTTGATATTGATAATCCTAATGCGCTCCCTGAAGAAAGATCGCGAGATGAGATCGAAATGGCTTTTGTAGCCGGAAATGTTTCTGCAATTACAGTTGTTCCAACCTGGGCAAAACAACCTGAAGAAAAAATAGAGAAACGTGATCGTGAAATAAGGGACAATCGGTATGCACTTATTTATAATCTTGTCCATGAAAAGAATATACCGGTAATTTATTACAGTAAGTGTAGAGGTGAATTGATTAAAAAGCTAATTGAAAGTAAGGAAGCAACAAGTAATGGGAATACAACTGGTCGAGTACACAAAAAAACGATATATGGTTATCTCAGAAGATATTGGCGATATGGTATGATTCCCAATGCCCTGCTTCCCGGCTATGCTAAATGTGGTCACCCTAAAAAAGGTTTTCGTGTTGCGGGTGAAAAAAAACTGGGTGCCCCCAAAAAAAACGATAAACAAAATCCGGGAATTAATGTAGACGAAAATATATTGCGCCTATTGCAGAAATATGGAGATAAGCATATCAAGTTATGCAAAAACAATAAACCACGGACCAAGCGAAGGACATGGAGAGATATGGTATACGAGAATTTCTTGATAGATTCTCCTATTGGGGTGGATGGTGAACCTATTATCCCGATAAATGGTGATTTTCCTACTTATGGGCAGTTCCTTTATCACGCTTTTAGCCACTTAAATAAAAATGCAGTTAAATTAGCATCGCTTGGTGCCCACCAACATAACCTCACTGAAAGAGTAGTATTGGGAGATTCTACAGCCGAAGTAGGTGGAGCTGGAGAAACGATGCAAATTGACTCTACACCATTACCTATCTGTCTTGTAAACCGAGTCACTAGGCAACCCATTGGTAGCGTAACTTTGCATATGGCGAAGGATGTAAAGTCAAGGGCGATAACAGGCATGCACATTGAGCTGGGGGGGGAAAGTAATGCAGGAATCCGAGGGTTGCTGCATAACGTGGCGATGGATAAGGTAATGTTTTGTAAAGAATATGGGATCGAGATACAACGCAATGGGTGGGAATGCCAGCACTTACCACGTTATTTGGTGGGGGATCGTGGCAAATTAATGAGCCTAGAAGAAACATTAAAAAATGCGTTAGGGATGAGTGTTTTGCATGTACAGGGAGGGCGAGGAGATTTAAAGGCGATAATTGAAAAAACACATGACCTCCTACAAATGGAATGTATCGATGAACTCCCCGGATCTAATCGAAATGTTAGAAAAGAAGATCGGGATTCAGTGAGGGGGTCTGCTATCGATATCTACCAGCTGACCAGGATATTGATCAACTATATCCTTCAGCACAATAACACTACACTGCAAAGTTACAAAATGAGCAATGCCATGATCCAAGACGGTGTTGTACCGACCCCGATGAAAATTTGGAGATGGAGCTTTATGAATGAGCGATCCTATTGTGAAAGTGCGGATATGGACATGGTCAGGCGTTGTCTACTAATGCGAGATAAGGCAACGGTTACGAGGTTTGGACTCGAATTTAAAGGAGCTACGTATTATTCCAAATATTATCACGAAATGGGATTATTAGAGAAGGGTGGAAACAAACGGTGGAAAATCGACATATTGTACTTTAACACACATTCTGATCAAATCTACATCGAATTGGCCGGGGATGAAAAACTGGAGACTTGTCCGCTACTGCCGCGAGATGATCGCTATAAGGGAACACATTTTGATGAAGTGGCTGGTATATTGGAGTATGAGAAAACTGTCCGTCAACAACAAATTGGAAGAGATATCTTTCTGCATGGCCAAAGCCATGCGAAAAATAAAAAAATTAGCGAAGAGGCTGAAAAAGAAACCAAAGGAACGCGGACTGGACGAAATCTTAGCCAATCGTTAATGAAAAAGGAAATGGCAGAACAAAAGAAGCAAGAAAAACAGATCATGACGGGAAATATAAGATTGAACCCTTCAGAGGTTGCTGTGCCTCCTACTATTGTACAAACTGATAAGTATGTTGATCGTGATAGGGCACAAATCCGATCTGTTAAGGACAAAATATGGAGGTGAAAGCGTGGACGAAGTCGATTCGCTAGTATTAACCGGAACAAAAATGGAAGCAGTTTATCGTAGGCAAGAACTAAAACAGTATCGAGGAAATCCAATGATAGAGGCTTTGCCCAAAATTATGGTAGGTGATGAAGCAGTTGAAAAAATGTATGTCATGCCCACAATAGGAAAAAATGAAAAGAAGTTGCCTGCGGAGCTTATATATAATAGTATACTTTATAATCTACCGCAGATATTCCAGGTTTTTGCGAGGCATAAAGAACTGCAAATTGCCGTATCGGCCCAAATTAGAAATGGCTATGTAGGGCGGATGCCATACACGCCAGAATTTATCAAAAAAGCAAGAGTAAATGATATAAAGAATTTAGTAGCTGAACCGACTACGTATTCTTTCGCTCTAATTGGACCAAGCGGGATCGGAAAGTCTAGAGCTCTAAAAATAATCCTTCTGAACTATCCTCAAACGATATATCATACAATGTATAAAAATAAAAAAATGCCGTTTACGCAACTTGTATGGTTAAAAGTAGACTGCCCATCCCGTGCATCGGTAAAGACCCTGGGCTATAATATTCTAGGTGCAATAGATAATGTTCTTGGGACTGGGTACCGAGAGAAGGCACTCAAAAACAGATTGTCAGCGGACGACATTGTTAATGAGGTCGGAAATAAATGTCATATCCACGCTGTAGGATTGCTGGCTATCGATGAAGTGCAAAGGCTTAAGAATGCCCAGGAAGGTCCAAGCGTACTATTGGAGTTTTTCGTAAGCATGATGGATAGAATTGGGACACCGCTAATCCTAGTAGGTACTAATGCCGCTGCTAGTCTGTTTACTAATGCTTTTGCGAATGCAAGGAGAAATACTGGATTCGGGAATTTCGTATGGGATAGATTGGATAATGACGGGGATTGGGAGGAGCTAATTGAGATGTTGTTTAGATATCAGTGGACGTCGCAGAACGCCGACTATAAAGACTTTATTAATATTTTCTACCAGATATCTCAAGGTATTGCCGACATTGCAGTAAAACTATATGCCATGTGCCAGTGGAAAGCGGTACAACTAAAGAGGGATTATGATTGTATAACTAAGGAATTGGTAGAAGATGTTGCATTAAAAAGTTTACGACTTGTAGCCCCAATGCTAAATGCCTTAAGAAAGCGCGATTATAAAGCTTTGGACCAGTGGCCTGATATGTGTTTATCGTGGAACGATGTCCGGCTTATGATGGGGGCGGAAAATGTAAATATCAATCAGGGCAATAACAATCAAGAGGAGTATTCGGCAAGTGCGAGAGAAGTAATTATCTGGCTGCGTGAGGCGGGAGTGTCAGTAGAAGACGCTGAGACGGCAGTAAAAGAAGCGATCGATAAATGGGGAGAAAGTGATCTTGGAAGAGTAAGGCGCTATGCTTATAAGAATGCTCATAAGAAGAAAAGTACGCCTAAAAGTTTTGTTAAGAACAAGAATGAAAATCATAATAGTACTGAAGATCAAAAAGACACTAATGATTTATCGGGGATGGAAGTGTTGTCATATGTTTTAGCGGAAGAGGATGTTACCTGATAGAGCGAGGCTAATTATGATAGAAGTAACTGACTCTTTAGAATATGGCCAATATTACAAAAAGATGAATAGTGAGAGGGTGATAAAACAATAATGCTTAGTTATTTTCCGCCTCCTTATGAAGATGAAATCTTATATAGTACGATAGCAAGATACCACAAACATACTAAAAATATCAGTACCAGCTTTACAATGGCGGAAGTTATAAAGGGAACTGTAACCAATCCTACATTAGGTTTACCTAATCGAATTGAGTTTTTTTTAAACAATACTAGACTTGATAATTGTATTTCAGGAGAGGAACTTATCGAGAATCATACTCTATTCCCTTTCGTAACTGCTTTTTTAGATGCTGAGCGGAGAAATAAGATTTGGCAAACAATGCTTACGGGTGCACCGATGTTTCCTGTAAATTGTGGTAATCTTACTCATAACTTGCCTCAAAATCTACGGTTTTGTCCAGTGTGCTTGAAGGAAGATATAAAAAGTGGCGAAGCGTACTGGCATAGAGCCCACCAATTACCTTTTGTAAAAGTTTGTTTTAGCCATGGGGTTTATTTAAGGGACTTTTGTCCAGAATGTGGTACGGCATATTTATCAAAAACGCTTATTGCATTGGATGAAAAGTGTAAGAATGGACATTGCTTGACGCAGCAAAGTGACAGGTGTGATGATAATTACCAAAAGCACAAATCGTACGCAGAAGATGCATATGCTTTAATGAAGTCAAATTCTAATTTTGTTCAAAAGTTGATAAAGCCATTATATATAGATCGATTAAAGTGTTTGGGGCTCGCAACTTATAAGGATGTGATACGTAAAGAGAAACTCTATAATCATATCATTAATTATTACGGAAAGGAATTTCTGCAAGAAGTAGGTAGCGATATTGAACAGGAGACTGGCTGGGTGATGAAAATGTTTAGAAGTAAGAATATTGCTATGCACCCCATACGACACTTGTTAATAATACGCAGTTTATTTGGAGCATTTGAAGCATTCTCAGGTTATCAAGGGAATGAATATAAGCCATTTGGTGATGGGCCGTGGCCGTGTCGCAATAGGGCAGCCGATCATTACGGACAATACGTGGTATATACGTGTATTTTAAAACGCTCTAGGGATTTACCGAGCGTTGTAGGAGAATTTCATTGCGATTGCGGTTTTATTTACTCCCGAAGGGAAGTAAACATCTCAGATGGGAAAAAACGTCCGGTAAAGATTTTAGATTTCGGCCATATATGGAATGCTAAGTTGGCAAAGTATTTAAATGAAGGGTGTACTTATTCGGAAATTGCACAACTATTAGGTGTTAGAGAGATAATTGTGGCAAGGTGCGTCAAAAAACAATCATTGGACAGTATTGAAGAACAAACTCATCATAGGTTGCATGAAAGTAAGGCAATTAAGCGCAAACGGATGATTTTATCGTTGATAACTCCTGGGGTTATACGATCAGATATACGTTCTAAGGCGGCGAATGATTATGATTGGCTTATGCAACATGAAAGAATATGGATGGATGAGCATCTTCCGCCGCCTGTAATAAGAGGCACAGTGAGATCAGCGCGAACAAAGGTCAATTGGCTTGAAAGAGACGAGCATTTTTCAAGCGAGGTTAAACAAGCTGTGACCAACATTGTAGATAAACCCGGTAGACCAGTAAAAATCACAAAAGGTTTAGTGGCACATTCTATCTGTAAAAATTTACGTGGGGATAATTTAGATAGATTACCTAAGACTAAATTGGCAATAGAATCAGTGAAAGATACTCCTGAGTCTTATAAAATTAGGCTTGTAAAGTGGGCAGTCGATAACTTGAGAGCAAGGGGAATGGTTTTAAATAGCACTAATATTTACATAGAAGCTGTTATAAGTTCAAGCCAAACAACTCAAATAGTAAAAGATTTTATTGCGAATGTGGTGAACGGTCAAATGGAACGAGAAAATGCAATAAGCAATATGATGCTTGTAAATAATCAAGCTGCAGCATGTAAAGAAGGGTAGGGTAACATTGTTATCATTTAATAGAAACAGAGCCCTTCTTGACTAGTGCTTTGGCTTGTAGAAAATTTTTATGATTTAATTTTTGCGTTGGAAGATTGCGTTGAATAGCCTTGCGGTCGCAAGGTTATTCAACTGCCCTAGACAAATCTGCTATGGGTAGATGAATGTTTCACTCTGTAGAGAGAATGGCTCTGTTTGCTCATTAATGGAGAAAACGCTTTCTAAAATCAGTTACCATCTTATTTTTAATTAAAATATACTGTGATTAATAAGATTGTTACCAACTTTATTATATTTAAAAATATGGGAAAGGATCGTCGATCGCTAGAAATCAGGCATAATCAGTTGCCAACTTAATTTTTTGCTATCAAGACTAAGATGATAATCTCATTCTATTTTATTATACATGGTTTTATAGTGGTGTATGTGAGCCATATCACATTAGCAAAAAAACGGTTACAATAAAAATTTTAGTTATTAAATAATAATAAGTAGCAATTAAAAGCTGTTTTATGGTATATTAGATTAACGTGTTGAAAAATAAAGAATTGGAGTATAAGATATAAGTAATATGTCTTATACATCAAAAATGGGGTGAGGACAATTAAAGGAACAGTTGTTGATACATGGATTATTACGGCCTTCGAGAGATGGGGTAAAGAAATAGTTGGCCAAGCGTTGGCTCAGATTGGTTGGCCTCCTACTCGTATGATTTTGCCTACTGAAGATATTAGTGATGCTGAGATTCGGAAATTTATCAGTTCTTTGGCGAAGTTGTTAGGTAAATCTGAAGATGCTGTATGGTTAGATATTGGGAAAGACAATGTAAAGGCTTTCTTTCGCGTATATCCAGCCTTTTTTCAGCAAGAAAACTTATATTCCTTTTTGCGTTCCATGTATGATGTTCATGTAGTGGTCGTGAAACGGATACCAAGTGCTAAACCACCAGAAATTTTAATTGAGCCGATTTCGGAATATGAAGCAGTACTTAGCTATCGCTCCAAACGTGGAATGTTGGGTTACTTAAAGGGGTTACTAGCTGGCGGTGCTGAGCACTTTAAAGAAAATATCTCCACGGAGGTTATGGAAAGTTCCGCAGAACACATCAAAATAAAAATTAAGTTTCCTCAGCCGATTACCTATACAGAGCGGTATCGGTGTAATGAATTATTATCTTTTGGCTTTATTAGTAGTTTATCCGTTAAAATTGGTGTGGCAGTTACGATCGTAACCCTTTTGGCAGATGGCATTTTGTCATTGGCTGGCGTAACCATTCCCCTATGGTCGGCTGTCATTAGTGGTGGGCTTGCGACTCTGTGTTCTAGCCTGCTATTAAAGCCTTTTACATCAATAAAAAAAGAATTGATAAACCTACAGGAACGAAAATATTTCATGGAAACCAAGATGCATACCCATGATGAGCTTCAAGAGGTTATGCAAAGCATCTACCTTTATAAAAAACGTCTGAAACGTGAATTTGTAGGTTTCAAAGGTACGGCGGATGAAATGAACCAATATGCCGACAATTTTAACAAATTAGCGGATCAAATGACCGAAACATCGAAAGGAATTTCCGGTGTGGTCTATGATGTGGCGCAGGCGGCTAATAATCAAGCCGAAGAAACTACTGAGGCAGTTGCTGTGTTAAGTGGTAATTTGCAAACACTAAGAACTGTTGTGAAAGAACAGAATCATAATAAATTACAATTAGAATCTGCCATGGATGAAATTAATCGGGGGTTTGGGGAAGTACAAGCATCTGGTGCGAAGTTAGAGCATAGTTTGTTAAGTTTTGCTGATGTGAAAAATTCAGCTGTAAACTTACAAGCCCAAGCTACGAAAATTACAGAAATTACGGGTATGGTAGCAGCAATTGCAGGACAAACTAACCTTTTAGCACTGAATGCTGCCATTGAAGCAGCAAGGGCTGGTGAACATGGTAGGGGCTTTGCTGTAGTTGCGGAAGAGGTGCGAAAGCTGGCTGAGCAGTCTCATCAACATTCTGATAGCATTACTAGTGATTTGAAGGTGCTAATGGATATTATCAGTGGTGTTGTAGAAATGATTGAACAAGAATATGATGTTTTGGCCATTGAAAGTCGCCAATTGAATGAAGTGGTAACTAGCAACAGTAAACATGTAGAAAATGTACATGGCGTGACGGATAATATTGTAGATATGATTAACAAATTAGAACATGAAATGACTGGGCTTAGTCACGTCTATGGTAAGATCGAATCGCTGGCTGCCATCTCCCAAGAAAATTCGGCAGCAAGTGAAGAGGTTAGCTCTTCGGTGCAGGTTTATAATGATAAGTTGCAGGATATGATGGGCAAGATTAGTGAATTTAAAGTTATTATTAGTCATTTCAGTGCAGATGTAAATCAGTATCGTACTTAATCATACGGTAGGTTATGTGAGACAGATTGAATAGGTAGGCGTACGCCAACCTATTCAATTTTTTGTGCCAATAGGATGTAGATCTCTTAACAGTACTGTTAAGAGATGATTCTTAAAAATTTAGGCATGCAGAAAATGTATAGAAATAAGCAATAGTTACAATAATTATAAATAAATTATGGTTTTTTATCAGATTTGTGATATCATTTTCCTATTCAGATAATAAAAATGGCAGTTATAACAGATAAGACGTATGGAGGATTTATATGCTTAGAGAGCAACGCAATAAGGACAAACTGGAAAGTTACTATCAAAAATTTATGAACACGGGAGAAATGGATCCCAATGTACATCCGTGGGTAGCTGAGTCCTGGCAAAGCAGCCGAGCTGTAGGGGTTGCAGCAGAGAAAATGCCAGAATTAGTGAAACTTGATAAAAGTGAAATGACGAGAAGACAGCGTTTGCATCAGCAGGCGATTGCCTATTTGAATGGATTGTACAATCAGACCAGGGAACATTTTGATGTATATAATTTAAGCCTATTATTATTAGATCATGATTGTTATGTACTTAAAAATTATGCTTTACCTTTTTTTCAAAGAACCCATAGTGAATTAGAAGGGGTACGGCTCGCGGTAGAGGATATTGGAACATCTAGTATTAGCATTGCTCATGAACATAAAGTCCCTTTTTTATTATTTGGATCGGAAATGTGGATCAAAGAATGTCAAGATGGTGATGCTTGTTCCGCACCGATTGTGATCGATGGCGAAGTAGTCTACATAGTAACAATTGTATCTGTGGAACAGGAAAAGTTGCCTTATAGCGCAGTGGTTTCCTTATTGCTGAGCATTAAGTATGCAATGGAACAGTATTTGATCATGCTGGATCAATTAGAAGCGAGGCATGCTATTTTAGATGCTGCTCCTTTTGCGGTGTACCATATTATACCTGGTGGCGAAGTTGTATATAGTAATAAGTTAGGTCAAAGTCGCCTGGCAGGCATTGATGCCGTAGGATCTCATGGCGGGTTGCCCAACTTAAATGATGTGGTACTTAATTATCGTCATACACCTTTATATAAAGGGTTTAAGGGCATTCCATCCTACAATAAAGAAGTGACATGGATTACTTCGCGGAAAACATATGAAGATATTACTACTGTTGTGCCTTTGGAACATGAAAAGGCGGTTACCAGTGTAGTGGCGGTATCGTTACCCATTGAAGATTTGCGGACACTGGTTGCTCATGCTGTGGGGTACAAGGCTAGGTATAGCTTGTCCAGCATGGTGGGGAGTACCGCTGTATTTACTACCATGCAAGAAAAAGCCGGCCGGGTAGCGCGTAATGGCAACCACCTGCTCTTACAAGGTGAATCTGGTACAGGTAAGCAACGGCTGGCCCATGCCATTCATCAGGTTAGTGCGCGGGCAGCTGGTCCATTAATCTCTTTAAAGTGCGGAGATATACCTGCCGAAGTATTAGAAGGTGAATTATTTGGTACTGGTGCAACACGGGATGAAAGTTGCACGGGGAAAATTGAATTGGCCAGTGGTGGAACTTTATTTCTAGATGAAGTTGAAAAAATTCCTTTGCACGTGGCTACTAAATTGGCTGAAGCCTTAAAAACTCGGGAACTGTGTCGCGGGGGTGAAAATGTTAGACGGACCTTTGATGTTCGTATTATTGCTGCCTGTGATAGTGATTTGAAGCGACTTACGGAAAAAGGTGTATTTTCTTCTCTACTATATGCAATTATTTCTAAAAGCACCATTCGCATTCCGACCCTCAGAGCACGGCGGGAAGATATTTCGTTACTGGCAGAACATATTATCAGTGAACTCGCGGAACAACATAATCTAGAAACGAAAGAACTCTTGCCAGCAGCAGTGGAGCAATTAATGTCCTATGATTGGCCTGGAAACATAAAACAATTACAGGGCGTTGTAGAGCAGGCTTTCTTCAATACGACGGGCGGTAGTATTGGAGCTGAGGATATCAACCTCCTTGGTGAAACCGGAATTGGTAGCATGTGGAAAGAAGATAAAGAAGTATTTGTTGATGCTTGGAAAGTAGCAGGTGGTAATATTAGCCGTTTGGCCAATATGCTAGATGTCAGTCGTGTGACATTATATAGATATTTGAAAAAATTTGGTTTAGATAAAGATTAATAAAAAAATATAGGTGGGATGATATGCGACTCCGAAAAAAACCATGGGTAAGTGAGGCATTAGTAGAACATAGTGATGTTGTCCTCATTAAAGATTTGCTGTGCTCTAAGACATTGCGCACCGGCGAAAATGTCAGTGTTGAAATAAAGAAAATTGGCGAAACTATGAAGGGCCATTGGCATGAGATCTTTGGCCGCACAGCCCCCTTACATGTAGAACTAGGCACTGGTAAAGGGAAGTTTATCAGTGAAATGGCAGAACGCCACCCAGAGATTAACTTTGTGGGGATTGAATCTCAGCAAGATGTTTTATATTATGTAGCGAAAAAGGTGCAAGAAAAGAAACTTACTAATGTAAAATTATTGGTATTTGATGTGAATCATTTACTCGAAATCTTCGCGCCAGGAGAAATTGATCGGTTGTATATTAATTTTTGTGATCCATGGCCAAAAGTACGGCATGCTAAACGCCGTTTAACCCATGCTGATTTCTTAGAAAAATATCGACTTGTATTGAAGCGTGGCGGAGAAATATTTTTTAAAACCGATAATCGTTTGTTGTTTGATTTCTCCTTAGAGCAAATTACTGAAAGTAGCTTGGTCATGGACAAGGTAACTTTTGATTTGCATAACAGCGATTTCGCAGGCAACGTAATGACGGAATATGAAACCAAATTTAGTGGTATGGGTACGAAAATTAATCGTTGTGAAATCAAATTCCCATAAATAATTGGTAAAATTTTTAATTTTTTATCACAACATTGCATAGTGCGGCATATACTCTAATAACACTGTGGGATCAAAGAGGGAGAGTGTTGTTATGTCGCGTCAACAGATGTCTTATCTGGTTCCTGAGCCCTTGGAACCACTAAACTTAGAAGAAGTGAAATTCTGGTTAAAAATCATGCAGGAACATGCTTTTTTTATTAAAGCTGGATTGCCTTGTGATCAGGCAGAATTCATTGATGAAGCTCAAGCCTTTTATCAGGAATTTGAGTCATTGCGCTTGCGTGGGGAACGGGTACAAAATGACAAGAAATTTATGGAGTTGGTCGGTGATACTCTGGCACTAGTAAGAGAGCTTTATATCTTTAAACGCAAATTACTACATATGATGTTGGAATGCAAACTCGGTGGTTGGAATTTCCCTTTAAGTCTAGACCATATGGCTCGTGAAGCCGAATATTTTATGCGTCTATTAGATAAGGGCAAGAGTAATAAGGCGATTCCTAATGGCGGGAATAAAGCTCAGCAAAGTGCATTTTGGTTACGGATCATGGCTGACCATGCTAAGTTTATCAGTCATTTGTTAGATCCATCTGAAGCAAATTTAATTGCCACAGCCAATGCCTTTTCAGAGGAATTTGATGATCTCTTTATGCAGGGCCGGGATTTTTCTAGCATGCTACATAATTATCCTGAAGTTCCAGCTTTAAAACGTTTTATACAAGATGCTAGGGCTGCGACGGCACGCCTCAGAGACTTTAAACGGGCTGCTGAGGAAATGATTGTGGAGTGTAGATTGGTTGGCATTGCTCCAGCAATACTAGCTGATCATGTGCGCCGTGAGGCTGATCATTTCTTGGGGATGATGGCCAGCATGGAAAAAAATATTATGAAAAATATGCCAATCATTAATCCCTGCGAAGACGAAGAAGAAGACGTAGTCATACTGCCAGTACAAGAGTTCGAACCTAAAAATAAGGTTTTCAAGGTGCTAAATCCTGAGCGGGAACAAGAGGAACTAGTAATTGAACGGGATGAAGATGTGGAGTGGATGGTGCAAGAAAAAGTAAATAACAAAAATAAACCCAGTGCAGAGCCAAAGCCCATCATTCCCGAGGTCAAGAGTGTTGTACTTGAGAAAAAAGTGATTGATAAAAAAGTGATGGAGGAAAAAGTAGCAGTGATTGAGCCAGTAGTTGCTGAAAAACCAATTCCTCCAGCAGAACCGCCAAGTAATGAAGGTAAATATAAGTGGAGTGGCAAGTGGCCACGTCAATTAGGAAAAAAAGATGAGTAATGAATTCCTGTAAGTATGATCCTTGTTTTTTGATGATGTCTCAGACGATAAAAGGAAGAGCATGAACAGGACGCTGAGTCCCCATGCTCTTTCTTTTAGTAGTTTGAGATATTTTTTTGTGGTGATTTAATCAGACCGGGTTGGTATAACAGCCATGTAACCTAAAATTTCTCGTTTGGTATCGGTAGTCGATAGTAGACGACCATTATATAGATCAATCATGCATAGATCAGCAAAAATATGGCTAGTGGCAATGCCAAATTGTCCGCCAGGTAGAATATGTAGGCAAGATATCGAGCGGTCTATTTCAATATGACGGATGATCGCAGCAGTATTGCTATCAATAACCGTGATAGAGGCATTTTCTTCATTGACAACATAGGCAAGATTATCGGCAGGCCAGGTGGCAACATGAGAAGGGTAAGCGGCAGAGGGACTGGTGCTATAGGGGTAAATACAGCGCTGAGCGTTTGTAATGGTAGGAGTATGATCATCGTTCATGGTTGTATTAAAGAATATGATCCCTTCCACATTAAAATTAGTCGTAGTAAAGGGGATGTAAATATGCCCGCAGGCATCAAGTGTGATATTAGTTGGAATGCCGGGTATGGTATGTTCAGTTAGCAATTGACCGCCCGGGCTGAACACTGCGAGAGAACCTTCGTCATTATGTTCCCAGACACTATAGACGCCATTATGATCAGTGGCGAGACCTACGCAGGCAGACTGGGCTGGGGTACCCCAAGATTGTAGCGACATGGTTTGAATGTCAAGGGCATACAACATGCCACTGGGGTCAGAAAAATACGCAGATAGACCATCTGGGGATAAGGCGAACTGGGTGGGTTGGGGTATTTTTATGGGCAGCCGATAAATGGATCGTTGTGTAAGATTGGCGACTAATATCGCACCATTATCATTACTGCCTACGACTGGTATGTATGCTTTGGTGCAGTCAGGCGATAGGGCCAGTTCAGTGGGACTAAAGCCAGCGGGATAAGGCATTTCACTCAGTATTTTTCCACTAGGACCATCAATCAGTAACAAAGCATGGCTAGTGTCATCAAGGACTAATAATTGATAGGGTAAAATTTCCATATCTTCACCTCGGTTTTATCGGAGCGTATTTATTGCTCATTTTCTATATATTATTCTTATATTATTCAATTGGTTATTAGGTGAGTGTATTTATTTTTGGTATAATAGGTGGGAACGATACATAAAGGAGATAAGATATGAGGTTCTGGAGAAACAATAGAGAAGCTGTCATCTGTAGTACTCTGTTACTAGTTCTGATTGGTAGCGTCAATATTTTTAGTGCTAGTTTTGTAGAAGCAGGACAAAACATGCATGATAGTTATTTCTATTTAAAAAGGCATCTTATGATGTTTGGCATTGGCATAGGAGCAATGCTCATGATGATGCACAGTGATTACAAGCGAATAAAAAAGTTGGTTTCGCTATTGACGGTGGTTACCATCGTATTGCTGGTGTTCGTATATTACAAGGGTGTTGAAATTAATGGTGCTAGACGTTGGATTAATATTGGTTTTCAATTTCAACCTTCAGAACTGGCGAAACTGACAGGACTTATGATTACAGCGGGATATTTAGGACCAGTGATTGACTATGGGCGTAGAGTGACGTTACTGTCCACCCCCTTCTATGTCACCATACTATTGGCATTAATTGTATTCAAACAACCAGACATGGGGACAGCCGTTATTATCATGGGTGTATGTCTGGTGTTATATCTGATTGCTGGATTGCCGAAACAACAATTATTTATTTTGATGGGCGGCGGTGCAATGATCTTTATCTATGGGACCATTGCAGCATCTTACCGGGCAGAACGTATTGCGGCCTGGCTTAATCCTTGGGCCTATCAGCAGGGCATTGGTTATCAATCGGTGCAGGGGTTACTAGC
>Ga0224527_1000669_pt1 | contig 21148 bp, 19 predicted proteins | sample CBST0metaG_FD_179882 | JGI IMG/M metagenome (GOLD analysis project Ga0224527, IMG submission 179882) | Peat soil microbial communities from Stordalen Mire, Sweden - C.B.S.T0 | ecosystem: Environmental > Terrestrial > Soil > Wetlands > Peat | place: Sweden: Norrbotten County, Stordalen Mire... | reverse complement strand
GAATAATGCATGGTCCCCTTGGCGTGTCATGCTGAGAGGTAATGGTATTTCCTCATCAACAGTAAGTGCATGACCATACCTGTTTGAGCCATATCCACTCAGAAAGCTTAGATGATTGGCTGGTATTGGGATTTTTTTAATTTTAATCCGTTTAATATCTCCAGATTTAAATTCCATGTTTTCGTCAGCAATGATGGCTTTTAGATTACCTGAGATGGTTCCTATTCGGAAATCAAGATGCTTTTTTGCTTTAGATTCTGCTAGATCTCTTCTAACAGTATCTAGTCTTGTGGTTATCCTCATAGTCAATTATTCCATCTCCATAGTTTTTTTGATCATTTTCAACCTTACGAAGTTTTCCCTTTCCATCTCTTCAAGCCGCATCTCGATGTATTTAACTGTATTTTCGAGTTTTGGAATGATGATATGTTCTAATGCGTTAACCCTTCTTTTGGTTGACTCTATCTCAATTGCAAGAAGCATAATTGTCTTCTCAATTTCTGCAAGTTCGATAATGAGTTTTATTGATTCTTCAAACTTGCTAGCAGCTTCATCAAGCTTTACAGATGTTTCTAAAAATCCATATCCCCTTTGAACCATATTTTTCTGGCCAATTTCTGACTCGATCAACGGTACAACAACACCCATAACACTTCTAGATTCTATTTCAACGTTAACAGATTCTTTAACTGACATTGCAGATTTTTGAACTGCTAAGTCACCCATTACCATCTGTGCGTCGTTAAGATCTTTGTATGCTTCTTGGAGTGTAGCTTCTACACCTTCCCTCGAGCCCTTCACACGTTCTAATATGTTGAAAAATTCCATAATAAGGGCGTTACGTTTCTCCTTTAGGAGACTGTGGCCCTTTACAGCAAGTTTTTCCCTATCTTTCAGTTTTAGGAGTTCCATCCTTGTTGGATTTATTCCTTCTATCATTTCCTGCGCCATTTTATCCCTCTTGTCCTTAAAAACTTATAAAAAATTTAAATAGATTTTAAGGGGGTTATTTGTATGCTGGGTGATATTTTGGAATGTGCTCTGCCCTAACACGTTTTAGTTCTGCTTCTGGTAAGAGGCTTAATAACTCCCAACCTAAATCGAGTGTTTCTTGAATGGATCTATCTTCATCACCTGTCTGTGTAATGAATTTTTTCTCAAATGCATCCGCAAAATTAAGGAATTTTCTGTCACGTTCCGTAAGTGCTTCTTCACCTACAACAGCCATAAGATCCCTTAAATCTCGTCCTTCAGCATATGCCGAATAAAGCTGATCTGAGACACCACTATGATCTTCCCTAGTCTGCCCTTCTCCAATTCCTCCACTCATCAATCTTGAAAGTGATGGTAAAACATCTACTGGTGGGTATATACCTTTTCTGTTAAGATCTCTGCTTAAAACAATCTGACCCTCTGTTATGTAACCGGTAAGATCTGGAATTGGATGTGTAATATCATCTTGAGGCATTACAAGTATTGGCATCTGGGTGATTGAACCTTCTTTACCGGTAATTCTTCCGGCACGTTCGTACATAGTAGCTAAATCAGTGTACATGTAACCAGGGTAACCTCTTCTTCCAGGAACTTCGTCCCTTGCTGCTGAAATTTCACGAAGTGCCTCACAATAGTTGGTAAGATCGGTTAATATAACCAGCACATGCATGTTCAGTTCAAATGCAAAGTATTCAGCCGTTGTAAGTGCCATTTTAGGTGTAATAATCCTTTCAATAGCAGGATCATCTGCAAGGTTCATGAATACTGTAACTCTCTCAAGAGCACCTGTTCTTTCAAAATCTCTCATGAAGTAATTTGCTTCTTCGTGGGTAATTCCCATAGCAGCAAATACAACAGCAAACTCGGTTTCTTCTCCTATAACTTTTGCTTGTCTTGCAATCTGTGCTGCAAGTTCGTTATGTGGAAGTCCGGATCCAGTAAATATAGGCAGTTTCTGACCACGTACCAGTGTGTTCATTCCATCAATTGTGGATATACCGGTTTCAATGAATTCTGCTGGAAATTCCCTAGCAGACGGGTTCATTGGGTTTCCACTGATATCTAATTCTTTATCAGGTATTATCTCAGGACCGCCATCAATTGGTATACCAGTACCATTGAATACTCTTCCCAACATGTCTGGTGCAACACCAAGTTTTGCTGTTTGACCTGTAAACCTGACTTTAGTTGTTGATGTGTTAAGGTCACTTGTACCCTCGAAAACTTGCACAACTGCAAGGTCTCCTTTGACCTCAAGAACCTGACCTCTTCTATTATCTCCAGCAGGTGTTTCGATCTCAACGATTTCGTTGTAGGCCACTCCCTCTACACCTTCAACAATCATCAGAGGACCGGAAACTTCGGAAACAGTTGTATATTCCCTTGTTTTGATATCTATCTTCATCTTCATACCTCACTGCATTGTTTAACTATATCTGCCTGAATTTCCTTTACCTTTACATCAAATTCAGATTCCGGTAGATACTTCATCCTTCCTATATCATCCTTAACAGGTATGCTTATAATGTCTGCGGATGCGGCTCCACGATCGAGTGCTGCTTCAGCATTTTCATGGTAACTAATTATGGTTTTAAGCATTTCATACTGTTTTATAGGTGCACAGTATGTATCTACTTCATGATATGCATTCTGCTGAAGGAAGTCCTCTCTTATCATTCTAGTGGTTTCAAGGGTGATTCTTTCTTTGTCTGGAAGTGCGTCTGGACCAACAAGCTGTACAATTTCTTGTAGTTCGGATTCTTTCTGGAGTAAAGCCATAGCTTTATCCCTTGTTTCTCTCCAGTCGCTACCAGTATTAGTTTTCCACCAATCTTCTACACTGTCCACATATAATGAATAACTTTGTAACCAGTCTATTGAAGGGAAATGACGTTTATCTGCAAGTGAGGAATCTAACGCCCAGAAAACCTTGGAGATACGTAGAGTGTTCTGTGTAACAGGTTCTGACAGATCTCCACCAGGTGGTGATACTGCTCCAACTACTGTAACAGACGATGTTTTATCCTCTGTACCCACAGTTGTTATCCTTCCGGCTCTCTCATAAAATTGTGCTAGTCTAGATGCTAGGTAAGCAGGGTATCCTTCTTCACCAGGCATTTCTTCTAGTCTTCCTGAGATCTCCCTCATAGCTTCTGCCCATCTTGATGTTGAATCTGCCATAAGTGCTACATCGTATCCCATATCACGGAAATATTCTGCGATTGTTATACCTGTATAAACACAAGCTTCCCTTGCAGCCACAGGCATATTTGAGGTGTTTGCAATAAGAACTGTTCTGTCCATCAGTGGTTTACCAGTCTTAGGGTCTTCAAGTTTTGGGAACTCTTTTAGAACCTCTGTCATTTCGTTACCACGTTCTCCACAACCAACATATACAATAATGTCGGCGTCAGCCCATTTTGCAAGTTGTTGTTGGGTAACTGTTTTACCTGATCCAAATGGTCCTGGCATAGCAGATGTTCCACCTTTAGCAACGGGGAAAAATGTGTCTTGTGCTCTTTGTCCAGTTACGAGTGGTACATCAGGGTCTAATTTTTGTTTGTATGGTCTTCCAACTCTTACCGGCCATTTTTGCATCATTGGTATTTTTATAATACCTTTAGAAGTTTCAACTTCTGCAATTTCTTCTTCTACGGTATAATCACCCTTGGATACTATGCTTATGAGTTTACCTTCTACACTCGGTGGTACCATTATTTTCTGGAGAATTGCCGATGTTTCTTGTACTTCTCCTAATATGTCTCCACCCTTAACTTCTGAGCCAGCTGTAAGCATGGGATTGAAGGTCCATTTTTTCTCTTTATCAAGTGAAGGTACACTCACTCCCCTCTGGAGGTAGTCGCCTGTTAAAAATTTGATCTTTTCGAGAGGTCTTTGGATTCCATCAAATATAGATCCAATTATACCTGGACCGAGTTCAACTGATAATGGGCCTCCAGTACTTTCAATTGGTTCACCCGGTTTCATACCTGCAGTTTCTTCGTATACTTGTATGGTGGCTGTGTCGCCTTCGAGTTCAATAATTTCTCCAATGAGGTTATCGTTTCCGACTTTGACCATCTCATACATTTGGGTTCCTTTCATGCCGTTTCCGACTATAACTGGACCTGCTATTTTTATTATATTTCCTGTAATCATTTTACCATCTCAACCCCAATTACTCTCTTAATAAGCTCGCTCATAGGATCCGATTCCCTTTTAATCGAGCCTGATTTGTCTGGTATTTCAATCACCATAGGTAATGCGCGTTCATTTGTTAATTTATTGATAGTGTCTCTAAATTCGATCCCAATTTTTTCAGTGGTTATAATCACTGAAAAATCCCGATTTATTAGATCTTCAAGAACTTTTCCGGCTTCTTCCATGTTTTTAACAGGATATCCTTCCTTTATCCCTCCAAGTCTAAAACCTATGACTGTATCTTCATCAGCCATAACAGCTACATTTGACTTCATATCAACATCTCCTTTATCATGGCTGTGGAGTATCCTTCTTCTCTTTTACCGCGAGCAATGATTTTCAAGTTCCTGATTTCCTTTTCTTTTTTATTTAAAAAGCCTATCATAGGTCCTATTCCAAACTGATTCTTCAAAGATATTGTTTTACCAGTTTTAAAAACATGACTGTCGAGTGCCTTTTCAAAACTTGACATTGAACGTGTTTCAGAATATTCTGTCATTGCATCTGAAAGCATTGGAGCATAACTTGTTCCTTCTAGACCACTAACAACACCTGCAACATCTTCAGCTTCCATAAGTTCCTTTAATTTCCATTCCCTGATTTGATATCCATCTGAAATCATGTAGAATTCGATGTCATCATATTTCAGGTCATCTGCTTTGGCCCTTAATATTATCTTGATGTTTGCAACATCTACCATTGTTCCAACGTAGTTGTGTAACAAAAGAGTGTTGTCATCTTCTGGTGTAGCTGAGGATCTTAAAAGGTTTTCTAGTAAATAATTGTCCATAGCTGATTCTAAAGGTAACAATAAACCTGTTTCATTGTATAGTGGAATTGCATCCTCTAATATCTTAGGATATTCAGTTCCTTCAAGACCGTTCAGAACTTCTGTTACAGTCTCGGCTTCTATAAGTGTATCAAGTTTATCGCTTAATGTTCCGAATGGAACTAATAAATTTAAAGTTTCATCCAGATTTAAACCAGCTTGTTTAGCAATTATTATACTTTTAATATTCCTAATATCCCATTTTTTTAGTAAAAACTTGAAAACTTCCTTGCTGTTGTCTGGTGTAATCCTCGCTACTAAATCGTATGACTCAGCAAGTTGTGCATCTAAAGCTTTTTCTAGGGGATATTGATCAATGTATTTAGCATAATCTGGAACACCTCGGAGGTAATTTTTTACCTCTTCGATGTTATCTGCTTCAACGATCTCTGAAAAATCTTTATCAGTGAATAACCTTCCTGATCTCGCCCTTACCCTTGCGTTTGGGTAAGTGTACGGGAACATATCTAAAACAGGTTTTATCGTTGATATAACTACTATTACTGCCACAACTGCCAATACTAGAAATAGTGCACCTATAAAAGCATCAACTGAGGGAAATCCCAGCGTAGTAATTATTGTAGTAATACTTTCTACCATCTAAATCTCCCCTATCATTTGAATAGTATACGTGCAACTTCTGATCTTAGAGATTTTTTAAATCTAAGCATTCTTGCTTCGATAGTGTTATTAACTTCGATATCACCATTTTTAGTTTTAATAATTGTTCCACCAATGGTGTTGATGTTATTTCCTATCTCTAAATTTGTTTCTTTACCCGTTTTTGCTTTCACATCGTTTTCTATTTCTGATATGGAATCTTTTATCTTGGCTTCATCTTCTGATTTGAGGAGTAAAATAAGATCTCCCCCTCCAATTTCCAATGCAGCTTCTATTATTATATTCTTAATAGATTCCTTATATTCAGCTGATTCTGAAGATGCAATTTTCACAAGTTTCTCTTCAGCTTTTTTAAACGATTTTTCAATTACTTCTTCTCTAGAATCAAGTTCCATTCTTCTGGATTTCATCTTAGCTTCTGAAATTATCTGCTGATATCTCATGGCAGATTGTTTCTTACTATCTTCTAAGATTTTTTCCTTTTCCATAAGGGCGACTTTTTCGCCCTCTTCTAAAATGGACTTGCTTTCATTTTCAGCTTCTTCTGATATTGAATCCGCTTTAAATTTAGCATCAGACAGTATACTTGAGACTATTTTTTCTGTCCCGTTACTCATGTTATTCCTCCTAGAGTATTCCACCGAAGACTAAGAGCAATATAGCAATCAAGAAACCGTATATAGCCTGTGTCTCTGATATTGCTGTAAATATAATACCCCTTGCAAACATATCTGGATCTTCAACAACTGCACCTGCTGCAGATGATGCTGTGATACCCTGACCCATACCGGAACCTAAACCTGCGAATCCTACTGCAGAACCTGCTCCTATTGCAACTAATCCAGCAGTTGTACTTAATCCAGCTGCTCCGCCCATTATTCCTGAGAAAACAAGAAGCAATATAGCTATCAAGAAACCGTATATAGCCTGAGTTTCTGGTAAAGCTGTAAATATGAGTCCTCTTGCAAACATGTCAGGGTCTTCTGCGACTGCACCTACACTTCCTGCTGCTGCTATTCCTTGTCCTATACCTGATCCTAAACCTGCCATTCCGACTGCTATACCTGCGCCGATTGCTGCTAATGCTGTTCCTAATACTACTTCTACCATATTATTTACCTCCTATTTCAGTATGCTTTCTTTTTGTACGGAAGGCTTTGAATTTGTGACTTCCACCTATGTAAAACTGAGAGAAATACTCTACGTAATGCAAACGTAATGAATTTATAAATGCACCCAGGCTCTGGAATGCACAGTTAGCTATGTGACCTCCAACGAATATAAGTGGAGCTAGCACAAATCCAATGTATGGAATTAATGTGTCACATAACCCGGTTAATATGTTCACTGTCATGGCTATACCGCCAGTTGAAAGACAGAGCGCTAATAACCTTGCGTATGAAAGTACAGTTCCTAGGAATCCTGTAACATCCATTACACCGTATGGTCCGTTTAAATACATGAGCATTAAAAGGCTCAAGACTATGATAGGACCTCCAAAGATCTCTGCACTTGTAATTCCAGAAGTAATATAAGCTGCTGCAGCTACTACAACACCAATTTCTAGAACAAACCAAACTATCTGTGTTCCGAGTGCTTCCCTGACTTCTCCACGTACTATGTTGTTGTACGTTCCAATGAGTAAACCCATATTGATGTGTATAACACCTACTATTAAAGCCATTAATAGAATGTACTGAGGGAATACAAATGCGTTTATTGAAGCGATTGTGGTTGGGAGTGGAGTTGACATACCAATAATCCATCTTGGGAACAAATCCCCTATGAAACCATTGGTAACCATTCCAAGTATGAATGCCCATACACCACATGCAACCAATATAAGTCCAACATTGGCCATGAGCTTACTGTTTCTACCTAATCCTATAAACAAAACTAAACCTATAATTGCATCAATTACACCATATCCTGCATCGGTTAGACAATAACCGAAGAAGAATGGAAATATAATTGCCATTAAAATTGTTGGGTCAATCTCCCGATAATCTGGTGGGGAGTACATATGCACAAACATTTCGTATGGTTTTGCAAATCTTGGGTTATCTAAGTGAACTGGAATTTTATCCTTCTCAACATCAGGATCTGAAACATCAACTATAGAATATCCCATGGTGGTGCTTTCAATAATGCCGAGGACTTCCTCAAGATGTTTCACTGTGACCCATCCCTCAAACATTACAGTGTTTTCAGTTTCACCAAATGATGCGAATATTTCACTTCGCTGTTTTTCTATTTCTAACTCTTCTTTAAGAACAAGTAATTCTTTATGCCATTCAGCAGATACATCTGCTAAATCGTTTAAAACGGATTCTTTTTCTTTTACAATTGATTCTATTCTTGATTCTGAATTTTTTATAATTTCTTCTGGTTTTCCAGATATTCCAGATAATTCAAATCTTTCAAATTCTAATTTTCTTAAAAGACTAGAAACTTGATCCCCATTCTTTTTTAGTGTAACAACCACTAATATCTTAGATTCTTTATCGATACTATCATCATCAACAACTAAAATTTCATCGGGTAAATCTTTAATACCAGATTTAAATTGATCATATGAATCTAAAGCGATTTTACCTGATATAACAGATGTGTATTTAGATCCTTCCAAGTTACCAAGGTCGAAATCAAATTTACTTAAATTTTTCGCTACTTTAATAGCATTTGTTAATTTAGCATTTTCTGCATCAAGTGCGCTTACTTTATCTTCTAATGGTTTGGTTTTAGTTTCAACTTGGTATAAAATCTTTTCTGCATTATCTAGAAGTTCACTAACAGTTAGTTCTTCTACTTGCCTTTTCTCAATTCGTGGCGGATTAACAAAACCCTTTGCCAGTGTTAAAATTCCGCCTTCTTTTTTCGCTACTGTTCCTAAAAAATCTGCCATTCCAGTAGTTTTCATTAGAAGTGAGGAAATTTTACCGAGAAATGGAGTTGCATGTGAAGGTTTTAGAATTTGTTTCCACTCTGCATCTTCTTGTATTCGCTCAGATATATCATAGATCTGTACTATACTGGACTCGTGAAGTGAATTCACAAGTAGATCAGCGTACTTATCTAAAGTAATTATCTTGAGCTTCTTCATTCTTGCCGGCTTGAACATGGTACTCACACTATAAAATACTTTTTACTACTAAGTCCGAAGCCTCTTCAACTTTGCTCATTGCTGTTTTGGTGCTTATTTCAATTTTTTCAGCTGTTTTGTTTGATATGTGTACTGCTTCCTTTCTAGCTTTGTTTTCAGCTTCAAGCAACATATTTTCAGCATCACTCTTAGCTTCTTCCTCGGATTTTTCAATGATCTCTTTTGATTTTATACGGGACTCTTCTATCTTTTCGGACGAATTCTCTTTTGTACTTTCTATTAATTTGTCAGCATCATTTTCAGCCTTTTTAATGGTTGTAATTGCTTCCGATATCGTTGTCATTTAAATCACCATAAATATATAAAAAAACTCTATTTTGAGTTATATTTATCTTTTACTATTTAATTTTAGTATAATAACATAACAATAAATAGTATTAACCATCCAATTATTTGTTATCTATTAATTTACCTAAACTTCCTGTTTTCACCTCTGTATCTTTGTAGTGAATTTCATCAATGTCAAAGAATTTTCTAAAGGGCAGTTCAACTGTTTTTTCTTCAAATACATGTGAAATAATTCCGGGAAGTCTTCCCATCATAAAAACTCCAGTTCCGAGACTCCAATCAAATCCCATATCTGAGAGTATTCCTGCATTTGCCCCGTCAATATTCAGTTTGATTCCTTTAGTTTCAAATAATATTTCTTCAATTGCTAGAGATAGTTCGGTATGAACACCTGAACATCCATATTCTTCTGATATTTTCAAGAGTTTACTGGCACGGGGATCTTTTGTATGGTATCTGTGTCCGAAACCAGGTATTTTTTCATTATTATTGAAAAATTCATCGACAACAATTCCGGCAACTGCTTTGATGTCATGATATGATTCAAGTGGACCAGTGTATCCAATGACACCATTATGGACTAACTCTTGGAGCATTTTCATTGAACGTTCGAGTGCTCCTGCATGATACTTGCCAAAGGATAAAAGTCCGCCTGACACGCATCCATTCATAGAAGACCCTGTAGATGCCATTAGTCTTGCAACTTGAGTGCTTGGTGGTGTAACGCCATGGTCACAAAATGAAACAAGAATGGCTTCTAACATTTTTGATTGACTTTTTGAGGGTAGTTCACCTTTTATAAGTAAATAAACCATTTCGGGAAATGATATATTTCCTATTAGCTCTTCCTGTGGATATCCCCGTGTTATTATCTTATTCGGTTCAACTCGGGTTATGGATGTTTTCCACTTAGGATTATTCAATTTAAGCATATTTTCCACAGTTTCTCTTCCAATTGCCATTAAAGATCACTCCAATAATTTGACGACAAGTGTACAGTAGACCGTCTTGGTTCTACACAACAACATGGTCGTGTACAGACTATCCTGACGCCGCTAGCTCTTTGAGGTCCTATGTTGATAAATGATCCAAGTGCTGTTACTGAACCTCCAATTCCAAGGGGCCCTGCATCAGAACAGTTCATTGATCTTGTCAAGTTTGTCTCGATTTCAGACTGAATATTTAGGTTCCCGTACGCCATTGCCTTTAGCATAAGCGATGATGCTTCAAAATGAGTTCTACCAATGCCAACAGATGGAATGCAGGGTGTGCATCCAAGCATTGTAATCTCTGATCTCAACCATGTTAAAACTTCATTAAATACTTTTCTATGATCCCTCTTGTGGAAAACCTTATATGTATTGGCCCTTATTTCTGGACCTCCACCAAGCATAAGAATATGGATATTTATGCCTTCATTGTTCATGGTATCCACCACAAATGATGGGGATAAAAGTTTTTCAGGACTTTCATAGAGGCCCTTTGATTGTTCGATCCTCTCAATGAAATTTCCTTTGACAGCCATTGGTCTGCCTGGAAGTTCCTTCAAACCTTCGCCTATTCCTTCTTTTATGTCTTGAAAAAATCCGCTGTTGAACTGGACATTATTTCCAACCTCAATTAGTACATGAGGTATTCCTGTATCGTCACATAAAGGAAATTTATTTGCCTTAGCTATTTTTGCATTTTCTAAAAGAAGTTCTAGAACCCATTTGGCATTATCATTAGTTTCAGCTTCAATTGCCCGATTATAAGCATCTAACTGGTCATTTCTGAAAGTTGTGCTGGCGTCTATAACTGCTTTTTTAGTTAGATCAATTAAATCCATAAAAAACCCCAATATTTTATACAGTTCATGTGTTCCTTAATAATTTTCTTTATTTCAATAGTGGAGGAATTTATTTTTTATTTTCCCGATTTATTGGGGATGGACATATCTTCAGTTCCCTGATTTGATATCTTAGCATCGGGATAATAACGGTCTATCATACTCTGAACCAGATAAACCTGCCTTACACGTTCTGCTGCTTGACTTTTAGTTGTTTCCCAGCCGTGATGTGCAGCCACCGCCCCTCCTGTTTTAAGGTAAACAGGTGCTGCAGATCTAATTATCTCAGGGGCTTCGTAATGTCGGATAAAACCTCCTGAAGATTTAGGATTTTCCATGTGCAGGTCTAAAGATATGTCTATAGATCTTCTGATAGCTGACATCATGGGTATCTGAAGATCCCTCACTGGGTTGAAAGAATTTGCACCGATCTCTTCTAGGAGTTTTGCAGATGCTGGGTTTCCATGGCCACAATGGGCTGAAACTTTAAAATGCGTTTTTGCAGGCAATTCTCCTTGGCTACGCATTTTATTTAAAACCCAAAGCAATCCTTCATCATATACAACAATACCTCTGACACCTAATGATGTGGCACGTTTAACATCTTCTAATGCGTATAATAAGTTTTTATAACCCCTTAACCTGTAGCCTATCCTTGCGCCTTCAGGAGTATTTGCAGAAGCGCTAGTATCATAGGTTGCTCTAGGTCCAACACTTAAAAATAATTCCATATGTCCATCTAATGCAATATCCACCATTTCTTCAATTTCTTTGTCTGTTAAGAGCATTATACCCTTAGTTTGTGTTACCCTATGAACTTTTACACCATAATCGTCAGTTGCATCAACAAGGGCGGCCATAGCTCCAGGGTTTTGTATTCCTGGTACTTCAAACCTGTATTGTGCACCGTCTGGAAAACTTTTTCCCGATATTTCTATATTTGAGTCAGCTTCTTCGATTCCAATTTTTTGTAAAAAATCTTCAGTACGCATAAAAATACCCCACATTTCCTAATCTTACACAATTAAATTATTAATATTAACTGATCATTAAACATTCTAAAATGATATAAATTGATCAGTTTTAAGCATCGTTGAATTCTTTATTTAATATTTTCATCAGATCTCCCATTTTATACGATTCAAGTTCATCTATAATTTTTAATGCCCCAAGATCCACTTTAGGATTAAGATAATGGAACTTTTCTAATATTTCTTGTTGATCGAAGGGTTGTTCAGGTTCGCCCATTGGAAGATCTATCTGGCTTGTGAAAAAATTGTTTTTAGTCAATACCTCAACCCTTGAAGGCCTTTTTAAAGGATATAATTTATCCATTTCTTTGTTATGTTCTAGAACAACTTTTGATGCTAATGTAATAGTTTTGGGATTTATATCAAGGTTATTAATATTCAGATCACCGTTTAAAAGGCTAATTGCTATGGCAACAGGTAAGCTTTGTCTAATACCTTCAACTGTATTAGGATTAGGATTATCATGTTGGGAAGCGATTTCATATGTTTTAACATTAACCGAAACAACGTCATCTACCTTAACATCCTTTGAAATCATTTGATTGTAAATTTCTATACTTGCATCTATAGATGAGTGCAGATGTCTGCATACTGGATACTTTTTAAAGTACACGTCCATTATATGGTAATTTTGATTTGCTATGATCCTATCCACTTTTTTCTCGTAATTCTTTATTGTGGATGATGAGTTACCTGGAATTACCATGGCATTTAAAAATCCTTCATTCCCATCAATTATTGAAGGAGCGCCTTTAAAATCATTTTCTGAGAGTATAGCGGATATAACTCCGGCTTGTGCTGCTTTACCTGCATGAAGATGTTTTCCTGCACTTCCGGCGTGATCTGATTCGAGTAAACCCGCTGTTTGGGTACCTGCAAGTCCAAGTGCATTAACAATAGATTCAAATTCCAGATCAATTGCTTTACAAGACGCAGCTGCTGCTCCAAAGGTTCCACAAGTACCTGTACTGTGAAAACCAAGAGTTCGATGTTCTGGGTTGGAGATCATACCCATCAAGATCGATACTTGATAACCTGCAACAACAGAACTAATAAAATCTTCTCCTGTTTTGTTACGGTTTTCTGTCGTTGAAAGTGCGGCCGGGATTACAGTACAACCCGGATGAATCTGCGCAAAACGGTGCCCGTCATCAAGATCAAGACTGTGAGCAAACACACCGTTAACAAGCGAAGCATCGATATAACCCGCGTTATTAGAACCTAAAACCGATGATCCACCACCATTTCTGAATATGTTTTTAACGGCTATGCTGCTGGGAATTTTAGATCCGGCAAGTGCCACACCTAAAAAATCAACAAAGCATTGTTTAACCTTTAAGATCACTTCTTCTGGAAGTTTATCATAGTTAGTATCAACAACTATACTGGCCAGTTTTTCAGTTATCATGTCTTCACCACAATTATTATAATAAGATAAATTATCAAATTTTATTTTTTAATTCTAACAATTGGCTTGCTTAAATGTCTTCTAGCTGATGGTGGAGTTTCATAAAATCCTTTTTTAATATTTCGTTGGATCTTAACCACTTCCTTTTTGTCTTCCCCTAACTTTGAACCACATTTAGGGCACTTGTAACCCTTTCCAGTTCCTGCAGATTTCATTCTTTTACCACAATCACACATTGGATTTTTGCTGAGAAACAGATTACCTAGTTTAAGAAGTTCAAATTTCTCAATATTGAGTGTTCCTTTGGCTGTTATTCCTTCACCTATACCTCCATACACTCTTAAAACATCTTCAGGTTCTAGTTCTCTTACAAATTCCCTGAACTGCTTGGTTGGTTCGTAGGCAGCACATTCAATCTGTCCAGAATCATCTCCAAGGGTAAATATGAGGTGTCCTCCTTCTATTACATGAGGTTTATTTTTTACTGTTCCTTCCACTATGTAACATTTGAATTTTTCCATGTCTGAGATATTTTCAACTTTTTGGAGGTGCATATCTGTGTGTTGGTTGGTTAGATATATGCAGAATCTTTCAAGAGGTTCTAAAATTTTTACAGTATCTTTGGCTTGACATAAAATTTCAGGATTTTCACTTCTGATACCATAAAGTACAGGACATGGGGTATGAGGTTCTATTGCAATGTAGCCTTGATCTAAATTATCAAATGTAACTGGATAGGTGTTATCATTCATTTTCACCACGGATTTATGGTCTATTTGACGGGGAGTACCATAGTTTTCAGGTGTTCTGTAAGTTAATAATTCATAGGTTTTATCGCCAAGACAGCAGCTTATTGCGGCCAATGCCCCTATAATCCCCCGTCCATTTTTGAACTTATAAAAATCAGCTCCTACCCTATTTAATAGAGTTTCAGCATCTTCAATAGTCACTATATTTCTAATTGTTTCCAATCCAAATTTTTGAAGTTCTGGAGTTATTTCTCCATCGTAGAAAACAACACCAGGGTTCGTTCGTTCGTCTTGTAGTACTGATAATAGTTCAACATTCTCTAAAACAATTTTTTTAACTTCATCAACTTCTTTATCTGATTTTAATTCCAATTTAAAGGATGTAGCACCATTTCCCCGCGTTTTAAATCTTGCAAAAGGGTTAAGCCTTATGAGTCGTGGGTATCCTGTAATATTAAAACCACAATCTTTAAGTTTGGAGATTATAACACAAGTTATATAGGTGGTACACATTCCAGAACTGGAATCAGTATCATCAATTCCAACGTATAATAATATATTGTTCATATTTTTCACCGGTGATTAAATGCAGAAAACTAGTATTCCAGCTCAAAGGGATCATGTCCTTGTTGAGATAAATAATCTTCTTAGTAACCATGGTTTTGAAACTTCTAATATATATGATAGAAGTTGTTTCGATATGGTTGCAAGAAAGGAACTGGAACTTTTACTGCTTAAGATATTAATCAATATAGATGGATTTACAGGCAACCAAGCAGAGGAAATAAAGAAAGTTGCAGATACTTTCCTGGCTTCACCACTTGTCGTGGGGATTAAGTCTAAAAATGAATATTTGGAAGAGGATGTAGTTTACGAAAGACACGGAATTCCAGTTATTGCTAGAGAAACCCTTAGGAATATGGTTGTTGATGATGTTTATCCTGAGGTGTTTGCTGACCGTGGCGGATACTACGTTCAAATGGACGGTGAAATTATAAAACAAGTCAGAGAGGCACAGAATATCTCAAGAAAAGATCTAGCAGACAAAGCTCACGTGTCAAGGGAGACTATTTATAAATATGAACGTGGAATGGTTCGTGCATTTCCTGAAACCGCCATGATGCTTGAGAGTATACTCAACATGAAGATAACACTTTCAGTAAACCTTTTAGCCGTTCCTAATTTTAATCAAGATAGGATGGAAAAGTCGGATAATACAAATATAAACCCTAAAACTTCGATTGATAATCAAAATAACTTAACCAATCTAGGTTTTGGAGTTATATCAACTACAAGAACCCCATTTGATGCTCTTGCAAAACATGAATCAGGGGAAACGATTCGAAAAAATGGTAGTACCGTTATAACTAACATGGAAAAGAATAGAAACCAACAAGCATTAAGGAAAATGGCACTAAATGTTAAGGATTTATCTGGAATAACAGAAGCAGATGCAGTATTCTTGATGGAGGGTAAGAAATCCTTGAAATGCATAGAGGGGATACCGATAATATATAACTGGGAGATTAAGGAAATGGAAAATTCAAAGGAATTTTTAAGTGTTGTAAAGGAACGTAGGGATTGTAACTGAATAATATCAAATATATTAAATTTTCTTCTTTTTATGACTTTCCTGATTTAATCTGGATTTAAGTACTTCATGAAGCTTTTCCGCACCAACTATTGTTTCATTCTCGAGTTTCCACTCTGTAGGATACATCACAAATGGATAGGATTGATCACCACCGAGTCCTCCGTGGCTTCCAACAAGTTCTTCAAACGCTGCAACTTCATCACTCTCAGGATCGTAGAAACTATTAACAACGATGTCCGGTACGTATTTGAATTTATCTGTCCTTTTGAGATGTTGGGCAGCATTTGGTCCGAAGTTTGATAATGGATTTACTCCTTCTATTGTATCTGTTTTGAGATAGTATATGCCATCTGATCCTATTACAATCGGTCCAAATTCATCTGAATGAACCATTATAAATCCAATTCCTTCGTGTTTAACCAAACCCGGTATTAAATCTGGAAAAATATCTTTAATCTCTTCATAACTTAATCTATTTTCCCAGAGTGTGAAATATATTAACCCCAAATTCCCAGACGCAAGCACAATCACCTCTGCTTCTGATGAAGACTTTGTTTTAGGATTTTTATCGGCTGTATAGGATTGTATGTATTCTAAAACACCTTTAGAATAGGGTTTGTTTGCTATGTCACGTTTTTCAATATTTTTTAATGTATCAGAAACAATTTCTCTGCTTCTTTCAACTGTTCTATCCTTTTTATTTTTAAAATACAATTTACTTGAATCAATAGGTGCAGTCAAAGCCTGTGAGAAATGATCTTCGTTAGAGGATAATTTACTGTATATCTTGATATGGGCTGGAATGTAACCCCTTACCAGATCTTCGAGGGTAATTCCATAACGTTGTTTGAAGGTGGACCCATTGGTTTGTCCGTGGTCGGATTGTACAACAAATTTATAATGTCTGTGGGAATATCCTACAGCAGTTTCTAGACGAGAAAATTGTTTATCCAGACCTTTTAATGCGTTAAAGGAATCTTCATCACGAACACCTGAATGATGAGCTATTTCATCATAACCTAGATAAGTTACGTATGCAACATCAATTTTACCAGTTATTATATCTCCAATAAGGGTATAAGTAGTTACTTCTCTTAAAAAAACATTAGCACCAGCTCTTATAAATGGATAAGAAAAACCACGATGTATGCGAGGATTTATATTTTTAATGCTATGTTTTAATTGGGATCCATAATCCCTCAGTACGTCGCCTAGGAATAATATTATGATACGTCCAAAACTCGATGGACTGGAGTATAGATAGTACCATGCTCCACTGTAAAATTTTCTAAGATTTTTTAGATGGCTATAGGTGAATATGATATCTTTAGCATCGCCTGAAAACAAATTTGATCTACTAGCACCTTGTATTGAAAGTAACCCCCTGCCGTCTGATATTCGTTCTTCAATTAAAGGTGCATCCGAAAGACCTGTTGAAACCATTATCCTATTTTCATTTGGTTTTTCAACCCATCTAAATGCAGGGATATTATCATTGTTACCATGAAGTATACCTGCTTGACTTGCACCTGTTTGGCTTGATAAATCAGTTTCCCATACAGTTAGTTTATGACTTCCATTTTCAAGCCATTTAGAAAGGGTAGGCATAACTCCTTTATCTAAAGCTTCCTTTAGCACTTTATGGGCAAGTCCATCTATTTCAAGAAAGATAACCCCAGGTTTAAGCGAACTATGATCATTTCTGTCCCTTATATTTCTTTGAAAAACCAGACGGTAATATGAGGCATCATCGTCTATTGTAATGATTGTTGACAAAATAGTTGTTATGAAAGCCATTCCTATTGGGGTGAGGATGAGTGCCCAACCTTCTATTGTTATACCTGAAACGAAATTACTAACAAACCAGATCATCAGACCATTTAAAAGGAGAGAGCCTATACCAACGGTGTAAACAAGGAATGGTAAAAATAATCTGGATAAAATAGGCCAAAAAAACAAGTTTAAGATACCAATAATGGTTACTACCAATACAGCTGTTTGCCAGCTGTTAATAGTAAGTCCAACCGACAAATCAGCTATTAAAATGAATCCAAGCACCTCACCAAACCATAATATTACTGTTCTTAATAAATAGCTGATGTAAACTTTTTTCTTGGAAGGAGCTGATTGTTTATCCATTTAAACACCCAAAATTAAATTGAAAATCATGATCAGTTCATTGAAACAATTTTAACAAAATATGTCTTGATATCATGTATAATTTTATAGTATAAAATAAAGTTGTTAAAAAAAAATTATAGGATAATGATCCTCACAAATTCTAAGTGCTCGATGGAAGAAATTGTTTTTATTGTGAATTTAATAAACTGAATGTTTCTTCGGCTTCGGCTTCAGAAGCAATTCCAATGGTTACAATATCTGCAAATTCAACGGTTTTAAGATAATCAAAAGCTTCTTGTGGTTTCAATATACCTGCTGCAAGAACTTTTTTAACAATAACTGTTTTATCCAAACTGTTAATTAGTTGATTGAGATGGGTTCTTTCATCATATCCATAGATCTCAGTATCCATAAGATATCCTAATTTGTTTACAGGTACCATATAAACGTCAAACATTTCCTGTATAGGGGATCCTACCAAACGTTTAGTTGTTGAATAGGGCATGTGTGTTGCAATTCCGGGTACAGCATCTTCATCCTTAATAAGTCGAAGTTTTTCACCGATAAAATTCCAATCCTTTTTATCGGTTATGTCTGCATGAAGAATCATGGATGTAGCATTGAGATTTGAGAGGAGTTGAATATCTTCCAATTCTTTCTCAGGACGCACAGTTCCAATTATATCCATATTATATCCTGCATTTAAAGATTCTTTAAGTGCTTCTATAACAGGAGGATGTGGAATTATTTGAATTCCAGTAATACCCATCTCGTATGATTTTTTTATTATTTTAAATATATTTTCTGGGTTGTTGTACAAGTCAAGTTGATAGAGGCGTGCTCTGTGACCAAATTGTGCAGCTGCAATAAATGGGGAGGTTCCAAGAAGTGTTCTTGGTATTTCCCCGTTTAAAATTTTTAATTTACCTTCAAACATCTATTTTACTCCACTGGCTGAGCAACTACAGCAGTTCCATAGGCTAAAATTTCTTGCATTATATCAGAAATAGCATCTGAATCGAAACGTGCACTTATTATGGCATTGGCCCCCATTTCCTGGGCATGTTCAATACATCTTTCAAGTGCTTCATTTCTTGATTCTTGCATCATCTGGACGTATTCTTTAATTTCTCCACCAAATACAGAACGTAACCCTGCACCTATTTGGCCTCCTACACCTCTACTCCGTACAGTAAGTCCGTATACAAATCCTTTTGTTTCCAAAATCTCATACCCTGGCACATAATTTGAACTCACAATTATAAATTCATCAACTGAAACCAACCTAACACCTCCATTAATATTCAATGCAGTATACTATACCCATATACTTCTATTTAATGTTGATATATTTTCCTATCTATGTTATATTACTATAATTAAATACTTAGCCCGTATTGGTTCAATTAAGTAATATTCCAATTTGGGGATTATAATTTTAGAAACTAATTTAATCTATATATATTATAGATATTTCAAAAAAATTTATATTACGATTCACATAATCATATATTTACTATAGAAGTAAATCGAAGTTTTCCTATAAAATTAAACTCATTCCACTTCATTATATTAATACAACGAGAACTGGAGCTGGTGAAAAGATGGATAAAAAAGTACTTATCGCTGATCAAATAAACGAAAAAGGAATAGATGAGCTCTCAGGTATTGCGGAAGTTGTTAATAACTTTACAATATCAAAAGAAGAACTCTTAGATGTTATAAAAGATTTTGATGCTATAATTGTAAGGAGCCGTACAAAGGTTACCCGTGAAGTAATTGAAGCATCCCCAAAACTTAAGATAATTGCACGTGCCGGTGTGGGTGTTGACAATGTTGATGTTCAAGCAGCAACCGAACGCGGTGTAATGGTAATAAATGCTCCGGAATCAACTTCGATAACAGTTGCCGAGCATACTATGGGATTAATACTTGCACTTTCACGTAAAATTGCCATAGCAGACAGTTCAGTTAAACAGGGTAAATGGGAAAAGAGTAGATTCATGGGTATTGAGCTTAACTGCAAAACTCTTGGTGTAATTGGGATGGGCAGAATTGGAAGCCAAGTTGTAACACGTTCAAAGGCATTTGGTATGGATACTCTGGTATATGATCCTTATATAACCGAAAAAACAGCTTTAGAATTGGGAGTAACTGTAGTGGACCTTGAAACCCTGATCAAACAGTCTGATGTAATGACTATACATGTTCCATTAACAAATGAAACTAAACATCTGATATCCAAGGAACAGTTTGAAATGATGAAGGAGAATGCATTCATAATAAACTGTGCACGTGGAGGAATCATTAACGAAGACGATCTGTACGAAGCACTTTCAACAAATAAAATAAGGGGAGCTGGACTGGATGTATTTGAAAATGAACCTCCAGAGGATAGTCCTCTTTTAGAGTTGGATAATGTTGTTTTAACTCCTCATATAGCTGCATCGACTTCTGAGGCACAAAGGGACGCAGCAATAATAGTTGCAAATGAAATAAAAAAGGTATTCAAGGGACAATCTCCTAAGAATGTTATCAACATGCCAGTACTCGATACTGAAACTTTAAGCACCATAAAACCATATTTTGAACTAATAGAAAAAATTGGAAGGTTCATGATACAAACAGCTAAGGGTAACATCAACGAATTGAATATAACCTACTGTGGTGAGCTTTCAGATTTTCCAAAGAATGATGTCCTAACGCGTATGATACTTCAAGAAGTTTTAAATCCAATACTCAATGAACCTGTAAACTTGGTGAATGCTACAAGTGTAGCTAAAAACAGGGGAATAATTGTAACAGAAGGAAAAAGATGCGACGCAAAGGGATTTAAAAGTCTTATAAAAGTTGAAATGAAGTCTGACAATAATGATGTGAGTTTAGAGGGTATATTCGTTCAAACACCTAAGATAGTCATGATCAACGGATATCCGGTTGATGTTGAACCGGAGGGAACCATGCTCATATGCAAGTACAAGGATAAACCGGGTACAATAGGGGCTATAGGTACGAAGATTGGTGAGCACGGGATTAACATAGCTAAAATGCAGGTAGGTAGAAAAAAACTTGGTGGAGAAGCCGTGATGGTACTTAAAGTTGACCAACATGTTCCAAAAACACTTATATCCGATATTAAAAAGCTTGAAGATGTCCATGATGCTGTGGCAGTGAACCTATAGGTTCTCCCCACACTTTTTTTTAATAAATATTTGTCGATTTAACAACACCACTAACAGGCGAGATTTCATTCATACGATTGTATAATTTACTAATTCTCCAAAACCATCATATCCACATATGCTATCATCGTCGTAGGGTT
>Ga0224527_1000667_pt1 | contig 21222 bp, 21 predicted proteins | sample CBST0metaG_FD_179882 | JGI IMG/M metagenome (GOLD analysis project Ga0224527, IMG submission 179882) | Peat soil microbial communities from Stordalen Mire, Sweden - C.B.S.T0 | ecosystem: Environmental > Terrestrial > Soil > Wetlands > Peat | place: Sweden: Norrbotten County, Stordalen Mire... | reverse complement strand
CTGATGGCGGGAAGATTGAGTTTTCAGTATCGGAGCACATGCGCCGCGCCAATCCTCCCCGCATCAAAGATATTTCTAAAAAACGCCGGGGCAAGACGCGTGCTGATAGCGGGAGACCATGGGGACGGCGCTAGGTGTGGCACGGGTCCGCGGTGTACTTTCCCTTGGCGGGTGGCCCCGGTCCCGGGATATTTCTAAGCCACAAATGAGGGTGTCCTTCGCATTCGGGGACCGGGGATGCCACCGACCTCAACCCGGAATCCGTTCGCGATGCTCCCTGTCAATCCCTTTATGTCGGCATCGCGACTGGGATGTTGCGATCGAGTCTAAGCATGAATATGGGCGGCGCAATCGGCGTTTGCGGGGACTGATCCTGCTAAACCGTAGGGCTTCTTACTAGTGGAGGTCCGGAGATTTCTTGATCCGAAGAAGGAGGACCGGGGAACCATCGGTGTGGTTTCGGGGTCGTCGAGACCGACCGCTTACCAAACGAGGTAGCGTGGGAAGATGTCTGGTCTGGAAAGATATAGTCTACCTTTTGGGAGACACCACCGTGGAAGCCACACCCCTCAAAGCCGCTGTCACATCAGAAATATTCGAACAGGGAATACGACTTGCAGATATCATGATGCCGTGCTTCATGAAGACGACGCGAGAGCTATTCCTGCGGAAGCCGGGCCAGACACGCGGACGCCTCGTTCACTACACAACAGCAGAGGCTGCCCTCAACCTAATCAGAACCAAACGTTTCTGGATGCGCAACACCAACTGCATGTCTGACTTCAGCGAAGTGCAGCACGGCTTCGACATCTTGAATAGATTCTTCGCTGACAAGGCGAAAAAAGAATCATTCACGGAGGCTCTGGACGGCTGCATCCCCGGTGTTGCCTCTGAAGCAATCACTGCGTTCAACAACTCTTGGAAAGACATTCGATTGAACTCCTACATCGCATGTTTGTCGGAGCATCAGGACAGCGAAGACTCAAACGGGCGACTTTCAATGTGGCGTGCATTCGGCGGAACTGCGACTCGAATCGGGATTGTGCTTAACATTCCATACACTCTTTCTATTCTCCCCCTGAACATCATATTCAGTTCAGTTGCATACTTTTCGGAATCTGCGGCGCACGAGGACCTGGAAGGAGTCATTGGAAACATTCTCGCCAATCGAGAGTATCTTCGGATGATTGGACGTGATGCTCTTGTCAGGATAGTTTTCAACACGTTTTTGTTTCGTGTGGTTTGTCTGAAACACGAAGGCTTTCACGAGGAGAGGGAGTGGCGAGCAATCTATGCACCGACGCTTGGGGCCTATGCACCGATGCCTGGGCCATCTCGACTCATGGAGTCATCGACCGAAGTCGTCTCCGGGGTACCGCAGGTCGTTTACAAGGTTCCACTCGATGCATCGGTTTCGGACCAGATCGCAGACTTGGATTTCACCCAGATATTCGATCACCTTATCATTGGACCAACACCCTATCCGTGGCCAATCTACAGTGCATTTGTGGACGAATTGACGAAGACTGGAGTCGCCAATTCCGCTGAGCGGGTACGAGTCTCCGGGATTCCGATTCGTGCTTGATAACTGCAGCGTGTCGAGCCTTCTCTATTTTCATTCTCTTCGGGTGGCGCACAGCGCCATGTATGACTGCGGTTGTCTGGGATGATCGGCGAATGCGTATCCCACTGTTCCGCCAGACTTGCGAGAAGGAGCAGTGGCGCTTCGCGGGCCGGCTGAACTATGATCCTGCGACAAGGATCAATCAATGAACATCTGGCGGATGAAACTCCGGGCGGGGAGCCATGGCGACTCGATGTGGCCGGCCTGTCGTGAGCGTGGGATCGCAGCGATTACCTACCGGGCAATATATGACAGCGACCTGAGTCGCATGACCAAGTTGGACCTGGACCCTCGGGTCAAGGGCGCAGGCAGAAGCAGTATGTATCGCTTTGCGTGGGAAATGAAGGGCGGGGACGTCATTCTAGTTGGAGACTCAATCTCCAAGCAGGTGATTGGGAGGGGCTATATCTCTTCGGCTCCAGGTGAGCGCGCATATCGTTACAACGCTCGGAATCCCATCCGAGAACCTCAGGACCCAAACGTGCCGTGGCGCCACGAAGTGCCCGTTGTTTGGGACAAAGAATTCGAGCCCATCGCTTACCGGGACGGGGCACCTCAAAACTCCGTGATGCACTTCAACCCCGGATGGCGCGTTGAGTCAGGCGGAGAACGGCCAGCGCCATCTCATGATAAGGAGGGTGAAGCAGGCGACTTTCTGAACGAATCGGCGTACATGAGAGAAACACTCGCTTCCCGGCGAAACGTCGAACGACTGCACGCTGGATTGTCAAATCGATTTCGAGCTTGGCTCAAGCGCGAGTTCTCCGTGCACGCCAAGCAGGAACAAAACTGCGTCGACCTAACCTTTGAGCACGATGGGATGTCGCACTTGGCCGAACTGAAGATCTGTTATGGAGGGCGGACGCGATTCGCGATACGCGAGGCAATTGGGCAGCTGCTTGAGTACAACCACTACCCACCCCGGTCAGAAGCTAAGTCATGGTGGCTGGTCATGGATCAAGCTCCTGAGAAACCTGACCGCATCTACATCGACGCACTTAGGCAGAGGTACGACCTTCCCCTCAGACTTGCTTGGCCTATGAACGCCACATTTGAATCCCATCCTAAGTGGACGCCGCGTTAACGGCCGACGTCTTCCTGCGAATGCTTATCCTGGGGTGTACTCTTCTTGGCTGGTGGCCAGATGGCCCGGTCTTTCACTACTGCCAGCCACTAATGAGGGTGGCCCCGGTCCCTCGCATTTGGGGACCGGGGACTCAATAGATCTCAGCACGCCGCGAGGCTCGAGGCTAATGCCCGATCAATCCCCATAAGTCGCCAAGGCGACTGGAATCTCATGCCCCCCGCCGGACTGGGGCCCGAGGGGCTCCCGGAGCCTGACGCGTTTACCAATACTAATCCGGCCGTTGGCAAATAAACCAAGCTGAATGGGCGCAATGGGCTGAAATCATCGGGCGACAATCGATCTGGTTGAATCGCAGGAAACTCCGCTTTTCTGAGAAATTATAGCCGAGAGTGGGATATGCTCTGAGCATTGAAACCACTCCGTCCAAGTCTTCAGAGAGCAATGCGCAAGATGGCGAAGCCTAGGTTATCCCTGGCTGAGCGGAGAGTGCTCCGTCTACGGCCGGAGGAAGTCTATCTCACGGGCATGATCCTTTATGCCGTCGTACTGGGTAAGAAAGCTGCCGGAGAGTTCACGCTTTTTCAGGGCTTCAGTGTAAATGCTTTGCCGGAGTATGCTTCACTCCGCCAGATATGCCAGTTGCCTGCTCACAGCGACGAACTCTTCAAGACCCGCAGCGAGACCGCAAGATCGCGCATGTCTGGAGTTTCGGGATATTCGATTGCTCTAGTCGAAGACGAGTTCTTTGAACAACTCGAGAAAAATCCGGGATTCGTCTGTGTCATTTCAAACGCAGCCAGCCATGCTAGGGTCGCCGAGTATTTTGCGCAACGGAACAATAAATTTTGGCTGCACGTTACAACGTCCGAAGGGGAAACCGCCGAGCCAAAGTTGTGGGACATTGACCGCGCTTACATCTACGACTGGACGAAGGCGGCGATCCTTGAGCACCACAACAAAAGGCGTCACGAATTCCCGCATGCCGGTGAGTTCCGGCCGTTTGTGAATTGGGACGAGGCCACCGTGCCGACTCCCAGCCGAGGCCACAACATCTTGACTCCGACGGAGACTGTGTTTCTGTCGTTGGGGTATTCATTTGATCTACCGGATGACACGCTCAACGGCGACGAGGACGGCGTGTTTGCCGATGCGCTAGTGGCTGCGTCTCGAACCCTTGAAGCGACGTTAGAACGGCTGAAAGGTGACTCGAAAAGGCCTCCCGGAATACCCAGTGTGATAGTGACCATACCGTCTGTGTTTCGCCAGTTAAAGCCGAATCAGCTCAGGCGAGAAGCGACCCCAGAGCTTCGCCGGGTGACGCGCGCCGTCTTACGTCAGGCGCAGTACATTGCGCTGCGAGCTACGGCCAAAGAACAGGAAGAGATGGCCCACTCTGAGTTATCCAATGTCATCCTCGGGATGCGCGCACAGGAGCTTTACCTTTACACAGCAGTGCTGACGGTCATGGCGTGCAGCCTGTGCTGCCCCGTGCTGAGGTTGCCACCACAACTTGACCGTGTGCGGACCTTGCTGGTTGGACTCGCATCACTTTCACACAAAGGAAACGATGCGCAGCGTCGCCGGAACCAACTGGCCATTCGAATCGGAGAAATGTTTCGCTCGCTGATCCCGGCGCAGCTCCTATCCAAGCTAGACGGATATGTAAATGAAGGGGTGAAGCTGGTTGGAGACGTTCCACTGGAACTGCTTCCGATCAACGGACTGCCGCTTTCGCTTCGGTGCAGCGTTTCTCGGCTGCCCACGCTCCCAGGAAATTTGCTAGTCCGGCATTCACTCCTCTGCACTCCCACCTTTCTGCGGCCATCTGACTTCTACGATGTTCTGGTTGTCCGCTCCTTCCAGCCCGACGATCCGATCCGTAGTTTGTTGGAAGTCTCGATATCCGTCGTGTTGCGAAAACAATCCAAGGTCAAAGTGAAGTTCGTCGATGTCTCCAGCGAGCAAGAGTTCATCGACGCGTTCAACCAGTTCTCTGGGAAGATTGCTATCTTCGATGGGCACGGCGCCCAGGCTGCTACCGATCCCCAAGGGGCTCTGTCAATCGGGAATTTCCGAATCAATCCGATTCAGTTCTACGGCAAGATCCGGTTGCCACCGATCATCCTTCTGAGTGCGTGCGAAACACATACGCTCGAAGGCTTCGAGTCGAGCGTGGCGAGTGCGTTTCTTTTTATGGGAGCCTGGTCCGTTCTCGGCACGTTAGCTCCTGTCGATGCTCGGAGTGCCGCGATACTCATTACCCGATTTCTTTTCCGCCTCGAAGCATTTCTGCCCGCGCTAGGAAGACCGATGAATTGGACTGAGGTGGTCACAGGGATGCTGCGGATGTCTTATGTCACGGACATCCTCTTCAAGTTCGAGCAACTTGATCGCGTTGCTCCCGGAACCTACCGTGGCGTTCAAATGACTGCCAATGTGGCCATCAATAGCGACGACCCGGAGTGGTTTGAGAAGGTGCTGTGCGAGCTTTCCAAGCAAACGAACTTGACCGATGAACAGGTTCGCCAGAGATGGCTGGATACTTGCTATTTCTCGGAGACTCTACGGTACGTACATTTGGGGAGTCCGGAGAATATCTTCGTTTCTCCCGAATGATTTCCGCTCCACGGATCGAGCAACCCAGCGCAGACCTCAGCGAAGATGGATAGGTTCTCTGAAGTCGCCTAGTCGACTGAAATCAGCAAGCTTTCCGGGGGGTGAAGGTTTCCCGTCGCAAAGGGCGTTTGCCAGGACCTATTTCGTCCCGCTATCCTCAAGAACTCTCTTGAACCTCGAAGAACACGTCGTCCAATGTGTCAATGAAAGTCAGTCGGACCAAAACGCAGGGCACCTCTATTTTGTTCGACCTTCCAGAAAGAACTAATAGTTGCGACCCAGGAGCCGACGTTGAGGATTCACCTTCTGTCCGCTACTCTTTCGACTTACTTCTCACTTGGGAAGAGACTCTTGTAAATGATTTGAAGTAGAGCGAGCAGGAAGCCGTTCAAGATACCGCTGATCAATGTGGCCGATGCACCGCGTTCATTGATTACGCAGTAGGCGAAAAAGGCTAACATGGCGAGTGCAACAAGTCCGGTCACGATGAAGGCAATCCATGTCATCACTACCTGTCCAACCGCCCGGACAAATGCAAGCTTTTCGTCGTTCGAGCTCATGCTGCGGGCCTCACAAGCTGGTAGAACTCCAAACGATCAAGCCGCTCAGTGCGCTCCGAGACAGGCTCTAGATCTCCATCCTGTTCCTGCCAGCACTGCACCTCCTCGGGTATCGCCTTTTCGTCATCAACTGTTAGCGCGACCGCTCCGTCTGGACAGAGAATCTGTATGCGTTTGACGAACAACCCTTGTCTAACCGCCGTTTCACAGATTTGTCGGGCAATCCAAGTAGTTGTGCCGAGAAGTGCACGAACATTTTCGACATAAATTCGCTGCGTATCCAGTGCGGAGAACACCTTCAGCCGAGCCGGAGTGGCGATTAGGCGCTCACTTATTATTTGTAAGAATCGCTTTGATGACAGCATCGGTATCCCCAAGGTCTTCGCTGTAGCTAGTAAAACCAAGTCTGCCAAAGGTGGGGTTAGCTTGGAAAATCGGCTCTGAGCAGGAATCTGTAAGACTGCGTGATTTGCGCGGATTTTGCTTGAGCGTCGGGATCGGCTATTCTTCTCCCGATGCGCGACAACGATTGGACGCGGGTATTGGGTTGGCCGGGCTACAAGGTCTACCGGCATGAGATTGATGAGTCAGGCAAAAGGCTGAAGCTTTGGGTTCGGCGCAAGCGGGCCAACAAGTTGCTGGTTTGTTCCGGCTGCGGCAGGGCAAGGGGCGAAATTGTAGCCAGCTATGAGCGGGAAGTGCGGGATCTGCCGTGCTTCGAGTACCTGACTACGGTGGTCGTCGAGTTGTACCGGGTGCGCTGCCCGGACTGCGGAGTAAAGGCGGAAAAGGTGCCGCTGTTGCCCAGCAAAGCACCGTTCAGCCAGCGCTTCGAGGATGCCGTGGGTCAAGCCTGCGAGAGCGCCGCGGCCAGCCGGGTAGCGCGGCAGTTCGGCCTGGCGGCCAGCACGGTGCGAGCCATCGATCAGCGATATCTTACGCGCTGGGCCGCGACGCGACGCAAGCCTGCACTGCGGCAGATGGGCGTGGACGAAATATTTCTGGGCAAGAAGCAGAAGTTCATCACTGTGGTGAGCAACCTGCAGACCGCCGAGCCTCTCTGGTTCGGCGCCGAGCGAAAGAAGGAAACGCTCGACGAGTTCTTCACCAAGCAACTGAGCCCCTTTCAACGCGGCGCCGTGCAGGCGGCCTGCGTTGATATGTGGGAACCGTTCAAACAGAGCATCACTGAGTGGCTGCCCAACTGCCGCATCATCTATGACAAGTTCCACATCATGAAGCACGCCAATGCAGCGGTCGACGAGGTTCGCAGGGCCGAGTTCTTCCGCAAGGGCGGGCCGGCGCGGGAACTGGTCAAGGGCAAGCGCTGGCTGCTGCTGACGCGCTGGGTGCATCTGACCGCGCCCAAGAAGCAGCAACTCAACGAATTGTTTGCGCTGAACCGGCGCGTCATGAAGGCCTACCTGCTCAAAGAGAGCTTGGACCGGCTGTGGAGCTATCGCTACGAGGGAGCCATGATGCGCTATCTGAAGAACTGGATCGATCAACTGCGCTGGCAGCGGCTCAAGCCCATGGAGAAGTTGGCCGACATGCTGCTTCGCCATCTGGAGGGCATCCTCAACTACTGCAGAACCAAGGTTCCCCTGGGAGTCGTCGAGGCGGTCAACGGCAATATCAAAGCACTCCTGCGCCGGGGCCGCGGCTACCGCAACCTCGACTACCTCCTGCTCAAAGCACAACGGCTGGCTGCCACGAGAACCCAACTCGTCGCTCTTCAGAAAGCCGCGTAAAACAATGACTCTTACACTTTCTCGTCAAGAACCATATTTCCTGCATCGCAAGCCTTGCGATACAGATCGGCGGATATTTCATAGCTCTTATTCACGCCTCTGCCATCAAAATACAAAATCCCTAAGGCGATGCAAGCCTTAGAGTTTCCGGCCTTACAGGACGTGTCGTAGAGCGCTGCAGCTTTTTCGTATTGTGTTTTCTTTTGAAATGATTCGGCTTTTTCGAATGAATCATCTGGTGGCGAGGGGGTTATCTGCCGGTTTGTTCGCTCATTTGAAATGTCTTCGTGGTGTGGATCGCGTACCATAGATGAGGTTGATGGAGCAGCTGCGCTGCGATCAGCGTTTTGCTTCTGATTTGCATCTGCCGAAACTGAAGCAGGTTTTGGTTCTTTCTCACTATGCGCCTTCGTCCAGATATAGCTGGCCGCAAGCGAGGAAATGATTCCCAGACTGACAATCCCAATCACAGTGTTCTTGAATGGTTCCGAAGACATTAGGAATCCTTCTCGCTCAGATTGCACACCTGAGATTATTGGAATTAGCTTCTTTCAGTCCATTGAATCCCACGAAAGTCAATTTGACAAGAAGATCAGTGTTGATTGGGCTACTTCAGTTCGTTCCCGGTAGAGCGCGGACGAACTCCAAATCACCAGACCGCGTTCCAGCCGCCGCAGTCCTGGAAACAAGGACGATTCATGGCCTTCATCGAGGGGGATGGAGTGATGCTTGAACAGGCTGCAGCGGCCCGTCAGGCTGCCTCCGATGCACACAATCGGGAAGAAACGCCCGACTTCGCTGCCAGCATTGAACGCCATGCGCTTGAGCACCCTTGCCAACAGGCTCGGCAATGAGCGCGTAAGGATACTGGGCATCGCCGAAATACTGTTCAGTCGTGCCGTAATCTGGTTCAGCATGACATACCGAGCCGCGCAAGGATTTCTTTCTGCCGTGGCTCGATGGCGGTCGAGCTCAGAGCAAGCATCGGCGCGGGGCGCAACTTGGACAGATGCTCTCCGAGCAACGCATAATCGGCAAGATAGCTTTCGCTCGCGGGCACAATACGATCTGCTTCTTCGATAACAATCAGCGCGGGCTTGTGCTTGGCCAGCATCTCCGGAAAGCCTGCCACGGCAAGACGTTCGGGCGCGACGAACAGAAAACCCAGTCGGCCATTCAAATATTCGACGCAGGCAGCGCGCATCTGTTCGCGTGAGCGCCCGGCATGAATGCAATCAGCCGCGAAGTTCTTTTCGCGCAGCGTATTTGCCTGCGCATCGAGCCAATCTTGATGCGCGCTGAAGATGATAGTGACGCCTCCGAGTGCCGCTCCTGCCAACTGATAGCAGAACGATTTGCCTGAGCCCGAGGAACGCACGAGCAGCGCGTCTTTGCCCGCCAGCACTGCCATGCACGCGGACTTTTGTCCCGGCAGAAATTTCTCAAAACCGAAGCGCTCTTTAAGCAAGGCTTCAAGCTGCGCACTCTTCGAAGGCTTTTTGGGGGCTTTCTTCTCACCGGCCGCTGCGCTTGCATTCCCAGATGAAGTCTGCTTGTTTGCGCCGTTCTCCGCCGCGCGGCGAAGTTTATCCTGTGGAACGTAAGCCCGCCGCGGCTCTGTACGTACCTTGCGGACCACACCGCTCACGTATTCATCGATGCCAGAGAGGAACGGAGCTAGCTGTGCTTCTCCCTCGTGAATCTTTTTAAGGAAGGCCTCCCATTGGCCGGTCATCGCCGGGGTTTTCACCTCCGGGTGTACGACTTCAATCAGGTGAATGCCCTTTTCGGTGGCCTCGAGGGTCTTGCCCTTGCGCACCATGTATTCGCGCTTGAGCAGCGTTTCGATGATGCCAGCGCGCGTTGCCGGCGTGCCCAGCCCCGTCTCCTTCATCGCATCCGACAGTTCCTTTTCATCGAGAGTCTGTCCGGCGGTCTGCATGGCCGTCAGTAGAGTGCCTTCGGTGAAGCGTTTGGGAGGCTTGGTCTTTTTATTCTTGGCCTCGATGGCGGCAACGCGCTGCGGCTGACCTTGCTTCAGGTCGGTTGGCAACAGTTGGTCGTCTTCGTCGTCGTCGCTCTTTTTCTTTTTCTTTTCGACGACGATGTCGAGCACCTTCCAGCCTATCTGTTGTACGAGGGTGCCGGAGGTGCGATAGCGATCAATGATCGGTTCATCCGCGTCAGGGTTGGTGATGGCGGTAATTACGGTGGTGACGGCCTGCACGTGATCCTCGTGCCACATCATCAGAAAGCGCCGGCAGATGAGGTCGTAGATTTTGCGTTCAGGATCGCTCAATTGCACACGGCCCGCAGGCACAGCGTTCGGCAGCAGGGCGTGGTGATCGCTGACCTTGCTGTCGTCGACAAAGCGCTTGCCGAGTGTGGGCTTACCGGTTCCCTCGGCGACGAGCTTCGGATAATTCGGCGCGACAGCGGCGGCAACGCGGTCGAGCGTGGCCACAATATCGGTGGTCAGGTGGCGGCTGTCGGTGCGCGGATAGCTGATGAGCTTGTGTCGTTCGTAGAGCGCCTGCGCGTAGCCGAGTGTCTCCTGCGCACTGAAGCCGTAGAGGCGATTGGCGTGGCGCTGCAATTCGGTCAAGTCGTAGAGCAGCGGCGGCTGCGCGTGCTGCGTCGCGGCGCGAAGTGACTCGATGGCTACTTCGCCTGACTTTGCACGGGCCACAATCTGCCGCGCCTCTTCACCGTCGGACGGCAGGCGCGAAAGCTTGGCCTGCGCTTCCTTGTCTTCCTGTTCGTCGCGGGGACGGAACCATGTGCCGCGATAATTTTCTTTTTTCCGCTCGCCGATCCCCTCGAATTTGGCAAGAACCTCGATGTACTCTTCGGCCACGAAGGCGCGCAACGTCTGTTCACGCTCGACGATCATGGCGAGAGTCGGCGTCTGCACACGGCCAACCGAAAGGTTCTCGTTATAGAGCAGCGAATAGGCACGCGAGAGATTCATGCCAACCAGCCAGTCAGCGCGGCTGCGGCCGTGCGCGGCGTCGGCGAGGCCATCGTAGTTGACGCCCGGTTGCAGATTGTCGAAGCCCTTGCGAATGGCCTCGGCGGTCATCGACGAAATCCATAGCCGGCTGACCGGCTTGCTGCACGCAGCAGCCTCGTAGATGTAGCGAAAGATCAGCTCGCCCTCACGCCCGGCGTCGGTGGCGCAGACGACCTTGGCCACGCGCGGCGAGTTCAGAATTTTGCGCACCACCTCGAACTGCGGTTTGGTCTTTTCGTAGACGACCAGGGGCCACGAGGCGGGCAGCATAGGCAGTGAATCGAAGCGCCACTGCTTCCAGTCTGGATTGATCTCGTGCGGCTGCGCGAGTGAAACCAGGTGCCCGACGGCCCAGGTGACGACGTAACCATTGCCGTGCAGAAATCCATCACCGCGTTTGCTGGCGCCGAGTTCCCGGGCAATATCGCGTGCAACGGATGGCTTTTCGGCTAAAACGGCGATGGTTGTGCTGGGCTCGCTTGCGGACATCGTCTTCTAGTATGACACCCGGTCGTCCGCATCTCGGCTGTGTGCTACACACTGCCACACCTGGAGATTGCGCCCACCTTTCGCAGCGGAATAGCCGTAGCTCGGATCATGCATGAAGTCGCAAAAAGGCGAAGATCATCTGTGTCGCAAACGTGTTGTCCAGACGCATCCCTTCACATATCGATTGCATAGCCTGAAGCCATCCCGGAGCCGCTCTTCGGACATGCGATTTCCAGGGTGTGCGCCATCGAGTCCTTTATCTCCAATCCCCCGCTCTGTGCATCGCCCGGACACTGCTTCGGGTCTTTACCGCCGCCCTGCGGACTACGCGTGTTCTGCTTCGGCTTGCCACCCCACGGACGAAGAACTGTCTGCGGGGACCCCGGCATGACAGCCGCCCTGCGGGTTTCGGGTCTCTCCAAAACAATCTTCTGCAGAGAGCGCAGAACATTCTTTCGGCCCTCCCGAAAAAGCACACGCTTGCCTTGGGAGGCGGGCCCCTCGCATCGCTTCGCGTGGTGTGTCCCGGTCGCCTTCAGAGACATGGGACCAAAGGAGATTTCAGAGATGGCAACCATGTCAGTAGCAATCGCACAGCAGAGCAGCTTTACCAACCAGATCGTTCACGGCGACTGCATCGAAGTGATGCGCCAGATGCCTGCAAACAGCGTCGATTTCATCCTCACCGATCCGCCGTATCTGGTTAACTATCGCGACCGCACAGGGCGCTCCATCCACAACGATGTGAACTCCGACTGGCTCAAGCCTGCAATGGCTGAAGCCTATCGAGTCCTCAAGCAGGATCGCGTCGCAATCATGTTTTATGGTTGGACAAAGGTCGATGAGTTTTTCGCAGCCTGGAAAGACGCAGGGTTTCAGCCCGTCGGTCATATCGTGTTCCGGAAGGCGTACAGTTCCAAGAGCAGGTTCCTCAGCTATCGCCACGAGCAAGCGTACCTGCTCGCGAAGGGCCGTCCACCGCTACCCAGGCAACCTGTAGCAGATGTCATCGACATGCCATATAGCGGCAACAAGCTGCATCCGACACAGAAGCCCGTAGCGGCTCTCGCACAACTGATTCGCAGCTTCACTCTCAGCGGAGATACGGTCCTCGATCCCTTCGCAGGCAGCGCCAGCTCTTGCGCATCGACATTACTGACAGGCCGCAAGTACATCGGCATAGAGCTGGACAGAGCATACTATGATGCTGCGGTGAAGCGCATGCAGCGTGTTCACCAGAGGGTTGCTGCGAAGCAACTCTCTGGTGCGGGCATTCCCACGCGAGTGTGATGTTACCCGCGTGCCCGCCGCGCCTCAAGACAAGCCTCTGTTCTGAATCGTCATTTCTGTCGTCTTGACCCGCGTCATGCACGCGCCTTCTTTGCCTGCCATGGTGGGAATGCCCATCTCTGCGCCTCCACGGCGCGAGAAGTGTACATGATCTCCGTCCCCCGTATGTGTCGCACATGCCACAATCTGTGTCTCTCGATTATTGACGCAGATGGAATGACCGGGATGAAAAGGCAATAATCGAGCCCCCAATTCTCGCCTACCTTCGCTCCATGACGTTCGAACGGGAAGTGCCACTCAACCGTTTCGCAAACGAAAGGAGCCCATGGAAATACTCATTCACATGAAACGTCCGCGCCCCCGCCTTGCGGTGCTGCGCACGCACTGGCGGAGGTGGCTTGCGCCTTCGCTGCTCTTCCTTACGGCACTGCCCGTGTATGCCCAAAGCACTGGCAGCGATCCGTGGGATAACGCGGTCAACGTACTCAAAACCGCCTTTACCGGCACGATTGCGACCGGGCTGTCGCTAGTTGCAATCGTCGTCGGGGGCCTGATGTTCGCCTACGGCGAAGGCCAGTCCAAGAAGACCATCGCCGGGATCGTCTTCGGCGTGGGTATGGCAATAGGCGCAGTCAATTTCATGGCTTGGCTCTTTCCGAGCTAGAGAGGAGGTGATCCATGTCTAAGCCAGCGGATGCGAGGGTCAGTCCGGTATTCAAGGCCATGAACCGTCCGCTGACTGTCCTCGGAGCGGAGCGGCGACTGTTCTTCGTCGCTCTGATCTCCGGGGGCGCCATCTTCTCTCTGCTTCACTCATTGCTGGGCGGAATCGGCCTGTTCATCGTGGGCGTCATTATCGCCCGCATTGCAACCAAGCATGACGTGGAGATTCTGCGTGTGCTCTTTAACTCCGGCAAGTTCCGTAGACGCTACGACCCCATGAAGGCCGACGACACAGAGATACGCATTGCGAGGCACGATGGTCAAAGTTGACGACATCACGAAGGACTGGAAAGAAGCGGGATCGTTCGCCGCCCAGGTGAACCTGTACGGATTTTGGGACGAGCACTCGTTTCTGACGAAATCAGGCGACCTCGGCGCCGCGTTGCATATCGGCGGGATTGATTACGAGAGTCTCGACCACGCTGGCCGCGATTACGCAGTCAAGCGCCTCGAAGCGGCCTTCCGCTCACTTGATGACAAGTGCCGGCTGTACCAGGTTTTATTCAAGCGGAACCGGCCCGCAATTCCCCATGCCGAGTATGAGAACCCGCTGGTGCGCGCGACTGTAGAACAGCGCAGCGCATTTCTGCAGTCCAAAGCGGACCGGCTCTATTCCATCGATATCTATTGGATCGTCATGATCGATGGCAGCTATCAGAAGACCGGCTTGCTACATGCGCTGTCGCAATTCCCTAAGCAGCCGCGCTCGTCGCTTCGCGACCTGCACGCCCTCTTCTCGGGTAATAAGGAACGCACGCTGATCTATGAACAGATCGAGCGCGACCGACTGCGCTTGCAGCAGAAGGTCAACAGTTTGAGTGGGCAGCTTAACGACCTGATGATGGTCGAGCTGCCAGGGGCGGAGGAGACATTGCGCATACTGCGCCGTCTCGTAAACTTCCGCCCCTCGAAGTTTCAGAATGCGCGGCTGTACGGCGCGCGTCATCTGGACTGGCAGGTCTGCGGCTCGGAGCTGGAGGCGCATCGTGGCTACCTGCGCATGGATGACGATTACGTCCGCGTCCTCACGCTAAAGGAGCTTCCTAGCGAGACCCGGCCATTGATCCTCAATGGCCTGCTCGACATCGCGGCGAACTTCCACGTCGTCACCGAGTGGCATCCAGTGGACAACGCCAAGGCCCGTAAAGAGATCGCCTCACGGCGCCGGCATCATCACAACTCCAAGACCAGCTTCGTCTCGAATCTCCAGGACCGCCAGAACACTGGCCCGCATGACGAACTGGTCGATGACTCCAAACAAGCGGCGGTGATGGAACTGGGCAATGCGCTCACTGCGATGGGCATGGAGGGTAAATCCTTCGGCGAGTTCACCCTCTCCGTCGTGATCTACGACGAGGACCGCCTGAAGGTGGAACACGCCGTCGCCGAGTTCCAGAAGTTATTTACGCAGCACGATGGCCTGCTATACGAGGAACGCTACAACCTCTTAAATGCGTTCTTCGCCACCGTGCCCGGCAACAAGCAGTTCAACCTCCGCAAGCAGTGGGCCTTGAACTCCAACTATGCCGACCTGTCATTCGTGTTCACCGTCGATAGCGGCAACCAGTGGAATCCGCATCTGGAGCGGGAATACCTTGCCGTGCTCGAAAGCACGCACGGCACGCCGTACTACATGAACATGCACTCGGGCGACGTGGCCCATGCGCTCATGCTCGGGGCCACGGGATCAGGCAAAAGTTTCGCCACCAGTTTTCTGCTTCAGTCCGTGCAGAAATATGATCCTCTGACCTTCATCTTCGATCTCGGCGGTAGCTACGAGACGCTGACACGGGCCTTCGGCGGCACGTACCTGAACGTCGGCCTGAAAAACCCCGGCTTCACCATCAATCCGTTTTCGCTTGCGGCCACGCACGAGAACATGAATTTTCTGTACCTGTTTCTCCGGGTGCTCATTGAGGCCGGTGGACGGTACGAGCTTACCCCGGAAGATGAGAAGGCGTTGTTCGCGGCGATCGAGCGCGCGTACAAACTGCCCGCCGAGATACGGACGCTCACCAATTTCGCGTCCATCCTCGGGCCTCTCGGAGAGCGGCTGCACCGCTGGACTCAGGTGGGACAGTTCGGGCATCTCTTCGACAACCCTCAGGACACACTCACGTTCGCCCGCTTCCAGACATTCAACTTCGATGGCTGGTCGGACTACCCGGACATCCTTGAACCACTGTTGTTCTACGTCCTGCAGCGGGCATCGTCCGAAATCGAAAAGCCTCAGAACACCGCGACATTCAAGGTGTTCGTCATCGACGAGGCATGGATCTTCCTCAAGAACCGGACAATCCGCGATTGGATCACCAGGGCAGAGAAAACCTGGCGTAAGAAGAACGCAGCCATGCTGCTGGCGACGCAATCGGTCGTGGAGTTGGCGGCCTCGGACATGCTGCACATCGTCAACGAGTCCTGCCCTACCAAGATCTTCCTGTCGAACCCGAACATCGACCGCAGGCTCTACGCCGAAACCTTTCAGTTGAACGATACCCAGCTTGAGTTGCTGGAGTCGCTTGTGCCTAAGCGCGAACTACTGCTGATCCAGCCGCGCGGCACCAAAAAGCTGGTGCTCGAAGTTGACGCGTTGGGGTATTGGATGGCGACTATCTGCTGACCAACCGGCTCAATGTCCGCGGCTTTCAATATCACCGGGACCAGGCGACATGGATCTGGCCTAAGAACTCAGAAGGGCTGACAACGCCCGTGGTCGCGGGGCCAGCCGATTCTATTTCAGCGTCGGCAGAAGTTTTCTTCTTATTTGAATTGTCCGCTCCTGTTGACGCCTCAGCGACCGTGGATGCGACTGGAAAGGACCGTGCGGTCTATCGATGTTCTGTCCCCGATATGTCAACTGGCTGGCTGAAGAGCAAAGCCCAGCTGGACGAGTTGGCCCGCAAGGCAAGGGAGATGTTTGAAGCTGCAGCAGTCCGCTCTCCAGATTCTCCCCGATGGCACATCTTCTACGCTGGCCCTGCTCCAGGCGGAGTAGTTGTCGGACAACAGCTCAACCCGACAATGATTCCTGAGGTGCAGCTTTATGAGTTCCAGCGTCCTCGTCACATACCGAGTATCACAATTACCCGACACGACTCTTCGCTCACCCGGTGGACTATAACGGATGACTCTGGGTGAGAGTGGCCTGGTAAGAGCTCTGGACGCCATAATGATTTGAGCCCAGCAAGTAGTGGGATCTCGCGGAGGACGTTGCGATGCGCGTAACATGGCCCGCATGTCAGGACAGCCTGGAAAAAAGTTGGAATGATGACAACACAAAGTCACTCAGGCACCACGTTTGCGGGCGTATGATCGCCGAATCGTGAAACGTCTGACGATTGTTCCGCCTCGCTTGCGGATTTTGTGCGGCGCGGTTGACGTGAGCTCACCCAAGGCGCAGCCCTGCGAATGAACTCTCGCTGAGCTGCATCCAACGCCATGCGGGCCTGATAAAGGTCATAGAGCGAGAAACAGCATGAGCAGCCACCGCGGATTCCAGCACGGCCATCTTTATCGGGGTTGTAGCGTGGATGACGGCTGCACTTGCCCTTCACCCGCTCATTGATCTTAAGCTTGTATGTAAACTGCAGCATGTCTCCTCCTCTGGAGCGATGGGGCCATTGCTGGCCCCATCCGTGGCTACGCCGCGACTTTCTTGGCGGCCTTTTTCTTGGTTGACTTCGACTTTGCCTTTGCTGGTTTTCTCACTGCTTTGGCTGTAGGTTTTTTGGGAGCCGCCTTCGGCTGAACAGGGGCCAACAATTTCTCGGCCTCCTCCAAGTGGTCAATTTCACCCTCACTGGGAACATCCACATGACCTGTGAGAGCGAGGCGGAGAGCAAGGCCGGGGAGCTTTTCATCGTCCAGTTGGTCAATTACCGAGATCAGAACCTCCTCCCCCTCCTGCTGGTTGTTTTCGTCGTCGCCGACGAAATGCGCAGCCACATCGTCAATAAAGTCGTATGGGTCGATGTGAATGAGGGCGCGCAGAAGAACTCGAAGCTGCGGCCCGTTAAGGGTAGCGGGAGCGTTATCGAGAATCCGATTGAAAGATTCTGTCCGGCGCTTCAGCAGTCGCTTGCGCTTCGCCTGTTCCTTCTCGATCTCCCGCTGCCTGGCCTCGGCTTCCGGGTCGATTGGAATTACTCTGCGCGGATGGTGAACGGGGCAGTTCGGGTCTGTGCAGACCGTACGCGTGGTGCCCGCGCCTTCGCCGTACACGACAATAGCCGTCTTTGATGATTCGCACGCTGTGATTTCTGCGCCATCTTCGCCTTCATCCTTAAGCGCTTCAAGGTCTGTGTATTCGTTGCGAGCCAGAGCTTCGGGCTGCCGCTCCTTCGGGCTTCGATATGCCGTCTCGATTTGAACCAACTCAGGCTTTGCCGAAACCTCTCGCTGGACATGTGTTGCGAGCTTGATTCGATAACAATCGGAATCCATACATTGATCCCCGGAAACATCCGAAAAGAGTGAAGTGTTGTATCCGCTGCGTCGTGGGCAATCGGAGCAAGCCCCGGCGGCAGGATTGAGGTTCGTATCCTCGCGGTCAAATGGCGCTTCGTCCAGTGGGAGGTACACATTGTTAGCGATCCATGCCGACAGGTATTTTGCTGGGAGCAAGTGTGCCTCGTTCTCCTGCCAGTCCTTCCGCCAGCAGTGGTCAAAAGCATCCTTCTGGCGATCTTGTGGAAGCCGCGCAATCAGGTTTGCGTGGCTGGCGGTGATGCGCTCTTGTTGAAATGCCTCGGAAACTTCGGGAATGAGTTGGAGCAAGGCAAGTCGGGCGTAGACAAGACTCTCGCTTTTGCCGGTTTTCTGTGCGAGGGAGGCTACGTCATATCCGGGGAGGTCAAGAAGCCGTTGAAAACCCTGCGCCTCCTCATAGGGGTGCACATCGACTCGCTGGCTGTTCTCGATCAGTGCCCATTCAAGGGCCTGTTCATCGGTCAGAGAAACAACGCGGGTAGGAATTTCTGAGAGCTCGGCAAGCTGCGCAGCGCGGTAGCGACGTGCGCCGGCGACAATCTCAAAGCCATCGGCATTGGGTCTGGCGACAATGGGCTGGATGAGACCCTGCGCTCGAAGGCTAGCTGCCAACTCCAGCAGCTTGGCTTCGTCAAAAACGCGCCGGGGATTGGTTGGGGACTCATGGAGTCGTGACAGCGGAAGCATCTGGAATGCTGACTTGGGAAGTGTGGTCATCGGGTTGTCCTTTCGGCATTTTGGTATTGGCGGTTGTTGTTAACCAACAACCCCTGAGCCACCCGGCGGCGAGGGCAGGGGTAGCAAGTGCAAGCCGAGGGGGATCTCCCATCTCTTGAAGCGCAGCGTAAGTGAAGCGGAAAGAGGCGTAGCGCAGCGGAGGTCTGCACGGAACGCAGTGGAGGAAGACTGGGGATACGGCTAGCGCGCGCGAGGGGCGGCGCCCATTAGGAGTTCTACCGAGGGGGCGTTGCGGGGGGAAGGGACGGACCCCGCTGAGGAGGGTGGCGGATGACTGGCGAAGCCGGGCAGAAGGCAGGGAGGAAACGTCCTCCCCGCAACTCGTCCAAAAGCTTGGCCCCCTGTTGCGTCTCTTGGCTCGAAGAGACGGCTGATAGTAGGCATTTTCTCGCGCAGAGCACACCCCAGCCTTTGCGGAATCTATTGAAATGCACATGTCAATAATGATATAAAACACGCAAGCAGATTGTAGCCTGATCCGCGACATATTGAAATGCGCATTTCTCTACGCAAAGCATCTTCTCAGACATAGCCAGCAGTCTGAATCCACGGTGGCAGCGAGTGTCTTCAGATCTGACAAGCATCCGGTCCATACTCTGGCCCGCCAATCAAGGAAAGCTACGGCGACAAACGCCGTCCAATCCCCTCTGCAACGTCGGCACTGAGAGTCAAAGCAGCGGTAATTCGAAAGCACTGCCTTCCGACGGGCGAGGATTCCGATCTGAGCGTACGCTCGCGCTGATAGATTCTCTGCACCGTGAGACCGCCATCGAAGCCAATGAACTCGGATTCATGGCGAGAATGCTCGTTCAAACGACTCTGCCACACAGCTCCCAGCCTGGGAAGCAATACACGCGCACCGATGGCGACGTGAGTCTCTCCATCACAGACCTCGGCGGCGCAGGCCTCCCTTACGGAACCTACCCAAGGCTGATTCTCATCTGGATGACGTCCGAAGCTCTGCGGACTCGGAATCGAAAGTTGGAGTTGGGACGTTCTCTGTCGAGTTTCATGGGGCAGCTCGGCTTGCAATGCACGGGCGGTCACTGGGGGACAATCCCCAGATTCAGGAATCAGATGGAGCGCCTCTTCGGAGCGGCGATCTCGACACGCTGGAGAAACGAACAATCCGCCGAATCTTATGTCGGTGGATCGAATCTTTTGCTGGCAGAGGAGTTCGATCTCTGGTGGGCACCGCAAAATCTACCGCGTGCTCCATTGGCACCGTCGCAGGTTACCCTCTCGCAGAGGTTCTTTGAACAACTCGTCGAGTCGCCCGTTCCGCTCGACTTAAGGGCCATAAGGGCTTTGAAGAAGTCGCCCCTTGCACTCGATCTTTACGCTTGGGCAACACGGCGGGTGAGCTACCTGCCGCGGCCAACGCTCATTACATGGGACGCGTTGCGCGTGAGCTTCGGAGCCGGGTACGCTGATACACCGCAAGGTCGATCGCGCTTTCGCGGTCATGCCATCGAATCTTTTCGCAGAGTGCTACTGGTCTACCGTGAACTGAAAATCGACATTCAGGCAGATGGCTTGTTGCTTCGCCCCTCCAGCCCGCACATCCCCAAAGTTCTGCGTTAGTTTTTGGCGCTTGTCCTTTCCCGTGGTGAGGGGGCGGAGGTTCTCGGTTTGTTTTGCCGAGTCCGCGCGCGTTTCCACAGGGCGCGGTCGCTACTACAGGCTATCTATATAGGTTCACATAAAGGTACTACAGGGCGCCTTAGAAGGTTCTTGCAATCAATGCGATGCGGGCATAAAGTACCCCGTTAATGCGTAAATGTACCCACTTTATGCGCGGAAAGCCGTCGAAGATACCCCGTTAATGCGCAAATGAATACCCCGTTCATGCGTGGAAAACTCGCGGGATTCACACCTCAATGTGGATTCCGCCGGCGAACTGAACGACTCACGTCGTTGGATCGAACCACGTACAAGCCTGCTTTCCGACTCAGTTGCTGGTATGGAAAGCGTTGCAGATCATCGGGCGCCTGAATCAGCTTCGAGCTGCGGGGCACGATGTTGCCGACGAGCTCCTAATCGTTGTCATTACCTGGAAAATGCCGGAATTCTTGCAGGCATCCAGAAATGGTTCTCTGAGAAAATTGCAATCGGCATAGGGTCGAGTCTGTGCCTGCTCCGTGCGCACACTCAGAATATCGGCGGGCTGCTTGCCATACGCCCGACATTCATCCAACACTTGGGTTAGCCAGTACTTGCCATCATTTTCCCCGCAGAGCTTGGCCTTGTAGCGTTCATCAATGCCGTACACATCCCGCCAGGTGTCGATTTTTTCGCTCAAATCGTCAGGACCAAACTGCAATGTGATGTCCCCAGGCTTCAGTTTTTCGATGTTGTTATGCTGCAGCGCAACTTGCAAGTGGATGACATAGGGTGGCAAAGGACTGAATCTCCAGATTGGCGAGCAGACGCTCAACTTCGCGGTCAGAGAGTTGACTACCCTCGATGCGCGTTGAAGATCCGATGCTTTCTATGGTCGCAACGCGGCGCAAAGCGCTGAGGCGTTCGGGCGCGAGCGTACCGAGGGCCCTCCAAGCCCCCTTGAACTCATCGATCTCGGCGATCAGGGAGAGGATCTCGGGCGAAATCTGGATTTGGGTGGAATCGAACATTTTGGGCTTCAATCATATATACACCCATAGACACCCATAACGCCAGGGCGCTTCAGGACCATATTAGCCACCATAATCACCCATATCGCCGATACGATGCAGGAAATCGAAGTCCTCGGGCTGCGCGAGCTTTTGCGCCTCGGTGACGCTCTCGGCGAAGGCATCCCAGGACAGCACAGTCTCGATGGCAGCAAACGGATCGCGGCCCGA
>Ga0224527_1000662_pt1 | contig 21376 bp, 16 predicted proteins | sample CBST0metaG_FD_179882 | JGI IMG/M metagenome (GOLD analysis project Ga0224527, IMG submission 179882) | Peat soil microbial communities from Stordalen Mire, Sweden - C.B.S.T0 | ecosystem: Environmental > Terrestrial > Soil > Wetlands > Peat | place: Sweden: Norrbotten County, Stordalen Mire... | reverse complement strand
GCAGATTCCCGTAATGGTTGTAAAAGGCCGCCACATCAAAGTAGATCGACTTGCCTGCCAGGATTCGATAGCCTGCTTCATAACCGTTGAGTTCTTCCGAGTGGAACTTCGGATTGGGAAGGATGATCCCGAACACCGGTAATCCGCTAGCTGTCCCTGCGTACACCAGTTCAGTCAAACTCTCCTCAACATCGGATGGCGTTCGCACCGCGTGCGTAAAGGCAGCCCACAAGCTCTGGCGGTTGGTCGGCGTCCACGATAAGCGGCCAGAGGGCTGCAATTCCCACGCTGTAAAATTTGTTTCCAGAATTTTGGTGCCGAAAGTAAAGGTGAGCTGTTTGTCAATCAGTCTGATTTCATCCTGGAAGAAGCCAGTCAGCAGTCGATCGGTTCTGGATTCAGGAGAAAAGAATTCACCCGGAACCACAATTGGATTGTCTCCGTGACTGAAGCGCGCTCCGAGTCCCCATGAAATCTGCTGCCGTCCCGGCATACGAAAACGATCGAGGTAATCGATGTCAAAGGTATTGCGCACATCTTTGAACTGGGTGGGATCGTAGCGATTGGTGTGCTCATAGGAAGCCTGAAGCTGAAAGTCCTTGCCCTCTTCATACACCTTTTGCCAGCGCCCCAAAATATTTCCGCCTGAAATCTGTTCTGTGCCGTAGAGAGTTTGCGAATAGGGCATCGTGTAGTTGGATGTGGTATCGCCTATACCGGCGCCTTCATCGTAGATGTCGCCTTCAAAGGTGAAATGATCGCGCATATCCTTCGCCCAGTCGGTGCGAAAGCCACCCCGAATCGCCCGCCAGCGGTCAAACTTGATGCCGTCGGGATGGTACTCCGGACCGCGGTCGAATCCCAATTCGTACAGGCGGTAATCGAGACCTTTCGAATTTCCGTCGCCGTAATGCGCGTTCAGGAAACCTTGCACCAGATTTCCGCCTCCGGCACTAACCGTGGCCCCATGTGTGTCTTTCGTACTCCTGGTGATGATATTGATGACACCATTGACCGCATTCGGCCCCCAGATTGTGCCGCCGGGGCCTCGGATTATTTCGATTCGATCTACGTCTGCCAAAAACAGATTCTGGGCGTCCCAGTAGGTGCCCGCGAAAAGTGTAGTGTAGACACTTCGGCCGTCAATGAGCACGAGTACATTGCGCGAAAGATTATTTCCGAAGCCACGAATCCCGACCGACCACGAGTGGCCATCGATTTGTGCGACATCCACTCCAGGGGCCAGACGCAGCGCATCGGGGATTGTCGTTGCGCCTGAGCGCTGGATGTCTTCCTGAGTGATGACGTAGATTGCCGCAGTGGTATTCAGGGCCCGCTGCGGTTCCTTGGATACGGTGGTAACTTCGACATTCCCGAGCTGTTCGAGCGAGAGATTGCTAAGATGAGGCTCCGTTGACGTCTGCGATTGTGCAGGAGTCACTGATGGATCGCTTTGGCAGAAAGATGAAGCTGATCCAGCCAGAAGAAGCACCAAAAGCGCAGAAACGAGAAATCGTCCGATGGCTGTGGGCAAGAAAACAAGGCCACGACGGCGCCGCACGCAACTCAGCGGTGACACAGAACTTGCGATCTCCATGGGCCTCTGCCAAAGTCCTCGCGATGGGAGAATTAGAGACGTTTGACGCATTTGGTCATGTAAGGGTTGCTCACACCTGCAATGAGACCAAGGAATTCCGGTACAAGTCAGGAAAAATCGGTTGAAGCTCGGTGAAATTGCTCCATGAGCGACCTCTTGCTCCTTGGTACCGCAAAAGTCGGTGTCATTTGTGGGACCCAAATTGGCAACGCCGGTTTCTGGTCAGAGACGTAGTTCTCGCTGCCTTTCGCAGCTCTTTTTTAGAAGACATTTAGACCGGCGCTTTTCTCATGCACTCGATCGTTCAATCTGTTCGCGTCGCGTAATATCTTCTTGAGCTAAGGGACGCGAGCGATTCGATTGCCTAGGCCGGTGCGGGGAGACCGAATTCCAATGCACATCGGGAATCCACTTTCCTTTCTGCAGGCGCCCGTCCACCATCTTTCCGCACTGCTCACATGGATGAGGAAGCCATTGCGCACGATCTGCATTGGCCTCCAGTAAATGTACGGTTTCGTCACTAAAGCGTCCATCACAAGGTTTCATCGGACTCGGCATATGAGTCTCTCCCAATTGATCTTTTTCTCGATGGATGTTACTGGTCTTTATCTGTGCAAGTTGTCATCTGAGCAGGTTGTCGAACAGGCGCTTGGTGATTGGGTAACATTCGCAGGCTTTATCGGACCTCGATCACTGTACGGATTTTTTTGAGCAGGTCTCCCGGGTGAACAGGCTTCGACAGCACCTCAAAATCATGGCCTGAGGCACGGGCATCCTCAAGCAAATGGGAAGTGGCGGCTTGTCCGGAGAACAAGAGCACTTTGCAATCTGGGCAATGCTCGCGCATCTGAATAGCCAGTTCGATCCCCGAGAGGAGCGGCATCATGACGTCCGAGATTAGAAGATCGGGCGCCTCTTCGCGGGCCGCACGCAATGCTTCGAGAGGCAAATGGAAGGGATGGGCGTCGAATCCTTGTTGGGACAGGATCATCCCCAGCGTGGTAGCGATGACAGCTTCGTCGTCCACGACGAAAACCCGAGGTAGATTGCGCACTGGTGACATGCAAATCCTCGCCTAAATAGAATGGTTAACATTCCCGTTGTACGCTGAGTCGGAACGTATTTCCGTTTTAGAAGTATACGACAGCCGCGCATCGCCTTCGGTCGTCCATCGGACATAAAGTTCATTAAAAAGCCAAACAGATTATGGGTCACGGGTGAAGGCCGAACGCCCCTAGGGACCAGGGGCGTTCTCGATGCGAGGAAAGGGGTAGCTAGTGTGCCGAGGATGCGCCCAATCAAAGCGGTTGTCAAATCCAACTAATCATCAAAAGTGCCATTAATACTGGCACCTGCGATTTCATTCCCGGACCACGAACGGTGACTACTTTTCAAATGGCCGCATCGGAAGGCAGAAACAGACTGAACACCGTGCCGGAATGATTCGGCGCTTGCCTGCTGCGAACTCGCAGAGAACCCTGATGGCGAGTGACAATGTCGAGGCTTACCGATAGCCCGAGTCCATTGCCGCTGTGTCCTTTGGTCGTAAAGAAAGGCTCGAATATCTTTTTCCGAACGTCCGGGTGAATGCCGGTCCCCGTGTCCGCGATTGTAATAGCCAGACCTTTCCTTCCATTCGACCAGTTCGTAGCGCATCGGCTTCGCAAAAGCAGTCGTCCGCCCGGACTTTGCATGGATTCAATGGCGTTGGATACTAGATTGCTGAGAACCTGCCGGATTTCGCCTTCGACGCAAGTTATGGCGCGGTGTGCACGAATTCTCTGCTCAACCCTCACGCGGCCATTCAAAAGCCGGCTTTGATAGATATTGACGACCCCATCAATCAATTCTTCGCACGAGATAGGTTTTGGGTTGGCCGACTGTTTGCTGAAGCTCAACGTCTGGTTCGTGATCGCCGAAATTCGTCGAAGTTCACTGTCCGCCCGATGAAGAAAGTCTTGAACCTCGCCCATTGAGCTGGCCATTCCGGCCAAATATAAGAGATTGGTCACTGCTCCGAGCGGATTGTTAATCTCGTGAGCAATGTAAGAGGAGAGTCGCCCGACTGCCGCGAGCTTCTCGTTCTGTATAAGCGCCTTCTGAGCGCGCTTGTTCTCGGTCACGTCCACTCCAAGCGCGATGATCCCCGAGATCGAGCCATCCTCTTCACGCAGAGGCTGATAGACGAAATCCAGGTAGCGCTCGTCGGGAGCCTGCCCCTCGGCCCAGATCAAATCGAAGCGCGAGCCTTGTCTACTCACCGGCTCCCCGGTTGTAAACACTTGGTCAAGGAGCGCGACGTAGCCCTGTTCCGCGGCTTCAGGCAACGATACGGCTACCGGCTTCCCCAGCACATCCCTCCCTCCAATCAGCTTCATATAAAGAGGATTCACCATCGAGATTACGTGCGTTGGGCCTTCGAGCAGCGCAAAGAAGGCCGGGGCTTGCTGAACAACGCTGAACAACCGCGCCCGCTCCGCAACAAGCGCTCTCAGACTCTTATCAAGCTCTTCCTGCCGCACCCGCAATGCTTCCAGGGCAGCTCCGCGTTCCCGGTCGGCGATCGTTGCGGCGGTCACATCCTGGCAAATGGTGATGATGCCGGCGATCCGCCCGTCACGCTCAAAGAGCGGGCTGTAATTGTAGCTAAAGTAGGCCTCTTCCAACTTCCCATTTCGCAGGATAGGAACAAGTGCGTTTTGGAACGATACGGTCTGCCCGTCGTAAAACACGGATTCGAGTTGCTGCCCGACGACTGGCCAAACGTCCGTCCAGAACTCTCGCCCGCGTGCACCCAAGGCGTCGGGATGGCGATCGGTCAAGATGGGCCGGAAGGCGTCATTGTAGATAAGGATCAACTCCGGCCCGCAAAGGAGCAGGATCGGATGACTTGCGGAGAGCATCATGTTCACTGCACCGAGAAGCGTATCAGTCCATTCAAAAACAGGTCCGATTGCTGTCGATTCCCAGTTGAAGGAGCGAACTTGCTCCGCCATCTCGCCGCTTCCGATGAGACGGGCAGTTGAAATGGCCTGCTTCTCAGTTCGAAGTTGTTCCCTCATCCGAATCAATCGTCGTTACTTTGATGCAAACTGCACTCCGCACGGCAGATTGCCTCATATTTTATCCTCAGAGAGGTGTCGTCGCATGTTTCCGGCTGGCGTGTCCTGCAATGGATTCGGCTAACCGGCTGCAGTCAGGAAGGAAACGCCCGTCCCAAAAACAGCACCCCAACGGTCTCTTGTGGGAAAATGGCTAATCTCGCAGCCAGCGAAAACTCAGAGCGTGCAATGGTAATTAAGCAGGATATTGACCAATTCGGGCAGGAGCTTTCGTGAACGTATTCAGTCTGGATCGCCACCTCATTCGCGAATACGCCTCGTTTGCTCGCTCTTTTACCAAGATTCGCGCCCACGACATTGCTGAACAGGTCGAGCACATCTACGCCCAGGGAACCTTTTGGCCGGAGCCACTGGTAAGCATAAATCCTCACTATCAGTCTGGATCGACCCTCGCCGACCTAGTCCGTGCCGGTGATCTATGTCCAGACATTGAGAACGTCTTCAGGGTTGATGGGAAACAGGTCAAGCTGTACAAACATCAGTCTCAGGCAGTAGCAAAAGCGCGACAAGGGCAGAGTTTCGTAGTAACGACAGGCACCGGATCTGGAAAGTCGCTCTGCTTCTTCATACCGATCATCGATGCGGCGCTACGCTCACACGCTTCGGCTTTCGGGACAAAGCGGACTCGAGCGATCGTTATCTACCCTATGAACGCGCTGGCCAACAGCCAAATGAAGGAATTGGAAAAGTTCATCGGAGAATCCGGAATTCCGGAGTCTCGGAGGCCCACTTTCGCCCGCTACACGGGACAAGAGAGCCGAGAAGAGCGCGAGGCAGTTTCCAGAAATCCTCCAGACATTCTCCTGACGAACTTCATGATGCTTGAGCTTCTGATGACTCGTCAGGACCCGTTGGATCAGCAAGTCATCGCAAACGCAGAGGGTCTGGACTTCATCGTCCTCGACGAACTCCATACATATCGAGGAAGGCAAGGTGCCGATGTGGCGATGCTGGTCCGCAGATTGCGGGATCGGCTCTGCCGACAGCGTGCGCCAGTTTGCATCGGGACTTCCGCAACGATGGCGAGCGAAGGTGGGCCCGAAACTCGTGCAGCTGCCGTTGCTCAAGTTGCGTCACGTCTATTTGGTTCGACAATCTCCCCGGATTCCGTTATCGATGAAAGTCTGGAACGTGCGACAAATCCTTCGTTGAAGTTAGGGAGTGCCCTCAATCGCGCGCTGACAGTGCGCCTAGAGGATGGTTCGGACGGAGACCTAACCGACGATGCCCTAGAGCGCGATCCGTTCGCAGCCTGGATTGAATTACGGATGGGGCTCGAAGATGGTCAAAAGCTAACCCGACGTCCGCCCGTTAGACTTAGTGAGGCCGCGAAGCTCTTGAGTCAAGACACCGGCAAGGACGAAGGTCTTTGCCGCGAGCGTTTGGAACAGATGCTTTCAGTTATGAGCCGACCTAGCGACCAACGGGGTGGCGCTGGTTCACGAGCGTTCCTGGCGTTCAAACTGCACCGTTTTATTTCTGGCGCGGGAAGGGTGTATGCGACTCTTCGAGCCAGGGGTGAACGCCTTGTCACCTTAGACGGACAGCTTTATCATCCTGACGATCCAGAGGCGCGGCTTTACGCCTTGGTGTTTTGCCGAAGCTGTGGGCAAGAGTTCCATCCCGTTACGCTCACGCGACGCAATGGTCATGATGAAGCTTTAGCTAGACCAATTGATGAGCTGCCTGTTAAGGACGACAACGGAGGTGACCGGGCTGGCTACCTGACGATGGTGCATGTCGGGGACGCCGACTTCAGTTTCGGCGGGGACGTGCAGGATTACCCCGAAGATTGGCGTGAAACCGCGCGCGGCGCCGAGCGCGTGAGTCTGGACAAGCGCGATTACCTGCTTGAACAGGTTAGGGTGGCCGCGAGCGGGCGCATTTCCGCTACTGGTGCGCTGGCATGGTTCATTCCGGGCAAGTTTCGCTTTTGCCCCTGCTGTAAGGATCAGGTCGCTGCTCAAGCCCGCGAGATTAATAAGCTTGCTGGTCTTTCAGGGGAAGGTCGGAGTTCCGCTACGACTCTCCTCACGTCAAGCGCATTGCGTTGGATGATGTCCGAGCAAAGCGATCTTACGGTTCATACCCGGAAGGTTCTCGCGTTCACGGACAACCGGCAAGATGCCGCGCTGCAAGCGGGTCATTTTAACGATTTTCTTTTCGTCACGCTCTTGCGCGCGGCGATCTTCGCTGCCGTTCGTGACGCTGGCCCAGATGGACTCGGGGAGGCAGAGTTTGGACTCCGTGTTCGCCAAAAACTTGGCTTCCTTGCACTGAATAAGGACCGTCGTAAAGAGTGGATGGCTGATCCTGAAGCATTGGGTGCACGACTCAACGATGCGGAGCGTGCAATCGGCCAAGTGCTTGTTCATCGGATTTGGGCGGATCAGCGACGGGGCTGGAGGTTTACAAACCCCAACCTCGAAGAGCTTCGTTTGGTAAGTGCTTATTACTCAGGGCTCGATGATTTCGTTTCGGACGAAGCCCAGTTCGTAGAGGCTGTTCCGGAACTGCGCGAGGCCTCTCCAATAATTCGGAAGCGGATTTTCACTTGCCTCTTCGATCACATGCGCCGGGGACTCGCGCTGAGCGCTGACGCCCTTCAGCTCAACTCACTTGAGGTCTTGTCTAATACTTCTCAGACACTTCTACGCGCACCCTGGAGTCTTACGCGTGATGAAGCGAAAAATGAACGTTCGGCCGCCACACTCGTACAAGGGACAGTTCGAGCCAACTTCAACGACGAAACACTGTTACTGCGATCCGGCCCTGGGAGTAGCCTTGCACGGCAACTTAGAAAGGGAGATCTGTGGCAGGCCCCGCGACTCTCTGCCAGTCGCTACACGGCTGTCTTGGCTTCCATGATACGTTGCGCGGAGGGCAACTACGGATTTTTGAATCGGGTCCCGACGGCATTTGACACGCAAGGTTGGCAGCTCAATTCGTCGGTGGTGCGCCTTTATGCGGGAGTGGAAGCACCCAGCGCAAACACATATTTCGTTGGACTTTATCAATCCTTGGCCGCAATGTTGGATGCAGGCGGCGATGTATTATTTGGATTGGAAGGTCGTGAGCATACTGCACAAGTCGATCAAGACCGGCGGCAGTGGCGGGAGAATCGTTTCCGGTATGGGAGGGAGGATCGAGAGTTTCTCGCGGAGAATCCGAAGCGATGGCTTCCTGAGGAGACGGACGCATTCTTGCCGCTTCTATTTTGTTCGCCGACGATGGAGCTGGGCGTCGATATTTCAGCGTTGAACGCGGTTTACCTGCGTAATATCCCTCCCACACCAGCCAACTATGCGCAGCGCTCAGGCCGTGCGGGACGGTCCGGCCAAGCGGCCCTCGTAATCGCCTATTGTGCCGCGCAGAGTCCCCATGACCAGCATTACTTCTCAAAGCCAGAGGAGATGGTTCGTGGGATCGTGAAGGCTCCTAGCTTAGACCTTGCGAATCGCGATCTTGTTGAATCGCATTTACACGCCGTATGGCTGGCGGAATCTCGTCAAGAGCTTGCATCTGATATACCGCATGTGTTGGATTTGCAGCTCAATGAACAACCCCTAAAGTTGAGTTTGCAGCAAGCTCTGCGGGTGACAGTTCTTACTCAAACTGCGTCGGTCGCGATGAAGCGGATTCTCGACAGCATCGCCGATGAGTTGCCCGCAAAACGTGCGCCTTGGGCGGCAAATCGACAAGCATTTGCGGAGGAAGTTAGCGCCGGATCGCTTGACCGTTTCAATGCAGCCTTTGGACGTTGGAGGCAGCTCTATCAAACGGCGCTACAGCAATTGACTGATGCCAATCGAAGGTCAGAAATACCGGGACTTTCTGCCAAAGAACGCCGCGATGTAAAAGTTGAACAATCGCAGGCGAACGAGCAGCTTGCTCTTTTGGAGCGGGGCACATCTTCTTTTGGTTCCGACTTCTATACATATCGTTATTTGGCGACAGAGGGCTTCCTCCCTGGTTACAACTTTCCGCGGCTACCGCTTTACGCATACGTACCTTCAGCGGGCAACGGTAAGGGCACGTTCTTGCAGCGCGCGCGGTTCCTGGCTATTGCGGAATTCGGACCGAGAAGTATGGTGTATCACGAGGGCAGAGCTTATCGAGTCTCCGTCAGATCTTCGAGGCCGAAGACTATGCCGGCTTCTCGGCGCTGTGGCTCGTGCTTCACGTTAGCCGCTTTGGCCGTCTGGGTGCATTGCCTACGGACTGTCCATTGGAACGCTGGCGCGAATCGGGCAGCAAGGAAGGCCTCGCTGCGCGTGATCGACTGCGCGATGGCGTGGAAGCCGCTTTGCTTGCACTTGGCACTGGATTTCTTACTAACCCCGCCAACACCGAACTGAGTGCCCGGCTGCGGGAAGGCACCTGGCCCATTGATGAATACTTCCGCCAGCTCCTGCGGCTCGTTTACAGGCTGATTTTCTTACTTGCGGCAGAAGATCGTGGCCTCCTGCACATACCCGAGACTTCCGAAGAACAACGCAAGCTGTACGCACAGGGGTACTCGCTGGGCGCTCTGCGCGACCGAGCGATTCGACGAAGCGGATGGGACAATTTTCATGACCGCTGGTCAGGCCTGCGCGTCACGTTCCGTGCTCTTGCAAATGGCGAGCCTCGTCTTGCTCTTCCGGCGCTCGGTGGGATCTTTGCGACGACAACTACTCCAGAACTTGACCGCGCTCATATTTCCAACCGCTTCCTGATGGAAGCAATCTTCAGGCTTGCTTGGCTTCGGGACGAAGGACTTCTGATGCCTGTGAACTGGCGGGACATGGAGACCGAAGAACTTGGTTCGGTTTATGAGAGCCTTCTCGAACTCACGCCGCGGCTGAGTGCCGATGGACGCGAATTCAGATTTGCGGGTGGAACCCAAACCAAAGGCAACGCACGCAAGACAAGTGGAAGCTATTACACCCCTGATTCTCTCGTACAACTGCTGCTCGATAGCGCTCTTGACCCTGTGCTCGATCGAATCGAGAGTGAATCCGAAGATCCAATCAGGAGTTTACTTGCAGTAAGTGTCATCGACCCCGCTTGCGGTTCCGGCCACTTCCTTCTAGCTGCGGCCCGACGTATTGCAAAGCGGATTGTTCGACACCGCTGCGGTGATATTCACTCTGAGCAGGACCGACTGCGGGCACTACGCGATGTCGTACGCTCGTGCATCTACGGTGTCGACCGCAACCCTATGGCCGTAGAACTCACGAAGGTGGCTCTATGGATTGAAACTGTTGAACCCGGCAAACCCTTGGGATTTCTTGACGCTAGCATTCGATGCGGTGACTCGTTGTTAGGCATATTCACACTCGACGCTCTGCGTAACGGCATTCCCGATGCCGCCTACAAACCACTTTCTGGAGATGACAAAGGCACGGCCAAGGATTTCGAGAAGCGCAACAAGGGAGACAGAGGCGAAAGGGCTGGATTTCTGGATTTTACGGGCAAGGGAGCACAGCCATTTGCTTTGCCGCCCCTCGCTAAATCCCTGCGTTCAGTTCGCGACCTTCCGGAAGACACTCTAGACCAGATATCTGCAAAGCGCGAACGGTTTGCGGCGGCCCATGATGACCCACGGCTTGTCAATCTTGCGCAGGCAGCTGATCTATACATGGCCGCGTTTCTTGTGCCCAAGACCGCTAGCCAGTCGCTTGATCTTCATACATCGCTTGTGCCGACCACGGCCGATGTCTGGACGGCCCTCCGTGCGGGCACCGTGTATGGACCCCGGCTCGGCTTCGCCCGTCACCTTGCTGTTGAGGCACGGGTTTTGCATTGGCCGTTGGAGTTTCCTGACGTCATGGACCGAGCCGGATTCGACGTCGTTCTCGGGAATCCACCATGGGAGCGCATCAAAATTCAAGAGCAGGAATTCTTTGCCTCGCGGGAACCGGAGATCGCCGAGGCGCCCAATGCAGCTGCGCGCGGTCGTATGATTCAGCAGCTAAAGGCAGCTCCTGATGGAAGTCGCGAGCGGCTGCTCTATAACGACTTCGAGTTGGCTAAGCGAATGGCAGATGCGGCCTCAGAGTTCGGACGCGTTGATGCGAGCAAAGGAGGGCGCTTCCGGCTCACGGGAAGCGGCGATTTGAATACGTACGCGCTCTTCACTGAGCTATTTGCAGATCTAACAAGCAAGCAAGGTAGAGCAGGGATAATTGTTCCAACGGGTATAGCGACGGATGCATCTACTGCAGAGTTTTTCGGACAGATGTTGACGGAGAATCGACTTGTCTCATTACATGATTTTCAGACTGGCCAAGGCTTTTTTGATGCGATCGGTCATGCTCGATTCAAGTTCTCGTTATTCACTTTGCGGACCGATACGCAAACTCCCATTGCTCCACTATTCAGCTTCTATTCGCGCACCATTGAAGACTTCAACCGTCCTGGTATCAAGTATGCTATCCCAGCGGAAACCATCGCTATGATGAATCCGAACACGCGAACAGCTCCCGTATTCCGAGCTGGAAAAGATGCCGACATCGCAAAGGATATCTACCAACGAATCCCTGTTCTGGTGCTCGAAGCCGGCGGTATTGAAGGGAATCCTTGGCAGGTTTCGTTTGTGAGAATGCTGGATATGGCTTATGACAGCGGGTTGTTTCGCACAGCCACGCAGTTGGAGCAACTGGGCTATCGCCAAGATGGATTGAACAGGGTGTTACGACACGACACGTTAGAAATGCAGGACTCAGCGGAACAGGCGAATTCAGATGATCTTCCGAGTTTGTACCTTCCCTTATATGAAGGGAAAATGATCCACCAATACGATCATCGGTCCGGTACGTTCAGCGGCCTATCTGAACGGCCGCAGCGAGGTGCACCAATCCCAGAGCTGAGCCGGGAAGAGAAAGCTAATCCAGATCGTGAAGCCGAACCCTGGTATTGGGTTCCGTCAGGCATCGTGGACAAAATTCTTGAAAGGTGGAAGTGGAAGGCTGACTGGAGTATCGGATATAGATTCAGTACTCATTCGGTGAACGAGCGCACCCTTATTGTTTCCGTAGTGCCTCATTCGGCTACACCGCATATGTTCCCACAAATCATTACCGGGGTGGACATATCTGCTGCCAGGAAATGTGCATTACTCGCGAGCCTCAATAGCCTCGTCGTGGACTACATCTGCCGACTCAAAATGTCTAGACAAGGGCTCGATAGCTTCATCGTAAAGCAGCTGCCAGTGATACCTCCGGACTTCTATGGTGAGCCTGAGCTTTCGTTCATCGTTCCGCGAGTGCTGGAGCTAACCTATACAAGTTGCTCACTCAGCGGATTTGCGCAGGATCTCCAATATAGTGGGCCTCCTTTTTGCTGGGATGACGAGCGACGCGCATTGCTGCAGGCGGAATTAGATGTGTGGTTTGCGCACGCATATGGTCTAAGAAAGGAAGACATCTGCTACATTCTCGATCCAGCAGATGTCATGGGACCGGATTACCCATCTGAGACTTTTCGTCGCCTAAAAGAAAACGAACTCCGTATTTATGGCGAGTACCGGACTCGCCGCCTGGTCCTCGACGCGTGGGACCGTATGGATCGCGGGGAACTTCAACGACCTAGAGCCTACCAGCGGCCAGCCGACGGCGGTGCCCCAAAGGAAGCGAGACCGTACCGCACGTTGGAGACAGATCAACCTTCCTTCAAGTTCGCTGAGACTGAGCCCGAGTGACCAATCAACCGTTATCGCCGGAATCGGCTCCGACCTTCATCACGGTTGAAGAGGCCCACAAAGCTGCCTATGAGAACGGCTTTCGCGTAGAGCTCGGACGGCAAGGCGGCTGGGTCGGCTACCGCTCTACAACCGCACGCGGCGAAGTGTGGATTGCGCGCGACCCAGCCCAAAATATCTGGCTCCTCGCGCTCACACATTCCGGCGTCGTGGCAGAGCTGCCGCTCCCCCATGCCGAAATTCCAAGCGCACCGGGACAAGGCGCTTACGCTTTCTCGAAGCTCTCTGACCTGTACGACGCGCTAGATCGCGGCTATAAGCTCGGCGTAAGCTTGCCCGACGCGCCGCTCGAAGTCTTTCGAAAGCGCACCGCTAACCTTCCAAGCGACACTGAGACTGAACGCCTCACTGTTGTTCGCATCGGCCAGAACATCTTCCGCGACGCCCTGCTTGAATATTGGAATGGCCGCTGCCCATTGACCGGCATTACAGACCCGGCTCTTCTGCGCGCCTCGCACATCCTCGCCTGGGCTGAGTGCGAGTCTGACGAGCTGCGATTGGACGTTCACAATGGTTTGCTGCTCTCGGCTCTTTGGGATTGTGCCTTCGACAGTGGCCTCATAAGCTTCTCGGATGTCGGTGTTGTTCTCCGCTCGCACAGTTTGAGCGATGCGGCTGCACTCGCGTTGCGAATTGATTCAGTCCCCGCAATCAGCGGATTGACTGATTTACACCGGCAAAACCTCAAAAGGCACCGCATCAAGTACGGGTTCTTTCCCGATGGCCCCGGCACCGGGGAGGTCTGACGTGCCAATTTTTCAATCGATCATAAAGAAACTGTCCGGAGCCAAAAGTGAGTCGCAGGCCGTCGCGGAGACGCCGCCATCTGAGGAACATGAAGCACGATCTTTGCTCGACAAGCTGCTAACTGATTCTCGTCTCTACACCCAGACGAAGGACTATAAAGACCTCCTCGATTTCGTTGTTCGCCTGCGAAACTTTGCACCCTTCAACGCCATGCTCCTCCAGGTGCAAAAGCCGGGGCTCATGTATGCCGCCTCGGCGGTGGATTGGAACGAGCGCTTCGAGCGCAGGCCGAAGGCAGGAGCGCGTCCGTTGCTGATTCTCTGGCCCTTTGGCCCCGTCGCGCTTGTCTACGATTCGGAAGACACCGAAGGCAAGCCGCTGCCAAAGGACGTGTCTAGCTTCTTTGCTCAAGGTCCGATCGACCGTGATCGTATCGGCTCATTTCGTCAACGGATGCACGGGCATCCACAGATCGGATCGTGGCAAAGCTGCCGCGCTTAATTCCCTCGGCCTTGCTACCGGTGTTGTACTGAAGAACATCGCCGGGGTTGTAGCGCGTCGCCCAAGTGCGATCTGTCCCAGTCATGTCTGAGCGGTGGCTGAGAGTGCAAAGCGTCTGTCCGTCGCCAGCCAATCCGCCGCCCTTCCGTAGTTCGTTGCGAACGGCTTCATTTATCTGCTGGCGGCTCCGATTGTCGGGGGAGACGATGATAGTGTTTTCAGGCTGGGCGGCGTAGTCCTTCGCGATGGCGGCGATGCGGTCAAGCCCGGCTGAGATCTCGGTGATGCGTCCCTGCCCTGCTAGCATGGCGATCCCCTTCGCGGTTTCGTCGTTGGCAAGGTGCTGGACTGCTTTCAGCAAGTCGGGATCTTTCTGGCGCATGATTTGGTCAAGTTGCGAGGTCCGCATTCCGGCCTCCTGCATTTGCTGGAAGGGTCGCCCGGCCTCCACTGCCTGATGCTGATTGGTGTCTCCTATGACGAGAACCCTGTCGTCTGGATTGAGCTTGTCGAGGAAGGAACGCATCTGCCGCGTGCTGGCTAGACTCGATTCGTCCAGCATGTAAAGGTGCCGACTGGCGGTGTTGGCGTTCGGATGATTCTGACCACGGGCGAGGAAACTCTGAAGGGTCGTAGCCTCGATTCCCGCCTCGCGGAGCTGCCCCGCTGCCTTGGATGTGGGAGCGAATCCTTCGACGACATAGCCTTTGGTTTCCGCGCCTTCGCGGATGGTCTGCAGGGTCGTGGTTTTGCCGGTGCCGGCAAGTCCTTGAAGGCCGTGGACTCGGTCCGATGAGTTCAAGACTTCTTCGACGACGCGGCGCTGCGAGTCGTTCAAGAATGGTCGTGTGTTGCCCTGGTCCCATGCTGCTTCCGCGCTCATGATCGGCTCGACGGCATTCCGACCTTCCAAAACGTATCGAATGTTGGCGCGTTCGGCGGCGATGGTTTCGGGGGTGGTGAAGCGACCTCCTGAATCATGCTTCATTCCCTTAACAGAACGAAAGTCCCCGGCGTTCTGGCGCCTTATAAACTCCGCTCGGATCTCCCCGTATGAGGCTTCTCCCATGCCTCGCCGGAGGGCATCCCGAAGGATCGCGCGTTCGTCGGCCACGGCTTCCCGCTCAAAGATACTGTCGCGGGCAAACGTGACTGCTTCTCTGGCGGTGGTTACTTGTTGCGTCTGGAGGTGCCGTCCCTCGAACCTTTCGCGGGCGGCTGCCACAACTTGTTGAGGCTGATTTCCAAAGCTGGCAGCCATTTCCCGGTGTGCTGCAAAGTCCAATATGAGGGGCAAACACAGAGGAGAGGCGTGCATGGTGATCCTCTGCCAGCCACATGGGGAAGACATTGAACTTATGATTGCCGGGGAACATTGCGTAGAACGCTGATAAGTTCCCAAGCGTCTCCTCCATCACTTGTGCGCGTGCGTCCACAAAAACCCGATGAACAGCGGGAGCGATCCCGCGAAGCTGTTCCGGGCTGCGCGCCGCGATAAGAAGCCGAAGGGAGAACTCGCCCTGGGCCTTCTTGTCGAGCGAACGAATGACATCGCTGAGATCGTCAACATTGTTATTGGCAGCCCTGGCTCCAGCGCCCGTCTCCAACGAGGCCGTGTCCCGTCCGCTCATTACGCGGGTCAAGACACCGACTTTGAAGAACGAGATGAACTTCTCCTGGGCATCAATCTCGCTGCGAGCGGCGGACGTAGACTTGATGCGCCATGTCGTGCACAGCACACTATCGCAATCGAGCGTCAGTAGATTTGAGAAGAGGCACGGCCGTGATGCCTCGGGCGTGGTCTTCAACGAAAACATCTGGATGTGTCGCTTACCGACCTGAACGTGGTCGCTGTGCCACGCCACCGGGCACTTTACAATCTGCCGATCCACGCCGGTGTGGGAGCGGAGCTCGTCCTGGCCGGCCCATTCTTCCAGATTGAACAGATAGCTGAAGAACTGAAAGACCGCGTTCTTTCCGAGCATCCTGAGTCCCAGCGAACTACCGAGGTGTCCTTCTAGCAGACTTGCAGTCTTCTCCAAGTCGGAAAGCATCCGGGATGTTTCCAGAGCGTTGTCCTTCGGTGTCCGCTCGAAGGCCTTGACCTTCGACGGCTCCAGCGTGAGGCACCAGTGAAGATCGATTCTCCGAAAGGCCGCGTTCTGCGCTAGGAAGCCGAGACGATTACTTGCGAAGTTCTCTGTGATCTCGTTTGCATACAGTTTCTGTCGAGGAAGCGTGAATCCGGACATCACGCGGGTGTACTGAAAGAGGCAGGAGCCTTCCGGAAGTCCGCGCAAAGCGCCTTCAATAGAACGAACCCGCGACTCCAACTCCAGGTCCGTCATCCCCTCTTCATCGAGGCCCGTGAGAGAAAAAAGGCAACCATATCCCCCGCCTTTCAGGGCGAAAAGATTTGGTCCCACGAAACGTGAAATCGGAACGATGCTGCAGGCAGCGCCAGCCTTCGCGAACCACGGAGTGTGTTTGAGCTGTTCAGTATTTGCGCGGATCATAGTAGCTCTTCTGGCCGAGGCTTAGGCCCCAGAGTTGAAACATCTTTGGGTGATTGCGGACGATGAGCCACGCGCCGCCTGCAAGAGTTGGGAAACTGAGAATGGCCAGCATTCGGAACCCAGCGAGAAAAACCGTTACTGTCACAAACACGATGACCATCCATGTCGAGAGCTCAAGTCCGAGCTTGGCCCTCGGCCTGTTCAATGCCTGATTGATCGGTAACGGTTCTCCGCGCTTGGTCGTGTGCATGGCAGCCTCCTACATCGACTGCCCGGTGAGAGAACCGATCCAACCAGCTCCCCACCCGAGTATTCCGGCACCAAACAGCGCGCCGAATAGCCCAGGAATGGCGTCCTGAAAGCGACCGCTCATCATCCGAATGCCGGCGAAGATCAGGCCGCCGAAGCAGATGACTGCGCCCGCATAGATGGCAAATGTCTTGAACGTGCCCATAAGGGTCTGTGCGCCGGAGAAGTCCATCGTTCCCTGGGCGTGGGCAACGCCCGCGAACGTAAGCGCAAAGAGGGTTGGAGCGAACACGCGAAACGCGTGAGCGAGTTTGTTGGGAAGGGATTGCGACCACTTCTTGCAGTGTGGCCAATTGAATTGAGTTATTCTGCGGGTGGAGACAACACGGATTTTGCGGGACATCGGCACCTCCTGCGACTGGAGAATCAGTCGGGTATGCCGAGACATTAGGCGCGATCTGAAATCTCGTCCAATGCTTTATCGCGATGGCAATCCATGCTTAAACGAGATGGCCAATCGCTTCGAGTATTGTCCCGCAGAGCTCTACTTGGTGGGATGGCCATTCGTACCGAAAGAGAACTTCTGCTGATCTTCTTTGTTGGTCGCCCGTCGGGGAGGCTTCTTTTCCGCCGCTGGTTCAGCAACGGGAAAACGCTTTTCAAGATCGCGGAGCAGCAGTGGAAGAGCATGTTGGTCGTGCTCTTCTCTATATGCAATCGCCGAGTCTATCGTCCATTTCACTCCCTGAATCGGTCTAGTCGTGAGGTCGTTATGCAGAGGCTCACTTTGACGGATGAGAGCAATGCACATTCGTTGTCTTACCATCCACTGCACGTGTTCAGTATTGAACGTAGGCTTGGCTATCTTCGGCGTGATGCCTTGGGCTTTCAGCATTTCGAGAAGCCGCTCGTGTGCTCGCGGATGGTGTCGCGGATCGCTGAAGATCGCGAGCCGGTTGTTCAATTCTTGCGAGGGCAATTCATCCCAATGGGCCAGCGGATCGTCTTTGCGAATACAGACCACTAACGGCTCATGCATGACGGGTTGGACATGGTACCCGTCCGGCATGATTGGAAGCGTGACCAGCGCAGCGTCCAGTTCAGCTGCAATAAGCCTATTTATGATGTCATCCGTATCGCCATTCTCCGGTTCAATGCTGCCCTTGGGAAACAGATCGCGATATACATCGCAGACCGTACTGATAACTTCATGTTCGATAAATGGGGTGAATCCGAGTCGAAACGGTCGGAGTGCGGCCTGATGAATAGCTTGGACAGCGTTCACTATGTCGATGCGCGTTTGGAGAAGTTCTCGGGCGAACCTCAGGAGGGATTCGCCGGCGGCAGTTAGAGTAGTTCCGGCTCGATCACGCTCGAATATCTGAACCTTGAAAGCATCTTCGAGGTCGCTGATCTGGCGGCTTAGGGCAGATTGGGCCACATGGAGCCGGCTTGCCGCCGCGGTGATTGTACCTTCCTCGGCGATCGCGATAATGCTCTTGAAGTGCTTGAATTCGAGATGATCGTAGTTGCTCATGGACATGCCCCCCGGATTCTCAGCAAAGCGGTGGTGCTGTCGTTACAGGAACTCCGAACCGTAACTTCTTTCTCATCAGTTAGAACCAAATTCGGCAACAAGAGTTGCTAACCGCCGGGCAACCTTTTTAGGGCGCCATCTCTCCTGAGCATGGATTGCCATCGCGATAAAGCATTGGACGGCTCATCATCGCCTGATCGAATCTTGACGAACGAGTGATGCGCGAAAAAATGTCAGTTGGAGGGATTTGCGTGAGCCACAACCTTATACAAGAGCTGGAAGCCCGTCATGGAGCTATGAAGGTCTCCGAACTCACCGAGCTATTGGGAGTGGATGACAAACACATCTATCGAATGGCAGCGCGAGGTCAGTTACCGAGTTTTCGAGTCGGAGGTGCTGTCCGGTTCGATCCCCAGGAGGTGGCAAACTGGCTACGGCAGAAGTATGGCCGTCCGCAGCTCTCGGGGAAAAAAGAAGCCCGTGCAGAGCAAGCACAGGCCCGTGGGGCATCGAATGCTGCGTAGGTTCTGCTTCACTATCCATTGAATTTGATCCCCGCTAAGATGGCGAGGAGAGGCGCACGGTGGGGGCCAGCGGTTAAATCCCTTAACGTTTTGACGGCGGGTTCGGGTTGTGCCGTTGCGAATTTGTCCAACGATCCGTTGGACAAATCAAACCCATTTCTCTAACTACTTCTTCGCTTTATTTTTCTTGAGTTCAGCTTCCAGTTCTTTGGTTGTTGGGAGATTTCCGCGCAACTTTGTCGGCAAGCTTGTCGTCAGGCGGTAAGCCGATACACCGATTGGTCTGGTCGCTTCCCGAAGTGCGTATTCAGCGATAATAGCGTTCTTTGATTTGCAGAGGATGATACCGATACTCGGTTGGTCGTCCTGATGGCGCATGAGGTCGTCGATCGCCGCCAGATAGAAGTTCATCTTGCCGGCGTGCTCAGGCTTGAAGGGTCCCATCTTCAGGTCGATGACGACAAAGCAACGCAGTCTTATATGGTAAAAAAGCAGGTCGAGCTTGTAATCTTCACCGCCTACTTCGAGCGGATACTGGCTGCCAACGAAAGCGAAGCCGACACCAAGCTCAAGGAGGAATTTGCGGAGGTGCTCCAGTAAGCCACCTTCGAGTTCCTTTTCCCGCGCGTCCTCAGTAAGTGTGAGGAAATCAAAATTGTACGGGTCCTTCAGAGCCTGTTGAGCCAGTTCCGATTGCTGTGCGGGTAGTGTGGCTCGGAAATTTGTCTGTGCCTTTCCTTGCCTCCGATAGAGACCGCTCTCAATCTGATGGACGAGGACGTTGCGGCTCCAGCCGTGTTCAATCGCCCGATGAATGTACCACTCGCGTTCTGTCGCGGTTTTCACGAGGTCCAGAAGACGAACGTTGTGTCCCCACGGGATTTGTCCAACAACCTGTTGGACAATTTGCTCGTCTGGCCACGCCTCTGCAAACGCGCGCATATAGAGCAGATTCGTTCTAGAAAACCCTGTCATTCCCGGAAACTCACGATGCAGGTCGGCGGCGAGATGTTCAACGACCTTTGCGCCCCAACCGGCCGCGCTCTGGCGCTTCAGGATCTCGCGGCCAACCTGCCAGTAGAGCAGGATGAGTTCGCGGTTCACGGCGAAGACTGCTTTTATTTGGGCAGCCCGAATCCGCTGCTTTAGGTCTTGCAGGAATTCGTCGTATCCGACCGGGCGCGTAATGAGAGAGCGGGCTACCATTCGATTCGCTTGATCCTAGCACTTTGCCCAAATCCAACGGAATTGAGAGTGCGGGTCAGTTCGGACCTCTTCCAAGCCTCGAAACGTCAAAGTACCGGATGTCTGAAAAAGCCACCGTCGCCGGTGGCTTTTCCATCCGAGTTGGGCCTCAGGCGACCAGTGATGCCAATTCTCCGCTGTTGACCTTCACGGCGGCGTCTTTGGAGCGAACACCCTTCAGGTACACCATGGTGGATTGGATGTCACGGTGGCCTAGCCAGGACTGCACCGTGCGGATATCTACGCCGTCGCGTAGATGATTGGTCGCGAAGGTGTGCCGGAACTTATGCAGGAAGAAATTCATGCAATACGGACCCTCAGCGCACTTGTTGCCATGCTCGGTCACGCAATGTCCGCAGTTCAGCTTAGCGCGCTCCGCCACGCGCTTGACGACCATGTCCATCTCGCTGTCCGGCCGACCCTTCGTATTGCCGAAGACAAAATCGTGCGGCCTAGCCATTTTGCGCTCCTTCCGCTTTCGCAGGCGTTCTATTAACCCCGCGGGAAGCGGTACGGTGCGCTCTTCCCAGTTTTTCGGCGTAAAGCCCCACTTCGCCTTGGCGGTTACGCGCGCGATCTGATGCCGAAAGTCGACATCCAAATACTGCAGATAGCGAATCTCCTGGTCGCGGAAACCAGAGCCCAGGAGGAACTTCAGCATGTCGGCTTCATCTTCGGTTGCGAGCTTGAACATCGCTGTCAGCTCTTCGGCCTCATACATCGGACGGATGGCATCGACGTACTTGGGCCAGTCGCCCTTTTCCATCAGCCCTGACCGCCCATGCTTCTTGAACAGTTGCAGCACGGTCACGACCTTGTCGTAAACAGTCCGAGCACCCAGCCCAAGCTCATAGCAGTAGGTCATGAAGTCGAGCACGTCTTCTCGCGTTGCGTCCTCCACATATTTTCTTTTGTAAGCAGCACGGAGCAAGGTGTCGAGCGTGTAGCGGTAGGTCAGATGGGTACGAGGCTTGCGCTGCATCTTCACATACCGGAGATAGGCGTCGATGGCATCGCCGATTGCCGTCTTGGCCGCAACCTCCGGCTCCGGCTCGGGACCAGCAATGAGGCCGTCGCGGATGGCGCGCAACTCAATGGCTTTGCGGCGGGCCTGGTCGATGGCCTCGTCTCTGGCGACGGCGGTGCGATAGCGGCGGCCACTTCGACCACCGACCCGCCACTCGATGTAATAGGCGCCTTCAGGGTGGACTTCGATCTGGCCGTTGATGCGCACCCGATCCTTGAGCCGTCCGTTGGCTTCAGGGACGACGGGCGCAAACCGCCATCCATCGGCGGTCTTGATTTTCTTGATGAGGTTGACGCGATCCGCGTAATCGGGAGCGTTGAGAAGAGTGCCGAGGGGCTTGGGGGTGGGCATCCAAAATGTCCTCCTCTGGGCCATAGCTTATCAAAGCGTGGACACCAACGTGGACACCAAGGACTTATCTTACTGATTCCAAAGGTAGCCGGTTAGAAGGCAGCGCTCTAACCAACTGAGCTACGTCCCCTCTGCAATTTTGACACTGTGCGCAAATCGCAGAAATTTACTTCTTTTCCAATCGTTCCCATCTATCGCTCTGCCCCATATCTTCCA
>Ga0224527_1000660_pt1 | contig 21436 bp, 18 predicted proteins | sample CBST0metaG_FD_179882 | JGI IMG/M metagenome (GOLD analysis project Ga0224527, IMG submission 179882) | Peat soil microbial communities from Stordalen Mire, Sweden - C.B.S.T0 | ecosystem: Environmental > Terrestrial > Soil > Wetlands > Peat | place: Sweden: Norrbotten County, Stordalen Mire... | reverse complement strand
GGATTGGCACGAGGCCGCTTCGTAAAGGGCGAGAAACTTGCCGAACTAGCAGGAAAACTCGGAGTTCCCGCCGACGCACTGCAAGAGACGGTTACCAAACATAACCAGTACATGAAAGACGGAAAAGACCCTGAATTCAACCGGACCTACACAAAGGTTATGCTGCCTCTGGATGAAGGGCCGTTCTATGGAATCGCGCAGTGGCCTGCCGTTCACCACACCATGGGTGGACTTCGTATCAACACCAAGGCTCAGATTCTGGATATCTGGTCGAATCCAATTCCGCGCTTCTATGCTGCAGGCGAAATCACTGGAGGAATTCACGGCGCCAATCGCTTGGGCGGGAACGCTACCGGAGAGTCCACTGTGTTCGGACGCATTGCCGGCGTGAACGCAGCGAAAGAAACCGTGCAATCCTAACTTCTGCAACGAGGCCAGTTTTCTGAGAGAAGCTGGCCTCTTCTTTTCTCTTTTCCAGATTGGATATACACGATGGCAAAGTTTCGGTTTTTTTTCCTTAGTATTCTTACGCTGGCGCTCCTCTGCGGAACCACCTCGGCACAAGCCTCTGATCCTTGCGTGGGCTGCCACAAGGATTTCACCAAGGTTCTTCCCAAGGATCACGCCCCGGTAAAAGGCGGATTGAAGGAATGTCTAACCTGTCACACCACAGGACATACTGGGGTGGCTGAGAAGAATGCGTTCTCCACCAACATCCACCTCCAACATATGGCCAAACAGAAGATGGATTGCACCGCGTGCCATACATTCGACGTAGGCAATAGCTTCGGGTTGATCGGGCAGAAGAACTCATGGGGAACCCCCAAGGCCGAGGATCTTGCGCTAATGAAGCAGGAGATGGCCAAGTGGTCAGACTCCAACTTCACTGACCACCTGCACGCAAAGGCCAAGGTGGATTGCGCTGGATGTCACGGGAAAGAAGCTCCGGTCTCTGACAGCACAGTGGAAAGCGAACGCTGCCTTGTGTGCCATGGTCCGGTGGAGAAGCTGGCAGCAATGACAGCGAATAAGGAATTCCCCAAGCGAAACGCTCATGCATCACACTATGGAAGTGACATCGCCTGCACGACCTGCCATCACGCGCATGAGGCTTCGACAGTCATGTGCGCAGATTGCCACAAGCTCTGGAAGATGAACATTCCAGGCGCAGCACAATAGTCAGCATATCGAAAGCCCACTCCAACCGCACAAATCGAGCAGTTGGAGTGGGCTTCCGGCGCTTACTTCCCTGCTGTTGAGACTTACTCGTCGCTATCCTTCAACTTGCTGATCACGGCGAAATCCTCAAGCGTCGTGATATCACCCTTAACTTCTCCGCTCGTGGCAAGTTCACGAAGCAGACGACGCATGATCTTACCGGAGCGTGTCTTCGGCAACTGCTCGGTGAAACGGATGTCGTCGGGCTTAGCCATGGACCCGATTTCCTTGGATACCCAGGCACGCAACTCCTCTTTCAGCGCAGGTGTTGCTGCCACTCCGCCTTCGAGCGTCACGAAAGCTGCAACAGCCTGCCCTTTGATGTCATCAGGACGCCCAACAACCGCAGCTTCTGCGACCTTGGGATGAGCGACCAGAGCTGATTCGATCTCCATAGTGGAAAGACGATGGCCGCTGACATTGAGCACGTCATCAACGCGACCCATTACCCAGATGTATCCATCCTTGTCGATGCGCGCGCCATCCCCGGTGAAGTACACACCGGGAATATCTGACCAGTACTGTTTCACATAACGATCAGAGTCCCCGTATATGGTTCGAGCCATGGCTGGCCACGGCTTCTTGATCACAAGATAGCCGCCCGAGCCGAGAGGAACCTTTTCGCCGCCACGGTCCACAACTTCGGCAATGATCCCAGGGAACGGCTTCGTCGCCGAACCTGGTTTGGTTGCAATCGCGCCGGGAAGCGGAGAGATCATGATGCATCCGGTCTCAGTCTGCCACCAAGTGTCCACAATGGGGCAGCGCTCTTTACCAATGACTTCGCGATACCACATCCAAGCCTCTGGATTGATGGGCTCGCCGACTGAGCCCAGCAGTCGAAGACTGCTCAGGTCGTGGCGATTCGGATACTCATTGCCCCATTTGATAAAGGTGCGTATGGCCGTTGGCGCGGTATAGAAGACGCTGACTTTGTACTTCTCCACCAGCGCCCAGAAGCGGTCCAGGTCCGGATGATTGGGCGCGCCCTCGTACATGAGAGTGGTTGCGCCGTTCTGCAAGGGTCCGTAGACGATGTAGCTGTGTCCCGTAACCCAGCCGATATCGGCGGTACACCAGTAGATGTCCTCTTCCTTCAAATCAAAGATCCACTTGGTTGTGATATAGGTTCCAACGGCATAGCCGCCAGTGGTGTGAACGATGCCCTTAGGCTTTCCCGTGGAACCCGATGTGTAGAGGATGTACAGCGGATCTTCACTATCCAGCGGCTCAGCGGGGCAATTCGGCGAGGCTTTGGCTGTAAGCTCGTGCCACCAGTGATCGCGCCCGACTTGCATGGTCACCTCGGCTCCGGTGCGTTTGTACACAACTACGCTCTTCACGGTGGGGCAGTTTGCTAGTGCTTCATCGACGGTTCCCTTGAGTGGGAACTGCGTACCGCGTCGCCATGAAGCATCCTGTGTTACGAGAACGGTAGATTGCTGATCGTTCACACGGTCAACGATGGCATTAGCCGAGAAGCCTCCGAAGATAACAGAGTGTACGGCGCCAATGCGCGCGCAAGCCAGCATTGCGATGGCAAGTTCGGGAACCATCCCCATGTACAACGCGACGCGATCGCCTTTCGTCACGCCGAGCCCTTTGAGAGCATTTGCAAAGAGTTCGACCTCGGCCAGCAATTGGGCGTAAGTGAGTGTGCGAGTGTCTCCGGGTTCGCCCTCCCAGAGGATTGCGATTTTGTCGCGGCGCGCGGAGTTGGCGTGGCGATCCAGGCAATTGTAAGAAATATTGATTTTGCCGCCCACGAACCACTTCGCCCATGGTGCATCCCAATCCAGAACTTTGGTCCACGGCTCAAACCAATGCAATTCCTTCGCGATTTCTCCCCAAAACGTTTCCGGGTCTGCGGCGGCATCAGCGTAGATGCGCTCGTATTCCTCCAGACTCTTGATGTGCGCCTTCGCACTGAACTCTGCCGGTGGAGCGAATACGCGATTCTCCTGCAACATCGAGTCAATGTTTACGCCGTGAGCTAAGGGTGTGTTCGCCATGCGTCGTACTTCCTCCGTAAAGAGGCGGGGCTTGCCGCCCCGCGCAAAAGTTGTCAGTCCGGGCGAGTTTGAAAGTGCTCGCGACTATTGTTCCAGAGTGGAAATGTCACCGATCTCCTGACCGGTTTCCTTGGCTTTCAAATACCGCCGCATGATCTTGCCGGAGCGAGTCTTCGGCAACTGCGTCACGAACTCGAGATGCGAAGGTGTGGCGATGGGGCCAAGTTCGCGGCGGACATGTTCGATCAATGCGGCAGAAAGAGTATCGCTAGCTACCTGCCCCGCGCGCAACAAAACGAATACCTTGATGCACTCTCCCTTCATCGGGTCCGGAATACCAATTGCCGCAGCCTCGCCGACTGCGGGATGAGAGACGAGCGCGGACTCTACCTCGGCAGTGCCGATGCGATGGCCAGCAACATTCAGCACATCATCCGCACGCCCTAGGACGGCTATATAGCCATGCTCATCCTTGAGCGCAACATCGCCCGTAACGTAAGCGCCTTCGATCTGCTTCCAGTCGCGCTCATAACGAGGGTCGTCGTTGTAGGCAGTCCGCATCATGTGTGGGAACGGACCTTTCAGTACAAGGCGTCCGCGCTCATTAATGCCGACGGACTTCCCTTCCCCGTCCACCACATCCGCGATCACTCCTGCCAGAGGAATGCCTGCTTTGCCCGTGCGGTAAGGCATGGTGACCGGAGTTCCAAGCGTAGGCCCACCGAGCTCGGTCTGCCACCAGTTGTCGATCACATATCCCCACTTGCCATCTCCTGCAAGATAGGTTTGCGCCCAGTGCCAGGCCTCCGGATTCAGGGGCTCTCCAGCGCAGGCAATCACTCGTAATGAAGTGAGGTCATGCGCTGCGGGAAGATGCTCGCCATAGCGCATGAACATACGAATGGCCGTAGGAGCAGTGAACATCTTTGTAACGCCGTAGCGCTCGACAATCTCCCACGCCGCACCGGGGTCGGGCCAATCGATTGCACCCTCGCGGAAGAGCGTAGTAACACCCGCGCAAAGTGGGCCATAGACGATGTAGCTATGCCCCACCACCCAGCCAATATCAGAGGTACACCAGAAAAGGTCGCGCGGGTTCACATCGAAGAATGTGCGGAGATGGTACGTGATGCCCACCATGTATCCACCATGAACGTGAACCACACCTTTCGGTCGCCCCGTGGTACCGCTCGTATAGAGGATGAACAGCGGATCTTCGGCATCCATCTCCTGCGCAGGAGACTCTGAGGAGAATTTCAGAAGATCGAAGTAATTGACCTCGCGACTGCTCTGAGGTTCATACTTCTCCGATCCACGCGGAACCACGATGACATGCTCGACCGCATCGAGTCCGTCGATTGCCTCATCCACAATTGGTTTGAGCGGCACGAGTTTGCCGCGACGAATTCCCGACTCACCCGCAATGATGACCCTCGCCTGAGCATCAGTGATGCGGTCACGCAACGCAGTGTGCCCAAGCCCGGCATAAACGACCGAATGAATCGCTCCCACGCGAGCGCAAGCCAGCATGGAGACGACGCCCTCGATGGTGAGCGGCATATAGATGACGACGCGATCGCCTTTGGCGACTCCGAGTGAGCGAAGACCGTTGGAGAACCGGCACACCATGCGGTAGAGCTGACCATAGGTGATAACACGCTCAGAGCCGTCCTCGCCCAGCCAAATGTAGGCAACGCGATTGAATCGGTCACTCTTGGCATGGCGATCAAGGCAACTGAGAGTGATGTTTGTCTTCCCACCGACAAACCACTTGTGGTGAATGCCATCCCACTCGCGAACCTTGTCCCACTTCTTGATCCATGTGAAGTTGGCTGCTTCGGACGCCCAGAAGGCCTCCGGATCCTTGATGGAGCGGTCGTACTCTGCTTGGTAATCCTTGACATTGGCATCCCGCGTCACAACTTCTGGCGCGCTGTACGAGAAAGTTGGAGAGATCAAATCTGGCTTTGCTGGACTACTCATAAAAAGCCTCCGGACGGCATTAGCAACATCGCAAATAATTCAGAATCTTGACCGGTTGGTGTATTGATAACAAGTCTCGCTCTAGCTGAAGATATGCAACACGACGGAAATGGCAAACCGCCCCTGAACATGGCCAACGTCGAATTCGTCGCACGGAGGAGACCGAGAGCATCTCCTCCGCCGACGCCCATAGGGCTAGTGTGCAGTGGCTTTCTCAGAACCAAGCCCAGTGTTTGCGCGGACCTCTAGCTCTTCAAAGCGCTGAACCGCGTTGGGATCCTTCTTTCCCAGGAAAGTCCCTAGCAGTGCTCCAGCGAATCCAATGGGAACGCTGAGAATGCCGGGGTTCTCCAGCGGAAAAATGGGCAGGTGCTGAATGGGATGACGCGCCGCTCCCACAACCGTTGCCGCATCGATGCCCATGACGCTGGGACCGATGAGGATGAGAACAATGGAGCCCACGAGCCCGAAAAGCAGACCGCAAACTGCCCCTGCAGTGTTGAAGCGTTTCCAGTAAATGGAGAAAACAATCACCGGAAGATTTGCCGAAGCAGCAACCGCAAAAGCAAGCGCCACAAGGAATGCGACGTTCGCAGTTGGACCTAGAATGATCGCAATGGTGATTGCGATAGCACCAACCGCAAATGCCGCGATACGGGCGACCAATCGCTCTTCGCCCTGCTTGCGCTCCACGCCATTGTGAATGACGTTGGTCCAGAAGTCATGGGCAAAGGAAGTAGACGCGCTGATGGTGAGTCCAGCAACAACGGCCAGAATAGTGGCAAACGCGATGGCGGAAATGAAGGCGAAGAACACGTCTCCGGCTATGACTTTGGCCAGCAAAGGCGCGCTCATGTTTGTTCCTCCGTTCTTCGCGATAAAGTCACGACCCACAATGGTCGCGGCTCCAAAGCCAAGGAATGTGGTCATGATGTAGAAGCTGCCGATAATCACCATGGCCCAGACGACGGAGTAGCGTGCGGTTTTGGCGTCAGGAACGGTGTAGAAGCGAACCAGGATGTGTGGCAATCCGGCCGTGCCGAAGATGAGCGCGACACCCAACGAGATCAGTTCCAGTGGTCCGTAAGGTAGCTTGAAGCGCAGACCTGGAGTCATAAAGTCTTTCACAACAACTTTGCCGTCTGGAGTGTGATAGGTGACCTGCGAGATAGCCTGGAAGAACTCCACAAAGCTGAAGTGGAAGTGAGCGAGCACGAGAACGCTGAGGAGGATGGTTCCAGCAATCAGGAGCACAGCCTTGATGATCTGCACCCAAGTGGTCGCCAGCATTCCGCCGAAGACGACGTAGACGATCATCAGGATTCCTACGCCAGTGACCGCAACAGTGAAGCTGATGTGACTTCCTTTGAGCAGCAAGGCTACAAGTGATCCAGCACCGATCATCTGCGCGATCATATAGAAGGTGCTAACGGTCAGAGTGCTGAGAGAGGCCATGGCGCGCACCGGGCGAGGATCCATCCGATAAGCAAGCACGTCTGCCATTGTGTACTTACCTGCATTCCGCAGGGGTTCGGCTACGATGAGCAGAACGGTCAAATAGGCGACCAACCAGCCGACGGAATATAGGAATCCGTCATAGCCGAAGAAGGCGATGAGCCCTGCGATCCCAAGAAACGAGGCCGCGCTCATGTAATCTCCAGCAACAGCGACACCGTTCTGCCAGGCGGTAATCTGGCGATTCGCGGCAAAGAAGCTAGCCGAAGAACCCGAACGCCTGGAGGCCCAGGCCGTAATGCCAAGCGTGATGGCAATGAACCCGAGGAACAACAACAGCGTCATGTCAAGGTGCATCTGCTAGAGACCTCTCTTTCCGTCTTGCTTGTCGTCATATCCCTCGCGCTTGAGGGTTTCCAGGATGTGGGCTCCGAACTTGTCGAATCTGCGGGCAGCGCTCACATAAGCCCAGGCAATTCCCCACGCTACAAAGAACTGTGAAAGCGCAAAGAGGTAGGCCAGGTTGACCGGACCTAATACCTTGCGGCTCATGAACGCCGGCGCATAGCCAACCAGCACCGGAAGCGCGAAATAGTAGACAACAAAGAAGACCGTCGCCGGAATTACGAATTCCTTCTTTGCCAAAATCAGCAAGCGGAATTCCTCCATCTCCTGCACCCGGTCCCACTTGGTCTTTTCGACGTCTGGATTGCCGTCCGTGGTTTTGAGTGTTGCCATTGCTCACCCTCCTGGGTTTATAGGAGCCGAAGCCCCGCAAATAATACCGGTAAGAGAACCGACGCATGTGGCGAAGCCACCACACTAAGATCCAGAAACTCAGGTAAGAGTCACGCTAGCAATGGAGATTTGAATGAAATCAGTCTCCTCGCAGTCCCACAACTGCGAATAGATATAAGCACGTAATACAGAAACCACTCTCAAGCAGAAACCGAGCCGAATGAAGCGGTTCAAGCTTGAGGGAGAACTGGCGCGTAACTATATGCTGGATTAAGGCATTACCGCAAGAGGGGAGCACAAAAAAAATGGAGAGGTCGGAATACCAGAGGCGCCATGGCTTAATTCAGCCGGATATGCCAGTCCAAGCTCCACAATTTCGCCGGAAAGGAATGCTGAAAGCTGTATAGTTGTCACAGCCCGAATGTGATATAAGTCACGTTTAGGGAAACCTGATCTCCAATGTCCACATAGGTCGCGCAAGGCACAGACCGCTCTGGCTGAGAGAACTGAAATGTTATCATTCTAGTTAACTGGGAGGGGCGACTTGGGATCACCATACGGCTTGGAACTAGTTGAGAACTGCGTGATTTGTAAGCTGCGCACTGACAGCTTCTTCTGCGGCCTCCCCAAGACGTCTTTGGAAGCCTTTGAAAAACTCAAGTTTACCGCCGCCTACCCTGCTGGAGCCGTACTGTTTGTAGAGGGACAGTCCCCACGCGGTATTTACATGCTGTGTAAGGGCCGGGTGAAGCTCTCAACCACATCAAGCGATGGCAAGACTCTCATTCTCAAGATCGTTCAGCCAGGTGAAGTACTCGGCTTACACGCTACGGTTTCCAATACGCCATATGAGATCACTGCGGAGACTGGCCAGCCGTGCCAGCTGAATTTCATCAAGCGAGAGGATTTCCTGCGGTTCCTACAGCAGCACGGCGATGCCTGCCTGAAAGCTGCCCAGCATTTGAGCCGAGACTGTCAGTCCGCTTATCAGCAGATTCGCTCATTGGGGTTGTCGCACTCGGCACCGGAGCGTCTGGCGCGACTCTTGCTTGAATGGTCACATGGCGAAGGCGCAGATGAAGCTGGAATGCGAATTAAAGTTGCATTGACCCACGAAGAGATCGCACAGATCATTGGCACCTCACGTGAAACCGTGACGCGTACGCTGGCAGACTTCCGCAAGAAACAAATCGCCGTCCTCAAAGGATCAACTCTCATGATCCGAAACAAACCCGCATTGGAGCGCTTAGTCGGTGCCTGATCTGGATTGGTGAAACGGCAAAGGCTCGCCCGACGGCGAGCCAGTTCCTTTTTTGGCACTTAGTTTCTGTTTAGTTTCTGTGCAGGTCCCCACTTGATCACCCGCTGATTTCTTTAACACTGTCGCGACTATTTGCAGTTCACTGTTGCGCAATGCAGCGGTAAACACCTCTGCGATAGCCTTGGCGCACGCGATGGTGTGATGCAGGTCACGGAGTTAAACAAACCAACGGGTACATTGTTGCTCCGCATCGCAAGAACATCATTCGACACACGATGCGAAATTCAACTTTCCAGACCTGGCACATAGGGGATCTGGGAGGCAGGTCCGGAGCCGCAGGCTCCGGCCTATAACTTCTACTCCGGTCGCAGTGCGCGAGCACCGTCCGCTGAAAGTCAGGCAACGAAGGAAGAGCACAGCGCTGGATAACATCCCGGCGGCAATGCAAGTGCGATGTGGGAAATTCGGCGCTTTGAAAGCCGAAGCCACTGCACGCTCGTCCACCGTGGCGCGAACCACGGGCCTGCGTGAGATAGCCGGAAAGTCAGGTTATCGGCTCCGTCTGCAACAACCCGCCGTATTCCCACGCCATGTGAACTTATTCCGACTGACATGGATATGCCAGCCGTTAGCGGTGTGGAGAACTTATGAGCAAGGGAATTCTTTACGATGCGACTCTGTGCATCGGATGTAAACAGTGTGAGAGCGCTTGCGCTCAGCAGAACGACCTCCCCTACGATGACAAAATAGCGGCGGAGTCGGTTCAGACTGACCACAAGTTCACCACGGTTCTCACCAAGGATGACAAATACATGCGTCGCCTATGCCAGCACTGTGACCATCCGGCGTGCGCTTCGGTTTGCCCGGTAGGTGCCTTCCACAAGACAGCGGATGGCCCTGTTGTGTATGACGTCTGGAAGTGCATCGGATGCCGTTACTGCATGGTGGCCTGTGCGTTTTCGGTGCCCAAGTACGAGTGGGGAGCTCTGAACCCGCGTGTCCGCAAGTGCATTATGTGCCCGGACCGTGTAGCGCAAGGCCTTGCGACGGCCTGCGCCACAGCCTGCCCGACAGGTGCAACAAAGTTTGGCGATCATGATGCATTGATTGCCGAAGCAAAAGACAGGATCCGCAATAATCCCGAAAACTACGTCGATCATATCTATGGGTTGAATGAAGTGGGCGGAACCGGCGTTCTGATGCTGTCTTCTGTGCCCTTCGAGCAGTTTGGCCTACCGAAGATCCAACGGATAGGAGACGAGGCGTTGCCAGAGTACACCGGCCGCGTCATGGATATGATGCCGGACTTTATCCCCCTCTGGGCCTTGGTCCTTGGCGGCGTGTACTGGGTATCAAATCGCCGCGCTGAAGTCGCCGAAGTTGAAGCGGAAGAACGAGCGCTGAGAGGTGCAAAATGACGATCATGAATATAAAGGTAACGTTCTGGAGAGTCCTGTTCGTCGTCATCATGATTCTTGGTCTCTACTCCACATACGTTCGCTATCTTCATGGCTTGGGCGCGGTCTCCCACATGAACGACCAGTATCCCTGGGGACTGTGGATTGGCTTCGATTGCCTCTGCGGCGTGATGCTGGCGGCCGGTGGCTTCTGCGTAACCGGTGCGGTATATATCTTCCACGTGGAGCGCCTGCACAGCGTTTGTCGCCCGGCCATTCTCACAGCCTTTCTCGGATATGTCCTGTTCATCGTCGGTCTGCTCTTCGATCTGGGCCGTCCTTGGTTCATCTGGCACCAGATGATCTATATGAACTTCCATTCGGTCATGTTCGAAGTGGGCATGTGCGTGATGACCTACACCACGGTTCTGTTCCTCGAATTCCTCCCCAATGTGCTCGAGCGCTTCCACCTTGCTGCGCCCATCCGCTGGGTCAAGAAAATCTATCCCGTGCTGGTCTGTCTCGGTATCCTGCTCTCAACGCTGCACCAGAGCTCGCTCGGATCGCTTTTCCTGATCTTCCCGGAAAAGATGAGTCCGTTCTGGTACACACCGGCACTGCCCTTCTTCTTCTTCCTTTCGGCAATTGCATGCGGTTTGGCGATGACCATCTTTGAATCTACCCTCAGCGCACGCGCGTTCGGGCGCGGCTTGGAGCGTTCCGTCATGACAGAAATCGGCGGCGCGCTGTACGTGGTTCTGTGGATCATTGCGCTTCTAAGGCTTCAGGATTTCGTTCACCGTCGCGTGTTCGCGACCATCTTCAAAGGCTCCTACGAGGCGTACTTCCTTTGGGCCGAGCTGATCCTGTGCTTCGTGATTCCTCTCACCATGCTGAGCTTCAAGAAGGTGAGGACGAATCCGCACCTGCTGTACGTTGCCGCCTTGTCCACCATCCTGGGCTTTGTCACCAACCGCCTTAACGTGGCGATCACCAGCATGGATAGGTGGAATGGAAGTCATTACCTGCCCAGCTTTACAGAGACCAGCATCACCCTCATGATCTGCGCATTGGGCTTCTTCTTCTTCACGATGGCTGTGAAGTTTCTGCCTATCTTTGAGGACGAGCATCATTCAGCACCTGTCGAACCAGCAGTTCAAATCGGCGATGTGCCTCAGCCGACGCTGGTCCACTAGCTAGGCAGCGGGAGTCTCTACAGGGAGACTCCCGCGTTCCCCGGAGCCACAATGTTTGAGCAACTCCAATCCCGCGTAAAGCATGTCAGCACGAAACTACTGCTTCTATTGCTGACCTGTCTTGTCTGTGGATCGGCATTGCTTGGCTATATCAACATTCGCCTGCACAGGCACGACCTCGAACAGGTTTCCCTGGAGCAGGCAATTGAAATCAGCGACTTCGTCAAAGACAACACATACCGCTCCATGATGGCCAATGATCGGCAGGGTCTGCACGAGGCGATCCAGGCAATTGGCAATCACAAGGAAATCGAACGAATCCGCATCATCAATCACGATGGACGGGTGGCCTTCTCCAGCGACTCACGTGAGACAGCGACATTGCTTTCCCGCAGCAGTCCGCAGTGTATGGAATGCCATCAGGGATCAGGCACGCCAATGCTGCTGAAGCGCTTCCGAATCTACGAGGCAGAGCGGCGGGGCAGCTACCGTGTGTTGGGCGTCATCACTCCAATCCTGAACAAACCGGAGTGCTCCAACTCCGCCTGCCACGCGCATCCTGCCAACCAGCGGATACTGGGTGTACTGGATACAGACCTGTCCCTGAAGCAGGAGGATGCGAGCCTGGCGCAGAGCAGTCTGTGGATCACTGTGCTTCTGCTCAGCGGAACTGGCTTGGTCGGTCTGTGTGTGTGGTACGCAATTAGAACCGTCCTGCATACTCCGTTGAAGCGGTTGCGCGAGGGAACGGAACACCTGGCCGAGGGTGAGCTTGGCTATCAGATTCCGGTGGAGTCGGCGGATGAGTTGGGCGACCTTGCCAAGGCCTTTAATGGCATGAGCAGTCAGTTGCAGGCGGCACAGCGGGAGATCACCAGTTGGACACACACACTTGAGCATCGGGTAGAGCAGAAGACCAGCGAATTGCAGAACACTCAACAGCAGATACTGCAGGTGGAACGCATGATCGCCATCGGGAAGATGTCGGCCGTCGTAGCGCATGAAATCAACAATCCGCTGGCCGGGATACTTACTTACTCAAAGCTACTGAAGAAGTGGATAGCCCGCGGCATTCGAGACGACGCTCAGCGGGACGAAGCAATCGAAGCCTTGGACCTGATCGCCAGCGAAAGCAAACGTTGCGGCGAACTACTGCAGAACCTGCTGTCGTTCTCTCGAACGGCGCCGATCAATCTGAGCCTCTCAGACCTCAACATAGTGATAGCCCGGACCATTCGCCTTGCTGAACACAAGGCAGAGATAAGCGGCGTGCTGTTGCAAGTGGATCTGGACCGCAACCTGCCGCCACTGCAATGCGACGCAGCTCAAATTGAGCAGGTCGCATTGGCATTGGTCATTAACGCAATAGACGCTATGCCGCACGGCGGAAATCTCTGGGTGTCCACGCGAGTACTGCCTGGTACTGAGCAAATCGAATTTCAGGTAAGGGACGACGGAGTGGGAATTCCACCGGAGATTCTCCCGCAGATTTTCGACCCTTTCACCACGACCAAGGAAGTGGGCAAGGGCGTGGGACTGGGCCTTGCCGTTTCTAAGGGGATCGTGGAACGCCACGGAGGCCACATCGAAGTCACCTCCGAACTGGGCGTAGGAACCACTTTCAAGATTATTCTGCCGATCCGTACCGCAAAGCACGAGGAACAGGTGTCGGCTGTATCGAGCAATTGAGCGAGAGGCGCGAAGGCGCAGGAGTTGAGTGTGAGCGAGAATAAGGGCCGTTTGCTAATTGTGGATGACGAGTTGAGCGTACGCGACTCGCTGAACAAATGGTTTCGCGAAGAGGGGTATGAGGTGGGTACCGCGGAGAACGCGAGCGAGGCGCTATTGCGTCTTGCCGAACACCCATGGGACATCGCGCTGCTGGACATTAAAATGCGAGGCACCGATGGCATCGAACTGCAGCGTCGAATTCACGAGCTGGATCCGAACCTGATAGTGATTATGATGACCGGCTATGCCTCGGTGGAAACGGCTGTTGCAGCGCTCAAGAACGGGGCATATGACTACGTAACCAAGCCACTGGATCCGGATGATATTGCACACCTGATGCACAACGCGCTGTCCCATCGACAGGCGCAGAACGAGAACGTCCGCCTCCGCGAAACAGTGGACCAAGTCGCGCGTCCAGACCACATGGTCGGTCAGAGCGCTGCGATGAAGAAGGTATTCGAAGCGATTGAGACCGTGGGTCCCACTGACGCAACTGTGCTCATTACCGGCGAAAGCGGAACAGGAAAAGAGCTGGTTGCCCGTGCAATTCACTTTGCGAGTCCGCGGCGCTACCATCCGTTGGTCGCCATTCACTGCGGAGCACTGACCGAAACGTTGCTGGAAAGCGAGCTCTTCGGACATGAAAAGGGCGCATTCACGGGAGCCCAGTACCGAAAGAAGGGCAAGTTCGAGGTTGCCGAGGGCGGCACGATTTTCCTGGATGAAATCGGAGACATCAGCCTGCGTACGCAGACTGATATGCTTCGCGTTTTGCAAGAGCGGGAGATCGTGCGCGTGGGCGGCAATACATCCATCAAGGTAGACTTCCGCTGTGTGGCCGCAACCAACAAGCCTCTTGAGCAGGCCATCGATGAAGGACGTTTCCGACCTGACCTATACTACCGGCTGAACGTGTTTCGCATCGAGCTGCCCCCACTGCGCGAACGTCGCGATGATATACCGATGCTGGTGGATCACTTCGTACGCAAATTCTCGCGAGAGATGAACAAGAGGATTCTACGCGTAAACCCACGCGCAATGGACTTGCTGCAGCAATATCACTGGCCCGGCAATATTCGCGAGCTGGAAAATGCAGTGGAACGGGCGATGGTAGTCTCGCAAGAGCCGGAGTTGCGCGAGCGCGATTTCACAATCCAGCCCCACGCGACCACCGCTGCCCCGCTTCCGGATGCTCGTTCATTGGAGGATATGGAGAAGTCGCACATACTGCGCGTGCTGGATGAGTGTGGCGGCAACCAGACCAGGGCCGCAGAAATACTGGACATCGACCGCGTCACGTTGCACCATAAGCTAAAGAAGTATGGATGGACCAAGCAGATTCTGGTCGCGCCTGAAAACAAATGAAAGTATTACAGCTATTACCAATCGGGGGGCCTCATGGACCGATGGTGGACTGGCTGCGCTCGGAGCTTTCCGAGGCCTTCCAGATCCGCTGCGAGATCGTGAGCCCTCCGCTTCGGCCTGACTTCGCGTTTCACGCCGAGCGCGGACAGTACCATTCCAGCGAGCTACTGGCGCGCATGCAGCAGTATGCGAGTTGGAAGACCTGGCGTGTGCTCGGGATCACCCCCGTCGATCTGTATATCCCCATTCTCACCTTTGTATTTGGCGAGGCCCAGATGGGAGGCAAGTGCTCCGTGGTCTCCTACGCGCGCCTACGCCAAGAGTTCTACGGCCTCCCAGCGGACGTCAACCTGCTGGCTCGCCGATTGCTGATTGAATCTATCCATGAACTTGGTCACACCCTCGAACTCCATCACTGCGACGACTACCGCTGTGTCATGTCTAGTTCCCACGCGGTGGAATGGATCGACCTGAAGGAACAGACATTCTGCATGGACTGTGCGGCAAAGGCACAGGCACTAGTCCGCAAGTAGCTCTTCGTACCAATTCCTAGTTCTCAACGCGCACGACCATTCCAAGCGACTTAGCCCGAATAGTACAATCGGCTTTCCGCCCCGTATCTCTCAGATAGGAGTGATTCAGTGATTGTTGCCGGCGTGATGAGCGGGACCTCCGCAGATGGAGTGGATGTTGCCCTGGTGCGACTGACTGGCCAAGGCCTGCGAACGCGTTTCGAGTTGATTCGCCATCGCTCGTTCTCCTACCCTGCCGCGGTGCGCGAGACTGTGCTGCAAGCAATGAACGCTCCTGCCATCGCCGTCAGCGAACTCGCGCGTCTCAACTTTCGATTGGCTGAGATCTACGCTGACTGTGTAAGACGAACAGTCCGGCTGGCGCAGGTGGAATGCGATCTGGTGGGCTGCCATGGGCAGACACTTTACCATCAAGGAGCTCGGTCGACTTTTCTTGGTAAGAAGATCGCATGCACTTGGCAGATCGGAGACGGCTCGGTGCTCGCGGGACGCCTGGGAGTTCCGGTTGTGAGTGACTTCCGCCCAGCGGATATGGCGGTGGGCGGCCTTGGAGCACCACTGGTCCCCTACCTCGATATGCTCGTCTTTCGTCATGCAAAGCGCGGTCGCATCGTGCAGAACATTGGAGGCATTGGCAACCTGACGGCGATTCCCGCCGGAGCGCAAGCCACTGAAGTACGTGCCTTTGATACCGGACCGGGCAACATGGTCATGGACGCAATTTGCGAGACTCTCTTCGGCAAGCCGTTTGATGGCCGCGGAAGCCTGGCCGCAAAAGGCACGGTGCTCGATGCAATTGTGACGGAGCAGATGAAGCTTCCCTTCTTCCATCGCTCCGGTCCTCGTACGGCAGGCCGCGAGGAGTTTGGACGCGAATATGTCACTGAGTTCCTGCGGCATTGTGGATCAGCCCCGAAGCACGACATCTTGGCGACGGCCACGGCGCTTACCGCACGTTCGATAGGAGACGCCATACGAAGGCTCTCCAAGCACAATTTATATAACGATCTCTTTGTCTCCGGCGGCGGCACGCAAAACCTCACGCTCATGAAGATGCTTCGCGAGGAAGTAAATGCGCTTGGAATAAAGGTGCTGCCCACCGATGCAGTCGGAGTCCCGTCGCAGGCCAAGGAAGCGATCGCCTTCGCGTTACTTGCCTATCAGACATGGCACAGGAAAGCCTCCAATGTACCGAAGGCAACCGGGGCGCGACGCGAGGCAATTCTCGGCAAGGTGAGCTATGTGTAAGCACGTGCTGATCAGGCTGATGCTTACCACGTGCATGGCGCTCGGAGGCTGTTCACAGCAGAAACCAGAGCCACATACTGCAGTCATGCTGATCGAGAGCTCGCCACTTAATCTCGATCCAAGGGTTGGGACCGATGCGCAATCAGAGCGCATTGGCGAACTCATCTTTGAGGGTCTCGTCTCGCGCAATGAGAAGTTTGAGCTCCAACCAAGGCTGGCGGAGAGCTGGGAAATTCCAGATCCTCTCACATACATCTTTCACCTTCGCCACGACGTGCGCTTCCACGATGGAAGACCGATGACCTCCACCGACGTGAAGTGGACTCTGGATTCGCTGCTGACCGGAAGAATTCGCTCGGCGAAGACCAGTGCCTATCGCTATGTTGACCGGGTGGAAGCGAAGGACGACTTCACGCTGATCATTCGCCTCAAGGAGCCTTATTCCGCGCTGCTTTGGAATTTGTCGGACGGAGCGTTGGGAGTAGTTCCCCGCGGTTCGGGTGAGGAGCTTGCACGTAATCCCATCGGAACGGGCCCGTTCCGCTTCGTCTCGGAAACCCCGGACCGCGATGTTGTGATCGCCAGAAATGAACTGTACTGGGGCAACCACGCGGGAGTGCAACGGGTGCTCTTCAAGGTAGTTCCAGATGCAACCACTCGGGCGCTGGAGTTGCGCAAAGGATCGGCTGACGCAGAGATCAACGCACTGCCCGGGGACATGATACCCAATCTTGCGCGCCAACCCAAGCTGATTGTGGAACAAGCGCCAGGCACAAGCTACCAGTACTTGGCAATGAACCTGCGCGATCCAATTCTGAAAAACGTGCTCGTGCGTCAGGCACTCGCCTATGCAATAGATCGTCAGCCCGTCATTCACTATCTTTGGCATGACATGGCACGACCAGCCAACAGCGTATTACCGCCTCAACACTGGGCGTACGATGCGGACGCGAAGCAGTATCCGCATGACCTCGATAGAGCGCGCGCGCTGCTGGATGAGGCCGGCTATCGCGAGGGAACGGATGGAGTGCGCTTTCATCTCCTGATGAAGACCTCAACCGACGAGACAACACGGCTCTTGTGCGCCGTACTCCAGCAGCAACTACGCGAAGTGGGCATTGCGCTCGATATTCGGAGCTACGAATTTGCAACCTTCTATTCCGACGTGGTGAAGGGCGCATTCCAGCTCTACTCATTGCGTTGGGTCGGAGGCAGCAACCAAGACCCAGATGTCTTTGAGAATGTCTTTGATACAGCCAGCTTCGCTCCCAAGCGCGCCAATCGTGGTTACTACTCTAATCCCGAGGTGGACCGGTTCATTGCCAAGGGAAGGCACAGTGTAAACGAAAAGGACCGAGCGTCGTCGTATCGGGAGATTCAGCGAATTCTCAATCGCGACCTTCCATATATCCATCTTTGGTGGGCCGATAACGTGCTCGTACATACACGCCGCTTGGAAAATGTACATCTCACACCTGCCGGAAACTACGATTTTCTGCGCGATGTGACAGTGTCCTTTTGATCGAAAATCTGCACGCGTTTTTAACCCTAGAAGCGACTCGGCATCCATGAGACTGCTGTAAAATAGCATTTACGGAGGGTACTTTGCCGAGGTTCGAAGAATGCTTGCAAAGGCTTGAAGTCGTCGTCAGAGAAATGGAACGGGGAGAGCTATCACTGGAAGATTCCCTAAAGCTTTTCGAAGAAGGCGTTACTCTATCTGGCTCGTGCCGGAAAGAGCTGGAAGAAGCAGAAGGTAAGGTTGAAATTCTTCTGAAGCAAAATGGACAAATGCGAGTTGAAGCATTTGGAGAAAGTAACGAGAGTAGCTAGGCAAAGTACATAGTAGCTTTTCCTTCCTTTTGAACGACAAGCCAAACCCTCTTCCGACATCTGCGCGTAAACGCTCAGATAGTTGCACCACGGAGAGATTAATGCCGTCGCCTACTGTTGTAATCGCACAAAATGATCCCGAGATCGTCCTGGGATTGGTGAACGACCTTCATGCGCATTTTGCACGGGTTGCCGTCGCAGAGAACGCAACGGAGCTGCGCACAGTACTGCAACGCCACGAGGCGCGAGTGGCTGTGCTTGATCTGGAATTGGTGAGCTTGGACGACATTCGCAAACTGGCTCGCACTTTTGTGGAGCTGACAATCATATGCACGCACCGCTCTCCTGATGAGCGGATGTGGATGGATGCACTGAAAGCCGGCGCTGTTGAATTCTGCCATCCGATGGATATTCGGTCCATTCTGCGGGCTTCGCGCTCAGCAATTAGCCGTCACGCAGCGGTGGCTGCATAGAATTGAACCAGAGTCACGGGCCCCGCGCCGCGCGGGGCTCTTTCTATTCACTGCACTGCTGTGCGGATGTAAGAATTCTGAGAAATGAGCATCACTAGCATCCCTTGCTCTTGCGCTGTTACACTTTCTAGCGCCCATGCTGAAAGAAACTTTGCTCCAAGGTCAGAAGATTGCCGATGCGGCACTGGAACGTTTGTTGCCAGCCGCCACGCAGTATCCTAGCTCCATCCACCAGGCTATGCGCCACAGTGTGTTTGCTGGTGGCAAGCGCCTACGCCCCATACTTTGCATGGAGTCAGCGCGGATGGTGAGCGGTGCAATGCTGGACGGCGTCGATGAGTTGGGCGCGGCCATCGAGATGCTGCACACCTATTCGCTGGTGCATGACGATCTGCCCGCCCTCGACAATGACGACTTGCGGCGCGGACGTCCGACCTGTCACAAGGCGTTCGGCGAAGCCACGGCCATTCTGGCGGGAGATGCGTTGCAGACTCAGGCCTATGAGGTAATGGCTCGGCTCAAGTGTCCTGCCGGGGCGCGCGTGCGCATCATCGAGGAGCTGGCGCACGGTACTGGAACCATCGAAGGCATGATCGGTGGACAGGTTGTGGACTTGGAGTCTGAGCATGTGCGTCCTGACCTGCCAACGCTTGAGTACATTCACCGCGCCAAGACTGGGGCTCTGATCGTCTCTTCCCTGCTGACTGGCTGCTACTACGCGGGCGCGAAGACCGTTGAGGTGCAGCGTGTGCGCGAGTTCGGACGCGCTGCGGGATTGGCCTTCCAGATCGCCGACGATATTCTGGACGTGACACAGACCAGCGAGCAACTTGGCAAGACTGCGGGAAAGGACCTTGCGGCCGAGAAGGTTACCTATCCTGCGCTCTTTGGGCTGGCCAAGGCCGAGGAGATGGCTGCGCAACTGATCCGCACTGCCTGCTCCGCGCTGGACAGCTTTGGTGGCCGCGCCGACACACTGAAGGACATTGCGCGGTACTTGGTGGAACGGAAGAAGTAGGAGTTGTAGCTGGATTCCCAACGGAGGAGCTTCCGTATGAGCGTGATCGACGAGGTTCTTGCCGCTAATGCCACGTACAAAGAGACTCACGACCCGCGACTGTATTCACCAGAGCCGCGGCGCAAACTTGCTGTGCTGATGTGCATGGATACTCGCCTTGATCGTCATGCGCTTGGTCTGGATTTCGGCGACGCACACTTCATCCGCAATGCAGGCGGAATCGCCACTGACGATGCCATTCGCTCGCTGCTGGTCTCGCATTACATGCTGGGTACCGAAGAAGTGATGGTGATCAACCATACCGATTGCGGCTTGCAGAAAGCCAGCGAAGAGGAGATGCACGCGCTGGTTGAACAGAAGGCCGGAAAACCGGCGAATCTTCCAGTACGATTCCATGCGTTTAAGGATGTAGAGAAGAACGTGTTCGAGCAACTGGAGCGACTCGCTGCGCATTCGTGGGTGCGGAAGGAATTGGTACTTCGGGGATTTGTTTACGATGTGACCACAGGACACTTGAGCGAAGTTCCGTGGACCTGCCGCAGAATTTGATGGAAACCGCGTAGAAATACGAATCCCGAGGGTTGCGAACCCATTCGCCTCGACCAGCAGCTCGCTTTAGACCCTTACCAGACCTGCTCTCGTTGCTTCCAGCTTATTAGGCTGGCTGCCCCGTGCGGTCCCGGTTCGGGCTCCGGGCTCACCGACCAACCGGACAAACCGATTCGTTCCTCGGGATTCTATCTTGCCTTTCACAGTATCCTGTTCGCCTCGACCAGCAGCTCGCTATAGACCCTTGCTGCCCCTCTAAGACCCTTCGTCGGATGTCATCATCAGCAGGTCTGCCAGTTCGCGGCTGGCAAACCGTCGGGCTCGTCAGTGCGACCTGACTGCCCAATGCACCGGATTCGCATCCGATGCGCGGCCCGTTTGTCTTGCGACTCCCGGGCACCTGAAGAGTTGCGCTCCTCAGGCCCTGTCGCCTTTGCAGGCGTCCAAGCTTGATTCCCGTCCAGCACCGCCGTGCCGGGCAGGAGATGCAAAGGCTTTCACCCTCGCGTCGCGGGACCGCCGTCCCTGGTCTCCAGCAACTGCCGTCGCTGGATTCGCTGATGACTTCCAAGTCCGTCGATGGTCTAAGTGAGCTCGCTTGAGCCCCGGACTCACCACCAACCGGGAAAACTTTGGAATACTGTCAAAGAACGAGAGTGAACATAGCGCAACCAGCAAAAGAGTCAAGGAAACATTGCTGATTTTATGCCCTTTGTTTTCAATCGAGTGCAGCTCGTCCACAGGCAGGTGCCAAAGAATTGTGCAATAGGGCGGGAAAATGCTGCTTGGAGGGCGATTGGCGGGCTGATTGCCGATCTCATGCTGCTTTGTGAAAGCCGCATAAATACAGGGCAAACAGTGACTTTGAATTCTGGAGAATCGCTGCGGCGCGAGAAGCCTTGAAGGCCAACGAAGCGCAAAGTATGCGGTGCAAAACTCATGCGGAACCGCAGTTTATGCGGTGATCAGAATCCTGCAACTTTGGTTCTTTCCCTTGAATTCGCGATTTAATTCGTCTGCGCTTGCGATGGCTGATATGGCGAAGACTCGCCACTTCCAGAGGGGTATCCCCCTCCCCCCTATATTTCCCGCCAAAAATTTGAAAACAGGAGGGTTATATGGAAGTTATGCCCGGACTCATCGCTCAGTGCGTTCTTACTCCTACTTTCAGGATAGCAAGTTTCAGAGGTGATCCCCTCACCCTGCCGCCAATTCTATGTTGTCTGCAATGAGAAGCTTAGAAGGAATTGCGAAGAAAACTTGCTTGACATGTGCTGATTTGGATTGATTCTCATACGAAATCGAGCGTTTTGGACGCGATTTGGCGATGGTAGGAAAAGCTGTCCGAGGACGTTTTCATAGACTTGGGAGCGGCAGGAGTTACTCGGCGGTTAATCGTTTGAAACCGCAGTATTACTGATTGGGT